>ERZ772935.715-NODE-715-length-13079-cov-10.517276_pt1 | contig 13079 bp, 10 predicted proteins | sample MGYA00511683_ERZ772935 | MGnify/ENA primary metagenome ERZ772935 (study PRJEB29015, sample SAMEA2738086) | human oral metagenome | biome: human oral; feature: human-associated habitat; material: saliva | place: China | collected 2228 ...
TACTGTCTGCGGCTTCGTCGCCTTGTCCTGATTTAAATTTAATCCACTATACATTACAACTAAATCATCACTCACCACACCACATCATGAACACATACTCCGAAGAACCCGACGGCTTCATCCTGTATGACGAAAGACCCGATCCCTTCGACAACCGCCGCGCCAGCCGTACGCGCTTTGCAGCAGTAAACCTACCCATTTTGCTGGGCATAAGCGCAGTGTCCGCACTATTGCTGTGGATTACCCAATCATGTTTGGGTCAATGCGGCATCAACCGGCAGGTCGGTGGCGCAGTGCATGTCTTTGCCATCGCCCTTTACGGCCTGCTGCACTATCAAAGCACTTGGCTGGAAAAGCGCTGCAATGATGCAGGAAAGGGGCATTATCCGGCGATATGGATGTTCAGAATCAGCCTCGTACTTGCCGCCATCAGCCTGATATTACCGGTATTTACATTGCCTATGGTCGCAGGCGGACTGCTTCAATTCGTTTACGGCATGATATTGCCGTCCAACCCGCTGCCCAACCTGATGGGCTACCCCAAAGCCAACTCGACAGCCCTGCAAATCTGCGCGCTCTTAGCGTGTATCACGGCGATGCTGATGGCTGTCGGATTGTTGCATTGGTTTTAAGTTTTTCAAAATAAAACAAAGGTCGTCTGAAAACCTTATCTGGAAGGTTTCAGACGACCTTTTTCAGTATGGCGAGCTCTAATTCATCCAACCGCCCGCCCCTACTTTCCTAACCCGCGTGCAACACAAATATCGTCGGGCGTTTTTTTAAATTCGGCAGCGTTTTCGATTTCCGCCAAGCGGCAACGGTTTGGCTGATGATTTCCTGCGTCGGCAAAGTCAGATCGGTTGCAGTGCAGAGGCGGGTTTCAGGGTGCAGGGTTTCCAGTGCGTCGGCAAGCAACGCGTCGTTGCGGTAAGGCGTTTCGATGAAAAGCTGGGTTTCGTTTTGCTGGCGCGAACGCTGTTCCAAGTTCTTCAAAGCGGCGATACGCTCGCTTTTCTCGGACGGCAGATAGCCTTTAAACGCGAAATTCTGCCCGTTCGCTCCTGACGCCATCAACGCGAGCAACAGGCTGGACGGGCCGACCAGCGGACGGACTTCATAGCCGTGCCGGTGCGCCAATGCCACCAAATTCGCACCGGGATCGGCAACCGCGGGACAACCCGCTTCGCTGAGGATGCCCATGCTGCGCCCTTCCTGTAAAGGTTTCAAAAGCTCGGGCAGAGTTTTCAAGTCGGTGTGTTCGTTGAAGGTTTGCAGGTTCAGCTCGCGGATGGGGGTCGTGATGCCCAAATGTTTCAAATGGGCGCGGGCGGTTTTCTCGGCTTCGACGACGAAATCGGTCAAGCCGGTAATCTGCGCCTGTTCGTGCGGCAGCAGGCAGGGCGTATCGGGCGCGCCCAAAGGGGTGGGAATCAGGTAAAGAATCGGGGACATGATGGGTTTCCTATACGGAGGGTCGTCTGAAACCGTCAAACGGCTGTTTTCAGACGACCTAAATGATTTCTACGCCTTCGTTTTTTAAAAACTCGACCAGTTTGAAGATGGGCAAACCGATAAGCGCGTTCGGGTCGCTGCTGTCTATGCGTTCCAGCAACGCCGCGCCCAAGCTCTCGCTCTTCGCCGCACCCGCGCAGTAAACCGCATCCGGCTCGCGCGCCAGATAACGCTCAATCTGCCCGTCTGTCAGCGCGCGCATCACAACCGACGTGTTATCGACATGGCGCTGAATACGTCCTGAAGCAGTATTCAAAAGCACGATTGCGCTGTAAAATTCAATCTTTCTGCCACTCAAATCCCTGAGCATTTGTTGTGCATTTGCGACGTTCATCGGCTTGCCCAACTGGCGGTCATTGCACCACGCCACTTGGTCCGCGCCGATTACCAATGCGACAGGAAATCGAGCCGCCAGCGAACGCGCCTTCCCTTCCGCCAAACGCAAGGCAGTATCCGCCGCGTTTTCACCCGCAGCAGGCGTTTCGTCGAAATCAGGCGCGGCAGTTTGAAAATCAACGCCCAAACGTTCGAGCTGCGCGCGGCGGAACACCGAACCCGAACCCAATATCAAAGGCAGTTTTGCACTCATATTTTGCTTAAAAATATTGACGTTAGACTGTCGAAATTATATCATACCCCGTTTATGTCAGACCCTAATTTGATTGACCCAGAAGTTTTCGCCTCCGAAAAGCAGACCCTGCAAGGCAGCTTCCTGCTTGAGGAATTGGACGAACGAGTCCGTTCGCACGATTATCCGGCCGACAAACAGACCAAAGTGTCGTTTACGCTGAGCGGCGGACGCGACCGACTGCAGCGTTTGTTTCTCGATTTGAACGTCAAAGCCGATATGCCGCTGATTTGCCAACGATGTATCCGCCCCATGCCGTTTACGCTCGACGAAACCAGCCGTATTGTTTTGTTCGCCAATGAAGAGGACTTGGATGAAGCAATGCTTGCCGACGAAGAGTTGGAAGGCATGCCGATTGAGAAAGAACTCGACGTACGCGGGTTGGTGGAAGACCAAATCCTAATGTCGCTCCCCTTCTCCCCGCGCCACGAAAACTGCGACAATGCCGCGCTGGAACAAGTCAATCAGGACAAACCCAACCCTTTTGCTGTTTTAGCAGGTTTGAAAAGCAGTTAATCAGGACACAGTTTTATTTATCTAGGAGCTTGAAATGGCCGTTCAACAAAACAAAAAATCCCCTTCCAAACGCGGTATGCACCGCTCTCACGACGCTTTGACCGCGCCTTCTCTGTCTGTTGACAGCGTAACCGGCGAAGTACACCGCCCGCACCACATTTCCCCCAACGGTATGTACCGCGGCCGTAAAGTAGTGAAAGCCAAAGGCGAATAATCTTATTCGACTGACTGAAAAAGCCAGAATATTGCCATGCAATGCTGGCTTTTTTACATTACATCCGAACTGCCCGGCTTCATGCCTGCCCATGCTTCAAAATGCGGCACAAAATCCTTGCAGTTCAAACTGATACACCCCATTGAATCGGGAATCGCCATGAAACAGAAAATCTGGTACACCTACGACGACATCCACCGCGTTATCAAAGCGTTGGCGGAAAAAATCCAAAACTCCGGCGTCAAATACGATGCCATGATCGCCATCGGCGGCGGCGGCTTCATCCCCGCCCGTATGCTGCGCTGCTTTCTGGAAATCCCGATTTACGCCGTAACCACCGCCTATTACGACAGCGACAACGAAGGACAGGTAACGGAAGAAGTCAAAAAAGTCCAATGGCTCGACCCCGTGCCTGACGCGTTGAAAGGCAAGAATGTGCTCGTAGTCGATGAAGTCGACGACAGCCGCGTGACCATGGAATTCTGCCTGACCGAGTTGCAAAAAGAAGATTTCGGCACCATCGGTGTTGCCGTCCTGCACGAAAAAATCAAAGCCAAAGTCGGCAAAATCCCCGAAAGCATCCCCTACTTCAGCGGCCTGACCGTAGAAGACTGGTGGATCAACTACCCTTGGGACGCGCTCGACATCGACGAACACAACCGCCTTGCCGCCGAAGGCAAAAAATAAGCCCGCGACGGAGAAGTCCGCCTTCTCCCGAAACGGCAAAAGCAAAATCCGTAGAACACCGACAAAACGAGATTTTGCCTCTTTTCAGCGCATCTTCATAAAACGCATTAGAATGTGGAACGCAACCCTTCAATCCGAAGCCCACGACCACACATACACCCCTTTTCAGACGACCCCGTACCGCGTATCGCAAAAAGGTCGTCTGAAACCGACTGTGAAGCCGAACAAACCCACAGAGGCAGCCGACACCGTTCCTCTTCCGCTTCACAGCACAAACCGGAGAACAACATGATTACATTGGCCGTAGATGCCATGGGCGGCGACTCAGGTCTCGCAGTTACCGTCCCCGGTGCCCTTGCCTTTTTGAAACAGCAGCAAGACGTACACCTCATTATGGTCGGTGACGAATCCGCCGTCCGCCAAGCCCTCTCCGCAGCCAACGCGCCGATGGAGCGCATTACCGTACTCCATGCCTCCGAAGTCGTCGGCATGGACGAAGCCCCTCAGCTTGCCCTGAAAAATAAAAAAGACTCCTCCATGCGCATTGCCATCAACCAAGTCAAAGAAGGCACCGCGCAGGCCGCCGTCTCCGCCGGCAACACCGGCGCGCTCATGGCGACCGCCCGCTTCGTCCTCAAAACCATTCCCGGCATCGACCGCCCTGCCATCGCCAAATTCCTGCCCTCCGACAGCGAACACCTGACCCTCGCCCTCGATTTGGGTGCAAACGTCGACTGCACACCCGAGCAGCTCGTACAGTTCGCCATCATCGGCAACGAACTCTTCCAAGCCCTCTACCCGCAAAAAGGCAGCCCGCACGTCGGCCTGCTTAACGTCGGCACCGAAGACATCAAAGGCACGGACACCGTCAAACAAACCTTCAAACTGCTCAAAAGCAGCAAACTGAATTTCATCGGCAACATCGAAAGCAACGGCGTACTGTACGGCGAAGCCGACGTGATTGTCGCAGACGGCTTTGTCGGCAACATCATGCTCAAAACCATCGAAGGCGCGGTCAAATTCATGAGCGGAGCCATCCGTCAGGAATTCCAACGCAACCTGTTCAACAAAATGGCCGCCGTCGCCGCCCTCCCCGCCCTGAAAGGCTTGAAAAGCAAACTGGATCCGCGCAAATTCAACGGCGCCATCCTGCTCGGCCTGCGCGGCATCGTCATCAAAAGCCATGGTGGCACAGACGATGTCGGTTTCAGCTATGCCTTAGAAGAAGCCTACCACGAAGCAAAATCCGCCAGCCTGTCGAAAATCGAACAAGGTGTCGCGGCACAACTTGCCGCATTGGAAGCGATTAAGGCGGAACAAGCCGCTCAAGAAGCACAGCAAGCCGAAGAAACCAAAGTTTAAGGTCTCTCTGCGCAAATCCTCCAAGCGTGTTTGCCACATAGCAAAAGGGTCGTCTGAAATCCGTTTTCAGACGACCCTTTGAGTTTGAATCATTCAAAGTCAATCAACGTTTAATCAAAACAGCACGGTCTAGCCCCGCCCTAATGCCCCATCTGTCTGATAGGCTTCACTTTCTTATCGCAATACTTCAGACCGATACCGGTTTATCCTCTTCTATTTCTTTCCAACTCTGTTAGCAATAACCATTAAATCTTATTATTTTTCAATTAATTATATTAAATTTACGATTTCTTATCAATTTTGTATTGATAATTATTTTTATTAGCGTATAATCAAAACCACTCGGAAGCCGTCCGCTCCGAGCCATTAAACGACAGATTATCCCCTCTTCTTTTTGTCTCATTACCTTCGGAGTGCGCATATACGAGAAATACCGTTCCCATTTATATCAGATACTCAAAACCGAAAAACACAAAACCCGCTATCTCAACAGCGGGTTTTGTGTTTGTTTTGTATGGAGAACGACATAGCCCCCCATCAAACTGGAAATCGCAAGAAGCTGCTGACGGAATACCGCTCCCTCCCTGATGACACCCTTCCATCCGTGACTGAAAAGGTCGTCTGAAATGGAAATCTCCAATTTCAGACAACCCCTAGCCAAATATCCAAAAAGCAAATCCTGATATATAGTGGATTAAATTTAAATCAGGACAAGGCGACGAAGCCGCAGACAGTACAGATAGTACGGCAAGGCGAGGCAACGCCGTACTGGTTTAAAGTTAATCCACTATAAAACGTCGTCTGAAACCTGATATCCGGTTTTCAGACGACGTTCTTGATGCCGTTTGTTTCAAACAGTCTTACTGCTGCGTGGCAGGTTGGCTAACGGTTTCGCGTTTCAAACCGCCGCCGAGTGCTTTATAGAGGTCGGCGAGGTTTTCGAGACGGGTGAGCTGGTTGGCAAGCAACGCGGTTTCTGCACCATAGCTGCTGCGTTCTGCGTCAAGCAGGTCGAGGGCGTTGGATACGCCGTGTTTGTAGCGCAGATTGATAAGGCGCAGGGAGTCGTTGTAAGCGCGGCTTTGTTTGTTTAGCGCGGCGTAGCTCTTGTCGAGTTGCTCGCGTGCGACCAAGGCGTTGGATACGTCTTGGAAGGCGGCTTGGACGGCGGCTTCATAAGCAACGATTTGCGCCTCTTTACGCAGCTTGGCTACGTCGAGATTCGCTTTGTTGGTGCCCCAGTTGAAAATCGGCAGGGTAATGGAAGGTGCGAACGACCAGATGCCCGTACCGCTTTTGAAGAGGCCGCTCAACTCGCCGGACGCGGTACCGACCGATCCGGTCAGGCTGATGGTGGGGAAGAAGGCGGCACGCGCTGCGCCGATGTTGGCATTGGCTTGTTTGAGCGAGTGTTCTGCGGCGCGGATGTCGGGACGGTTCAACAGGACTTCGGAACTCAAACCGGCAGGCAGTCGGGTGATTTTGAACTGTTTGCTCAAAGGTAGCGCGGCAGGCAGGTCTTCCGGCAGGGGTTGGTTAATCAGTGTTGCCAAAGCATTGCGGGCTTGTTCGCGGTTTTTGACGGCGTTCGCGTAATCGGCTTTGGCGGATTCAATCAGGGCTTCCTGTTGACGCAAATCGACGGCGGAAATCACGCCTGCTTTGTGGCGCATTTGGGAAAGTTTGTAGGTGGCTTCGCGGGTTTTGAGGACGCGCTGCGCCAATGCCATCGATTCTTGGGCGTACAGTTCGTTGAAATGGGCTTTGGCAACGGCGGCAATCAGGGCAAGGTGGGCGGCATCGCGGTTGGCGGCTACGCTGAAATAACCTTGCAATGCGGCTTGGCTGTTGCTGCGGACGCGTCCGAAAAGGTCAAGCTCATAAGCGGCCACACCCAAACCGACGCTGTATTCGCTGCGGGTAACGCCGCCGCTCAAGCTGCCTGTCCGCGTACCGGTGCCGCTGGCGTTTATGCTCGGCAGCAAGTCGTTGCGGGCAATCATGTATTGTTTGCGGTAGATTTCGGCGTTCAGCGCGGCGGTGCGCAGGTCGGTATTGCGTTCCAACGCGATGTCGATAAGGCGGTGCAGGCGCGGGTCGGCAAAGAAGTCCTGCCAGCCCAAGTCGGCGGCGCGGATGCCGTCGTCGAAGGTATCGTATTTGAAGGTTTCGGCAACTTCGACCTGAGGTTGTTCGTATTTCGGGATCATGGTACAGGCGGACAGCGCGACGGCTGCGGCGACGGTACTCAATACCGTTTTGAATGTCATTTTGTTCATAAAGGATTCCTTGGGGTCGTCTGAAACCGTATTTCGGGTTTCAGACGACCTTTTTGCTAGTGCTTGTTGTCCGTATTTTGATCTTCGTGGGAAATCATGCCTGCTTCGGCAGCGTGTTTCACGGCCATTTCATGTTCGTGCGCGCTTTCCTTAAAGAATTTACGCACAACCACATAGAACAAAGGCACAAGGAACACGGACAAAATCGTACCGATCAACATACCCCAGAACACAGTCGTACCGATGGCACGCCGGCTGGCAGAGCTGGCACCGCTGGCAACATACAGCGGAACCACGCCCAAAATGAAGGCAAACGAAGTCATGATAATCGGACGGAAACGCAGGCGTGCAGCTTCCAGCGCGGCTTCCAGTGCGCTTTTGCCCTGTGCTTGCAGGTCTTTGGCAAACTCGATAATCAAAATCGCGTTTTTCGCACTCAAGCCCATTACGGTTACAAAGCCGACTTGGAAGTAAATATCGTTACTAAACGACGGAACACTGTCCAACAAGGCTTCAAAAATATTGCGTCCGGTAACACCCAATGCCGCACCGACCAAGCCCAACGGAATCACGAGGATAACCGCCAGCGGGATAGACCAGCTTTCATAAAGTGCAGCAAGCACCAAGAACACGGCAGCAATCGCCAAGCCGTACAAAATCAAGGTTTGCGAACCGCCTTTGGCTTCTTCGCGCGACTGTCCGCCCCATTCAAGGCTGTAACCGCCTTCCATTTCGTCCACCATTTTCTGAACCGCAGCCATTGCCTGACCGGATGAAACACCGGTAGCCGGAGAGCCAGAAAGTTCCATAGCGGGATAGCCGTTAAACCGTACGCTTTGTTCCGTACCGTTTTCCCAAGAAACAGTAGCAATGGTAGAAAGCGGAACAGCGACACCTGAGCTGTTGGGCACAGTCAAGTTCAGGATGTCGGACGGCTGCATACGAGCAGAAGCATCAGCCTGCACCATCACGCGTTGCAGACGACCCTGGTTCGGGAAGTCGTTGACATAAGACGAACCCAAAGAGGAAGCCAGGGTCGTTCGGATGTCTGAGAACGAAATGCCCTGTGCGGCAGCAGCGGCGCGGTCGATGTCGATTTTCAATTGCGGCGCATCTTCCAGACCACTGGCACGGACGGTGCTCGGGTCAAACAGGCCGCTTTCGCGCATTTTGCCGATCAATTCGTTGCGCTTCGCCAGCAATGCGGCATGACCGGTATTGTTGCGGTCTTGCAGGTTGATGGTCAGACCCGAGCCGTTACCCAATTCCATAATTGGAGGAGGCGTAATAGCGATACCGAAACCGTCTTTAAGCGTACCCATCATCATACCAGTCAGCTTGTTTGAAATAGACGTTGCATCGCTGCCCGGAGTTTTACGCTCATTCCAGTCTTTAAGTATGGCAAAACCCATCGCCATATTTTGACCGTTGCCCGAAAAGCTGAAACCGGAAACAGTAATGATATTTTCAATTTCAGGAATGCTTTTCGCCAACTGGGTAACTTGCGCCATTGTCGCATCGGTACGCTCTTTGGTCGCACCCGCAGGCAGTTGTACGCTGACCATGATGAAGCCTTGGTCTTCAGTCGGCAAGAAGGAGGTCGGCAAGCGCATAAACAGGAATACGCCTGCGGCTGCCAGACCGATATAGACAATCATCATACTGAACGTCTTACGCAGCACTTTGACAACCCAGCCCTCGTAGCCATTCGTCCAATTGTCGAATTTTTTATTAAACCAACCGAAAAGCCCCTTCTTCTCTTGATGGTGCCCTTTCGGAATCGGCTTGAGCATGGTGGCGCACAATGCCGGCGTCAGCGTCAGTGCGAGGAATGCGGAGAATGCAATCGATGCCGCCATGGTTAAAGCAAACTGTTTGTAAATATTGCCGGTCGCACCGCTGAACATCGCCAAAGGCACAAATACGGAAATCAGGACGGCGGTAATACCGACCACCGCGCCGGAAATCTGACCCATCGCTTTTTTGGTTGCTGCTTTAGGCGGCAAACCTTCCGTCGCCATAATACGCTCGACGTTTTCAACGACCACAATCGCATCATCGACCACGATACCGATAACCAATACCATCGCAAACATGGTCAATACGTTAATCGACATGCCCATATAAGAGATGAAGGCAAAACCGCCCAACAGAGAAATCGGCACGACAATGGTCGGAATCAGCGTATAGCGGATGTTTTGCAGGAAGAGGAACATCACTACAAACACCAGTAAAACAGCCTCTCCAAGCGTACTCAACACTTTCTCAATCGAAATCTTAACGAATTTTGAAGTGTCGTAAGGCGTTTTCCAGCTCATGCCCTGCGGGAAGTATTTTTTCAAAACCTCCATTTTTTCCTTTACGGCAGTGGCGGTTGCCATAGCATTACCGCTGTTGGACAACATCACCGCCATACCGGTGGTGTTCACACCGTTCAGACGGGTGGAAGAGGAATAGTCTTCCATACCCAAGCTGACTTTTGCCACATCTTTCAGATAAACATTCGAGCCGTCGGTATTGGATACCAAAATGATGTTGCCGAACTCTTCAGCCGTTTTTAATTGTCCTTCCGCAGTAACGGTCGCCGAAATGGTCTGACCTTCAACGGCCGGTAAAGAGCCGATGGAGCCTGCCGAGATTTGGATGTTTTGTGTTGCAAGCGCATTGGTCACCGTAGCAAAAGACAGGTTGTAGTTTTGCAGTTTTTTCGGGTCAACCCAAATGCGCATGGCACGTTGCGCACCAAACAACTGCACCTTACCTACACCGTCGATACGCTGCAATTCAGGAATGATGTTGCGTTGTGCGTAGTCGTTCATTTCCTCGGTGGACTGTACGTCTGACGAGAGCATCACAATCATCAGGAAGTTTTCACGCGCCTTGGATACGGTAACGCCATATTGCTGCACGGCGGCAGGCAGGTTGCTCAATACTTCGGAAAGTTTGTTCTGCACCTCTACCTGCGCCAGATCCTCGTTGGTTTCAGGCGTAAACGTCAAACTGACCGTACCCGAACCACTGGAGTTGGCGGAAGTGCTCATGTAGTCCAAACCTTCCACACCGTTCATACTGCGTTCGATAACGGCAAGCACGCTGTCTTCCATTACCTGCGCGGACGCACCCGGATAAGTGGCGGTCAGCGTAATGGTCGGTGCAGCAACGGACGGATATTGGGAAACCGGCAAACTCCTAATGCCGATAACACCCAATGCGATAATAAAAATCGCAATGACCCATGCAAAGATGGGGCGGTCGATAAAAAACTTAGCCATTGATGCCTTCCTTATTTAGCTGCGGATGCCGGTTTGGCTTCAGAGGTCGTCTGAACGTCTTTTTTCGCTTCGGAAGCAGCTTTGGGTGCGGCTCCGGCAGCAGATGCGGCAGCCTTTTCGGGAGGTGTCCATTCTTTAGGCGTAACCTTTTTCCCGCCACTCATGGATGCAATGGCGATGCCGTCAACAATGACTTTGTCGCCGTCTTTCAGACCCGCAGTGATCACCCAGTTGGTTCCCTGCTGCTGGGCGACTGTTACCTCGCGCGGCTCCATTTCGCCTTTGGCGTTCACAATCATCACGGTATCTTTCGTACCGCGCGTTACTGCCTGCTGCGGTACGACAAAAGCGTTGTCGGCAGCCACTTGTTCCATCAGGACGCGCACATAAAGACCTGACATCAAAATGTTTTTGTCGTTCGGCACTGACGCGCGCAGCGTGATTTGTCCGGTTGTTTCGTTAACAGACGGATCGGAGAACAACAAACGGCCTTTGTGCGGATAAACTTCGCCGTTGTCGAACTTGATGCCCACTTCAATCGCGCCATCCACGCTCGACAATTTGCCCTCGGCAACCTGTTGGCGCAGCTTCATCACTTCGGTCGCGGATTGAGTGATGTTCACATACATAGGATTGGTTTGGCGGATGGTCGCCAGTACGGTTGTATCGCCTGCGTTCAGCAGCGTACCTTCGGATACTTTGGACTGCCCGATGAAACCTGAAATCGGTGCGGTAATGCGCGCCCTGTTCAGATTGATACCGGCAGATTTAATCGCCGCCTGAGCCGCTTTGACGCTCGCCTCGGCAGAACGTTTCGCCGTTACCGCCGCATCGTAATCCTGTTTACTGATGGCATCAGCGGCAACCAGCGGCTTGTAACGCGCCAAGTCGGCATTGGCTTTGGCAAGGGTCGCCTGCGCGCCTGCCAATTGGGCGCGCGAGTTTTCCAGATCAGCTTGATAGGTGGAACTGTCGATTTGATAAAGCGGCTGTCCGGCGCGGACATAGCTGCCCTCTTGGAACAGGCGTTTTTGGATGATGCCGCCTACTTGGGCGCGGACATCCGCCGTACGCAGCGACTCCAAACGGCCCGGCAGCTCGGTCGTCAGCGCGACGGTTTCAGGATGGACGGTAACGACACCGACCACAGGGGGCGGAGCTTCTTTTTGCGCAGCTGCCTGCTGCCCTTTTCCATCTTTTGCACCTTGCGTCGCATCGGAGCCTTTGTTACACGCTGAAAGAGCCAACGCAGTAGCGGCAGCGATTGCCGCCATGCGCATCACCTTAGAAGCATAAGAAGCCATTACATTTCCTATCTGTATAATTGTTATGAGGTTTTACCCTATACTTTGTCATCAGAGCCGATTTTTGGTTCCGAAACAACAATAACCTGCCTCAATATCCGGAGCAGGTCGTCTGAAAATTTATTTTATACTTGAGAGCCAATCTCAATTACGAGTGCCATTATACATACATGCTTGCATGGATACAAAGTATTTTTTATAATTCCCAATATTCCACCCAATTGAAATAGGCATCATGCGGAAAACCAAAACCGAAGCCCTTAAAACCAAAGAACATCTCATGCTCGCCGCGCTGGAAACCTTCTACCAAAAAGGCATCGCGCGCACTTCGCTCAACGAAATCGCCCAGGCCGCCGGCGTGACGCGCGGCGCGTTGTACTGGCATTTCAAAAACAAAGAAGACTTGTTCGACGCCCTCTTCCAGCGCATTTGCGACGACATCGAAAACTGTATGCATCAGGACGCGGCCGATAGCGATGAACAAGAATGGTCGCTTTTCCGCCGCACCTTGATGCACTTTTTCACGCGCCTGCAAACCAACGACATCCACTATAAATTCCACAGCATCCTGTTTTTAAAATGCGAACACACCGAGCAGAACGCCGCCGTCATCGACATTGCGGATAAACATCAAGCGATTTGGCGCGAGAAAATTACCGAAGTCCTGAGCAAATCCATTGCCCAACATGCCTTATCCGAAGATTTGGATACCGACATGGCGGTCATCTTCATCAAATCGATGCTGGACGGTCTGATTTGGCGTTGGCTCTCGTCCGACAAAAGTTTCGACCTTGCCCAAACCGCACCGCGCATGATTGACATCCTCTTGGACAATCTGAAAAACCACCCGCAACTGCGTAAGCAAAAATAACGGACTGCATACAAAAAGGTCGTCTGAAAACAAGCATCACACGTTTTCAGACGACCCGTTCCTTGTTTCAACAGGCGTTATATATTATGAATCAACCTGATAGACAAACAACGTCCGAACAATCCCTGCTTAACAAAAACGTCGTCTGAAACCCTTTTTCAAGTTTTCAGACGACGTTTTCTTATTTTCCTATCAACGCGTTACCGGCTTATATTTAATCCGTTTCGGTTTCGCGCCCTCTTCTCCGAGTCGACGTTTCTTATCGGCTTCGTATTCCTGATAGTTGCCGTCGAAGAACACCCATTTCGAATCGCCTTCGCAAGCCAAGATATGCGTGGCGATGCGGTCGAGGAACCAGCGGTCATGCGAAATCACCATTACGCTGCCGGCAAATTCCAGCAATGCGTCTTCCAGCGCGCGCAGGGTTTCCACGT
>ERZ772935.721-NODE-721-length-13028-cov-2.991135_pt1 | contig 13028 bp, 5 predicted proteins | sample MGYA00511683_ERZ772935 | MGnify/ENA primary metagenome ERZ772935 (study PRJEB29015, sample SAMEA2738086) | human oral metagenome | biome: human oral; feature: human-associated habitat; material: saliva | place: China | collected 2228 ...
TTCGCTTTTTCTAAATAGCTGGCCGGAACATCTACTGAGTCCTTAGTATTTTCTTCAACTCCTTTTCTAACTTCATCTGGAGTCGTTACCGATTGAGAAGTAGCCGCTTCACGATCTTGGTTTGAAACTTCAACAAGAGTTGCTTCCGGTTTAGCTTCTTTTTTTTGATTGCTAACTTCTGCCATAGTCTGTTCTTCTTTTGGTTCTAACATTTCTTCCTTAGGAGATAGGCTAGACTTATCTAGAGAAATAGTTTCATCAACCTCTTCCTTAGGAGCTGACTGATTTGCAGGTAGAGCCGAATCCATTTCTTCTTTTAAAACTGTCTCTGGCAACTTATTCTTTTCTAATAATGACGAATCTTCTTGAAGAACTTTAGTAGGAGTTGAGGTGAGATCATCTGCATGTACGGTATTTGGTTCAACAACTAGCAAAAAGAAACCACTGGCAACAACAACGGAAGCCACACCCACGCTTAAACGACGAATTGACCAGCGGGTATATTTTTGATTTGAATTGAATTTCATAAGATTCTCCTTTAGGTTTGTTTTTTTATGACTTTAGTATAATCTCCTAAGATTAAAAATGGTTAAGAAAAAGTTAAAATTTTTCTTAAATCTATCTTATAAAAGGATTATATTGTCATATTGCTCATAAAAAAACAGCTTGAATTCCTTCGCCATAAATTCCCTACTATAATTGACAATGAGTCAAAAAAATCCACCACATTGTGGCGGATGTTATCTATTAGCTCTCCATCTCAAAACGCTCACTCTTTAGCTTATTTGGCAAAAGAAGAGAAAGCAGGATTCCAACTAGAGCTGGCACCAACCAAGGCAGGGAAGCCTGAGCAAATGGAAGGGCATTTACCATATCACTTACCCAAGCGATATGGAACTGCTGACCAAGAATACCCGCAAAGGAAATCAGAGTCACTGCTGCCACCGTCATTTGCATACCGATTTTGGACAGTGTCAAGAATTTATTGACAATGACAATCAGCACGATAACAATGGTAATTGGATAGAGAATTTGCAAGACTGGAACAGAATATTGAATAATAGCATTAAGCCCAAGATTGGCAATCGCAAACCCAATCAAAGTAAAGACCGTTGCGTACACTTTATAAGATACCTTAGGGAAAGTTTTATGGAAGAATTCCCCAGTCGATACAATAAGTCCTGCTGTTGTGGTGAAGCAAGTTACAGTAACCATAGCCGCAAGGAAAATCTGTGCGGTAGGTCCAAAGATAGCCTGTGTCGCCTGCGACAGGACATAAACACCAGGATTGCCTTTGGCAATTATCTCAGCTGGAACTGGGAAATGATTGCCCAAATAAGCTAAACCAATGTACATGGCACTAAAAGCTAGTGCCACCACTATGCCAACAACCCAGATAGTTGAAACATATTCCTTTTTATTCTTGAAACCTAGCTGGTTAAGAGTTGTTACTGCAATGACGCTAAAAGCTACGGAAGCTAAGGCATCCAAAGTGTTATAACCTTCCAAGAAGCCCTTTCCAAAAGCTGACGCAGCATAAGCTTGCGAAGCCTGCTGAGGTGCATTTGAGCCGTATTTCAAAGCTCCTAGAATGACTAAGATGATAATCAAAACTGCAAAAACTGGCGTCAGAATACGTCCAATCCGATCCAAAATCTTAGATGGATTCAAAGAAATCAGATAAGCAGCTGCAAAGTAAAGTGTCGTGAAAACAATTAATCCGATGCCCGCCATATTTTTAGACAACATAGGGGCAATACCGACTTCATAGGCCACTGTCGCTGTCCGCGGAATAGCAAAGAAAGGCCCGATTGACAGATACAAGGCTACAAGATAGACAATAGCAAACCAAGGCGCAATCTTCTGAGAAATCTCGTGAATATAGCCCTTGGGATTGAGCGTTCCTATAATCAAAGTCAGCACAGCAAGCCCAACCCCAGATAGGACAAATCCTGCAATAGCTGGCCAAAAATGCTGACCAGATAATGTTCCAAGCGAAGGCGGGAAAATCAAATTCCCAGCACCGAAAAATATTCCAAATAAGAGCAAGCCTGTCAAGGCACCTTTTTTAATCACGGGAAACTCCTTTAAATTTTTTCATGCTTTATCATTATATACGTAAATAGCCCGCTCCGCAACACTTTTAACTTTTCACGGTAAGCTAGTTTAAAAAACGAAATAAATCGAAATATTTTTGAAGATTTTTAGCAAATTCCTGACTTATCCACAGATTTAAGGCTTATTTTAAATTATTTTAGAATAATACAAATAAATTTGTTTTAAATCGTATTTATATAACTTCACTATTACCTATCTTTTTAAAAGTTTCCTTACTTTAAATATATATGCTCTACTGTTTCTGAATGCGAGAAAAATACAATATTGTCCTTCCAGATCCAAAACAAAATAAAAGAGATTTTTCATAGTAAAAAGGTTGAGACATCCTATCTCAACCTTTTAAAAATGGCTATAAATCATTTAGCATTCTTTACACATCGCTAAATCTTCGGTACTTAATTTCGAATTCAAAGAAGTTCTTCTCTTGCAGCATATGGAAAATATCTCGATAAGCCTCCTCATCAAAATGATGTCCCAAATACAAGATTTCAAAACTTAACCCTTCATATTCCAGAAAGGCATTGGTCGTTCGAAAGCCATTACGCTTATAGAAGTCCATACGTGCTTGACGTTGCTCTAGATTGTCACATTCTTCATCGACACGTTCCACCTCTAGAACCATGGTTTTTTGATAAAACTCTGTCAGTTTATGAATAATCTCTCCCCCATAGCCATGGCTGCGAAGGTGCGGCATAATCGCAAAGAAGCTGACATAGAACATTTTTTCGTTATAAACTGCAAAAGCAAAACCAACAAATTCTTCCTCATTGTAGAAGGCAAAGAAATGAGACCGTTCATCATTGGTATAGCGGAGAAATTCATTAATAGGAACTCTCTCTTCTTCAGGAAAGGCTTCTCGATTTAAGGCCTCCACCTTATCTAAATCAGGAAATTCTGCTGTAATAATTTGACTAGTTAAAGACATTGCTACCTCACTTTGCTTATATTCTAGCAGTTATCAAATGATTTAGCAAACCTTTTAAACTTCTTCTGCTTTTTTAGAAAATTGACTCTGATAAAGGTCATAATAAAATCCTTTATCAGCCAAGAGACTCTCGTGATTGCCTTGCTCGATAATCTGACCATCCTTGAGCACCAAAATCTTATCCGCTTCTTGAATGGTCGACAGTCGGTGAGCAATGACAAAACTGGTCCGACCCTGCATGAGTGTTTTCATAGCCTTCTGAATCAAGAGCTCCAGCCGTGTATCGACAGATGAGGTCGCTTCATCCAAAATCAAAATCTTAGGATTGGCCAAAAGAGCCCTCGCAATCGTAAGCAACTGCTTCTGCCCCAGCGAGATATTGCTGGATTCTTGGTTCATTTCCATATTGTAGCCACCTGGCAAAGTCCGGATAAAATGATCCACATTAGCCGCCTTGGCTGCCTCTACAATTTCTTCATCAGTGGCTTGCAGATTGCCAAAACGAAGATTTTCCTTGATAGTCCCCTCATAAAGCCAAGCATCCTGCAGCACCATACCGAACTGTTTACGGTAGTCCTGACGGGACAGATGGCGAATGTCATGCCCATCAACTGTAATCGCGCCTTTGGTCACATCGTAGAAACGCATAAGAAGATTAATCAGCGTGGTCTTACCAGCACCAGTCGGACCAACAATAGCCACCATTTCACCTGGTTTGACTTCCAGATTGAAATTCCGAATGAGCGGTTTGGCTCCCACATACTGGAAGTCCACATCCTTGAAGCTAACCTGACCTGTCAGATCTTGATCCAGCTTTTCTGTCTCATCATTGACTTCGTCTGCTTCGTCCAGCACTTGGAAAATCCGGTCCAAAGAAGACTTGGCACTCTGCAGCTGACCAGCCAGCTGAGTCAGGTTTTGAATAGGCTGGTTAATCTGCCAGACATATTGAACAAAAGCCTGCATATTCCCGACTGTCAAGCGCCCTGCAATAACCTGAAGACCGCCCAGCAGAGCCAGCAAGAGGTAGGTCAGATCTGAAATAACATTCAAAACAGGCATCATTAAACCAGAGATAAAGCTAGCTTTAAAACCTACTTTCTGCAGTTTTTGCGTAATTTGTCGAAAATCCTCCTGCGAACTTTCTTCTCTGACATATAGCTTTAAAATATTAAATCCTGTCAGATTTTCCTGAACAAAGCCATTCATAGCTCCCAGTGCATCTGCCTGCTGTTTAAAGTAAGGCTGGGATTTCTTCACGATAAAGCGAGCACTGAGGTAGGTAATCGGAATCGAAACTACCACAATGATACCCAACTGCAGATTGAGCACCAATACCATGACGATAACCAAGATCAGAGTAAAGACTGCATTGATAACCTGCAGAAAGGACTGCTGCAAGGCGTTTGAAACAGCTTCGACATCGCTGGTAAAACGCCCCAGCAAATCACCAAACTGATGCTTGTCAAAGTAAGAAACGGGGATGCGATTAATCTTATGACTAAGTTCATTGCGCAAGTCACGAATGGTAGCCTGCACTGCATTGGTCATAAAGTAATTAGAATAGTAAGAACCGATTTCATAAATAATCGCCCGCACAAAATACAAGACCATGACCCAGCCAACATAGGACACATTAATCTGGGCGCCAGCCACACCTTTAGCCATATCCAGCAGATTATTTGTCAACTCTGTAATGGCTAAGCCTAATACAAAGGGCTCGACGACGCTCATAACGACGCTGAGGATTTTGAGGAAGATGGCAAAGGCGACTGCAAATTTATAAACTTTTAGGTAGCTCCATAGACGAGCAAAACTTGATGTGTTTTTCATGTCAGTCTCCTTTCTATTCCTCTGTCAAAGCTTGATTTTTCAGCTGAGAATCAGCAATTTCACGATAGATATCATTGGTTTCCATCAGCTCTTCGTGCTTCCCGCGTCCAACGATTTCGCCTTGATCCAGAACGATAATCTGGTCAGCGTCCATGATGGTTCCCACCCGTTGGGCCACAATCAGCACCGTTGCCTGACCTGTCACTTCTTTGAGGCGACGACGCAGCACCGCATCTGTCTTATAATCTAGAGCAGAAAAAGAGTCGTCGAAGATATAAATTTCCGGCTTTTTGACCACCGCGCGGGCGATAGAAAGCCGCTGCTTCTGCCCACCGGATAGATTGCTGCCTCCCTCAGCCAGATGAGTCTCAAAACGCTCTTCCCAACTCTCGATAAAGTCCTTGGCTTGAGCTACATCAGCCGCCTGACTCAGTTCCTCTTGGCTGGCTTCTTCCTTTCCGTAGCGTAGGTTCGCTGCGATAGTTCCAGTAAATAGCAGAGCCTTCTGCGGAATAAAGCCAATCTTCTGACGCAGTGCCTTCAGATTGTATTCACGGACGTCCACACCATCCACTAAAATCTTACCTAGTGTTACATCGTAAAAGCGCGGAATCAGCTGCACCAGTGTAGACTTACCAGAACCAGTTGAACCGATAAAGGCAATTGTCTCACCCGGCTTAGCCTTGAAGGAAATATTATGCAACACAGGACTCTCCGTCTCACCTGGATAAGCGAAGGTTACATTGTCGAACTCCAGATAACCCTGCGTATCAGTCTTGGTTATACCATCTTCATTAGGATTGATTGAAATGGGCATGTCCATGACTTCCTTGAGCCGCTGGCTCGATACCGCCGTCCGCGGATACATAGTAAAGAGATTAGCCAGGAATAGGAAGGACAGCAATGCGTGAAAGCTGTATTCGATAAAGGCAACGAGATTTCCGATTTCAAGACTGCCGTCCCGCAAGGGGTCTAGGGCAAACCAGACAATGGCCACAATCATCGCAATAATAATCTGCACAAAGAGCGGCTCTGTCAGACCAGTCAGCTTAAAGAGCTTATTGGAGTTTTGCGCATAGACCTCATTTTCGTCAGCAAAACGCTTCTCTTGAAATTCCTCCCGCGCAAAAGCTCGAATAACCCGCAGACCAGTCAGATTTTCCCTTACATACTGATTAATCTTATCAAGGGTCTTCTGCTGCTTTTCAGACAAGGGCTTGGTTTTAACCGCTACATAAATGACCACGACTGCCAAGAAAGGCACTGAAACGGCTACAATCCAGGCCAGAGACGGACTGGTCAGAAAAATCATGAGAATACTGGACAGCATCATCATGGGAGTAATGACACCCATTTTCAGGGTTTGCTCTGCAAACTGCATAAGCACAAAAGCATCCGAAGTCAAGCGCGTGACCAATGAAGACACACCGATTTGCTCATACTCATGATGAGAATACTCTTGCAGCTTGGCATAGAGATCATTGCGCATGTCCTGCACCATGGTTGTCGTTAGCTTCCCAGCCGCATAAGCCAGGACGATTCTCCCCAACACTCCTAAGATAATAACGCCAAACATGACCCAAGCCCAGAAAAAGAGCCGATCTGTCTGCTTAGGATTGATTCCCTCATCAATCATCCGAGCCAGCACCGTTGGCAACCCTAGATTGACAATCACAAAAAAGATTGCCGCAACAAAGTCCAAGACCAGCCACTTAGGATATCTCTTCAAATAAGACCAAATGTATAACATAACTCCTCCTTCACCATCTATTCAAAAATAACTCACTCTAAAGCACCCAAGTGCTTTTAAAACACAGAAAAGAGCGCGCAAATGCACGCTTTAATACAAATATTATAACAAAAATATGAAGTAGGGTAAAGGTCATTTCAGACTTTTTTCTGCTTATCATCAGCCTCATAAATGACTGTCAGCAGCAAACTTCCTGAAAGCAGACTGGCTACAGTTTTAATTGCATGACTTATATAGAAAAACAAACCTAGTTTTCACTAGGTTCGTCATTTCTTATCTGCAAGAAGGTCTGAATTTAAGAGTAATTCAAGCTCTGCCCTAACATTTCAGACTTGGAACTTTGCAGACTATTTGACAGCTCAAACCAATCACTTCTGGTTTTCAAAGATTGATGTTCTGAAATCATTGGTTTGATCGAGGTAAGCTTTGAAGACTGCTTTTTTCAGCTTATGGACAGCACTGTTATATTCTGGTTTATAGCCGCTCCAAGAATACCAATTATCATTGGCATCTTTGAGAACTGCTTCATCCATCAAGGTTTGCAACTCTTCTACAGTACTTATAGTCTTAGTAGCATAACTTGTCCATGGTTGTCTCGTATCATCAAATGTGACCTTGTTCAGACTGTCGAACTTGTTTTTACGTTCTTCATACATAGCCTTCTTAAACTCAGTCCAATTATTAAATTGACCGTTGAAGACCTTGCGTAAAACCAAGTCATCTGTTACCAGACCTCTGGTCTTACCATAGATACTGATTGTTTTTCCATTTTGCTTGGCATCATCTTCATACTGATTAGAGATATAAGGAACCATACCATCTTTGAAGCCTTTGGCTGCCAGAAGTTCATAAGCCATACGGCGTCCCATAAGATCTCCAGGCGTTCCTTTTTCACTGCTTAAAGCCGAATAAATCGGAGAGAAGAGTTTAATCGTATGGTAACCATTTCTTTCAACGTCGCCGTTTTTGTACTCACGCGCTGAAACAATATCATTTTCAATGAGACTGTCGAATGAGTTTAATTTTTTCGCATCCTCCATTGTAATATTTTTTATCACATTCGTTGCGTAAACATCATTTCCATCAGCATCTCGGGAATATTTATTCTCGACTTTTCTCAGCGCGTTCACTTTCTGGACATCAGACAGACGGTTCACGATTGACATCCCTTCTAGGTACTCCAACATATAAATGACATCAAACATGTTATGAACATAGTTTTTCAAATCATCCGCATTTTGGAAACGTTTAGTTGGATCCAAGACTTGCAAACGAGATTTTTCTGTCGCATCATTCTTGTCATATTTGAGAATTGAGTTGACCGTGATTGTCGCATCATCTGGATGGTCCGGTGCTTGCAACAAGCCCTTGGCAAAGAATTCAGGACCAAGTCCGCTTCTTCTTCCATATCCACCCAAATAGATCTCGTTATCAGAATCATGCGTCATCTCATGGGTATAGGTAATGGCTCCGTCCTTGTCCAGCATACGATAGCCCATGTAGTAAATACTATCCCCAGTTGCGTAAGCTCCGTGTTTATTGTGTACGACCTTGTTTCCAACAGGTCCAAAGAAGTACTTCATGGCTGGATTAGAACTGTCAAATTGTGCCTCCGCTGTAGCCTTGCCAACAGTAGTGTCATCACCGAACTTATAGGCATCATAGACCAAGATATTTCGATAGAGCTTTTCACGGCCCTGCTCGTCTAATATTCTGTACCAATAATCATAATGGTCGCGTTGACGTTTTGCGGTTTCTTGGGCATTATCCTCGACAAACTTATTGAGTTCTGCTCCTGCTCTGTGCTCATTATTTCTATATCTGTCATAGGCACCAAAACCAAGACTGGATATAGTCGAGATGACAAAGACTGATCTTTCAGGCATTGTCAGCAAAGGTAGAACCATATTTCGGTATTTCCAAGTGTCGCTGGTAATTCGATCATAAACACCGATAGAGTATTTGCTGCCAGCCTGCTCTTGTTTGACTCTCACCTCATCAATAGCTGATTTTTCTTCAACGATATAAGCCTTGGTTTGCTCTTTGAACCATTGATTATTTGTTTTGTTTGGTAAAAATACTTCCCGGTAATTGGCAAGCGTGCTAAACAAATCTTTTGTTGCATTATTGTTTGCAAGGCTGATGCTATAGGCATCTACGTTGTTCTTGGCCAGAAGATTGTTATAGCCTGATTTACCTAATTCAATGATCGTGTCTAGCGGTGATGCATTGCCCTTACCAAAGAAATCCATGTGGTACATGACTATGTCTTTGACATTCACGTCACCATAGTTAAAGTTGTACCAGCGCTCTAAATAGGTCAAACCTAGAAGCAAGGCTTCCTTGTTGCGTTTGATTTTATCAACGACGTAACCATTAATCGTTTGATTTTCGCTGGCAATGACTGCATCAGCTGACAAAAGTTTTTCCAGTGTATTTGCTAGATTTTCCTTGGTTTTAGCAAACTGCTCTTCTAAGTATAATTCTGTCAGTGAAACGCCTGAAGAAATACCTAGGGTGTTTCTGATAGACTCTGACTGATAATCGACCGCTTTCAAATCAGGCAAAACTTCATTGATGATTGAATTATGATTATGCAAGAATTGATTTGGCGTATAGATGAGACCTGTATCGCCCACACGATATTCTGCTAACTTACTAAAGTCAGATTGGTAGGTGAGATCTAGCTTTTCAGATGTATGATCCTTATAATGAATCAAGAGCTTATTTGCTGCCTCTTTATGCGAAGCGATATCTGTAATCACTTCATTATCCTTCATCATGACTGCAGATAGGACTTCTTTTTCATACAAAGCGCTATCTTCTTTTACCAGATTACCGTATTTGACAATGGTTGCCTTATTATAAAACGGCAGCAATTTTTCAATATTCTTATATGCTAAAGCTCGACTGGCTTGATAGCCTTCAACCTTAGAAAAATCGCTTTCTTTATTGCTGCTAGTCAGCAAATTTTCAACAGCCGGTACAGAAAGAGAGTTAATTTCAGATTTCTTGCTTGCAATTTGAGAAGGATCAAGGATTGTTCCTCTCTCTTCGAGTGATTCCTTGGTGACAACCTCATCCTTTTCAAGAGTCACTTTGTAGACTCTGTTGTCCTTATTGCTATACGAGTCAGTTATCCTCATTCCTCGATAGTGATAGCCACTAATCGCATTCCCGTTCATAACATTGACATCGCTAAGAACATTGTGCAATCTTCCAGCATGTCTCTCTTCGTTAGAGTCTCTATCCCACAAGTAGCCAGCCACACCAGCAACACTTCCAAAGCGTTTCACATTATTAATGTTGCCCTCGGCATAACTATTGCTGATAAGCGCATTCTTCTCAACAAGACCTGCAAGGCCGCCGACAGTTTGGTTTGTACTATCCGCATTTGACGAGATGGTAATTGTAGCTTTTGACTTATCAACCAATGCATTGATGCCAGTCAGTTGACCTACTAGGCCTCCGATATTGTATGGAGACCTCGTTTCATAGGAGTTGACAATTCTTCCTTTGAAACTGCTGTTGGTAATCTTAGAATTATCAGCCTTCCACACTAAGCCACCAATGCCACGTTCGCCAGCCAGAACACCGTCTACATGGACATTATTAATCCTTGTTGCATTATTGGCTTCATTTGCAAGTGCCCCAATATCAGTTTTCCCTGAGATATTTACATCTTTAAGAGCCAGATTTTCTACAGTAGCAGCGCTCAATGTATCAAAAAAAGGCTTCTTCAAATTATAAATAGCATAATTTTTCCCGTCTTTGCTGCCAAAGAGTTTACCAGTAAATCTGCCATTTATATAACTGTTAGCGCCATTTTCTAGTTCGACCTCGTTGGCATTCAGACTTGCACCTAAATAATAGGTTCCACTGAGATCGTTATTTATAGCTTGAACTAAGTTACTAAAGGAAGTAAAGTTTGTAACTTCTCTCTCTGCCTTTTTAGCTAGATAGAAAGTAAAATTGTCCTCGTACTTATTGTCAACGTCCTGTTTTAATTTTTCAGCACTTGCTGTAATTTTATAAACTGGCTGGCCATCTTTCGTGCTATCGACTATTGAAGAAATCGGCAAGAAGACATCTTTAAATTTAGAAGATTTTACTTTCACGAAATAATTCTCTTGATTGCTTGGAATGGCATCCAGAGAAACGTGCTGCTTGTATTTTCCATCAGTTAGACTATACAGCTCTACATCAGATACATTTCTTAGCTCGATATTCTTTTCTGGTTCTTGCTTCTGCTCTTTAGGCTCTTGAGCTTTTTCAGTAGGATTTTCCGCTTCTGGCGCTGCTGGTTCGATGTTTCCAGTATACTCTTGCGGAGGCTCTACCTGCTCAGGTGCTACTATTGCTCCTGCTTGAACGTCTGTATACTCTGGCAATGGACTCACTTGTTCGGGTGCCACTACTGCACCGGATTGAACGCCTGTATATTCAGGTAACGGTGTGACTTGTTCGGGGGCTACTACTGCACCTGATTGAGTCCCCGTATACTCTGGTAAGGGTGTAGCTTGTTCAGGTTCGACTATCGCACCTGATTGAACGCCTGTGTACTCCGGCAATGAAGTCACTTGCGCGGGTTCGACAATTGCACCGGATTGAACTCCTGTATATTCAGGTAATGGAGTAACTTGCTCAGGTTCGACTATCGCTCCTGCTTGAACTTCTGTATACTCCGGCAATGGAGGAACTTGTTCAGGTGCTACTATGGCCCCGGATTGGACACCTCCAACCTCCGGTTCAATTTGTTCAGGCTCAACGATGGCTCCAGATAATGTACCTGTATACTCAGGCAAAGAAGCCACCTGCTCGGGCTCAACGATTGCACCGGATTGGACGCCCGTGTACTCTGGTAAGGGAGCGACTTGCTCGGGTGCCACTAAGTTAGAAGCTGTTGGTTTTTCGCTAGGCGCTTCAAGCTTTTTAGTCCCTTTTTCCACTATTTTAGGAGTCGCTTCCTCTATTTTAGTCGAAAGAACTTCTCTTGAAACTTCCGAATTATCTACAGTAAAAATTCGAACAACTTCGATTTTTCGGCCTGGTTTGCCTTCTTGTTTTACTCTTACAGTACCTTCAGGTAAATCGGGATTTTCTTGTATTTGTTCTCCAAAGGCTATCTCAGTTTCAACAGTCTCTTCTTTGTATAATAATTCTGGCTTAGCTACTCGGCCAGACAAGACTTCATCTTGAAGCTCAATTGTATTGACACCAACCGTTTGATTTTTCAGTCCATTCTTATCAAAAGAAACAGAATAATCTAACTTCTTATTTTGGTTTAAAGCTTCTTTATCTAGATTAGCATTTTGCTGATTGTTAAGAATCTTATTGTCTAATAATTTTTTAATTGATTCATCTTTTATATAGCCAACATAGGTATAGCCCGAAATTTCACCTGGTGACGGCAGACTTTCCCCAGCCGACACTTGATATTCCGCATTATACTGTAGCAAGATCCCATTTTCCAGCGCATCGACAGATAGTATCAAACCTCCTCCAACACTAGCACCCACCAAAACAGTCAATAGGAACTTGCTTTGAACCTTTCTTTTTGACACAACAAAAACAACCAATCCTATCGTCGTTAACAGACCGGCCGTCATCATAGTATTGGAGTTGTTGCTGTCGCCTGTATTCGGTAACGTTTTTGCTCCAGTATTTGAGTTTAACCTGTAGACAAGATAGTAAGTTTCCTCGTTGCCTTCTGACATTTTAGGAAATCCACTTACAATCAACTCCTTTTCTTGCGGAGTTATTTCAGTATCTGTCACGTATTTATAGTGTACATTCAACTTTTCCTGTGCTTGAACAGAGTCAACCCCAACTATAGAAACAAAAAACAAACTAGAAATAGCAGCCGAAACAAGCCCGACAGCTAATTTCCTAAAAGCAAACCGAGTTTGCTTCTCCCCAAAAAACTTTTTCATAAAATCCCTTTCAAATTATTCTAAAAAGAATAACAAATCCTTTAAACTAGAGAATGAGCAACAGTAAGTCATTGCATTCATTCATCTGAATCCCCCTAACAAAAATTCCCTAATCAACAATCTCATATAATTTTTATCTTATTCATAATATCTCCTAAATCGCAATAATCTGTCTAAATTATATCATACAATCCTATTTTTTGTTAGCGTTTTAACATAAAAATGATTTTGGGATACAAAAAAACCAAGTCTTTCGACTTGGTTGATTTCTATGATTGGAAACTCTATTATTTAAGAGTAACTGAAGCTCCAGCTTCTTCCAATTTAGCTTTAAGTTCTTCAGCTTCTGCTGCAGCAACGCCTTCTTTGATAACGTTTGGCGCACCATCAACAAGTTCTTTAGCTTCTTTAAGGCCAAGACCAGTGATTTCACGTACAACTTTGATAACGCCAACTTTTTTGTCACCAG
>ERZ772935.724-NODE-724-length-13012-cov-3.200355_pt1 | contig 13012 bp, 8 predicted proteins | sample MGYA00511683_ERZ772935 | MGnify/ENA primary metagenome ERZ772935 (study PRJEB29015, sample SAMEA2738086) | human oral metagenome | biome: human oral; feature: human-associated habitat; material: saliva | place: China | collected 2228 ...
TTCTTTGGGTCTGCCAGAAATATAGAAGAGGGCGGCAGCCTAACGATTCTTGCTACGGCGTTAGTGGAAACGGGTAGCCGTATGGATGATGTCATTTACGAAGAGTTCAAAGGAACAGGGAATTCAGAAATCCATCTCTCAAGAGAACTTGCTGAAAGACGTGTATTCCCAGCCATTGATGTGAAACGTTCAGGTACTCGTAAAGAGGACATGCTCCTTTCGCAAGAAACGCTGGAAGCCATTTGGAAAGTGCGTCATGCCATTAAAGGAGACGGACTTGAAACGAGTGAGCAACTCGTGAAGCAATTAAAAGAAACGAAGTCGAATGCCGATTTCATTCGTCGTCTCAGCTTATTAGATTAAACCCTAAATCCCTAAGAGTTTTCTTAGGGATTTTATTTTTTGCAAAAGGTTGTAAGGAAGATGAAAGGAGATTTCAAATAGATTGCTCCTTGTGGTAAAATGGAAAAAGGAGTGATTTTACGTGAAAAAGAAAAAAGTAATCAAAACAAATGCAGTTCGAATGGTCGAACAAGTGAAAGTTCCATATGCGATCCATGAATATGATGTCGATACGGCTCATCTAGATGCTGTACATGCAGCGGATGGAATGGGAATTTCTGTAGATGAAGTTTATAAGACCATTGTATTAACAGGAGATAAGACTGGACATTTAGTCGCTTGTATTGCGGCTCACCGGGAATTGGACTTAAAGACGATTGCGAAAGTTTCAGGAAATAAACGCGTAGAATTATTATCACTAGATAAACTGGAACCATTAACCGGATATGTGCGTGGAGGTTGTTCACCGATTGGGATGAAGAAGAAATTCCCCACCTTTATCGAACACCAAGCAATGAACCAAAAAACAATTCGCATCTCTGCTGGAAAACGTGGACTCCAATTAGAAATTGCACCACAAGATTTACAACAGTTAACACAAGCAACAGTATTCGAAAATCATCCAGATGAGGTGGAAGCATGAGTGAAGTAACGATTCTTCACATCAATGATATGCACTCGAACTTTCATTCCATAAAGACGCAAACGCGCTTTATGAAGGAGCGTAGAGCCCAGCTAGAAAAAGAAGGGCAGAAGGTGTTTGGCATTGATTTAGGAGACTTGATTGACCGTGTCCATCCACTGGTTGAAGCAGAGGACGGAAAGATTGCATCAAGAGTGTTGAACGAAGAGCATATCGATTTTGCGACCCTTGGAAATAACGAAGGGACGGCGTATACACCGCTTGAATTAGAGGCAGCGTATGAAGGGCGCCAGTTCGAAGTTATTATTTCGAATGTCAAATGGGCATCAACTAGAGAAGTACCTCCTTTTGCAAAGGAAGTTCATTTTGAAACAGTCGATGATTGCAGTATTGCTTTTATTGGACTCACGGCTTCTTATCCAGAAAGCTATGGCCCAAATGGCTATTTGATTGAAGAGCCGATGGATGCGTTAAAGCGTCTTGTACCGACTCTTGCAGCAAGCGGTCATCAGATTATTTTGCTGTCTCATTTAGGAATTGAAATGGACCATCTGATTGCCGAAACCTATCCAGAAATCCAGGTGATTCTTGGAGCGCATACACATCATTTCTTTGAAGAAGGAAAATGGGTCAACCAAACACTGTTAACAGGTGGATTTAAGTATGGCGCTTATATTGGAGAACTTCACTTGAAGACAGAAGGTAGTCGCTTGATTCCTCTTTCTGACAAAATGATTGCAGTAGAGGATTTAAAAGGAGATTCGACTATTGATGAAGGAGAAGTAGTTCGCCAACAAGGGATTGAACTCTTGAAGGATGAAGTGGTACTTCCACAGATTCCTGCATATTCCGTAAAAGAACTAGCTCTTCTCTCGTTAGAAGCGATGACGAGACAAACTGGAGTTGCGGTGGCATTTACTTATACTGGACTTTTCGTAGTACCGTTTAAAGAGGGCCCACTCACAAAGTTCGATTTACATGAATGTATGCCACATCCGATTCATTTGAACAAGAGTCGCTTTAGAGTGTCTGATTTCAAACAACTATTACGAATCTTTGAAGCACAGCAACCTGAATTACTAGAAAAAGCTATTCGTGGATATGGTTTTCGTGGTAAACTGTTTGGAGAGATCCTTTATACAGGATTCCAGTTCGCTAGTGGCGAAATCGTTATGGATGGAAGAACGTTGGCAGATGATGAATACATTACGTTTGTTTGCCCGGACCATATGCGATTCGTTCCATTTTTCCCGATGATTGAAGAAAAAGGGGACAACGAAATTATTTATCCAGATTTATTAAGAACGATTATTGAAAAAGAATTAGTATTCAAAGAAAGGAAGAATCATGACTGAACAGAAAGCAGAAACACTTTCACAGGAATTAAGTCAAGTCTTAGAAGAGATTGTGACAACACCTGAAGAAGAAGTGAAGCGTGCGGTAATGGTTGGAGATACAACCGTGATGATTGACGATGTGCATTATGAAATCATCGAAGACTACCGCGACGGATTTAATATTGAAGCATTAAATGAGCGCTATAATGATATTTTTGAGCGCTATGATTACATCGTTGGCGACTGGGGCCATGAGAAATTACGTTTGAAAGGTTTCTTCAAACATTCGCATAAATTGGCGACTCCAGACCGCGATATCGATTATTTACAAGAATATTTATTGGAATATTGCAATTTTGGGTGCCAATATTTCGTATTAGAAAGAGATCCAGAGGCGCAACATAAACCAGTTGTGGAAGAAGAGAAAACACAACAACGTCCAAGACGTGAACGCAATAATCAACGTAAACGTCAAAACAATCAACGCAGAGAACATGTATTTAGTCCGGCGGATTTAGATAGTCCAGTACGTTCAAATAATAAGCGTAAGTTTAAAGAGAAGTCTCAAAACCGTCAGAAGAAACGCAATAATGAGACAAATCAAAAGACGAAAAAAGATCAATCGTTTAACTTGAAAGAATTTATTCCGAAAGAAACGATGAAAGAAAAAGAATATGAAGGCAATAACTTCAAACCAAAACAGAAGAAATCTTCTCAACATTTCTCAATGAAAGAAGTGGAGAAACCAACGAGCAGTAAGGTGAAGAAGAGCCCTGTGAAATCCACTCAGAAGAAAGGATTCCATATTCGAGAAAACCAACAAAGAGGTAACTAAATGTATAAAGCATATTTTATTGATTTAGATGGAACAATGTATCGTGGGAAAGACCGTATTCCAACGGCAGAAGCCTTTATTAAAAGATTGCAAGAAGCCAAGATTCCATTCCTGTTTGTAACTAATAACGCTACAAAAACACCTGCACAAGTAGCTGAAAACTTACGTGTGAACTATGGTACTGAAGTATCAGCAGACGAAGTGTATACAAGCGGTGTGGCCGCAGTGGACTATTTGAAGTCTCATTTCAACGTGAACCGTGTCATGGTCATAGGGGAAGAAGCGATTAAAAATCAAGTCGAAGCAGCTGGATACACGCTTGTTTCTGAAGACCCAGAAGTCGTGTTGCAGTCCCTTGACCGCAATGTGACTTATAAAGACTTAGAAACGGCAACGCTTGCGATTCGTAATGGTGCAACGTATATCGTAACGAATATCGATTCAAACTTGCCAAGCGAAAAAGGCCCAATCCCAGGATCAGGTGCTATCACTGGTTTCTTAAAAGTGGCAACACAAGTAGAACCAATTATCATTGGTAAACCAAGTAGTGTGATTATGGAGTCTGCATTAGACTACTTAAATGCCAAATTCCCAGACCGTCATTTTACAAAAGAAGACATCGCAATGGTTGGAGATAATTACCAAACGGATATTCAAGCCGGCATTCAATACGGCATGGATACGCTGATGGTATTAACAGGATTTTCAACTCGCGAAGACCTAGAAAAAGTGGAAGAACAACCAACGCACTTGGTAGAGGACTTGAGTGAATGGACTATTTAACTAGAACTTACCGAGTGCCTAAGTGGATCACTTCTATCGCGCTATTCCTATTCTTCTTAAGTCTAGGAATTACCTTTGTGATTTTCTTTGAACCGATGTATCACTGGTCAATTGGTTGGTTTGGAGTAGAAAAACTCACTGGTTACAGTGCCGATACGCTTAAGATGAACTATCATGAACTCATCGGGTATTTAACGAATCCATTAATCGATACATTGAAGATGACTGATTTTCCAAGTTCAGAACAGGGATTATTTCACTTCTTCGAGGTGAAACGTCTCTTCTTTGTGAATTTTGCAGTACTACTAGCTTCGGGGCTTATTAGTTTCTTTGGAGTGAGATATTTGCGACAAAGAAGACAAACGTGGCAATTACGTAGACCCATTCGCTGGCTTGTTTTAATTCCAGTTGTCGTTTGCTTTGCGATTGCGGCATTCTTCGACACGCTCTTTGTGAAGTTCCATCAAGTGTTCTTTAACAATGATGCGTGGATGTTCGATCCGAAAAACGACCCGATTATTTTAGCATTGCCAGAGGAATTCTTTATGCTCTGTTTTGCCGTTGTATTCACTTTTTTATTGGTGGGGCTTTTAGGGACAAACGTTGCGATTAAGCGATTAAAAGAAATTTAAAACAGTAAGAAACGAGAAGCTTCTTTCGAAAAGGAAGAGTTCTCGTTTTTTTGTACCCAAAAAATTCGCATATGAGCGGAATTTCACACAAAAAAATGGTATGATATAAGAGATGAACATTTAAAGGATTGAGGAGTGGAATAATGAAATTATCAATTGTCATCCCGTTTTATAACGAGGAAAATATGATTCAAAAAATGTATGATGCCTTAGTAGCGGAAGTGAATAAAATTACTAAAGCAGAATTTGAAATTATTTTTATTAATGATGGTAGTAAAGACCGTACTTTTGAAAAAATGCTTGCAATTGCAGATAGCGATTCTCGTGTAAAATATATTAGTTTCAGCAGAAACTTTGGGAAAGAAGCTGGAACAATTGCAGGACTTGAATACGCAACAGGGGAAGCTGTGATTTTAATGGATGGGGACTTACAACATCCACCTGCACTTCTTCCACAAATGATTGAAGCGTATGAAGAAGGATATGACGTTGTGAGTGCTCGTCGTACACGTACTGGTGAAAAACCACACCGTACATTCTTAGCAAAACATTTCTATCGCCTTGCAAACAAAATGATGGATATCGAATTGATGGATGGGGTCTCTGAATTCCGTCTATTTAGCCGTAAAGCGGTTCGTGCCATTCTTTCATTACAAGAATACAACCGATTCTCTAAAGGGATTTTCTCTTGGATTGGATTTAAAGAAAAAGTCATCGAATATGAAAACCAAGTTCGTACCGTTGGTGAAACGAAATACTCATTGAAGTTCTCATTAAACTATGCGATTCAAGGGATTTTATCGTTCAATGATAAGCCACTTCGTATGTGCATTAACTTTGGTTTATTCTGTTTATTAATCTCACTGGCTTACGTTCTTTGGACATTTGTTCAATACTTTGTAGCGCCAGATTCACTTGTTAGTGGATATTTCACAACGATTTTCTCTGTCGTGCTCTTTGGTGGAATCCAATTGATTTCGATTGGGGTATTAGGAGAGTATATCGGTAAGATTTACTACGAAGTGAAGAAACGTCCGCATTACTTAGTAGATGAAACGAATATGACGGTGAAAGGAGAGCAACATGACGACTAAGAAAAAGGTCTATTTAGCAAGCTTCCTTGCGCCGATGGTCATCATGTTTATCGCTTGGGCGATTGATGGCTTCTTCCCGTTTGGTGCGAAGTCTCTGATGGCGGTTGACTTCAACGCGCAATACATCGGGCTCTATGCTTATTTCAAACATCTTTTCTTAAATTGGGATTGGAGTAGCTTCTTCTATTCGTTCTCGAAATCAATTGGGGGCGGGATGCTTGGAATTTGGGGATTTAACTTATTAAGTCCATTCAACTTCCTATTCCTTTTCTTCTCTGAAGAAAACTTCCAATGGATTGTGCCTGTCGTGATTGCATTGCGTTATGGAGCGATGGGTGTAACGATGACGCATTTCCTTGTGAAGCGTTATGACGGCTTGAAGAAAAAAGCCTACTTACTTCCAATCGTAGCGACGATTTATGCCTTAAACGGATTTAACGTCAGCTACCAAATGAACCCGATTTTCTACGATGGCATGATTATGTTGCCACTTGTGTTAATTGGGGTGGAACAAGTTCTTGATAATGAGTCTCCACGAGGCTATATCGGAATGCTTGCTTTAGCATTATTTGTACATTTCTACATGGGTTATATGACATGTATCTTCGTAGTCATCTACGCTTTATTCTATGTCATCCGTTCAAAAGAATTTACAAATGTGAAAGTGATTTTTGAACGCATGTTAAAACTAGCCTGCGCTTCGATTATCGCAGTAGGGATGGTTGCGGCGATTCTATTGCCAATCATCATCAGTTTAGTTTCTACTAAGGGTGGTTTGCAAAACTCATTGAAATTTGAGTGGACATTGCAAATCAATCCTTTAGAAATTTTATCGAAATTATTCCTTGGATCATTCGATAATGATTCATGGCCAGCAGGTCCAAACTTGCCAAACATTTATGTGGCGAGCTTCGGGATTTTAGGAACGATTTACTACTTTATCTCTAAGAAAATTACAAAATGGGGTAAGGTTGCAGCAGGATTCGTGCTTGTTGTTTTCTTAATCTCTTGTGCGCATGAATTTACAAGTAAATTATGGCATATGGGACAAAACCCAGCTGGATTCTTCTACCGCTTCTCATGGATTATCGCCTTCTTCTTAGTGTACCTAGCTTACTTAAGCTTACGCGAAGTCGAACGATTTACCGCAAAAGAAGCAAGCATCTTATTTGTGGGAATGGCGATTATTTTTGGGATTGTTCAATTCCAAGAGCATTCATTCTTAACGATTTGGCAACGTATCGCGACTCTTGGTATTTTCATGATTATGCTTCTTGTCTTGTTCTGGACAAAAGCGAAGAAACCATGGGCAGTGATTGCAGTATTGACGGCAGTTGAATTGACAGCTAATGCGGCCATTGTTCAGTCGCGTGTCGGATATACAGATGCGTATAAATACCATGATGCGGTTCTTCAATTGAAAGATGCCATCAATCCAATTCGCCCTGACGATACAGATTTCTACCGTATCAATAAGACATTTAACTTAAGTAAAAACGATCCGTTTATGGTTGATTATCCAGGATTATCTGTCTTCAGTTCGAACTTGGAAAATAGTACGCGTGATTTATTTGACCGGTTAGGAAATAACGGGATTAACGCAACAACGTACTATCAAGGAACGCCGTTGCAAGACGCGCTGTTCTCAGTGAAATACTTAGTAGCGCCAAAACCGGTATATACGAAAGAATATCCGGATACTTCGAAGATGTATGTCTTCGGAAATATGGTAACGCGTAAAGATATTACGTCAAAAGAACCAGTATATGAAGCTGTAAGAACGAAAACATATGAAACGGGCTTGATTTTACCAATCGCATATGGGGTAAATGATGCGACCGTCAATGTGAAACTGGAAAACCATCAACCAATTCAAAACCAAAACAAGATTGTTCAAGCGATGGGAGAAACAAGTGACAACTATTTAACGCTTCTAGCCGCTAACGAAGTGAAGTTGGATAATATGGAAGTCCCTGATTCTTCTAAACCAGAAACGTATAAACGTGTGGATTCATCGAAACCAGGAACGATTACGTATCACTTAGTACCGCAATCGTCAGAAAATTACTGGGTATCCATTCCACAAAAACTTTCTCATACGAATAAAAACAAAGTGAGAATTTTACTCAATGGAAATACGTATGACTTCCAAGATAAATTCCAACAAACACAACTCATTCAAGTGGCCCATGATTCACTTGGAAAAGCCGTTGATTTAACGATTGAAATTGACACAGATGATGAATACAACTTGTCAGGGTTACGCCTAGCGCGTTCAAATAGCGCCTTAGTAAACCGCATGATTGAAGAACGTCAACTTCAAGGAATGAAAGTCACTCATTGGGATGATAGTCATATTCAAGGGACTGTGAATATCACAGACGATAGCACATGGATGATGACAAGTATTCCATATGAAAAAGGCTGGACAGTTAAAGTGGATGGTCAAGTCGTTGGAACGGCTAAAGTTTGGGATAGTCTTCTTGCTTTCCAAATTACACCTGGTGAACATACGATTGAGATGACTTATATGCCAGAAGGATTTATGGCAGGTCTTGTAATTTCAATCTTATCAATTTGTATTTATGTGTTAGCCATTTATAAAAAATGGATTTAATTGAATAGGAGTAGACTATAATGACAATTTCAAAAATGAAATTAAAATATAGTTCGCTATTCTTCGTTCCATTTGTGGTGATGTTGGGGGTCTTCCTAAGTTTAGGATTGACCCCTTTTTCGCAAAATTCGATTCATAGTGGAGACTTTCTTTCTCAATATTTTCCGCTTTATATCGGATTGCATAAGCTATTTTGGAGTGGAGATTTTAGTGGTCTATTTTGGTCCTTCGAGAAATCGCTTGGAGGAGCCATGCCAAGTGTCTGGGGCTTTAATAGTTTAAGTCCATTCACGTTTTTATATGTAATATTCCCGATTTCAAGTTTTCAAGTCCTTAGCTACGTGATTCCGCTACTACGGGCTGGGGTTATGGGAGTCGTCTTTGGATATTTCCTAGAAAAGAAATTCCAAGGCGTATCGAAAAATTACTGGTTATCGTTAGGATTAGCAACGTCGTATGCACTTAGCGGATTTGTTGTATCGCAACAGTTCAATCCTAATTTCTTAGATAATCTGGTCTATATTCCGTTTATTCTCTTGGGAATTGAAGAGGTGGCAAGTGGGAAGCGTTCGGTGAAATTACCGCTGTTTCTTGCCATTAGTTTAATAACGGATTTTTATACAGGGTATATGATGTGTCTCTTTGTGGCGCTCTATACATTTTATGTCGTCTTCTCGTCGGATGCTTCATTGAAAGAAGCCGTACAGAGAATAGCTAGAGTTGCGTTATTTGCACTGATTGGAGTTGGCCTTGCAGCATTTTGGCTATTGCCCGTCTTTAGCGCCTTGCTAGAAAGTAAAGCAAGTGCGGGAAGTACCTTTGCATGGTCGTGGAATTCCGTGAATGATTTAGTCGCTATGCCGCAAAAATTCATCTTAGGATCCTTTGGTGAAAAAGAGTGGGGCGATTCTAAGGCGTTACCGCAACTCTTTATCGGGGGCTTAGGACTCTTTGGACTATGTACCTTCTTTGCCAAAAGAGAGATTACACTTCGTAAGAAATTAGCAGCGACAGTTGTCTTGCTTGTCTTACTGCTCTCATTTTCGATTCAAGGATTCGACCAAATTTGGCATATGGGACAACGCCCGGTTGGGTTCTACTTTAGAAATTCTTGGGTAGCCAATAGCTTTATGCTAGTGCTAGCATCTGAGAGCTTAATGCAGTGGAAAGATGAATTCCGCTTGAATGAATTTTTAGTGGTCATCTTTGGCTTTGGTACGATTCTAGTGTTGTCGACTCTAAGAAGTCTGCAATATGTTGAGACCTCACAGAAAATACTCGCGTTTATTATTTGGACAATTATATTACTAGCCTTCTTCTTTAGAAGAGCTGAAAGAGTTCGTAGGTTACAACTAACAGCCGGAGTCGTGATTGTCGAGTTAATGGTGAGTTCCGTTGTTGGATTTAGACGAGCGCCTTATTTCATTGGGAATTTAGGAATGAAGGAACAAATGGAATTTGCGATAGCTTTTGATAAAGAAGGATATAGCTATCAAAGTACGTTTACGCGAATGGAAATGCATAAAGGATTGTCGCACGCGAATTTCCCGATTGCATTTGGCTACAATGGAGCTTCTCACTTCACATCAAGTCTTGAACATTCGCTAATTGAAGAGATGAGCCATCTAGGTCTTCCAACGTCTCAATCAGTGGCGAACTATACTGACCGCAATGTGATTTTGGATTCGCTCTTTGGCGTATCACGTTTTATGATGGACGGCGATGAAAAACGGGTCTTTGCCGATGTGCGAGGCATGTATGCCAAAGAAGGAACGATGAAAAATTTTACAGTTTATCGCAATCCATATGCGTTCTCTCTTGGTTATTTAACGAATGAGAATACGGCAACCAATATCGCTTTTGAAAAAAATCAACCAGTAGCCAATCTCAACCAGCTCTTGCAAGTCATTGGACTCTCTGGAACAAATGCACTGACGGAGGTTAATGTAGGCGAACCTGTGACGACGAATTTAACGAAGGGGCAGGAGAAATACACGCTAACAAACGAAGGTGAATCCGCAAAAATTGAATGGAAGTTCAATCTACAGCCAAACAAACTGTATTTTGTCGAAATTCCAGAACGCCAAGCAGGTTCCGTCATCAAATCAAAAGTGATGCTAAACGGCATCGGTTATCCATATGAGAATCGATTCCATGAGAACCAATTGTGGATGATTGGAAATGGGAATTTAAATCAGATGATTACCTTTGCGATTGAGGACGCGAAAGCCAAAGAATGGGATCTTCGTGGCTTCAAGTTCTATACGATTGATATCACAACACTCGCAAACGCATTGACGCAATATAAGAAAGCAAATGATATTACAATTGAGTCGTATACAAACGCGATGGTGAAGGCACATGTCACTGTAACTAATAGTGAGCAGTCCTTTGCGACCTTTACGATTCCATACCATTCGGGTTGGAGCGTCACTGTAGATGGTAAGAAGCAAGAGGTGAAAAAAGCACTCGGTTTCTTTATGGGCGTTTCGCTCACAGAAGGAGAACACGAGATTGTTTGGAGTTATACGCCACCAGGATTATATCTTGGAATGTTCATTTCTATTTCGTCACTTCTCTTACTAGTTTTCCTATGGAAAAAGCATAAAGATTAAATAGTAAAAACAGAGTGATACCGTATAAGGTATCACTCGATAAATTTAGAAAAGGCATAAAAAAGAAAAAGATTAATTATAATATGGTCTCTGAAACAGTAAATGTTTTAGAGACTGTTTTTTTTCGTGTTTTTACAGGCCGTACTTTTGTAATTGAAGCCGTACATGGGTATAATGGCTAGTTAATTAGAAAAAGGGAAGTGATGCAGTGATGGATGCGACCAGTATGGCTAAAGCCGTTCGTTTGAAAAAAGTGAGTCCATTAGAATTAGTAACAGAAACAATTCAACGCGCGAACACGCTTAATCCTTCTCTGAATGCCATTGTTTATGAGCAATATGAAGAGGCGCTTGAAAAAGCGAAACATTTTCAACTGACGAATCAACCATTTGTGGGAGTTCCTATTTTTCTAAAAGACTTAGGGCAAGAACAAAAAGGAAGCGTCTGTACATATGGCTCGCGTTTATTCAAGGATGTAAAAAGCGCTCAGACTGATAACTTTGTCAAACGGCTAGAAGAACTCGGTTTTATCATTATGGGACGGACAAATACTCCAGAATTTGGATTCAAGACCGTCAGTGATGCCACTCTCCATGGTCCCGTTCGAAATGCGGTGAATCCTGATCGAAATGCTGGAGGCTCAAGTGGTGGAGCGGCAACTGTGGTAGCAAGCGGAATTTCACCAATTGCAGCAGCAAGTGATGGTGGTGGATCGATTCGAATCCCTGCCAGTCATAATGGACTGATTGGACTGAAACCTTCTAGAGGTCGTGTGATTGTCGGCCCAGGTTCTTACCGTGGATGGAATGGCGCAACCGTTCATTTTGCGTTGACGAAAACAGTTCAAGATACAAAAAACTTATTATTCCATATGCAAGAGTGCCAAATGGAAAGTCCATTTCCATTGCCGAAACTGAGTTACGAGCAGCTTTATAAAACAGAAAAAATAAAACCATTAAGAGTGGCCGTTTTGTTACAGTCACCAGTGGGAGAAGCGGTCTCTAAGGATTCGGTGGATGCCGTGATGAAGATTGCACATTTCTTTGAAAATCATGGGCACTCCGTAACGCTTTTACAAAAGGATCCTGTCGACGGTATCGCTCTGCAAAAAGGATTTTATATTATTAGTGCAGTGGAGACAGCGTTGATGTTCCAAAATATTGAGCGCTGGCTAGGGCGTCCAGTAACGCGTGACGATATGGAACTAATAACATGGGTGATTTATCGTAGTGGCCTGGATATTTCAGGGATGGAGTATTCAAAAGTGGCTTCAAGTTGGGATAATTATGCCGAGCAGATGTCGCAGTTACACGAGCAGTACGATGTGCTATTATTGCCAACGGTTGCACAGACCGCTCCGAGTCTTGTTCCGTATGAGTTATCTGCGGATCTACAATCCAAACTCAGTCGCATTGATGACTTTACAAAAGACCAGAAACAACAATTACTCTGGGAAATGTTCGAGGAGAGCGTAGCCGATACGCCGTTTACACAGCGATTTAATATTACAGGCCAACCCGCAATTAGCTTGCCAGTTCACCATACTAAAGACGGACTTCCAATTGGTGTGCAACTCGCTGCTGCAAAGAGAAGAGAAGACCTTCTCCTACAAATTGCAGAATGGTTCGAGCAAGAACAAATATTACAAGTAACAAAACAGTAGAAAGAAGTGAAAGTGTGTTAGAAACAGAAGCTTTATTTAAGCCTTTCGAATTAAAAAAAGGAGTCACATTGGACAATCGATTTGTGCTTTCTCCAATGGTGACGAACTCTTCAACGAAAGAAGGTCATATTACAGAGGATGATTTAAAATATGCCGAGCGTCGTGCACATTCAGCGGCCCTTCAAATTACAGGGGCGGCTTACGTGAATAAGCAAGGACAGCTTTTTGAGTATGGATTTAGCGCAGCCTCCCTCGATGATATCGAAGGCTTAACTAAACTAGCTAAAGCGATGAAATCAGGTGGAGCTAAAGCTATCCTGCAATTAACGCATGCAGGACGTTTTGCAAGCCATGCCTTAAATCGTGACCGCTATGTGTATGGCCCAAGTGCGATGACATTACAATCGCCGTTCCCTCATGAAGTGAAAGAATTAACTGTAGAAGAAATTCA
>ERZ772935.726-NODE-726-length-13001-cov-6.049359_pt1 | contig 13001 bp, 9 predicted proteins | sample MGYA00511683_ERZ772935 | MGnify/ENA primary metagenome ERZ772935 (study PRJEB29015, sample SAMEA2738086) | human oral metagenome | biome: human oral; feature: human-associated habitat; material: saliva | place: China | collected 2228 ...
AGCCGAACGACGGCACCATCATGGTGGGCGATACCGAGGTCACCGACCCGGACGTAGACATTAACCGCGTGCGTACCCACATGGGTATGGTGTTCCAGCAGTTCAACCTGTTCGGTCACCTGAACATTCTGGATAACTGCACGATTGCTCAGATTAAGGTTCTGGGCCGTTCCAAGGCGGAGGCGGAGGCGGTTGCCCGCGAGCAGCTCGCCAAGGTCGGTCTGGAAGGCAAGGAAGACCGCTTCCCGGCTCAGCTGTCCGGTGGTCAGCAGCAGCGTGTGGCTATTGCGCGTGCGCTGTCCATGAACCCGGATCTGATGCTCTTCGATGAGCCGACCAGTGCTCTCGACCCGGAGATGGTCGGCGAGGTTCTGAGCATTATGCGCAACCTTGCTGACGAGGGCATGACCATGATCGTGGTGACTCACGAGATGGCGTTCGCCCGCGAGGTCGCCGATAAGGTCGTCTTCATGGCCGATGGCGTGGTCGTGGAGGAGGGCCCCGCCGATCAGGTGATTGGCAACCCCCAGCACGAACGTACTCAGGCTTTCTTGGCGCGCGTGCTCGATCCGACCCACGCCGTAGTAGACTAGTACTAGCTCTTGAAAAACGTAGCGGGCGGTGCTGTACGAAACATTCTGTTTCGCGCAGCACCGCCCGCTTTTTAATGCTCCAGTTCGCGGCTACTTCAGCCCTAGAAGATACGGCGCGCAACCTTGTCAAAGAGACGGTCCGGCAGCACGGTATGCAGGAACACGGAGGGCTTAGCACCGAAACCTACCAGGTAGCGGGTCTTGGGGCGGCGCGCCTCCAGGGCTCGCAAAATGGTCCTCGAAATCACCTTGGGCTCTGAGAGACTGGAGGACGGCGAGTAGAGCTTACGCATATTTGCCGCAACCCGCTGCGCCTGAGCCGCGTAGACACCGTTTCGGGAGGATTCCTCGAGGTGGTCTGCCGCGATGAGCCCCCAGGGGGTTTTGATGCCGCCGGGCTCGATAATGACCACGTCAATACCGAACTCTTCAACCTCCATGCGCAGTGCATCGCTGAACGCCTCAAGGGCGTACTTGGTGGCGTGGTACCAGGCACCCAGGGGCGAGGTAATACGCCCTGCCATCGAGGAGATATTCAGGATGCGCCCGCGGCCCCGTGCGCGCATATGCGGTAGCACCAGCTGGGTGAGGCGCGCCAGGCCGAAGAGGTTCACCTCGAACTGGCGGCGTGCCTCGTCGACGGGGACGTCTTCAATAGCGCCGTAGGATCCGTAGCCCGCGTTGTTGATGAGCACGTCAATGCGGCCTTCTTCGTCAATAATCTGCTGTACGGCGGCTTCCATGGATGCCTCATCGGTAACGTCCATGCTGAGCGCTTTCACGCCCTCGGAGGTGAGCTCTTCAATCTTCTCAACGCGGCGGGCGGCACCGTAGACGGTGTAGCCGTAGCGCACCAGTAGCGGCGCCACGTCGTAGCCGATACCGGAGCTGGCGCCGGTGAGAAGAACGACGGGGCGTTGCAGTGACTTGGGCATTGCGTATCCTTTCGGCTTGCTCCCCTTTTCGGGCTGCCTCCCCTTTCGGGCTGTTCCCTGCAGTGTTAGCGGGAGTGTACTTCTCAGGGTACGCTCACTCGCGGTGTCCGGGCGGTGTCCGGGCGTGCAGAAAGCTCAGGGCGTAGCGTGAGGGTATTCTCGCCGGCATATGTGAGGGCAGGCAGGCATATCGAAAGCTCGCCGCGGCATCCTGTGGGGATGCGGCGGCGAGCTAATGTTTTGAGGTCGGGGTTTGAGGTCGGGGTTTAGACCTCTTCGACGTCAATATTGACCTTGGGTTCGGGGTGCGATTCGCCGGTCAGCATGGTCACCAGCAGGGTGGAGTCCTTCACGGCGCGCAGGGAGTGCAGCAGCTTGGCGGTCACGTGAATCGGCTTGCCGGGCACCAGGGTAATATCGCGGTCCTTCACGTGGAAGATAACCTCACCCTTGAGCACCTGCACGAAGATGGGGTGCACGCTGTGGTGCTCGTGCCAGGACTGGCCCGCTGCCAGTTCCATGAGGGTCAGGTTGCCGCCGTCGGCATCAACGATCTTGCGAGCCTGGGGCTTATCGTCAAAGGGGGTCAGCGCTTCGGTGAGCTGGGGGAATACGAGGACGCGGCCTTCATGGGTACCTGCCATGGTACGAACCTTTCTTTTCAGGGATGAGTGAAAGGGGGCGCGCACCCCCTCCCTATATTTGGTATATAAAATACTAAATTAGTTATATTGTATTCCCCTCCCCGCAACAGGACAATACCTCAGCTCACACCGAGCCAAAACACCTCGGGCTAAAACACCCCGCGCAGGGAGGGGAACAACATTATTTACTGGTAACTCCACACCTTCGAATAGGCGGAGCGATTACTATTACGCGGACGCAACAGGTTCACCATCAACGCGGTCGTACCAAAGCTCACCGCAATAATCATGCAGGTCGCCGCGGTAAACGCTCCACCGGGAATCGGCGCAAAAATCGCAATTAGATACAGGATGACCGCGCAGAACGACAGGAACAGCGTCGCAATCGTCATCAACGGCACCAGCACCAAACCACCACGCGCCGGCACCGCAAAATCTGCCGGACGCACATAACGCAACACACCCATACCCACAACCGTCCAGATGGCGGTGACCAGAATAGCGGTCACCACATCCGCCGGGCGGTGCCAACCATTAATAATCGTGGAGGCACCCGTCAGGCAGGTAGCAAACGCCGCACAGAGAGCCACCGTGGGCCGCAAGAAACGAGGCGCCGCCAAGAAGAGCGCCGCGCCAGCCGCCGCCGCGAAGGTCGTGTGGCCGCTGGGTGCCGAGTTGCTCAGCGCCTCCTGAACGCCCAGGTCGGGCTTCACGATCAGATAGTGCTTGAGCAGATACGTACTCGTCACCGCGGCAGCCGCGACCAGCACACCAATCAGCGAGGGCAGGAACCGGTGCTTCCAAATCAGCACCGCAATCAGACCCAGCACCGCAATCACGCCAACAATCGTGGGCAAAGAATCCAGAGCCGTCAGGGTCGGGCCGCGGTAGCTCTTGAACTGGTGCGCGTACTCGGTGTACGCCTGCTCATCAACCTGCTGGCCGGTCGCCGTGTAAATGAAGAACGCGAACGCACCGTAGAGCGTCAGGCCCAAGAACAGCAACGCCATCACGTGACGCATCAAAACGCCGGTACTCGGAAGGTGGTGCCCCTGCTCTTCACCGGGACGATCCACCGGGCGGCCCGAAGCATCCACGGGAACCTGACCGGTCTGAACATACGCGCTGTTCGGGTAGGCGCCGTTCGGGTAGGCGGCGGCAGGATACGCCTCGGGAGGATAAGCCACCGGCTGCGGAGGTGCCTGCGGAGGCGCCTGCGGGGGCATCTGCGGAGGAAGCGGCTGCTGCGCACCCATCTGGTTGTTCAGCGGAAAACCGCTCACCGGAGGCTTCGGCGGATCGAGACGGCGAGTAGCCTGCATCGGCTCATCCGCACCGTAGTGCCCCTGGGAAGCACGTTCCTGCGGCGAGGGAATCGTCTCAGGAATCTTAATCGGGGCGCGGTAGGCGCGCGGCAGAGGACGGGTCGCACCAATAACCTCTGTATGTTCGGGGTGCGAAGAAATAACTTCGGTATTCGCGGATTCAGCGTTCGCGGAACCTGCCGGCGCAGCTTCGTTAGCCGGCGATGAACCGTAATCGGTCAGAACTTTCGTACGGTCATCGCTGTGCCCCGCAGCGGGGGTAGCCGTTTCGTGAGCGTTAAGCACCTCAGTAGGATCCTGATAGTCAGAGAGCACCGCAGTCGGGTCCTGATAGTCAGAGAGCACCGCAGTCTCATCAGAGGAAAACACTGTAGTGGGCGCGTCATCAGAAGAGTGAAGAGCGCGAGTAGCGTCCAGGTTCTCCGAATCGCCCCAACCGGGGTTCCCCGCACCTGTTGTTTGCGCCTTTGATGTCTTCTTCATAACCTCTTCCGTACCTTCTGACCCTCATGTCTGTTAGCGGTATTCGCCCTGCCGGTACCCACTGTTTGGGCGGTAGCCCCCAAGCTACCGTTTTCTCGTACCACAGCGCCGGTTCTCTGGGGCGAATAACTACCTACTATTCCAGGTTAAGCTATGAAAAACTAAAGTTTTTTCGACCATAACCTGAGAGTTTCCAGAGAATGCGTGACAGGGCGCGAGCGCACCCGCCCGCCCCCAGAATGCTATGGTGAGCTCATAGCGCATCGAAGAAGGGCAGATACCTTGAACACCAGTATGAGCGTGCCGCCTCTCGGCTACGGTTTTCACCTCACGAACACTCCCCTGCCGCCGCTGCAGGAGGTTCTGGAGAACCTGTTCACGGTCGAAATTCCGATGACGGTCACCTTCCGCGGGGTCAATAGCCGCCAGAGCGCGCTGATTCACGGCCCGCATGGCTGGGGCGAGTTCGCGCCCTTCCTCGAGTACGGCGCGCAGGAGTCTGCCGCGTGGCTTGCCTGCGCGCTGGAGGCGGCGTGGCTGCCCGTCCCGGAGCCGGTGCGTACGCGCATCCCGTTGAACGCGACCCTGCCGGCGGTACCGGCGGAGCGTGTTCCGCAGGTGCTCGCCAAGTACGAGGGCGAGATTCAGGAACTCAAAATCAAGGTGGCTGAGAAGGGGCAGAGCCTCGCCGACGATATTGCGCGTGTGGCGGCGGCACGAGATGCCCTCCCGAATGCCCGCCTGAAGGTGGACGCGAACATGGGCTACACCCTCGGCGGCGCCCTTGATGCGCTGCGTAAGCTCTGCGAGTACGGCATTATTTACGCCGAGCAGCCCGTGGCATCCATTGAGGACATGGCGGCGCTCCGCTTTGCCATCGCTAAGGAGGGGCTGCCCGTCCGCATTGCCGCGGACGAGTCGATTCGTAAGGCGGAAGACCCGCTGAAGGTGGCCCGCGCGAACGCCGCGGACCTGATGGTTATTAAGGCGGCGCCGCTGGGCGGTGTACGTCGTGCACTCGCACTGGTGGAGCAGGCGCAGCTCCCGGCGGTGATTTCTTCCGCGCTGGAGTCTTCGGTGGGTATTGCCACCGGTGCCTCTCTGGCGGCTTCCCTACCGACGTTGAGGTACGGGTGCGGTCTGGGCACGGTCTCCCTCATGGCTGAGGACGTCACCGACGAGCCGCTCATCGCCCGCGACGGGTTCATGGACCTGCGCGCCATCACCCCCAGCCCGCAGCGCCTGGAGCGTCTTGCCACCGATGAGCAGACCCGCCAGTGGTGGGTGGAGCGCGTCACCGCCTGCTACCGGGTACTCGAACGGGCCTCCGGGCTGTGAAGACCACAGTTGTCAAGGTTGCGCCTGTGAAGGGTAACCATAACTGAACGAAAAACCTTACAGCATTAGAATGGTACGGTGACTGAAAACCGCTCAACCCCCGCCATGCTCACCGCAGTATCCGTGCTCGATTCGCTGATTCGTGCCGGTATGCGGCATGTTGTCGTGTCTCCGGGGTCCCGCAGCGCGCCCCTTGCGTACGCTATTGCCGCCGCCGCTGAAGCCGGCGCGCTCATTGCGCATGTGCGCGTGGACGAGCGAAGTGCCGCCTTTACCGCCCTGGGTATAGCCAAGGCATCCGGTCAGCCCGTGGGCCTGGTGTGCACCTCCGGTACGGCACTGGGCGAATACATGCCCGCCGTCATGGAGGCGTACCACGCCGGCGTGCCCCTGGCGGTGCTCAGCGCTGACCGCCCGGAGCGTCTGCGCGGTAGCGGCGTGAATCAGACGACCCGTCAGGCGAGTTTCTTCCATCCTTTTGTGCGTGCTGAAGCTGATTTGACCTCCTACCCCGAGCAGGTGGAGGGTGAGCAGACTCAGGCTTTTGCCGCCTGCCTGAATGCGCTGACCGGTCGTAGCGCCGAGCACTGGCGCAAGCGGTCGACGGAGCCGATCGGCCCGGTGCACTTGAACATTTGTTTCGATACGCCGCTGACCCCCTCGGGCCGTTTTGCGCAGATGCTGCCGCAGTGGGCGCAGAGCCTGCTGGAGGATTACGACCCGCAGGCTGAGGGCCGCGCCCGTGCCGCCCGCGCTGAGGGTTCCGGGCTCTCCAGCGCTGAACAGCGTTGGCTTCTGGATTCTTTGGAGGCGCAGGCGGACCTGGCGGAGTTCACCCCGGCGCACCGCACCGTGGTGGTTGCCGCTGACGGTGCCGGCGAGTTCGCGGCGGAGTTCGCGCGCGTGCTGAACCTGCCGCTATTTGCGGAGCCTTCCTCCGAGGCGCGCCACGGCGTGACCTCGATTCCTCACTATCCGCAGTTGCTCGCTGATGGTTCGTTCGCCCCCGCCTCCCAGATTGAGCGTGTGGTGCTCTTCGGCCACCCGACGCTTTCGCGCCCGATTACGGCGTTGCTGGAACGCGAAGATATTCAGTGCGCGTTCTACGCCCCGCGCCGCGCCAGCTGGTACGAGCCGGGCGCGCGCTCCTTCGTGGAGCTGTCGACCCCGCACGAGCTTGCCGAGTTTGCGCACGCGTCCTCTGTTGCCACCGATGAGCTGGCAGATGAGCTGGCGGACGAGCTGAGCTGGCTAGAGCAGTGGGTTGCCCCGGCACGCACGCTGCAGGACGAGTGCCTGCGCGCCATTGCCGCCTACGAGCACCCCGACGCCGAGAGCTCGGTTGACTACACCGATTACCGCAACCGCACCGCCGGCCGCTCCTACGCTCGCCGCGTCTGGCAGGATGCGGTGGCTCAGAGCCGCCTCATGGTGCTGGGCTCCTCAAACCTGGTGCGTGATTTGGATGCGGCAGCCCCCGCCCTGGGCGAGCCCGCCCCCGCGCGCGTGTTTGCTAACCGCGGTCTTGCCGGTATTGACGGCACCATTGCGACCGCTATTGGTGTGTCCCTGTCGGGCTACTACCCTGCCGGTGTGGATGAGAACTCCCGCCCGATGATTGGTGGCGCCGCCCTGCCGGTGACCCTACTGTGCGGCGACCTGACCTTCCAGCACGATGTGTCCTCGCTGAACCTGCCGAATACTGAGCTTCTGCCCGAACTGCGCGTTGAGGTCTTTGACGATGCCGGCGGCGGTATTTTCACGACCCTTGAACACGGCGATATGGCTCGTCAGGAGCAGTTCACCGCCGCTGTGGATCGTTTCTTCACGGTGGTTGCCGCCCCGAATACTGATCTGGCGCGCATGGCTGCCGGTTTTGGTACCGAATCGGGCGTTGAGGTGCGCATTCACACACCCTAAAGCCGTTTCTAAAGGGTGCAGGCTAAGCCCCCGTGCGCGGGGTTGACCGATATACTGAAAACTACCTGTGCCGTAGCCTTCCGTGGCTGAAAGCTAGCCGGTCGTAGCGGTTTCACTCGCCGTTGCCTTCGCGTTTTTCTGCGCGCCTGCTGACGTACGGCACCCTATCTATCATTTATTGACATTCACGCTCTCGCCGCTGATACGCACCGCACGCAACCGGAGGTTTTACCCCGGTGAGCCCGGTGCATGCGGCGGGCGTTGCTCCCAAGGAATCTCATGAGCTCACTCGATATTATTGTTGCTGTCCCCTCCGGAGCCGGTTGGGTTCCCGTACACGCCATGGCGGAGCTTCTCGCCCGCTACACCGGCGGTACCGTACACACCGTGGATGTGGGCGCATCCCTCAGCAAGGAAACGAAGCTTCTGGCGCGTCTGCCCCGCATTAAGGGCGGCTCGAACCGTTGCCTGGTGATTGCTTCTGATCCCGGTCAGCTGTACGCCATTTCGCAGCGTTCCTTCGCGTTCCGCCGCTACGGCGCTATCTACGGCTGGGTGATTGATAGCTTCTGGGATGACCGCATTCCCGCGGTGGCTAAGTCCTCCACCTACGACCGTATTTTCGTTGCGGACGTTGACGACGTTCAGCCCTGGACCGCAGCGGGCGTGAAGACCCCCGGCGTTCTGCCCTGGGGTGCGGATGTGTGGAGCAAGTTCAGCGACCGTCTGGCTGCGCTGGAGTCGAAGAGCACCGACCTGCTGCGTGTGGGTCGCCAGCCCGCCGCCTACGAAGATGACGAGGCGACCGCAGCTCTTGCCGCCGAGCTGGGCCTGAGCTTTGAGGGCCGCCCGCCCTTCGGCGCGAACGACCGCGAGTCGGCTCAGCACCTGCAGGATTCGCTGAACCGCGCGAAGTTCCTGCTGGCGTTCTCCACTTCGGTCAGCCCGGCACCGTACACTCACCCGACCAAGGAGTACATCACCGGCCGTTGGACCGACGCGCTGGCTTCGGGCGTGACCGTTGTCGGCAAGGTTCCGAACACCACCACCGTACGCGAAATCCTGTGGGACGGCGCGACCATCGACATTGATCATGCGGATGCACGCGCGGGCCTCGCGCAGGTTGCCGATGCTGCCTCCCGCTGGACCCCCGCGCAGGGTGAGCAGCAGATTCGTCAGGCGCTACAGCACCTGGATTGGCGTCACCGTTTCGTGCAGCTGTGCAAGGCGATGGGTGAGGTCCCGGCTTCTTTGGCGGCTGATTGCGAGACAATGCGCGCCGAGTACGTTCAGCGCTAAAACGTAACCCCCGCTGAAGAGGTGTAACAGCTGAGGGTATATAAAAGGTGAGGGTTGGTTTCTAATCCTAGAAACCAACCCTCACCTGTATTTATGCCCCATGAGGCATATTGCATATGGAGTTTAGTACGAAGCCTGACCCAGCGTAATCGGACCCGTGAAACCACTGGTATCCGGATGCTCCGCATCGAGGTACGCCGCCACCGGTGCGCCTTCAAGCTGAGCCAAACGATCCAGCAGGAAGCGCGTAGCACCCGGTGCGTACGGCAGCTTATACATTGCCGCGGTCGTCGCCTCGTCATCACGGTCCAGAGTGGAGGAACGAATCGACTCAATAGCGGTTACCATGGTGTTGCGTTCACGCTCCACGAAGGTGCGGTCTACCGGCTCACCGTTACCGGGCACAAACACGCGGTAACGATCAAATTCGAGCACCGCACCGAGGGTATCGATCCAACGGTCGGGGAAGGAATCCTCGAAGTAGGGGTCGGTACCCTCTTCAATCAGACCACCCATGAAGAGCACATCTTCAATACCGACCAGAATGTCACCGTCGGTGTGGCCGGGACCCATGTACATGAGGGTTGCGCTACGCTCACCCAGATCAATGGGGGTGAAGGTAATACCGTCACCGCTATTGGCGACCAGGCGGTTGGGGACAATAATGTTGGTAGCTGCACCCTGATGGTGCGCCATTTCCGGTTCGAGCGTCTCGACGTAGGGACGCTGCGCCTCACCGTATTTACGAATTGCGCGCGCGGCGCGAGGATGCGCCCAGAATTCTTCGGCACCCATTGCCGCGAAAACATCGTTACCGAAGAAACGCTCATAGTGACCGTGAGTGTTTACAACGGTGATAGGAAGGCGCGTGAGACGGCGAACCTCATCATAAATTTCGGTTGCCTGACGGGGACCTGCGCCGGTATCCACGACAAGTGCACGTTCCAGTCCGAGGACCAGTCCGGTGTTCAGTCGGTAGTTGTCGGTCGCAATACGGTACACGCCGTCTGCGAGTTCAATAGTACGAGCCATAGATACAACCCTACTGGAATTTTTAGCGTCTGAGGGGCTATTCGGGCTTCAGAGAACAGAAATTTACGGTTCGGTAACAATTCAAGGCAATGAAAGTGCATTATTTTGCACAGAATTATATCTAGCGTCAAGAAATTGGTGAGCTTTATCAACCTCTCCGGATTGTTTGAACAGCCCATCATTGCCACAGGAGCTCCTCAAAGAGCCCGGCGCGCATCCGTAGAAGCAATATTTATGCCTCAACGCCACTCAACCCAGAGTCGTGCGCGCGGTTAAACCCGCATCTAACACCCCTATAGGATAGGAGTATGACTTCTTCGCCTACCCCCTCTTCTCACCCCTCGACTCAGCCGTTCCCCAGCGGTACCGGACGCTACGCCCCCTCCCCCTCGGGGGACTTGCATCTGGGCAATTTGCGTACCGCTATTTTGGCGTGGGCGATGGCGCGCCGCGGTGACAAGCCCTTCTATCTGCGCGTGGAGGATCTGGACCGCGTGCGCCCGGGTGCCGCGGAGCGTCAGATTGCTGACTTGGCGGCGCTGGGTCTGGATTGGGATGCGAGCCCCGGCGCCTCCTCGGAGACTGTCAACGGGCGAGAAGCGGGTGTGCTGTACCAGAGCACGCGCCTTGCCGCCTATGAGCAGGCGGTTCAGCAGCTGCGCGAGGCGAACCTCGTCTACGAGTGTTTCTGTACTCGCCGCGAAATTCAGGAGGCGTCGAGCGCCCCGCACGGTGCGCCGGGTGCATACCCGGGTACCTGCCGTGAGCTGACGGAGGCACAGCGGCAAGAGCGCCGCGCCCAGCGTCCGCCGGCTCTGCGTCTGCGAGCCGAGTGCACGAGCTACACGGTGCAGGATGATTTTTACGGCGCCTACACGGGGCTGGTGGATGATTTTGTGCTGGTGCGCAATGACGGCACCTATGCCTATAACCTGACGTCCGTGGTGGATGATGCGTTTGTGGGGGTTGAGCAGATTGTGCGCGGTGATGATTTGCTCCCTTCGGCGCCTCGCCAGTCGTATTTGGCGCAGCTTTTGGGTTTGGCGCAGCCGCGTTACGCCCACGTGCCGCTGGCGCTCAATACGGAGGGTAAGCGCCTGGCGAAGCGTGATGGTGCGGTGACCCTGCCGCAGCTACGTGAGGCGGGCGTTGAAATCCCGACGATTTTGGGGTGGATCGCCGCTTCTATTCCGGTGTATAACGCGGATGGTTCTGCCCATTCGGCGGATGTTCCGGTGCCTAATGCGGCGGCGATTTTGGAGCGTTTTGACCCGGCTCGTATGGCTACTGAGCCGTGGGTCGTGAGGGATCTCTAAGCCTCTGTGACATTGTCGTGTAACAGTTCAACACTCCGAACGGCTTTTAAATTTTTTGTTTAATTCGTTTTAGATGCATACGACTCTGAACGTTTGCGTTGCTTTTAAACTACTTCTCTTGCACTAAAGTGCCCGAAACCCTGAATTCTAGGGATTTTTCGGGCACTTTTTCGCACACGCTCCCACATTGACCCACGTGTACGACCATGGATTTTACACAGCAAATACATATTTATTCCATAGTTCCTCGCTCTTAAGCGTCAAATAGACTTTATTTTCAACCTCTCAGAGCCTAGACTGTATCCTACGCCACTCATAAAGTTATGAAGTCGCGCATAAATACACAGACGCACACTATCACCAGGAGAGAAGGAACATTATGGCCGCGAGTACATACCAGGTCATCGCGCTGGCGATTTATTTTGTTGCCATGATCGCAATCGGCCTATGGGCAAATAGCAAGAACAACAGCCTCGACGACTATGTGCTGGGCGGGCGACAGCTCTCCCCCACCGTCGCCGCACTCTCAGCGGGCGCCTCCGACATGTCCGGTTGGCTCCTCATGGGTCTGCCCGGCGCCGTCTACCTCAGCGGCCTCTCCCAGGCATGGCTCGCCGTCGGTCTGACCATCGGCGCATGGTGCAACTGGAAGTTCGTGGCACCGCGACTGCGTAGCTACACCGAAGTAGCAGGCGACGCCGTGACCGTCCCCGTCTTCCTGAGCAACCGCCTCCATGACACCAAGCGCGTGCTGCGCATCGTCTCCGGTGTCGTGATTCTGGTGTTCTTCACCTTCTACGTCTCCTCCGGTATGGTCTCCGGCGGCCTGTTCTTCAAGTCCTCCTTCGGCCAGGAATACCACACCGGTATGCTCCTGCTGGCAGGCATCACCGTGTTCTACACCTTCTTCGGCGGCTTCATGGGCGCATCCTACACCGACATGGTTCAGGGTCTGCTCATGCTCGCAGCACTCATTGCCGTTCCGGTTGTCACCATTATTGACCTCGGCGGTGTGGGCCCCGTGGTTGAGTCCATCAGCCAGGTAAGCCCCGACGCGCTGAGCATCTTCGCAGGCACCACCTTCGCCGGTATCGTTTCGTCCCTCGCATGGGGTCTGGGCTACTTCGGCCAGCCGCACATTATCGTGCGATTCATGGCAATGCGCACCCCCGCGGACGCTAAGTCCGGCCGCCGCATCGGCATCAGCTGGATGGTCCTGACCGTGTTCGGCGCACTGAGCGGCGCATTCATGGGTATCGCCTACTTTGCACGCCACCCCGAGGCGTCCCTCACCAACCCCGAAACCGCTGAGTCGGTCTTCCTGGACCTCGCCCAGATTCTGTTCCACCCCCTCGTTGCGGGCCTGATTCTGGCTGCGGTTCTGGCGGCAATTATGTCCACCCTCTCCTCGCAGCTGATCGTGTGCTCCTCCGCTCTGGTGGAGGACCTCTACGGCATCTTCTCCTCGAAGAAGCTCAGCGCAGGCAAGTCCCTGTGGCTCGGCCGTGCAGGCGTGGCAATCGTGGCACTGGTCGCCGGTGCCCTGGCGTGGAACCCCAACAGCTCCATTCTGCAGCTGGTCGCATTCGCTTGGGCGGGCTTCGGTTCGGCATTCGGCCCGACCGTTCTGCTCTCCCTCTACTGGCGTAAGCTGACCACCCAGGGTGCACTCGCCTCCATGATTACCGGTGCCGTTGTGGCATTCGCGTGGGGCCAGAGCCCGATGAAGTCCGTGCTCTACGAAATGGTTCCCGGCTTCGCTTCGGCACTGCTGGTCGCAATCCTCGTCTCCCTGGTCACCTACAAGAAGAACCAGACCATTGACGAAGAGTTCGACCGCGCGGTAGAGCTCGCAAAGGTCAAGTAACCCACAAATAACCGTAGCCTACAACTAACCGAGGCCGGGTAAGGTTCCTTACCTAACTTCTAAGGCCCGGGCCGCACACACGCGGTCCGGGCCTTCCTATATGCCCGGGCAACCCATGCCACAACCTCAGACAACGCCCGAGCAACACCTGGGCAACCCCCGGGCAACGTGAGGGCAACCCCCGGGCAACGTAGAATAGGGTCTATGACTGCACAACTTCCCGAAAAGGTCTCGGACATCTTCAACCCC
>ERZ772935.727-NODE-727-length-13000-cov-15.617690_pt1 | contig 13000 bp, 7 predicted proteins | sample MGYA00511683_ERZ772935 | MGnify/ENA primary metagenome ERZ772935 (study PRJEB29015, sample SAMEA2738086) | human oral metagenome | biome: human oral; feature: human-associated habitat; material: saliva | place: China | collected 2228 ...
ACAAGGCGGAGCTATGGCAGCTTTGCAAAATGTAGCGACTGGAGTTACAGGCATTCATAACTGCGGCGCCACGGCAACCACTAGGATTCGGCCACTAATTTTAGTGGTTACCGATGGCTTGACCTGGCCCATCGTAAGAGACACGGCATCGCCGAGAGGCTATGCGCCTAACTATTTACTGACCTATCCGGGCATTCCGATGAATCTGGTGGGCACAGGTAGAAATTCAAAAACCTTAGACTCTAACTTAATGAGCACATTATTTTCAGGTAAAAACATTTATGGTCAAAATGGGCGCTATGGTTATAGTGAACTTATGGCCTCACCTCTAGTTAAAAGCTTGAAGGCGGCTGGATGTAGTGTGTCTGTGGATCCGTCTTTTAGTAAAAGGTATTATTACTCTGAGGGTTTTATTTCAGAGCCACTGGGTAGCTATACATCAGATGTTACTATTGCTTATTTTGATGGTGATCAATCCGGTTCATCAAGTTCTCATGCAAAGACGCTATTTACGGATATAGCTAAAATTCGAAACTACTATAACAACAGTGTTGATGTTATGGTGGTGTCTCTTAGTTGTGCGGTCGATCTGGGGTCTGCGTATGGTGGAGAATTTAAGGATAACCAACCCTGCTTGGCTTTAATGCCCGAGTCGAAAGATATCGATTCTACAAATGGCTATGTGCGAGTACCCTCTACCCGCACCAATAATCTAATTAAATTAACTGATATAGCCCCCACTATTGCGGCTCGCTATGGTGCAAAAGCCCTGCCGGGAGCTATTGGCGTGGCTCTGCCGCTGACTCCTGAACGGGTTGATAAGGCACTGCTTGCTAAAAATTATGTAGAGTTGCAGAAAGACGATTCAGGTACAGAGAATAATGTAGAAACTATCCCTAGTTATCGGGTAGATCACGGAAACTTAATCAGCTTCTTGATTGCCCAAAATCAACACATGATAGCTTCGGGTAAGGTGGGTGTCTATAACACTTCACTTATGTTCATATTTTCACTACTTATTGTGCGAATGTGGTATCGGGGATTTGAGCGTGACTTAAAATTTTTCCATCATATAAACCCGCAAGGTTATAGTCAATATTTTACTCGGTTTCGGCGGCTTTGTTTGCTTGCTGGCTGTTTGCCGATTGGTTATTTAGCTGTCAATAGTCTCCCGTGGTATTTATCCTATGCGTATGGAGATGAAAATTTCTATGGCCGAAATGATTATCTGGATTATGATGATCTAACTAAATTGCAGATATTAACTAGTGCTGCACTTGCAATAATCATAGGCTTGTTGTTGGTTTGTTTGATCGAACAGGTTTGCCGTAAATTCTTAAACTATGCTAGTAGTTTCATTTTTGTGGTTGGATTGAATGCCTTGCTTTGGCTCGGCGATGCGTTTAGTGGAGGTTATTTAACTCGCAATACTCCTTTGGGGGTGGATATAGTAGCTTCTGGGCGCTTTTACGGAGTCAATTATGTGTCTTTTAGCTTTGGTGCACTAGGAACTATTATTGTAGTAGTTATCTGTGCTAACTGGTTGAAAGAACAGTATGATTTACGGGTTTCCTTGCTTGTGTTAGGAGCTGTAGGTGCTATTTTAGTTGCGTGTATGGCCAGTCCGGCAATGGGTAATAATTTGACTGATTCGATAATATTGGCAGTTACACTGTTAGTGCCTTTGTTGGAACTATGTAAACGTAATCTAAAGCTAAATGCTCTAGTCGCTTCAGGATTTGTGTTAGCAAATTTAGTGCTACTGGGTCTTTCGGGGGCTTTGACAGATGAGAAACTTAACTCTCTTAAAAATCCGTTTGTGCTAAACGGTAAGCATGGAATCTGGCTATCTCTGGCAGTGTTACTAGCGATAGTAGCTGTGGCTCGGCTTTGGTTTAAGCTCAGTCCTAACATTCAAGCCGCAAATGTTCCTGCTCGCTATGGCTTACTGATGGATACATTGACAGTACTGGTATTAATGGAACTAGCTCTGGATGATCAGGGTCTTTTAACTGTGTTTAACAGTCTGAGTCTACTGATAGCTTTTGCTTGTGTGTTATATTTCGAATCCGTCATGCCTGTGAGGGTGAAAGCTAAATCTGCAGATTCTGCAGATTTAGAAGGGTCTCAAAACTTAGAAGGGTCTCAAAACAAGGCTCTACAGGTAACTTTTTCAAAGTGAGCTGGTCTTCAGACTGCGCTTCTAGTGCAGTGTAGTGGTTGCAAGGCATAAAAGTGTGGCAGTTTAGGAGTATGAAAATGGGTGCGTGGCTGGAGCATACGCTGGCGAAACTTTTTGTGGGACTACTTGCCTGCCTGCTGCTAGCCAGTGGGGCCAACGCTGCGACTGTCGAAACCACCGCAGTGAGCGCCCAAAGCAAAGCAGCAGCTGGATCTGCGGTTACTCGCAACTGTGGGGCCACAGCAACCAGTCGCATTAAACCTCTGGTAATGGTGGTTACTTACGGCCTGACCTGGCGCGATTTAAATGGCGTTTTGGATGGGAAAAACATTGGCGCGAACGGCGATGGTGCAGAAATACGAAAATATGCGCAATATATAGCTGGATATCCAGCTACACCAATGAACCTGCTAATTCCTAAAAGCGCTAATTCCCTAAGTAAAAATGGGCAATTTGCCATGCTGTATTCCGGCAGGGGAGGCAATTACACCACTGCCGACTATGATCTAACCACCTCGCCACTAGGGCAAACTTTACGGGCCTCCGAATGCAGTTTCGCTGAGTACCGAGTGGGCGGTAGCTATGAGACCGAGCGTCCATTTGGTCAAAATCTAAGCGATGTAACGGTTGTGGATGCCGCATCGGTACCACTTACCGAGATTGCCAGTTATTTAAGCCGAATTCGCGTATATTACGGCGATAATGTTGACGTAATGCTACTCTCGCTAGCAAACGGAACCTACTATTCAGACGGTCAAGCTGCCAAATTATATTTAGCTCTAGTGCCCGGCCTAAAAGATGTGAACGCCAAAACTGGGCGAGTGCAGGCGCCTTCTGTGCAGCGCGATAACTTAATTCAGTTAACAGATATTGCACCTACAATTGCGGCTCGCTATGGGGCAAAACTGCCACTGGGTGCTACTGGTAAAGCATTGCCGCAGGCTCCTGGGCGAGTCGACAACTCGTCGGCCATAGAGAAATGCGTGGACTTTTGGGAAGCCCAACAGTACTCAATTAATGAGGGAACTGTACCTGATGCACGCACAAACCTAATTTATTTCTTAATGGATCAAAGCACTCATAGCCAGGCCTCACAAAAAGTGATGGGTTTCAATATGCTGTGCGTGGTGCTAGCAATGCTGGTTATTGTCTTAGTGTGGCGTAATAAGTTCCCGAAACTAGATTTCTATACAGATAACCCAGATCTAAGCCGGAAATACTTGCTGCTCATGCGCTGGCTGGCAGTGTTCACTGCTTGCTTGCCGGTAGGTTACCTGCTACTTAACGCCACCTCATGGTACCTATTTGGGGTTGAACCAAATGATTACAGATTTATAGTTACCGGCAGTATCCCTGAAGATAATCAGGCTATTGTTGGTTTAACGAAGCTGCACTTAGTGACCTTTATGGGGGCAGTAGCTATAGCTGTGGTACTTACCTGCCTACTGGAACTGGTCACTATTAAATTTGCAAATTATTCTGTCAGTTTCATTATTGCCTGTGCAGTAAACGGTCTACTGTGGCTAGGCGACGGTATTACTGGCGGCAACTTGGCCTTTAACAGCCCTCTAGCGGTAAGTGCTCTGACCACACAGCGCCTATACGGCCTGTCTGACGCTGGTTTTGCCGTTGGTGCGGTGGGTTTTGTGCTGGCTTTGGTGACCTTGACCAGCTGGCTAAAACCCCGCCGAGGTTTGCGTACGTCCCTGATAGTGGCAGGCATTATTGGCACCTTGGGTGTGGTCACCATTGGGCTGCCGAGCCTGGGCGATAACGCTGCGGGCGCGCTAGCCCTGGCAATTACGCTGGTAGTGGCCATGCTGAAGCTTGCGAACCATAACCTACGCCTGCGTGACTTGGTTATTTCCAGCTTAATTGGCGCTAGTTTATTATCAGTAATAGCAGTTATTGAATGGTGCTGTTTTGGGAGCAACTCCAGTTATTTAGGGCATTTGGGTCAGAAATTCTTGGACGGCACTTTCATTGATGTTATCGCTGCACGATTTGCCGCTTTAATGACTCCAGTTTTCGCGGCAGATGATGAAGCAAGCACCAAGCTAATCTTTGCGCTGATAACCACGACGCTAGTGATTTTGGCTTGGATTAAGGTTTATCGCGCTACGCGACTCCCAGATGTGCCGGCACGTTATGTGGTTACCTTCAACGCCTTAACTACCCTGACTTTGCTTGAGCTAGCACTAAACGATGCCGGCTTTACGATGGTGCGCTACAGCCTGTGCTTGCTAGTGCCACTGGCGTTGGTGATGAGCGTAGAGCTAAAGCTATTTAGGGTGACCGCCGTCGAAACTAAGCCAGAAACGCTCGCCGCTTCGAGGTAAACCCTCAACTGGCACATTGCGGGCATTATGCTTTGGTTATGTTCCGCAAAGACGATCGAGGTATCCCCGGTTCAACCGCGTTGGAAGCTACCGGCCTGCGCTGGCTAACTGACGCCATGGACGACGGCGGCGCGGCTGTGGTGCCCGTGCGTAGCGGTCGTGGGTGGCTAGAAGAACCTCAGCTTAATGACAGGCGCTGCACCCCTAAAGCCGCTTTCAGTTTCGGTCGCGCGCTAGCCCACACTCACGCCGCTGGAGCCTCACACTGGGGTGCACCGCCGCAGGGCTGGGAAGGTGATGGCTGGATGGGTCGTGCGCGTCTACCTTTGCGGGCTGAGGCTTGGACCGATAGCTGGGGCGAGTTTTTTGCGACAGACCGGATCATGCCCATGCTGGCCCCGGCTCGCGACAACGGATCGATTGACCGCTCGGGCGCCGTCGTGATCGAAAAACTCTGTGAACGCCTACGTGACGGGGACTTTAACCACTCCCAACCCCAGCTGCTAAGCCAAGCCGGAACACCTGTAGCCCGCCTGCACGGGGATTTGTGGAGCGGAAACGTGCTGTGGTGTCCGGTGGGGGATGTGGCGCGCAGCTGCAAGGAGTTTTTGAGCGAGAAAACCGCTGATGAGCCCCAAGATGACGCAGCCATAATGAAAGGTGGCGCTGCCATAATGACCAGCGCCCAGCATCTAGAAGCCTTCGCTGGTGGGCCGGTAGTTGGGGTGATGATTGATCCGGCTGCGCACGGTGGTCACGCGGAGACTGATTTGGCTGATTTGGGCCTGTTTGGGCAGCAATATCTAGACAGCGTCTATGAGGGCTATCAGAGCGTGTCGCCGCTAGAGTCCTACTGGAGTGAGCGGGTGGGGCTACACCGTGTACACATGCTGATCGTGCACGCGATGCTGTTTGGGGGCGGCTACGGTTACGAAACCGTGCAGGTGGCCAGGCATTATGTATAAAGTTAGGAGGTTTGCGGACATGTTTTGCCGCTTTAAGACCGACATCTTTAGGGCTGACGTCGGTGTTGCTTTTGCTGGTGGGGCCGGTGCGGATAAGGCCGACGTCGGCGCAGCAGCTTTGGTGCGAGCGGTTACGAAAATTGTTGCCGGACTAATTGGCTGTTTGCTGCTGCTCTCTAGTGGCGCTAGTGCGACAACTTTCGCCGTGGCGACTACTCCAGGTATAGCTGGTGACAAAAATGCGGCTAGAGCACAAAACTGGGCTGGAGTGGGCGCCGTCGCCAGTGCAAACACAACTGGTAAGTGCGGGGCTGGTACAAAAACGCGAATTAAGCCCTTGATTTTAGTGGTTGCCAGCGGAATAACCTGGCAAAACTTACAAAGCCAAGACTCGTACACAAAAAACTATCTAATGGGCTATCCGGCCACGCCCATGAACCTGGTGATACGCGGCCATAAAGACGGCGCTAACTTCAATGAACAGCTAGCCATGCTATTTTCGGGCCGGCGCGATAAATTCACTCGCAAATACCGTAACGACGACATTATTAACTCTCCGCTAGCTAAAACTCTAAAAGCGGCCGGTTGCACCTTTGCTGTAGATCCCGCGCTACCTGATAGAGAATATTATACTGATGCCAGGCCTGGGCAACTATCAAGAAGTGATTTGGCGGATGTTACTGTCGTAAAAGCAACTTATGATAACGCAGATAAAGTTGTCTCTAAGCTGCGTCAGTTAAAGAGTTGTTATGGCTCTAGTGTTGATATTATGACGATTTCGATTACCACCGAAAACGGTCTTTCTGATGATGATAGGCTCTATTTAGCGCTAATTCCGTCTCTGCGTGACGCTAATACTGCTGGGGAGAAGGTGCGAGTACCCTCTACGCACCAAAACAACCTGGTGCAATTAATCGACATTCCTGTAACCATTGCAGCTCGTTATGGCGCTAAATCACCCGAAGGTGCCTCTGGACAAGCCTTGATACAGAATCCACAAACCATTAATAAGCCTGTGTTCGTTGGTGAGCGTGTAGGCGGTTTAGGGCAGGAGCAAAATTCCTCCGATAATCCCGCTACAACTAAAGTTACTTCTGCGCGTCAGGATTTAATTAACTCATTAATTAACCAAAATAACCACGCTCATGCTTCCCGTGCTGTGATGGTTTACAATACTATAATCATAGTTGTTTTTACTCTGGGTGTAGTGTGGCTATGGTGGCGTAAATGTTAGAACGTAGATTCTGTAGCATAAAAGGCACAGAATTTGGCAGCACGCAACTGCTTTCCTTGGGGCGACTGAGTGTATTTGCTGGCGTGCTACCTGTAGGGTATTTGCTAGTTAATTTAGTTCCCTGGTATTTGGTGATAATTACCAGGTCTTTCACTATCGGTGATAGTACCTATCAGGAGGTAGATACCTTTAAAACTGTTGCGCTACAAGTAGTAACCGCTACTGCTGGTGCGACACTAATAGCTTTAGTGCTAACCGCGCTAATTAATTGGCTAACTCGAAAATCTGCGAGCTGCTCTACTAGCTTTATTGTTGCCGCAGCATTAAACGGTTTAATTTGGTTTGGCGATGGAATTAGCGGCAATCACCTCACCTTCAACAGTCCCTTAACCATGAACGCGCTGGTGGCGGGGCGTTTCTATGGGGTGTCCAATACGGCTTTTGCTTTCGGTGCGGTAGGGGCCATGATTGCCCTGTTGGCCTGGGCCGATTGGCTCAAATCCCGCTATAGCCTACGCGCCAGTTTGCTGGCAGTTTCCGGGGTTGGTTTATTGCTGGTAATTGTCGACGCCGCCCCCTTCTTAGGTGCCGACTTCGGTGGGGCGCTGGCACTAATTCCCACACTAGGCGTGGCCCTAGTGAAACTATCCGGCCACAGCCTGCGCCCACGTATTTTGGCGCTTCTCGGCCTTATTTCTGCTGGTTTACTTTCGGGCGTAGCAATCTTGGAATGGCTGCTGCGTGGGGAAAACTCCACCCACCTGGGCCGTTTTGGCGGGCAGCTATTAGACGGCACTTTCCTGGCTACCATTGGCAAAAAATTTAAGGCCCTAGTGGGCCCATTCATTGATTCCAACGGCCAGATGGGCTTGATGATTGTGAAGATTATTGTGGCCCTAGTGGTGGTGAGCCTTGTGGTGGTGGTGTGGTTGCGGCTTTACCGCGCCACGCGCCGGCAGGGCGTGCCCGGGGTATATCAGTTGCAGCTAGACACCCTAACTGTGCTGCTGTTGCTGGAAGTGGCCCTCAATGATTCAGGCGCTTCGATGGCGGTCTATAGCCTGTTCCTGCTAGTGCCCCTGGCCTGCCTGATGTCCCTGGAACTGCCGGCAAAACCTGATACAGAGACTGCTGTAGCTGGCTGACTGTCGGTGATCTGGGCAGGTGCTTTGTTGTCTGGCACATGCAGCTCTAAGTGTTGGTGCTTGAGTAAAAACTTGTAATTTGCTTCGGGAATCGTCAACTGCCTCGTCAAATGGGCGCTATGCTGGATTTCATGTTTGGCAGCGATCGCTTAGGTTTACGCAGTTCACGTTTTATGCAGGTGAGCGGCTTGTCTGGAGGCGCTGGGTTACGTCGGTTTAAAACCGACGGCGAGACACGTGTCTTTGGTGCAGTTGATGGCAGCGTGATAGCTAGCCGAATAGCAATAGCGCTGGCGAAACTTTTTACGGTAATTCTTGTATGTCTACTGGTGTTAGCCAGTGGAGCTAATGCTGTGACTATTAAAGGGAGTGGGTTGCAATATAAGTCTTCGCAAGTAACAAATACTTGTGGAGCTACAGCCACTACCAGAATTAAACCTCTTATTGTGCTGATTACAAATAAGCTAACTTGGCAAAGTATTAGCGCGATCGCAAATCATAAACCTACGGAAAATGGGAAATATTCAGAATATGACAGCATGAAGGCTAAATATATTGAAGGTTATCCGGCTGAACCAATGAATGTATTTGTTCCGAGGTCTAAACTTGATGAAAAAGATCTACTTGCCTCGCTAATGTCAGGGAAGCAAAACGATTTCGTTAACGATGATTATAATATCCGTACTTCAATGTTGGTGCGCAGTTTGAAATCTGCTGGCTGTAGGGTTAGGCAAATCGTTGCAGAAGATGATTATTACAGTGGATATTGGCCTTATGGCGTTAAGCGTAGATTGTTTGAAGGTTATCCAGCGGATGTGACGATTGTTGATGCTAGAAATAAAGATTGGTATCGATATGCGGAGTACCTTAGCCTATTTCGAGCATATTATGGTGACAATGTTGACATAATGCTTATCTCGCTTAGTAGCGACCATTATGCCTCAAGTCGTGAGTATAAAAAACTTAATCTCGCGCTAATTCCTAGTCTAGATAGATCTGCGTTCGATAAAATATTTTCAGGGTCTTCTCTTGGTTATAGTGGTAATTTAACTAGATTAACTGACATAGCCCCTACTGTTGCGGCTCGCTATGGCGCTAGGCTTCCTGAAGGGAGTGTGGGTAAGGCGTTGCCGCAATCTCCTGGTAGAGTTGATAAATCGGCTTTTAAAGACCGGCAAGTAAATCTATGGAATGAAGGTTATCGGGAGATGTACAAGGCTTCTGTACCTAAAGCACGTTTATCTTTAATTGACTCTCTGATAGAGCAGGGAAAGAAAATTGAAGTCTCACAAGATGCTGCCAACTTTAATGTGCTGGCGATGCTATTTCTCCTACTAGTTCCGGTTGTGGTGTGGTTAAGTGGGGTTGCTAAATTCGAGTTTTCGCCAAAGGGGTTCAAAACGACTGGTATAAGGTTGCTGGTTGAGCGCAACCTACTTGTCTTTGCAGCTTGTGTGCCATTGGGATGTATATTACTTAGCATAACTCGGTGGTATGCATGGAGGATGAATTCAACCCCTGCAAGCGCCAACTATGCCAATGTTGTCAGTAATTACGAAGATCCTGCTAATGGTGCAGATTTGGGGTATATTCCATTTGTGGCGGCTATTATCGGCATAAGTTTAGCGATTACTTGCTTGGTGCAGCTAGTAACCATAAAATTCGCTAATTACGCAAGCGGCTTCGTAATGGTTTGTGTGTTAAATGCTTTCTTTTGGTTGGGTGATGGCCTCAGTGGTAGTCATCTAATCTTGAATAGTCCTTTTGCTATGGCTGCCCTCGATTCGACTAATTTACATGGGCTATCTGGTGCCGGTTTTGCTTTTGGGGGTATGGGGGCTCTGGTAGCCTTGGTTTACCTTGCTAACCGACTTGATCACAGTTTAAGCTTGCGCATTTCTCAGATGGCAATAGGGGGAATCGGGGTATTACTTATATTGGCTACGGCTTTGCCGAGCTTAGGGGATAATTTTGCTGGAGCCGTAGTTTTTGGGGTTGCGTTGACTGCACTAGTCTTGAAACTGTCTAAACCCAGCTTACGCTTGTCTAACATCTATGTTTTAAGCTTAATTCTATTTATTTCGCTATCGATCCTGACGTTTACTAAATGGTGTGGTTCTGGTGAGAGCCCTGATTACCTTTCTGCTTTTGCTGCGGGTATTGATCATAGGTTCATGGCTTTGATGGCGCCATTTTTAGCTGAATCTGACTATGTGGCTGTGAAAATGTTAGTTGCCTTAATAGTGATGGCATTAATTGTTTGGGTTTGGGTAAAGTTCTATGTCGCTATTCATGCGTCGGAAACATCTAGCATTGTTGTTTTGATGTTCGCCCCAGTGACTGCTTTGATGTTGCTGGAAGTGGCCCTAAATGATTCAGGCGCCTCGATGGCGGTTTACAGCCTGTTTTTGCTGGTGCCTCTGGCCTGCTTTATGTCCCTGGAACTACCACAAAAACTTGGTGTAACAGGGAGTGATGTGACAACAGAAGCTGTGGTGGAGATGGGAGATGGGGTTGCGGGGTCTCATCGGGAGGCGACGTTATAAGACGCGCAGCCTCATTGCGGCCTCAGCGAAAACAACTAGCTACCACTAAAATGATGGCGCAGCCACGTAAGTTCAAAGTGGCTGCGCCATGAGGTGGGCACGTTACTTCAGTAAGCCCTGTTCAGGCTGCTTTTAAGCCGTGGGGTGCAGCATGTTTTAGGCTGTGGGCCGCAGCATACGGTAAGGCTCAAAGGGAGCTTGTGAAGCTGCCGCCTGGTTGACGTTTGTTTGGCTCCGGCGCTTATTCAAAAGGCGGCTGACAAGGCTTGGACGCAGCTTACGCGTAGTTTTACGAACCTGACGGAACTGCTCCAGGCGGTGCAAGCGCCCAGCCAAGTTATTGACGCTAACGCGGTGAGTGATCGAGCAAGGCACTTCTAACACAGTGAAACCAGCTTCAAGTGCCTTCACACTCAACCAGGTTTCCACGCCCCAGCCCCTAGAGAGCTGATTCTTGCAAGCTTCAAACACAAAACTGTTCATGCAACGCTGCCCCGAAAGCGGAGCCTGCGGCTCCCAGCCGGTAGCCTCACTGATGGACTTGCGGGCGGTGCCCAACACAAAACCATGCCCACCAGCCCCCTTAAAAGCTGGTGGCACCGCAATGCTCATAGAGCAACGCCCGCTGGCCACAGGCTCAATCAGCACCTCGCAAGCCGAGGCACTAGCGCCCAGGTCGCCGTCGACAAACAACAGCAAATAGTCCGCACCCGGCTGGGCAGACTTACGCAAATAAGCCACGCCCGATCCCATGGCCGCGCCCTTGCCGCGTTTGTGAGGCTTAGAAATAACCTCCGCACCAGCGCGTTTAGCGATCTTGGCGGTGTCGTCGGTAGAACCGTCATCAACCACCACGACCCGCTCCACCCCGGCAATCGCCAAGGCCGCCTGCACGGTTGCGGTGATGCGCTCAGCCTCGTTATAGGCCGGGATAATCACCGCCACCGGCAGCTTACCGAAATAATCCGCATACTGAACGCGCTGGTCAACCACGTAGGCAACAGCGCGGTCAGGCAGATACTCGCTGGCGGCGCAGCAGTTAGCGCCTGGCTGCTGGGCTTGCGAGTGAGCCTCCAGCTGGGCAAGTTTTTGAGCGACCTCTTGTGCCGGGGTGAGGGTCACGGTGCTTCCTTAAAATCGCTGATTTACAGGTTCACCTGGCGGGAAATGATGCCGGCCTTGGCGCGGCGCTCATCGGCGTTCAGGGCGGCGTCGTCGGCCAGGGCGGCCTGAAGGCGTGCACCCAGCGCCTGCATGGGGGCGGTTAGCTGCTCGGCGGTAGTGCCCGGCTCAAGCTGCCACACCGGGATGGCAATGCCGTAAGCGCGGAAGGCACCCAGGAAGGAACCCAGGGAGGCGCCGTCGTCGCTAAGCTCAGACTCGCGGGCGGCGTGCACCTTGGCCAGGGCGTTGAAGAAGGCGTCCTCATCCTCCTCACGCACCCAGCGCACGTACTCCTTACCGCCCATGCGGCACCAGAAGGCGTGCTCCACGCCTGGGACCTGGCGGGTGGCCACAATCTCATCGCGAGACTGGTTGACCAGGTTGTTTAGCTCCTCATCGCTGAGCTCGCCGGGGGCAGCCCAGAAACCAAAAGAGTCATGCAGCTGGAAAACCGGCTCAAAGTCGGCGTCTAGCAGGTCCTGTAGGCGCGGGCCGGGCTCAGGTAGGGTGCTTAGCTGCAGGCCAGTGTTGTTTTCTAGCTCCAGGGTGTTGAGCAGGGCGTAGGCGACGTCGCGTGAGGCGTCACCGGAGTGCTTGGTGGTCTGCATGGCAACCAGGTAGCGGTCGTCGGCGCGGCGCATGCCCTGGGTTAGGTCCGGCAGCAGGGTGGCCAGCTCAACCGTGGCGCCACGGTGAGCGGCAGGAATGTGCTCGCTGTCGTTGAGCTTAACGGTCATGGTGGCGGCGGGGATGATCTGCGCCATGGCGACCAGTTCAGCTTCATTCTTAAGGCCGGCGAAGGGGCGGGCTACGAATTCAACCTTCTTGGGCTTGGCGGGGGACTGTACGGCCTGGGCGGCCTTTTTGGCCTGGGCGCGGGCGCGGCGCTGACTCTTTTTCGACATAAGTCAACCCTACAGGGTTGGGGTGGGGTTATGCCGTTAAGGCAGGGTTATGCCGGGCCAGGCTGCGCGCCGACGCTGAAATTAGGGCGCGGTTTAGCTCAGTTAGCTCAGTTAGCTCAGGCGGCTAGCTTGGCGCTACTGCGAGCTTGACGCTGCTGCGAACTTGACGCTGCTGCGAGCTTGGCTCAGGCTGCCAGTTGATACTCAGGCGGCTAGCTTGGCGCTAACCTCGATTAGGCGTGAGAGCAGGGCTTCTAGCTCGTCGGCGCGGCGCTCGTTGGGGGCGAAGGTGTCGGTGCCCTCAAAGTCCATGGGGAAAGTCAGGGCTAGCTGGGCGCGGATGTCGTACATGTCGAACTGTGCGGACAGGGTACGCCACTGCTCAACAGCGCGGATGGCGCCGTCCCAGGAGTAACCCACGAAAGCCACAGCCTTGCCGATTAGCTCGGGGCTGATGGAGTCGACGGCGTTCTTGAAGGCGCCGGGGATGGTGTGGTTGTACTCGCTGGTTACGAAGATG
>ERZ772935.736-NODE-736-length-12947-cov-13.754034_pt1 | contig 12947 bp, 15 predicted proteins | sample MGYA00511683_ERZ772935 | MGnify/ENA primary metagenome ERZ772935 (study PRJEB29015, sample SAMEA2738086) | human oral metagenome | biome: human oral; feature: human-associated habitat; material: saliva | place: China | collected 2228 ...
GGGGAAAATGAATTATGACAACAAATAGTATTAGCTCATATATCACATTGATATCAATTGCTCATAACCAATATGGTGATGAGTTGAACATTGATAATTGGAACTGTGAGTTTATGGAAGAGAGAAAAAAATTTTTTAAAGGAGTGACTAATGGGGATTGATAAAATTCCAGCTTTCTTGGTTGCAGTATTAACATTATATGCATTATATAAAGGTGGCGATAGTAAGAATTCTGAAGAATCTAAAAGGGATTTATTTATTATCATCATAAAGGCAGCATTTGTTAGTTTGCTTGTTGTTATTTTGATGCTTAGTATAGTTTATTATAGAAATATAGATTTTCAAATATATTATTCTTATAATGAGTTTCTTAAAAAATACTTTTTAATTGCGTCTTCTTTCGTGTTTATGAGTGTGTTTTGTGTACAAGTGTTTCTTCCTTATTTAGCTAGAGATAGTTTTTATTTGGAAAAACATAGTGATGGTTATTCGATTAAGTCTAGTTTATGGTATGATCCTAACTTTTTTATTCAGTTAGTTTATTGTGTAAAAAAATCTAATAATTTCATTAAACTTAATTTTTTAAACTTATTATTTAAGGTATTAGGATTTTCATTAATCATAGTTTTATTTCTAGGGGTTTTCCAAATTTTTCAGTATGGTATAAATAACAACAATAATAATGTTGAATACATAGCTAATGAAAAGATTTTTATTACGAATACTGAAAAGATAACAAGAATGGTTTTAAAGGATGATATTATTCAGAATGAGGATATTCCAGATGGTACATTATTTTCAGTTAATGAAGGTTCTAAATTTTCAATTAAAGCCAATGATATAAAAGAACAGAATTTTAATTTTGGAAACAAAGTTGATAATGGTATTGTTGGTATTGTACCTGGTGATGAAATTGATCTAGAAGCTAATTCTAAAATATACTTTGAGGAAATATTTGATAATACAGTTTTTTTAAGTGATAACAATGTTAAGATTAGTAAATATTATAAAGTAAAAACAGTTCCTGGAGAAACTTATTTCAGAATTAATTCTAATATGAAATTTAAAATCGTCGCTAATTCAAGTGATAATTTTAGGGGTTATTATAAATTCAGTGAAGCAAATTCAACAGATGAAAATCTAGAAAAAAATTTTTTAGTTAATTTGATGTACGTAAGTTCCATGATGATGTTTATAAGTTTTTTTATACTGGCAATATCATTATCCCAATACCTATACTTATTTTTATCTAGTTTATTATTTGTTTTTTCGGTAGCATATGTTTGGGATGCTATTTCCAAACTGAAAGAAATAAATTTTTTATGGGTAGTTTTGTACGTAGCGATATTAGTTATTTCGTTATATGAAATGAAATCGTATGGTAATTTTTTGAAGCAAAATATATTGCTCAAACGCAGAGAATTTGATCCAAAATTTATCAGTGTGACAATTACACAATATGGAACGACAGATCTGTTTCAAGACAGTAAGCAAGATTCCATTGACATTCCAATTAATGAAAGAGATAATGTCTATATACAAAGAATTGATTGCATAAGTGATAAGAAAATAAAAGAAATTAGAATAATCATATATAGCAAATTTAGAACCTTATTATGTGAATATTTTAAGCAACACAAAATGCTTATTCTATTGAAAAATAGTCGAAAGCAAGAAAATTAGTTGAAAGAGTGGACACAAGTCCACTTTTTTTGTATAATTTATTCAACCATTTTGGTTTAGTTTTTTATGAAGTGAATTTTAAGGAGGCAGAGTGCTGTGGTTAAATTGTATACAAAAATAAGTAATACCACAAAACAAGTATTATATCAGTATATAAAAGATAATGATATTTCAGTGCTCAACTATCATTTCAAAAGTTTTTTTCAGCGTTGTGTTGAGAAAAACAGCATTCAAGTTATTAGCCATCATTTTTCAAATCACAAGATAGAAGGATTAACGATAATTGATGAGTATGGTATTAGTTTCTCTTGTGAAAGAGATAGTCCGAAAGTAAAACAGAATTTTATTTTGTGTCACGAACTGGGACATTTCGTTTTAAGGCATGATGGTTCATATTTCACAGAGACTATTGATAATCAGGAATCCATTATAGAGATAAGCCAATATCTTTTCAGCTATTGTGCTGATGCCTGATATAGTTCTATTATCTAAAATATATTACAGTTGTGATAGCTTTCAAAAAGTACAAGAAAATCTTGAAGTGTCAAAACAAGCTTTATACTTTCGTTTGTTGGATTTCTTTCGAGAATATTCTTCATACAATGAAGATGGGATCAAGCAAGCTATCGATGCCTATATTCAGGGACAAAATTCATCAGTTATTCTTTTAATTTCATGAGATTAAAGAACAGATTATTATAAAATTTAATAAATACAGGCCATCTTTAAATAAACAGCTTCAAAATTGTATTATTCATAAAGGATTTGCTTCTAGCAAAGAGCTACCAGAACTACTTGAACAAGAGAATTGGGATAGCCTTAAGAAAAATATTAAAAACTTAAAAATTTGGTTAATTTATAATAACGGAAAGTCTGTAGCATATGCTTGGGATACATCTAGATTAACTGATAAAGAAGCGCGTAAAAAAGCAGAGTTAAAACTATTACTAATGTGAACTTAACTAGTATTTTTTAATATTTCAGCCAATATGTAAAATTGTTAAAATGAAAAAGAGATAAGATTTTAAAAATTAGTAGTAATTACAAAAAAATAAGAGAAGACATAATAATTATCTTCTCTTATTTTTTATTACTGTATTTTAAAAATAGATTTAAAGTAATTTTTAAAATCTTCATTATGCCAGAAACCAATACGAATACCATCAATACCACGAGTTAATAATACATAATAAATATTAAGAACAAACAGTGTAAATTCTTGTCTAGTTTCGGGTAATTTTAATTGGTCTTTATTATGTTTCCCATTAACATTATGGAAGTTATCAGGTTCTCCGTAAAGTCGACCTTTTTCATCAACTAACAGATCATTGCCTATTAATACCCCCACTTTATTGAGATCAATCCCTTGTACTGCAAAAACGGATCCGATTTGTTCTTTAGCATCATCATCCGGAGAATTAATCCAATCATCTTGAGTGGAATTCCAACGTCTACGAAGATCACCTTCATGAAAATGTGTAATAGAAGGATCCTTACCATCTGCTTGACGCCAAGGTTCAACTAAGCCAGAAAGAACACGATTGACATGTTCTGGATTGTAATTGTTATCTTCTTCTATCCAATCGATAAGATTTTTTAGTGGAGAATCTTCAAAGAATCCAAAGTAAGAATCACTATCGTTCTCAATAAATAGGGAGCGATCGAAATTAGGATCGAAGTTCGTATATTCTAATAGCTCAGTATCTTTATACAATAGATATTTGATACCATTTATATAATCTTCAGAAGAGTAACTTTTATTTTTGGGAGCTTGTATTCTAAATTGGGTTGTCAGATATCGTTTCTTAAAATCAGAGGTTAATTCTCTAAATTTCTCTCGTGCTATATTTGCTGGGCGAATAGCTTGTAGAACATCATACATTAAAATAAGTTGATTACTTAATTTAATAAGAGGTTCTAAATGTGTTTCACAAGTAGCAAATTCAGGATTGTTATATACGGTGTTAAAACTAGCCATTTGTTTTGAACCTCGTCGTGAAAGTTTGTGAGATTCATCAACGATAATAGTATCAAATTTTTGTTTTAAATTAATTAATTGTGTGGAACTAAGAATTTTTAAGTTAGAATTATTAAGACCATATACCTTAAAAATTTCAGTAGCAGTCTTTATCCAATTTGGTTGAACCACGACAGCTATACTTTTGTCTTTTTCTGAGTTCAAGAATTGAGCTACGAGATGGGTTAGTAAAACAGTTTTCCCAGTACCAGCATCTCCATTTATAACATAGTTCGTTTTACTATCGCCTAAAATTTCTTTAATAAGTTCAATTTGTTGGTCTGTCAATTGTTTGATTGGGCTATATTTAACGAGTGCACTAGTTCTTAATTCGTTTAAGGTAGGTGTTGACACCCATTTTTCAGGAAAAAGGACTTTTTCCCAGAATGGAAGAACCACTTCTAAAGCAACTTTTTCTCGATCTGCGTAATCATTTACCTTATTGCCGCCATTCCCATTTATAATATCGTCTTGATCATAAGAGACTTGCTGTCTTTTATTAGATGGATTATCGGCAATAAAATAAGTGATTAGCTGGCTTTCAACATCATCTAGAGACGAACCATTAAAATATATAGAGATGAGAATTATAACTTCATCAAAGTTCGCATCATTGAATTTAATTTCATTTCCAGAATAATGTTGCTTGTGTCGTGTGATGAAATGTTTTGTTTGACCAATATATATTTTTTTTGACTTAGTACTACGATATATATATATGACATTACCATTTCTTAAGATATTTTGTTGCTTCTGGGCTAAATCTTCAAAGTTAATGAGTTCGCCATCTTTTATATCTAAGATTATGTGATTAAACTTTGCCATTATTCTTCCTTACCTTCATTTAATTCGGTGTATTTAAGATTGGATCCATAACTTTTTTCAATGGGATATTTTTCTGTATTTTGTTTAATTTTAGCTTCGATAATTTCATTGACATCAAGACTTAAATTATCAGCTAACATAAGAGAATAAATTAAGACATCGGCTAATTCTTCTTTAATCTGAGGTAGCTTATTTGAGACTGTATCCGCGGCAGATTTCCATTGGAATAGTTCTAATAGTTCACTTGCTTCTATTGAAATAGAAATTGCTAAGTCTTTCTCGTTATGAAATTGTCGCCAATTTCTATCATCTCGAAACTTATTGATTTTATTTATTAATTCTTTCATAATTTTCACCTCTATTGCTATTATAACATTTTTTAGTAATATGATATAATTGTTTTTGAAAGCGATTTACAAAAAGGGAATCGAAATTGATAAATAATAATTTTCAAATTTTAGAAGGTCTAGCGGGAGAAACAAATGGCAACAAATAATATTGATTTACGTACTTATTTACAAAAGATTTTAGCAGAATATAGATTTCAAAAGAATAATCCATTTAAAGGTAATGAGTTTTCGAATTTCATCAGAAAACGTGTAGAAGATATAATTCCTGATTATTTGTTTCCTAGAGTTGAGTACAAGATTCACTCTTCTTGTGGTCAGGGCAATTGGGCAGAGATTCCATGGGTAGCAGCGTTCTATAAAGAGTTAAGTGATTCGGCACAAAGAGGATATTACATTGTTTATCTTTTTAGAGCGGATGGTTCAGGTGTTTATGTATCTCTGAATCAAGGCTATACACGTTTTACACAATTATTTAAGTCAAATGAAGCTAAGAAAAAGATAGAAAAGGTTAGTAAATATTGGCATGCTAATTTAAATTTTTTATCTAACAAAAATAATCCTGGATTTACAGTAGATCCTATTGATTTAAAATCTAAAAATAAGAGAGGATTGCCTGAAGGATACGAGTTAGGAAACATTTGTAGTAAATTCTATAGTACAGAAGAAATTTTAGACATTAGTAATGAAGATCTACTTAAGGATTTAGAATATCTTAAAATGATGTTTGCTGAACTAAGAGGCTTAATGTCACCGAATAACTTTGAAGATTTTAATAATAATATTTTAGACAATGTACCTATTGATGATATAGAAGTTAGTATTATAAAAAAAGATCTTAATGTTAAGAAGCTAGGTAAACAAGTATCTATTCCAACAAGTTTGTCTTTGAGTAAAGCAAAATCTGATCCTAAAATAGTAAAAAAAGATTACATTAAAGAATTAAAACGAAATACTAAGCAGGGGATGGAAGCAGAAAAACTAGTTTTGGCTCTTGAAATTGAACGTGCCAAAAACAATTCTAAATTACAAAAATATATTGATGATATTGTTCATGTCGCGGTTGATGAAGGTGATGGTTTGGGGTACGATATCAGATCAATTTATCTTGATGAAGTCACTAATGAGGTTAAGCCATTTTACATCGAAGTGAAATCGACAATAGGTGGTATAAATACTCCATTTTACTTATCTGCAAATGAAAAAAGAGTGGCGGAAGAAAAAGGGAAAGAGTATTCTATATACAGATTATTTAGAAGTTCTAATGGAGATTGGGATTATTATGTTATTAATGATCCATATGAAAATCTGGAATATGAACCAATACAATATAGAGTGATACCTAAGTCATACTAACGTGCTTAGAAATATATACCATTAAAATTTGAAAAATAGAAGGAGTCTATGGTTTTTTATGGAAGCAAATGCTTATAGAGAGTTAGCAAACGAAAAACTAAAATATTTTGTCACAAATCTAGATTCAGAAGGGTTAAATTTTGTTGATATCCCAAGTGATGAAGTGAGTGCTTTAAATGACGTCTCCGTGTTATATATTTATTGTAGTTTTGACAAAAAGACTTATTATATTGGACAAACTAACACACTATTGAGACGTCATAATGAACATTTAAAAGAGTATGAAAAAGGAAAAAATATAAAAAATACAAAAAATACAATAGATACAAGTAAGATAAAAAGTATCAACAAATATGTATTTAATAAAAATATAAAAGAAAAGTACAAAAACAAAAACAAAAAGTACAAAAAGTACTTTGGAGGCGGAGAACTAATAATTTTTTATGGAGAAGATATAGAATATTATTTAAATTATTTAGAAAGAAGTTTGATAAAAATTTTTAAAGAGTGGAGTGCCGTATATGATTTTCGTATTTTAAATTCTCCAGAAGGAAATAAATCAGGGTATTTTCAAGAGAAAAGAGAAACACTTGACGAGGTGATAAGTAAAATCATAAATATTTTATCTGAGAAAAATCTTTTAGACGTTAAATATAATAACACTCACATATTAGATGCGATTTTATTCCGAGATAGTCCTTTTTTTGAGTTGGATGAGAATCAACTTAAAGCACTAGGAACAATATGTGAAGATAATGTACATAAACTAGTTATTATTCGAGGTGGGGCAGGAACAGGTAAGACAGTTATTTTGAACCACGCGATAGCGAAAATACTCGGAAAGAATCTCCAAAGAGATGAAGATGAACCGATTATAAGAGTTGGTGTTTGTTTAAAATCTAATATGAGCAGAATCATAAAAAGTATCTTTAGAGTTTACGTTAAAGATACAAAAGATTTTGGTTTATATATTGGAACATGGAAGGAGATACTAGAAGAAGCTGAGAAAGAAAAATTTGATTATATTTTAGTTGACGAATCTCAAAGACTTTTAAAGTATTCAAAAAGTATTTTTCCTATCTATCATAGAGACTATTTAGAATCCAAAAATAATGAAAATGTTTTGAATCTAATTTTGGAAAATACTGAAAAAACGGTTCTATTTTATGATGCTTTTCAGACTATCAGATCAACTGATATAGATGAAATTGGTGATAAAGGTAACTATAATTTTGAATATAATTTTCCAGATTCTGATCAAATTAATGAAATGACATTAAGAAGTCAATACCGTATTAAAATTAATAGTGGTTTTAATGAATATAGTACAAACTATGCAAAAAACTACATTGATTTTATAAAGTATATGTTACAAATATCAGATAAAAAACCTTCATCTATGGAATTTTTAAAATTTGATTATTTTAAATTGGTTGATGAATGGGAGGATATCACAAATTATATAGATGATAAACGGGAGAAATTCCCATTTAAGAAATCAAGAATTTTAGCTGGTTATACAAGAGAAGACAAATATAATGCGAAAAGAGGAACACCAGGTCGTAAAATTATAGAAATAGCATGGCCAGAGTTGGGTATGATATGGAATAAGAAATATCAACAATGGGCTAAAAAAGAAGACAAGGATGTGAAAGAGGAAGTGGGGGCAATTCATTCAGTACAAGGTTATGACTTTGACTATGTTGGAGTGATACTAGGAAATGATATTTTTATTAATGAAGATAGAATTGATATAAATCCCAAAAATTATAAAGATAGAAGAGGAAAAGCTGGCATATCAAAAAATAAAGATGAACTTAAAAAATATATACAAAATTGTTACTATACTTTATTAACAAGAGGTATATATGGGATTCGGTTATTTATAGAAGATCCAGAACTAAGAAAATATTGGAAAGAAAGAACTGAAGAACTGAAACAAGATAATAGATAACATTATATTACAAGAGAAATACTGAGGATATCAATGCATTCTTCTTTCTGGAACTAATAAGTGCTTCTTTTATATAGAAACGTTTTCAAGAGGTAAAATGAGTATGGATTTGTTTAACATTTTAGATACTATAAGAGATGATAATTTGGATAGATTTACTATGCCTGGTGTCTGGGCATTGTTTGGTAAACGGGATGATAAATTAAATGATGATAAATTCTATTGTTTACAAGTTTATGAGACTAAAAATATCAAGAATGAAGTTGAAATAACGAAGAAGCGTTTAAACAATCAATTCAATGATGAAGTCAATCAAAAAAAATATATAAATCAATTTAAAGAAGTTATGTTTGAGTATCCGTCTTATCCATCAGTTCAAGAGTATTTGTACGGGAAAGAAATAAAAGAAAAATTCCGAGATTTTAAATTCGTTTTAATTTGTGAAGAGCACGAAGATGAGAAGAGACTTAGTATAGAGAAATGTTTTGCAGTTAAAACAAGATCAATTTATTGGAGGCATGGTAGACCTTATACGACTGGAACAACATTTAATATTGGTCAAAGAAGTGATGAAAATCTAGATCTTGTTAAGGACGCAGCATTACCCAAAAGAGTTTCTAACTTTTTAGACTTATATAACAAACAATAGCTAGTATTATTAGCAGTAACTAAAACGTTTAGTTTAAAATACATCTTCCCTATCCAAATTTGGGTAGGGTTTTTCATTGTTCAAAATTCTAGATAAAATTTCAATACTAGATTTTAAATAGAATAGTTCCATTTTCATATCTTGGCTGTTAAAATTAGTTTCTATATTTCTGCAGTGGCGTTGGATATGCCACAATGTTTTTTGAATGTTTTTTTCTTTTATATTTTTCATACATACATCATAACAAAAGGTAGTTTAAAGAATATATGAAAATCCTTAATTGACTAAAAATAAGTCTGAACTGTACAAAAATCGATTAAATTAAATACTTAGTATTAAATTTATTAGACTAGATAAAAATGAGTCAATTAATAAGAAATTCTATTATTCTTAAACTATATAATCAGATTTTTGTATATCATTGCTATTCATGATTTCCTTGTACTATAAATTATGACCGATTTTTTTCGGGAAAATCCTTATTTTTCGGAAAGTTATGGAAAATCTACCTTCATGTTATGCAAAAAGGAAAAGATAAGATTGAAAAAGCTATGCTAGATTTAGCCGAAATAATCACTTGAGTATCTTAATCAGTTAAAATTTAGTTGTTTTACTGAAAATAAAAGAAATCCTTGAAATCATCAACTTTTTTGTATATAATCAATATGACACTATATATGGTGTCGCTATGAAAGAGGTACATCATGGGCAAGGAAAAAGAGTTGCAAAAAATAAAAAATGACCCCAAATCTGTTACCCCTGAACGCTTAGAATCTCTGTGTAAAAAATATGGTTTTTTGTGGAAGCAAGGAACCAATCATTCAATAACCTCTCATGCTCTATTGGAGGAGAGTTATCCAATACCGCGACATAAGCCAATAAAGCCGGTTTATGTGAAGAAAGTTATAAAAATGATTGAGAAAGTGATAGAATTGGAGGAGGGTTTAGATGATGAAGGATAAAGAATACTATCTTGGATTGAACTATCCGATTTTAATTGGACAAATTTTTGACGAGGGTGAATTATTATTTACTGCCTCTATTAAAGAGTTACCAGGACTAATCGTTTATGGTGAATCTTTAGAAGAAGTTTATGATGAGATTGAATTAGCTAAAGCAGATTGGATTGAGGCTAACCTTGAGTGGGGGAGACAAATTAAAGAACCCCTGGAGAACTCTCTGGAAGATTGTAGTGGAAAAATAACGCTAAGATTACCTAAAACATTACATAGAGATGTTAAAGAACGATCTGAGATTGAAGGAGTTAGTTTAAATCAAACTATAGTACAATTGATTAATGATGGGTTATTCAAACAAACTCAAAATGTTGTTGAACAGTTAGCAGAGCAATTTGAGCATATGACTAAAAAATTTAGTCAAACCATTGCAGAAAAGGTTTCTGCACCAGAGCAACATATTCATCAAACAATCATTGTAAAAAATCAATCTGAAAAAATACAACCATATAAAGAACAGAATATTGCTAATAAGAGACTACAAGATAATAAAGTAATTTCATGGTCTATTGGAGGTTAAAATGAAGTCAAAAAATATAGAGATAAGAAGAATAACATTTAGCAAATTCGAATTTAATATTCATAATACAGGAGAAGTTGAAGAAGATGGAAGAGCTTCAATTAATTTGAATCTTCCTGATAGAGAGGAAGGACAAGAGAATCAACTTATTCTGATAAAGATGGAAATTTCTTACCCAGATAGTCAGTATCGAGTTGTTGCTGATATTGATGCTATATATTCAGTCTTAGCTTCAGATTTACCAGAAGATATTTCGCAGGATAGTGAATTTCAACAAGCGCTTATTACACCAATGATAGAAAAGTTTAGGCTATATATTGGTATGTTTTCTGAAGGAGCATATGGAGCGATTCTGATACCAAATTTAAACTTTAATCAAGACTAGAATTTATCCGTTTTAAATATTCATATATTCTTATGGAATGTTTAATCAGTTAAAATTCAGTTATTGTGCTATAAACAAAACAAAAAATCCTATGAAACTTTGATTTCATAGGATTTTCTTTATCTCAATTATTTAACTTCTGTAAAAACCAAATAAGGTAAACTTTTGATATTCTGGTTCGATTTTATCTTATTTTTAATGAAAGTTTACCTTATTTAAATGAAAGTGATTGAATTTAATTGAAATTTTAATTTTTAGAAACTTATGAAAACGTTGATTTTAAAGCATTTTGAAATTGGATAAAATAAGTGGTGCCCCAACCAGGCTTGAAAAAAGCTCGTAAAGCATCACAATTTAGTAAACGTTAAAACTTATTTAAACTTATTGAAAGCATTTCGTATCAAAAATACGGGATGCTTTTTCTGTTCACCCCAAATTTTTGTAACTAGGTGATACTTGAAATTAATACAAATTTGGTTGTTTTTGATAAATCTAAGCAACACTACATGATGAAGTGAAAGGGGATGAATCTTTGATAGTATTCACTTATTGTGAAATATGATATATTTATTAATTAGATGGATGAATACTTCTAGAGTTAAATATAGTATAATAGGGACATACTTTTTGGTTTATTTTTGTTTGTAGTCGGATTATGAAAGAATATCCAATATTATGCGATAAGATAGAATGTTACAAAAAAGAAAGGGGATGCAATCCGATGAAGAAAGACAGATTAATTGTATTGACAGATGCTGTTCTAGCAATTATTATGACCATCTTGGTTTTAGAGTTAGAAAAACCAACAACACCAAGTCTTGAAGCTTTTTGGGATTTACGGCAAAATTTCTTTGCTTGTTTTCTTTCCTTTTTCTGGTTGGGATCGTTATGGATGGCACTAAACACATTATGGGAAAAGGTTGAGAAAATTTCCTCAGAAATTATTTGGTGGAATTTGTTTCTACTCTTGGAGCGGCAGGAGTTCTCTTTGGAGAATTTCATGCCATCCAAGATACCAGTCTGAATGATGTGGTGGACCGGATCTATATAAATGTCAAGGATTTACCGTTTCAGTCCTTGGGAGCTTTAGCTAATATCCTGTCTGATATTAAGAAGGGACTGATTCAAGACAGTCATATCTGGTCTTTCTTCCAGTCATTTTTCAAACAATATCAGTTGATAATCAGCTTAAATCAGATCTATCAGTTTGTCTATCTTTCTCTGATGGAGATCATGTCCTATCTTCACTTTGATTATTGGAAAAAAACGGCTCGGTCAGGAGCTAGTATGAATAAGGAGAACAAATGAAACGTTTAAAAATGTTATGGCATATTATGCAGGTTACGGGTTTTACTCGGTTTGCTCTGAGTTTTGTGACCTTTGTTTTTGGGTCAGGAGGCGTGCTTTTCCTAGTTGAACCTGCTATCACAAATTACGGAGACGGTCTTTGGTATGCTTTTGTGACTTCGACGACTGTCGGCTACGGGGATCTCCTAGCTGTGACCTTGATTGGAAGGATTACCAGTGTCTTCTTGACGATTTATGGGCTCATATTTTTTGGCTGTTTATCAGCTGTTATTTTTAATTATTATACCAATTTAAATAAGGAAAGAGGAGAGGACAAATGACTGCCAATTATTCAACACGGGAATACCGTGAGAAATTATACGATGACCTTCATGTTCGATTGAGAGATACAGCGATTTTGATGTGTGCAATTTTTATTGCCTCTATCGGACTAAATATGAATTCAACAGCTGTCATTATAGGAGCCATGTTGATTTCACCTCTCATGACACCGATTGTTGGACTGGGATTCGGTTTAGCTATTTTTGATACGCGTTTAATCAAGCAATCTCTAGAGGTTTTATTGACTCAAGTGTTGGTCAGTTTGCTTGTCTCGACTCTGTATTTCTGGATTTCTCCCTTGTCTTATGCAAGTAGCGAGTTGATTGCACGAACCTCTCCAACCATTTGGGATGTCCTCATTGCTATTGCTGGTGGGATTGCTGGTGTGATCGGTTCAAGGAAAAAAGAAGCAAACAATATCGTGCCAGGAGTAGCCATTGCTACAGCTCTGATGCCGCCTATCTGTACTGCTGGCTATGGTTTAGCTAATGGGAATGTACGATTTTTATTGGGGGCTCTCTATCTTTTCTTGATCAACTGTGTCTTTATCATGCTAGCCAACATTG
>ERZ772935.739-NODE-739-length-12929-cov-5.311558_pt1 | contig 12929 bp, 10 predicted proteins | sample MGYA00511683_ERZ772935 | MGnify/ENA primary metagenome ERZ772935 (study PRJEB29015, sample SAMEA2738086) | human oral metagenome | biome: human oral; feature: human-associated habitat; material: saliva | place: China | collected 2228 ...
AGCCATGAAGAAGGACAGGATGAAAAAGGCGGCAGCGGCATCAAAGAACTGGCGACTGGCGGCGCGCTGGCAGGTGTGGTGAGTTTCTGTACCGGCGGCTTGCGCGTGGCGGCCGACAGCGCGAGTTATTGGTTTAAGAGCGGTGCGGCGATTTTTCAACTGCCGATGGGCTTTTCGCTGGCATTGTTGGGCGCAGGCTATTTGGTCGGATTGACGGGCGGTATCGCCATCCTGTTGGGCATCTCGATTGCCTGGGGCGTGGCCGTGCCGTATTTTTCGTCCGGTGTTCCGCAGCCTGCCGATATGGAAATGGTGGCGTTTGCGATGAAGCTGTGGAAGGAAAAAGTACGCTTTATCGGCGCGGGCACCATCGGTATCGCGGCGGTTTGGACGCTTTTGATGCTGCTCAAGCCGATGATAGAAGGCATGAAAATGTCATTCAAAAGCTTCGGCGGCGGCGCACCCGCAGCGGAACGCGTGGAACAGGATTTATCGCCTAAGGCCATGATTTTCTGGGTGTTGTCCATGATGCTGATTTTGGGCGTATCTTTCTACCACTTTATCGGTGATTCGCACATTTCCGGCGGTATGGCATGGTTGTTGGTAATTGTGTGTACGCTTTTGGCTTCCGTCATCGGCTTTTTGGTTGCCGCCGCCTGCGGTTATATGGCAGGCTTGGTCGGTTCGTCTTCCAGCCCGATTTCGGGCGTGGGGATTGTGTCGATTGTGACGATTTCGCTGGTGTTGCTGCTGGTGGGCGAGTCGAACGGTTTGATGGCGGACGAAGCCAACCGTAAGTTCCTGCTCGCGCTGACGCTGTTTTGCGGTTCGTCCGTTATTGCGGTGGCTTCGATTTCGAATGACAACCTGCAAGACTTGAAAACGGGTTATCTGGTGAAGGCGACGCCTTGGCGGCAGCAGGTGGCGTTGATTATCGGCTGTATCGTCGGCGCATTCGTGATTTCGCCGGTGCTGGAGTTGCTGTATGAAGCCTACGGCTTTACCGGTGCGATGCCGCGCGAAGGCATGGACGCGGCGCAGGCCCTGGCCGCCCCGCAGGCGACTTTGATGACGACGATTGCGACGGGTATCTTCTCGCACAATCTGCAATGGGATTATATTTTTACTGGCGTCGGTATCGGCGTTGTGCTGATTGTGGTCGATTTGGTGTTGAAGAAATCGTCCGGCGGCAAGCTTGCGCTGCCCGTATTGGCGGTGGGCATGGGTATTTATCTGCCGCCGTCGGTGAATATGCCGATTGTGGCGGGTGCGGTGTTGGAGGCGGTATTGAAGTATGCGGTCGGCAAAAAGGCGGAAAACCGTGAAGGCCGTCTGAAAAACGCCGAACGCATCGGCACGCTGTTTTCGGCAGGCCTGATTGTCGGCGAAAGCCTGATCGGCGTGGTGCTGGCCTTCATCATCGCCGTTTCCGTAACCAACGGCGGTTCGGACGCGCCGCTCGCGCTTAATTTGGAAAACTGGGATACGGCGGCAAAATGGTTGGGCTTGGGCTTTTTCGCAGCCGGTGTCGCACTCTTTGCCCGACTGGTGTTGAAGGCAGGGCGCGAAGCTTAGTGCTTTAAATGGGAGAGGCCGTCTGAAACAGAGCTTTCAGACGGCCTTTTGTCGTAAAACAGCGGCTTTGGGCAGATGCTAATCTTACGCTAATCCATTGGGCGTATCATGCCCCCCTGCCGTACACAACGGCTGATAACATCACGCCGACACAAGGCGCAACCGAAAAGGAAAAACGATGAAATTCAAACATACCCTGATTGCCGCCCTTTCCGCCTTTGCCCTGCTGGCCGCCGCGCCCGCCTTCGCCGACGATGACGATTGGTACGATGATGATGACTACCGTCCGCGTTACAGCCAAAGCCATAAGGCGAAAAGATCCAAATATGCCCATGGCCGCTACATCAGCTATGCACAGGCGAGACGCGCCGCACTCTCCCGTATCGACGGGCGTGTAAAAGACATTGATTTCGACCGTGATGACGGCTATCCACATTATGATGTGGAAATCATCAAGCGCGGGCGCGAATACAAAGTGAAGGTCGATGCCCGTACCGGCCGTGTGGTTTCAGTCCGCCGCGACGACTAAACCGGATGGAAATAAGGCCGTCTGAAAACCTGAAATACGGTTTCAGACGGCCTGTTTTTATATTTGCGTTTAACGCCTTTCCTGCTTCCGTATCAGCCATACCGCCCATGCGGCGAAGGCTGCGGTGGGCAGCATGGCGGCGGCAAAGGCGGGTACGCCGTAGAGCTGGCTGGTGAAGCCGAACAGCCGTCCGGCGAAGTGGAAGGCCAGCCCGAGGCAGATGCCGGCGAAAAGTTTCAAGCCCATGTTGCCGTGGCGGGTGGATTGCGGGGTGAAGGCGAGTGCGACCAAGGCCATGACGACGGTGGCGACGGGGTACATGAGCTTGCGCCACCATTCGATTTTATAGTTGTCTGCCTGCTGCTTGTTGTCTTCAAGATGCTGGATGTAGGCGGTCAGCGCGGTGAGCGACATTTGGTTGGGATTGACCAGCAGTACGTCGAGCAGGCTGCCGCGTATGCCCGCCTGCCAGTATTCGCCGTCGTGTTTTTCAGTACGGACGCGGTCGCCGTCCAAGATGCTGCGGCGGACGTTTGCCAGTTTCCAGCTTCCGTCTGCCGCGATGACGGCGGATTCTGCCTGCCAGCTTTCGGCCAGTTTGAAGTTTTGGTCGTGGCGGAAGACTTTGATGCCGCGCAGGCTTTGGTCGGGCAGCATTTCGCGCACGTTGATGATGTTGTTTTGCTCTTTAATCCACAGCCCTTGCGCGCCGGTGCTGATTTTGCCGTTTTTAGCCGTGGTTTTCAGGTTTTGGGCGTAGCGGTTGGCGGCGGGGGCGACGCTTTCGCCGAGAAGGGCGGTGGCGGCGGCGAATATCAGGCCGAACCCGAGCAGGATGGCGATGATGTTGGCGGTACTCATGCCGCTGGTTTTGATGACGGTCATTTCGCTGTTGGCGGCAAGCCGGCTCAGGGCAATCAAGCCGCCGATGAGTACGGCCAGGGGCATCATCTGGTAGGCGTGGTCGGGGATTTGCAGCAGGACGTACTGCATCATTTTGATGCCCGTGTAGCCGCCTTCGCCCACGCCGCCCACTTCGGCAACGATGTCGAAGAAGCTGTATAGGGCAAGCAGGGCAAACATGGCGTACAGGGTGGTGATGCTGAGCTGTTTGATAAGGTAGCGGGCGATGAGTGTCATGATGCGCGGCCTTTCAATGCGGCTTTCAGGGCTTGGGCGAAGGGTTGGGCGGGCATGGAGCGCACGCGCAGCAGGATGACGGCGGCGGCCAGCATGATGATGTGTATGGGCAGGAAGCCCGTCCAAAAGCCCAGTTTGCCGTTTTCTATGGCATTACGCAGGAAGGTTAAGCCGTTTTGGTAGATGAGGAAGAAGCCGATGGCAAACAGGATGTTGTAGGTGTGGCCGGTGCGCGGGTTGAAGTAGGACAGGGGGACGGCCAATATGCTCAATATAAGTGCGGCTATGGGCAGGCTCAGCCGCCACATGAGTTCGGCGCGGTGCTGCGGGTTGTCGCTGCCGATGAGTTTGGCGGTCGGGATGGTGCGGCGGTGATCTATCGGATTGATGATTTTCGGCGTGGTGCTGATGATTAGGTTGAGACGCTCGAAGGAGACTTGGTTGTAGTCGGCTTCGCCGGGGATGCCGCCGTAGCGGTAGCCTTGGGTCAGTTCGAGCGTGCGCTTGTTGTCGGCGAGCGAGAAGCGGCCTTCTTTGGCGAAGATGATGTTTTCGCGGCCTTTGTCGTCTTGTTCGCGTAAAAACAGGTTTTTCATGATGCCGGAGCCGGTGTCGAAGGTTTCCACGAAATAAACGCGGCCGTTTTTCTTGCCCAAGGTGCGGAATTCGCCCGCTTCAACCATCGAGAGTTCTTGTTTTTGTTTTAGGATTTCGGCAAATTCGCGGCTTCGCAGTTCGGCCCACGGCAATACGGAAAGCTGCATGGCGGCCACCAGTGCGGCAAACGGCAGGGCGAATGACAATACGGGGCGTACCCACTGCCGCAGCGACAGGCCGCAGGAAAGCCAAACGGACATTTCGCTGTCGCGCCAGAAGCGGGTCAGTACGGTGAGTGTGGAGATGTAGGCGGTTAAAACGAGCAGCAGCGGGGTCATGCCCAATGTCCAAAAGCCGATGAGCGCGGCCACGGCATCCACCGCCACGCGCCCGTCGGCGGCACGGCCGAGCAGGTTGATGGCCTGCGTGGAAACGAGCACGGCCAGGATGACGACGAAGATGCCGATGGCGGTAAAAGTGAGTTCTTTGACGAAGTTTTGTCGGTATATCATGTGTTTTCTTTTTTAGTTGGTAGCGGAAACCATTTTAAAGGCCGTCTGAAAGCACGGCTTTAACAAAATTAAAACCCGAAAAGGCATTTTCAGACGGCCTTACTCAACCCAAACTTCAACAATCCTTCGCACTGATTCGTATCGGGGAAGACAACGCTTTACCGTTGCGCGCGAGCACGCGGTATTCCACGGAATAACGCCCGTGAATCATCAAATCACGCATATTGCGGTTACGGCAGACTTCTTTCCTGCCTTCCTTGTGGAGCGTCACATCAAGTTTGCGCCGTTGCACGGAATTAAACACTTCCGGACTGGAGATTTTCTTCAGCATCAGCGTATACACTAAAGTATCGTCCGAAGCGCGGTAGCGGATATTCGTCACTCGCGTATCCGCATCTTCCTTCAATTCCGTGCGGCGTAGATTGGCGGCTGCTTCGTACCCCACCTTGTCGCGTTGGCGGGCATTCATGTGGGAAAGATCCTGTTTCTGCTGCGCACTGGCTCCTCCCCCGCAGCCAGCAGCCAACAGGGCAACCGCCAAAACAGGCAAACAAACAAACGTCTTGTGCATAACAAACTCCTTTGTGGAAGATTTCTTCAATTGGCAAACATATGCCATTTTCAAAAATATTTCAAACGCCGACCGCCTGTAAGTCCCAAGGAACAGGGTATCGGGAGCAAGGCATTGTTGTTTCGGACAGCCTGTGCGGCCGTTTCGCGGTAAAATAACGCTTCCGCCGTTTTTCAGACGGCCAACCGAAAGGAATAAAAATGCAATTTAGCACAAAAGCCGCCGCCTTGCAGCCGCATCAGGAAGGCGCATTGCTTTATATCTGCCGCAATCGTGAAAACGCACCCGACAACGAAACCGCCCGCCTGCTGCTCGAATCGCTGGCCGAAGGCGAACGTTTTGCCGCCGCCCAAACCGCCGAATCGGGCAAACTGAAAGCCGTGGCGGTCGCGCTGCCGGAAAACGACGGCCGCGACGCGCTTGAAAAAGCCGCCGCCGAAGCCGCCGCATGGGCGCAAAAACAGGAAAACCCGCACATCGGTCTGAACGGCTTCGACCAAAAACAAACCGCCGAAGCCGCCGAAATCTTCGCGCTCTCCTTCGGACAGGCCGCTTACCGTTTCAACCGTTTCAAAAAAGACGCGAAAGCCGCCAAACTCAACGGTGCAACCTTCCACACCGAACACGCCGACGCCGTGCAAACCGCCCTGAATTGGGCCGAAGCCCAACTCTACGGCATCAACCTGTGCAAAGACCTGGGCAACACCGCCCCCAACGTCTGCACCCCGAAATATCTGGCCGACACCGCCCGTGCCGAAGCCGAAAAATTCGGTGCGGCCGCCAAAATCCACGATAAAGACCATATCCGCGAACACATGGGTTCGTTCTGGTCGGTGGCCAAAGGCAGCGCGCAAGACCCCTACCTCATCGAACTGCACTGGCGCGGCGCGGCCGACAAAAACGCCGCCCCTGTCGTACTCGTCGGCAAAGGCATCACCTTCGACAGCGGCGGCATCTCGCTCAAGCCGGGCGAAGCGATGGACGAAATGAAATACGACATGTGCGGTGCGGCAAGCGTCATCGGCGCATTCGCAGCCGCCGCCAAAGCCAAACTGCCCATCAATCTGACCGCAATCGTCCCCACCTGCGAAAATATGCCCGACGCGGCCGCCAGCAAACCCGGCGACGTGGTAACGGCCATGAACGGCACCACCATCGAAATCCTGAACACCGATGCCGAAGGCCGCCTGATACTGTGCGACGCGCTGAGCCATGCCGAGCAGTTCAAACCCGCCGCTGTAGTCGATGTCGCCACACTCACCGGCGCGTGCATCATCGCACTCGGCCACGTTGCCAGCGGCCTTTTGACCAACACGCAGGAGCTGGCCGACGAAATCCTGACCGCATCGCGCCAAAGCGGCGACAAAGCATGGCAGCTGCCCCTGTTTGCCGAATACCGCGAACAACTCAAATCCAACTTTGCCGACCTGCAAAACATAGGCGGCCGCCCCGCCGGCACCATCACCGCCGCCGCCTTCCTGTCGCACTTCACGGAAAACTACCCGTGGGCGCATCTGGACATCGCCGGCACGGCGTGGAAGTCGGGTAAGGAAAAAGGCGCGACCGGCCGCCCCGTGCCGCTCTTGCTGCAATTCCTGCACAACCGCGCCGAATAAGGCAAAAGGCCGTCTGAAACCCCGATTTGATGTTTCAGACGGCCTTTATCCTCATGCGCACTATATAGCCGCACATCACACACTACGGAAAGGGAAAATGATGAACCGGAAAAACAAACAACAATATTTGTTTACTCCTATTTTCGCCCGAACAATAGGCTTCCAGACTTTCCCTGTTTCCTTGACACGGGCTTTCATCTCGTTCCTTTTCCTGCTGATACTGCTGACGCTGATTGCCGGCATTACCGCCATTGTCTTCATCATCCATGGCATCCTGCCCGATTGGGCGGTCATTGCCGTCAGCCTGTTTATTTTCTTACTCGGCATCATTTACTCCGAAGGCATGTGGTTCGGCCTGACCTGCAGCCGTTTTGCAACCCTGACCGACGACCGGCTGGTGTTATACGGCGCATTCGGACGCGAACGTTTCAGCTGTCCCACTGATTGGACATTCGAATACCGCAAAGTTATGCGGGGACCCTTTTACTTGCACGCGATCTCCCCCGACTGTCACGTCTATCGTTTCCGATTGGACTTGTGCCGCGACCACTATGCTTTTCTAGCAGCCTTGCAGGCACAAAGCAGTGAAGAAGTTTTTCAAAGAGCCTTGTCCGCCGAATACCGCCGCCTATTTGCCACCATGAACCCACTGGGCGTAAGGTTTTTGAAAACCATATCCGTGGGATTCTACATCATTACAGTGCTGGCCTTTGTCTCGTACTTCTTCGTTCATCCCTTCAAACTGACTGCCGCCGCCTGGCAGCTTGCCTTGCTCATTACTCTTCTTGGCTTACTGCCGTCTGTTTGGATGGTTCGCAAAGTATGGATGCACGAAACTGTTTTGGGCATGCCCGCTCATCACTACCGCCGCCGCTCCGTTGTCGGGCGGATAACCGCAGCCATCATCATGATGACCAAAATCAGTTTAATCATGCTGGCCATCGGTATTGCATCAACATGGTCGCTGGCTTCCATCCTTGGCCCGGCCAGCCTGATCGGCAGCAAATTTGAAACAGTGGAACAGGCAAGTTTAGGTTCTGTGCATGACTGCGGCAGGGGATGCAAAGAAGTGCCCGTCTGCATGCCGGCCGGCTATGAAATGTTTGAAGGTTACTGGCGAATCAGCTATTCGAACCGCATTCGCCAAGGCGGCACAGTGTGCGTCCGCGAAAGCAAACTGGCCTACGAACTTTATTTCGACTGCCCCGTCAAATAAAACCGGGCAGGCCGTCTGAAACCCCGTTTCCCGTTTTTCAGACGGCCTCTAATCGAATATATACCGCATGCCGCCAATTCCCTGTTGCAGCCATTACGCCCGCCCGCAACGGCCAAACCCGTCCTGCGCCTGAAACCCGCATGTCCGCAGATTTGTACGAAGGCTGTTTGGATGAGGCGAAGATGCGATAAATATAGTGGATTAAATTTAAACCAGTACAGCGTTGCCTCGCCTTGCCGTACTATCTGTACTGTCTGCGGCTTCATCGCCTTGTCCTGATTTAAATTTAATCCACTATATATGAACCTCGTTGCCTTTTAATTTTGAATAATCTGCCCCAGCTGATGAGAAAGAGGGGATAGCGCGGCTGACTTGGTCATATTGGTTTTGCGGGTTATGCGGATTTTTTACTTTCAAATGCCGCTATTTGTCAGTGTGTTATTTTGTGTTCGTTCTTTGTTTTCAGACGACCTATGATGGTAAGAGGTCGTCTGAAAACAGCTTACCAAGACAGATAGAACATGGCTTTGGCAAAAAATACGATGAACAGCATATGGGAAAACACGACGGCGTGGATGTATTTGGACCAGCCGACGGTCAGGGTGCGCCGTGCCATTTTGACGACGGCGATGGCGAAATGGACGAGGACGCTGACTGCCAACAGGATTTTGAGGGTGAGGAGCGTACCGAATGAGGTGGCGAAGGGTTGGCTCAAAAAAGGCAGGTATCGGTTGAATACCATGACGATGCCGCTGATGAAAAGCGTAATGACGACGGGCGGCATAACGCGGACGGCGCGGTAGGACATGGCGCGTTCGACTTCGCGGCGCGATTCGCGTGAGACGCGGCCGGTGTGCATGACGGACAAAACCAGCATTTCGAAAAATACGCCGCCGACAAAGGCGATGGCGCAATAGAGGTGGATGATGTGGGCGATGGCGTAGAGACTCATGACCGTGTTCCGAAGTGGATATTCAGGCGAAATTGTATCATCAGTCGGGCGGTTTCAGACGACCTTTTCCTTATTGTCGGCTCAATAGCCGGTGTCGATCGGGATGTACAAAGAAGCCATTTTGTTTATTAGGGCAGTTCGATAGTTAATGAGCAAAATAGTTTTAAAATCTGGTAATAAAATCGGGTATTTTTTTTAACATACCAGCCTGTTTTAAAGTTAACCCTCTATACACTATACTGTTGCCACATTTCATGATGATGAAGAGGAAAAGATGAATAAATTATTGTCTCTGTTGGCTGTATGTTTGGCGATTGTGCCATTGTCTGCATGTAAACAGGAGGTTTCGGAGAAACCGGCAGCAAAGCAAGAAAAAGCGGCTTCTGTTGTTATCCGTCCTGAATTGAATTGGGATACCCCTAAATTAACCAGTAATGTTTGGAAAATCAGTAAAGCTGGGCAGCCGGATTCTTATTTGGTCGGTACCATCCATATCGGTAAGCCCAATGCCACCTTGTCTAAAGATGCAAAGAATCTGCTGGCATCTGCCGAACAGTTGGTTACCGAGGCCGATATGCTGCCCCAGCTCAATGATGAAGAGATGGCGAAATATCAAGAGTTTATGCAAAAAATTTATAGTCAAGATTCTTTGAAATCCAAGTTGGGCGATAAGAATTTTGAACTGTTGCAACAGGACTTTATGAAAAGTCCGGAGTTGGCTCAGATGGCACCGTACATCGACCACATGCATCCTTGGGCGGTGTTGCTGTTTGCTTTAAGTATTTATCCGCCTGAATACAGCAACCAGACAGGTGTGGATATTTTGCTGTCGAAAGCGGCACAAGAGTCCGGTAAAACACGCCTTGCTTTAGAGGATGTGATGGATTTTTCTCAAATTTTTGCCAGTCAGCCGGAAAAGTTGATGATTAAAATGTTGACATTGAGAACGAATGAAGAGTATGCCGAACGGGAAACCAAACGTCTTTTCAATGCCTATGAGAAAGGAAAGTTCGAGGATTTACCTTTGGTGCAAACTGAATTCGAAAAGGAATTTGCTCAAAAGTATCCCGATACTATTCCCGCTTTATCTTGGGTACGCAGCGATTTGCTGATTAAGCGCAATCAAAGTTGGTTGCCGAAAATCAAAGAGATATCTGCTAAAAAGAAAACGGTGTTTGCCGTAGGCATCATGCACCTGATGTCTGAACAAGGCTTGATTGAGAAGTTGCGCAAGGAGGGTTATCAGGTGACGCCGGAGCCTTCAATCTTGATGTGGTAAAGCGTAAAACGTCGTCTGAAAAAGGTTTCAGACGACGTTTTATAATGAAAAATTGGAGAAGCCGACCGCGAGATACAGCGGTCGGTTTGTTTTTGGGCGGGTTGTTGGTATCAAGGGGTAGAAAAGGTCGTCTGAACGCTTGGCGCGCTATTTTTGTTTCAAATATGGCGAGAAACAGGATGGGCGTGATGACTTAGATGGTTTCAGACGACCTTTTGCTTTGTCGCAACAAGTTTTTCCCATGTGTCTATTTTATGGGGAAGGCTGCTCGAAATTTAACGGTCAGATGGCGCCGACCGCTTATAAATAAAGGGATTATGCAATTGGAAACTGTATGATTTCAAATTGTAAATTACTCTTTTAAATGACGTTTGGTTTTTAAAACGACCGTTTGTTAGAAAGTTAAGACGGGCGCATTTTTAGATAATAAGATACGGGAAATAATCACAGGGGAATAAAATGTTATTGCTAGTATTGTTTTGCATGATACTTTGCCTGCTTGTAATTGCTGCCTTTATCGTGGCATCAATTCGCAGAAAACGGTTTGCTTACGATGTCAGCCGCGATTACGAATACGGTCAATTGCCCAAGTCGGCGACAATCAGTTTGCGTGAGGGCGAACTGATCTTGCCCGACACCATCGGCGCGAATGATACGGTAATCGCCAGAATCAATGTGAAATCAGGTTGGCTGGGCAGATTGGTGATGCCTTGGATCGGCGTCAAAACCAACCGCGGGGAATGGCGGGCGTATGTCGAACATGGCGGCAACGGCGCGCGCTACCTCAATTTGACCGATACCTTCGACGACGGCAGCAGAAAAATTACATTAAGCGGCAACCGCGTGTCCCTGCCTGATCAGGAAGTTGAATTGTCGGTTTATCCGCGCGAGTGTTTGAGCGGTAAAAAAATCCTGGTCCTTGCGCCCCATGCGGATGATGCGGAATTGGCGGCTTACGGATTATATGAAAAACATGCTGCCGATACGTTGGTGGTTACGATTACCGCAGGGGAGGGCGGCAGCTTCCATTACAACAATCTGTATGCGCGCAATCCCGAGCAAATGCAGGCGCAGTATCTGCAAAAGGGCAGGATGCGCGTATGGAACAGCCTGACCGTGCCGCTTTTGGCGGGCGTGTCGTCTGAAAACATTTTGCAGCTCGGCTATTTTGACAGCACATTGCAAGTCATGAAGCAGAATCCCGATGCCGATGTGAAGTCGACCAAACTGGATACGGCGGATGTCAATCTGTTCCGCCGTGCCAATACCTCGCCTTTGTCCAAAGGCTTGAACGGCGGCTCGAATTGGCGCGGTTTGGTCAATAATCTGGCCTATATTATCGAAACCTTCCAGCCCGACATCATCGTCAGCCCGTCGCCCAATATTGATGCGCACAAAGACCATCAATATACGACGATTGCTGCGGTTGAGGCGTTGAAACAACTGGATTATCGGAAAGGCTCGCTGTTTTTGCATACGCTGCATTTTTTGAGCGACGATTTCCCGATCGGCAAGTCCGGCTCGATGTTGAGCCTGCCGCCGATGTTCGGTCAGCCGTTCCATTTCCACTCCGTTTATTCCCTGCCTTTGAACAAGGAAGAGCAGAACCGCAAACTGCTGGCGCTGGACGCGATGAACGATATCCGCCCCAACGCCAACGGGTATGCGGACTGGAAAACCATGATATTCCGCGGTTTGAACGGCTTGCGCCATCATGTATTTGATATCGATAGGGATTTGGTCAACCGCTTTGTCCGCAGCAACGAATTGTTTTACGTCGTGCCCGTCAGCGATGTGCATCAGGAAGACAGTTATCAAAAAATCGTCCAATGCGGCTGATTGGGTCGGGTTTCAAATCATTGCCTGCCTGAATGTCGGATAAAAAGAGAAATTGAGCGAAGTTCCGGCAACGGGTGAGACCATGCCGCATACGTTGGCGGCCGATATACAAAGGTCGTCTGAAAACCTATAATGGCAAGGATTTCACACCTGTTGCCCGCCATGCCGATTTACTTTATTTCCGATTTGCACCTGAGCGAATCCCATCCCGAATTGACTGAATTGTTTTTGCGCTTTATGCGTAAAAAAGCACCGCAGGCGCGTTCGGTTTATATTTTGGGGGATTTGTTTGATTTTTGGATAGGCGACGACGAGCAATCCGAATTGACTCAAACCGTCGCGCAAGCGATTCAATCCGTTGTGCAGCGCGGGGTGAAATGTTTCTTTGTACACGGCAATCGGGATTTTTTGATCGGAAAGCAATTTGCAGCGCAATCCGGTATGAAGTTGCTGCCCGAATATGCGGTGGTCGATTTATACGGCAGTTCCGCCTTGATTTGCCACGGAGATACTTTGTGTATCGATGATGCGCGTTATCAGAAGTTCAGAAAGGTTGTTCACCAAAAATGGCTGCAACGCCTGTTCCTAAGCCTGCCGCTTGCCTTGCGCCTGAAAATCGCCCGCAAAATACGCCGAACCAGCAAGCAGGGCAAACAATATAAAGCCGCCGAAATCATGGACGTCCAGCCGCAATTTACCGCAGACATTGTGCGTCGGCATCATGCCCAACTGTTGATTCACGGGCACACCCACCGTGAGCATATCCATCAGGAAGACGGCTTTACCCGTATTGTGTTGGGGGACTGGAAGCCTGATTACGCTTCCATACTGGAGGTTGACGAACAGGGTTTCCGGTTTGTTTCTTTATAAATTTGCGGGGCGGTGGCGGGTAAAAATACAGGGGCTTGGGTTTAAGCTTTCATCTCGGTACGATATTTCAACTGTTCCGTATGGTTTGAATATGATTTGAATCACTAAAACATCGTCTCTTGTAAAACAGCTTCACTTTAAAGTCATCATCAAAAAGGTCGTCTGAAAACCCACAATCGGGTTTGAACTGCACCCCAAAAGTTGGACATCCCCTCCAACTCACAAGGTGCAGT
>ERZ772935.740-NODE-740-length-12921-cov-6.020131_pt1 | contig 12921 bp, 6 predicted proteins | sample MGYA00511683_ERZ772935 | MGnify/ENA primary metagenome ERZ772935 (study PRJEB29015, sample SAMEA2738086) | human oral metagenome | biome: human oral; feature: human-associated habitat; material: saliva | place: China | collected 2228 ...
GTACGGCGGTAAGGCTTACGCCGTTAACAATGGCGTGATTGTGGTTTGTGACGGCCATGATGGGCGTGTATACCGTTTTGACTTAAAGCGTCGTATTGCCGGCCTAGTGCCGCTAACCGGTTACGGCGACATCCGCCACGGTGACCTAGAGATCGACGCCGCCCGTGGGCTGGTCTACGCGGTACGTGAAGACCACCGTGGGGCTGAGACTGTAAACACCCTGGTAGCTATTCCGCTCGATGGTTCTGCAGCCCGTGACGACTCCAAAGTAAAAACCATCTTTGCTGAGGCGGACTTTGTAGCTGCCCCTACCGTCAGCCCCGACGGCGAACACCTGGCCTGGATCACCTGGAACAGCCCCTACATGCCATGGGCTTATTCCACTTTGCATGTAGGTAACCTCAACGAGGACGGCACCATTGGAATCCAGCGCACGCTAGCCGATGAGGAAGGCGTGTCTGTTTCTGAGCCGCGTTGGGCTGACAACGTAGATCTGTGCTTCATCTCCAACAAGTCCGGCTACCGCAACCTTTACCGCACAGAGGGCTTCCCGCCTTTGGGTGTGCACGGCGATGACTGGGGTGAGCACCTGCGGGTACGTGCCCTACACCCGATGGACGCTACCTTCTCACGTCCGGCTTGGGAGCTAGGGCTGCACTCTTACGATGTTCTCGACGGCGAACACTTAATCGCCTCTTGGGCCAGTAACGCGGTGTGGCACCTGGGCACTGTCAAGTTGTCTAATGGTGAGCTTGAAGAGTGGCATACCGGCTGGCAGCCTGTTGGTAATGTGGCCAGCGATGGTGGGCGCGTAGTGGTTTTGGCGGCCACCGAAACCAATGGCCCCTCCATCATTGAGGTGGTTGACGGTAAGGTTTCCGTGCTGCGTTCTTCAGGAGCCAGCGAGCCTGACCTACACTCCATCGCCTTTGCTAATCCCCTAACCTGGCCTACCAGTGATGAGCAGATAGCACACGGCTTCTTCTACCACCCCGATAACATCGTTGAAAGCGAGGAAGGCGCCTTAGAGCTCCCCCCACTGATCGTTAATGTTCACGGGGGCCCCACCACTGTTGCCGACCCCACCTACAACCTTGACGTGCAGTACTGGACCAGCCGTGGTTTTGCCTACCTGGACGTGAACTACCGTGGTTCTAGCGGTTTTTCTACCTCCTACCGCAAGGCAATTTATGGCCGCTGGGGTGAGGTGGATGTTGCTGACGTAATCAGCGGCGCCAAGTACCTGGTAGAGCGCGGCCTGGTAGATCCCGCACGTATTGCTGTGCGTGGCGCTAGCGCTGGTGGTTTCACCGCACTTAACGCTGTAGCTGCCTCTGACGTGTTCTCTGCGGTGTGCACCCGCTACGCCATTGCCGACTTGAAGCTACTGGCGCAAAGCAAGATGCCTAAGTTTGAGGCGCACTACCTGCAAACTCTGATTGGCTATGAGAATCTAGATGATCCGGTAGTGGCCCAGCGTTCTCCTATCAACCACGTTGATGAGATTAACGCGCCGCTACTACTGTTGCAGGGTAGCTCAGACCCGATCGTGCCGGTAAACCAGGCTGAATCTATGTTTGATGCGGTTGACGCTAAGGGGCTACCGGTAGCCTTGGAAATCTTCCGCGGTGAAGAGCACGGTTTCCGCTTGGCTCAAAACATCACTAAGGCTTTAGAAGCTGAGCTCAGCTTTTACTGCCAGGTTTGGGGTATCCACCGCGAGGAGAAGCTCTACTCCCCCGCGATCTTGAACCTTAAGTAGCCTTAGCAGCACAAATGCTTAGGGGCGGCTCCTTTTAGGAGCCGCCCCTACTAGTTTGTAGCTGTAACTGTTGGTTACTAGTCACTGTCTAGACAGTTTTAAGTACAGCTTTATTCAGTTTTTACCCATGCAGCTGGTGTTTAGTTAGCGGTTTTTTCTGCCAGCTCGCGTTTGATGTCGGTAATGCGCTCAGCGTTTTGCACAATGCGACGCGGGTTTGAAGCCCACATCCACACAGCACCGAGCAGGCAAGCCACCAGTGGCACATAATCTAGAGCTACTCCGCCACCAGCCCAGGCGCGCCCATAAGTAGCTTCATTGAAAGCGAAACCAGCCAGGCACTGGATGGTGGCCACCGTCAAAGCCACCCCACCTAGAATGCGCATGCGCCGCCCATTGTGCGCCACAGCCACAGCAATCACTGTGTAAACCACTACCGCTAGCCAATCCATGTAAGTGCCTAGCTCATAGTTGGTGGTATTGAAAACCGGAATCAAGATAACTAACGCCAGTGCCGCATAGAGCACCACCATTAACCTGCCCCAGCCATAGGCAGTACGACGGTCATCCTTAACCGTTCGCACTGGTGAGGCACTTGGGGTGCGCTCTTGAGTATCAGCCACGTTTATACCTTTCCCATTTGTAACCAACAGGAATTCTAACGCAACTATGCAGCCCACACGGCCCATAAGACCTAGAGGGCGGGTAACATGAGGGGCATGAGTGAACTAATTGCTTCCAAAGAGGCACTTACCACGGTCGAGGTAAATAACTTGATCTTGTTGGCTAGTGCCGGCGCCGACGGCGTCGTACTACACCTGCCCGAGCACAAGGGTTTGGAAGGGCTAGGCCAGTCAGCTACCCAGACGCTGGCTGAAACCGCTCAGGAACTAGGCTTTAAAGCCTCGCTAGATCAGGTGTTGCGCCTGCCCGCAGGGGTTGTTTCTGGGCTGAGCGCCAAGAACATTTTGCTAGTTGGGGTTGGTAAGCAGCAGCTAAGCCAGGAAACTTTGCGCCGCGCAGCTGGCCGCGCTACCCGTGAGCTATCTGGCACCGACAGCGCTGCTATTGCTTTCCCCACCCCCACCGCTCAGGACAGCGTGGCGGTAGCTGAAGGCGCCCTGCTGGGAGCTTATGTATGGGCTCGACGCATCCCCGCTTCACCTGAGCCGGTAGCCAAGATTTACGTTCTAGGCGCCTGCCCTGAAGAAATTGAGCGCGCCCAGAAGGTAGTTAACGGCGTCAACATTGCCCGTGACCTGGTCAACGACCCGCCCAACAAGCTCGTTCCTGCTGATTTTGCTAACTTTGCCAAGCAGGCAGTGAAGCAGCTGCCGGTTGACTACCAGGTGTGGGAAGAAAAGCAGCTGGTTAAGGAAGGCTTTGGCGGCATTATCGGGGTTGGTAAGGGATCTATTCACCCCCCGCGTCTAGTGCGTCTGGACTACCACCCCAAGTCCGCTAAGTCCCACGTAGCCCTGATTGGTAAGGGCATCACCTTCGACTCGGGTGGTCTGTCTATTAAGCCTGCTTCCTCCATGCCTGAGATGAAGTCGGATATGGCTGGCGCCGCTGCAGTGCTGGGTACCGTAATTGCTGCCGCCAGCTTGGGTGTGGATGTGCACGTAACTGGCTGGTTGGCTATTGCGGAAAACCTGCCCGCTAACGACGCCACTCGCCCTAGCGACGTAATCACCATGTTCAACGGCAAGACGGTTGAGGTCACCAACACCGACGCCGAAGGCCGCCTGGTTATGGCCGATGCACTAGCAAAGGCTGTAACTGAAAACCCTGACGCCGTGCTCGACATTGCTACCCTAACCGGGGCCCAGATTGTGGCGCTAGGTAACCGCACCTCAGGCGTGATGGGCTGCGAGAGCACCCGCACTGAAGTGGTTGAAGCCGCCAAGGTAGCCGGCGAGGACTTCTGGCCCATGCCACTGCCCGAATACATGGCAGCCGAGTACGACACGCCTTTCGCTGACCTGACCAACGCCACTATGGGTAACCGCGCCGGCGGCATGCTTAAGGCTGGTTTGTTCCTTAAGGAATTTGTGGCTGACACCCCTTGGGCTCACCTGGATGTGGCCGGCCCGGCTTATAACGACGGCGCCGCCTGGGGTTACAACCTGCCTGGCGGTACCGGCGCGGGTGTACGCACCATGCTGGCCTTCATTGAGGCTAAAGCCTAAGACAACGACATAAATACCGACATGTCGTGACCACTATCACCGGCTGATCGGGACTGTAGTCCCGATCAGCCGGGCATTTTGGCACACCTCGTTGTTAAACAATGAGACAATTAGGTCATGCACCTACCGCCCCAGTTGGGACGGACCCCCATAATGCGAGGAGCATTTCGTGACTGACACCGTGTACGACTTGGTTATCCTTGGCGCTGGTTCAGGTGGCTACGCTGCCGCCCTACGTGGCGCCCAGCTTGGCCTCAAGGTTGCCCTTATCGAAGCCGATAAGGTTGGCGGCACCTGCTTGCACCGAGGCTGCGTGCCCACTAAGGCAGTACTACATGCCGCTGAAACTGTAGATTCTTTACGTGAGGCTCCCGCCCTGGGTATTAACGCCCAGCTAACGGGAATTGATATGCCTAAAGTTAAGGCCTACAAAGATGGCATCATTAACCGTATGTATAAGGGCCTACAGGGCCTAATTGCCTCACGCGGCATTGAATATGTCTCCGGTTGGGGACGCCTGGTTGCTGCTGACACCGTCGAGGTTGATGGGCGTCTATACCGTGGTAAGAACGTGGTTTTGGCTACCGGTTCTACCTCTAAAACTATCGGCCAGGAGATTTCCTACCCGGTTATCACCAGTGAGCAGGCTCTGGAACTAGACCACGTACCTGCCAGCGCGATCATTTTGGGTGGTGGCGTTATTGGGGTTGAGTTCGCTTCAGCGTGGACCAGCCTAGGCAGCCAGGTCACCATTATTGAGGGCCTGCCCCACCTGGTTCCCAATGAGGATGAGGCCATCTCTAAGCAGCTTGAGCGTGCCTTCCGTAAGCGCAAGATTGCTTTCAAGACTTCCACCATGTTTGAGCGCGTTGAGCGCACCGCCACCGGCGTGAAGGTGTTCACCCGTGACGGGGGCGTATACGAAGCTGAGGTGCTGCTGATCGCCGTCGGCCGTGGCCCGGTCACCGAAAACATGGGCTTTGAGCAGGTGGGCGTAAAGATGGAGCGCGGCTTTGTACTCACTGACGCCTACTGCCGCACTAATGTCCCTGGCGTGTGGGCTGTGGGCGACATTGTCCCCGGCGTACAGCTAGCTCACCGTGGCTTTGCCCAGGGTATTCAGGTCGCTGAAACCATTGCTGGCCTAGAAACCCGCCCGGTTGATGACAACCTGGTACCTAAGGTGACTTTCTGCGAGCCTGAGATTGCCTCGGTGGGTCTAAGCGAAGCTAAGGCTAAGGACAAGTACGGCGCGGACGCCGTCGTCACCAGTGAGTTCAACGTAGCCGGTAACGCTAAGAGCCAGATCCTAGGCACCCAGGGCTTCGTCAAGCTGGTAGCTCTTAAGGATGGCCCCATCGTGGGCTTCCACGCCATCGGCGCCCGCATGGGTGAGCAGGTAGGTGAAGGCCAGTTGATGGTTACTTGGGAGGCTTACGCCGACGACGTCGCCGCCCTGGTACATGCCCACCCCACTCAGAACGAGACTCTCGGTGAGGCCGCAATGGCACTTGCCGGCAAGCCCTTACACAACCACGGCTGAGATAGGTAGATAGTAAGACCATGTCACATTCCGTTGAAATGCCCGCCCTGGGCGAATCTGTAACTGAAGGCACCGTTTCTTCTTGGTACAAGGCTGTAGGCGAGCACGTCGAAGCCGATGAACCGCTGGTATCGGTGGCCACCGACAAGGTAGACACTGACGTGCCCTCCCCTGTCTCTGGTGTAGTTGAGCAGATCCTGGTTCCTGAAGATGAGACCGTTGACGTAGGCACTGTCATCGCCATTATTGGTGACGGCTCTGGCCTAGGTGGCGCCGCTGAAGCTGCGCCGGCACCCGTAGCCGAGCCGGCTCCTGCCCCGGCTCCTGTAGCAGCAGAGCCCACTCCGGCTCCCGCTCCGGCTGAGCCTGCGCCGGCCACCCCGGCCCCCAGCGACGACACCGCTGGCACTGAGGTAACCATGCCAGCTCTGGGTGAATCGGTCACTGAAGGTACCGTTTCTTCTTGGTACAAGGCTGTTGGCGACACCATTGAGGCTGACGAGCCGCTGGTATCGGTAGCCACCGACAAGGTAGACACCGACGTGCCCTCCCCTGTCTCTGGTGTAGTTATTAAGCTGCTGGTTCCTGAGGACGAGACCGTAGATGTTGGCACTCCTATTGCCATCATTGGCGCTCCTGGTGCTACTCCAGTCCCGGCTGCACCTGCCCCGGCTCCTGTAGCAACAGAGCCCACCCCGGCTCCCGCTCCGGTTGCGCCTGCCGCTACTCCCGCCCCGGTAGCTCCGGCACCTGCTGTGGCAACTGAGCCCGCTCCCGCTGCAGTAGCTGAGCCGGCACCTAGCGTTGTCACTAACTCTGCTTATGTAACCCCGCTGGTACGTAAGCTGGCGCGTGAAAAGGGTGTAGATCTAAGTACCGTCACCGGCTCTGGGGTTGGTGGACGCATCCGTAAGGAAGATGTGGAAGCTAAGGCCGCCCAGATTGCCGCTGAGAAGGCTGCTCAGGAAGCCGCCGCTAAGGCTGCTGCTCAGGCTCCGGCCCCCGCTGCACCCGCCCCTGCTGCGTCTGCCCCGGCAGCCGCTAAGCCGGCTGTGGACACCACCTTGCGCGGTAAGACTGAGAAGATGAGCCGCCTGCGTCAGGTCATCTCCACCCGCATGATCGAGTCGCTGCAGACCTCTGCGCAGCTGACCACTGTGGTGGAAGTTGACGTAACCCGGATCGCTTCGCTGCGCGCTCGCGCCAAGAACGCCTTCCTGGCTGCTAACGGCACCAAGCTGACCTTCCTGCCCTTCTTCGTGCAGGCAGCCACCGAAGCGCTCAAGGCTCACCCCAAGATCAACGCCTCTATCAACGGCAAGGAAGTTACCTACCACGCGGTAGAGCACATCGGTATTGCCGTAGACACCCCGCGTGGTCTGCTGGTTCCGGTGGTTAAGAACGCTGGCGACCTGAACATTCCGGGTCTGGCTAAGCGCATTAACGACCTCGCTGCCCGCACCCGCGACAACCAGGTCAACCCGCAGGAGCTGAGCGGCTCCACCTTCACCATTACCAACACTGGTAGCGGTGGCGCCCTGTTTGACACCCCCATCATCAACCAGCCTGAAGTAGCTATTTTGGGCCTGGGGGCAATCACCAAGCAGCCGCGCGTGGTGCGTGACGCTGATGGCAACGAAACCATCGGTATCCGCTCGGTGTGCTACCTGGCTCTGTCCTACGACCACCGCCTGGTTGACGGCGCTGACGCTGCCCGTTACCTGATGACCGTCAAGAAGCGCCTGGAAGAGGGCGACTTCGCCGGCGAGCTGGGACTGTAAAACAAGGGACTGTAACCAACAGTTTCTAGGGGGCTTGCAGCTAATGCTGCAAGCCCCCTTCTTTTATAAAACCACCCCTAGAAGCCAGTCTGCACGTTATTGCTCCACCACTAGAACCGGTTGTTCTAGCACTAGACCCAGTCCCCGGTTGCTCCAGTGCTAGAGCCGACTGTTAGGACACATTGGCCACAGTAACCGCCAAGCTGTGGTCAACCACCAAGTCCTAATCAACCGCGAGCGCTGTGGGGTTTTTGGTGTCTAGTTGTTTTAGGGTGTGGGCGTATTTGGCTGTTTGGGTTGTGCCGGTGATTTGGTTTAGCCAGATGTGGGTGTTTTGGTTTAGTGGGGGTGCCCAGCCTTGGGTTTGGGCGTGGGTGTATTGGGTGGTGGTTGTGGCTAGGAGTTTGTTGATGCCGGGTTGGTTTGGGTTCAGGGTTGGGAGTATGTCTAGTAGTAGTTTGAGGCTTAGTTGTGGGTTGAGGTTTGCTAGGTCGTTGAAGGCTTGTGCCCAGCGGTTTAGTTTTATGGTTTTGGCTGTGGTGAGGAAGGCGGTGAGTGTGTCGTTGTAGTTGAGTTGTTGGTGTGTGGTGAGGTTGTTGAGGGTTTCGGTGCCGAGTGTGCGTAGTTCGGTTTTGTTTTCGCCCATGGCTAGGGGTAGTAGTTGGGCGCTGAGTGGGTCTAGGTGGTTGGTGTGTTGGGTTATGGCTTGGTAGCAGTTTGGGGTTAGTTGTTGGCTGTCTTGTTTGTACCATTGGCTGGTTAGTAGGCAGATGGTTAGGTGGCGTGGGTTGGTGGGGTGGGTGTATTGGTGGGGTTCGATGTCTGTGCCGGTGTTGGTGGTGTCTGTTAGGGGGGTTAGTTGTGGGTTTGTGGGTGGGGTGGGGGTGTTTATTTGGGGGCGCCAGTAGGCGTAGATGGGGGTGTTGTTTTTGGTTTTGGGTGCCCCGGTGCGTGGGTTGTAGTCTTGTTGGCCAACCCATGTGATGGTTATGGTGTTTAGGTATTTTTGGGCTTGTTTAGCTAGGGTGCCGTTTAGGGCTTGGGTTATTTGTTTGGTTTGGTTGGGGGGTAGTTTGTGGCTGTGTTGGTTTAGTAGGTTTTGGGCGGTTGGGGTGTCGGGGTGGTTGGGGTTTAGGCGTAGTAGGGCTTGGGTTAGGTCGGCTGGGGGTGGGTTGGTGGTGGTGTTTTGTAGGGTGCGTTGTACTAGGGTTAGTGGGTTTATGGTTCCGTCGTTGTGGGTGGGGGTGGCGAGGAGTTGGTAGGTTTGGTGGTTTTTTAGTAGGGCGCCGATTTCGTTGATTCTTTGGCGCATTAGGGTTGGTATTTGTGTTTCTAGGTTGTTGAGGGTTGAGGCTAGTTGTTTTTGGGTTGTGGTTTGGGGGTTGAGGGCTAGTTGTAGGAGGAGTCCGATTATTTGTTTTGGTCTGGGTTTGTTTTTGGCTAGGCGTGTGGCTAGTTTGGTTAGGGGTTGGGTGGGCTGGATTGGGTTGGTGGCTAGGTAGTTGAGTAGTAGTTCGAAGTTGAGACCTAGTTTTTCTTCTTGGGCTATTAGGGTTGTTTGCCCGTATAGGTTGTGGCTGGTTATGGGGGTTAGTTTGGTTGTTTGGGTGGGTGGGGTTGTGATTGGTGACGGCGTTGGTGCGTTGGGTTTTGGTCTGGCTTCTGCTGTTTTCGTGTTTGTTGGGTCTTGAGGGCTGGGGCTGGTTAGTGTGGCCTGTAGTTTTTGGGCTGTGGGTTGTGTTAGGGGGTCTAGCTGGGTTTGGGCTAGTAGTTGGGTTAGTTGTGTTGGTTCGATGAGTTTGGCTTTGAGGCTTTGTTCGGCTAGGTCTAGGGCTAGGCGCTGGACTTGGGGGTGTGGGAATGTTAGGGCTAGGTCTAGTAGGGGCTGTATTTGGTTTGGGTTTATGGCGTTGAGGTTGTCTAGCAGGATTTTTAGTACCCCGACGGCGTTGGTTTTGGTGCCTGTTAGTGCGCCTGGGCAGCAGTGTAGGAAAAGGGTGGTATCTAGTTGGTTGGTGTGGGAGGTTTTTGCTAGTTCGTTTACTGCCAGGGTGGTGGTGGCTGTGATTGGGCTTGTTAGCAGTGCACATAAGGGTGCTTGGCGTGAAGCTGCTTCGTTTGGGGTCATTGCTAGCATGCGTAAAGTGCGTGAATACCAGCCGGCCCTGGTGGCGGGAAAGTCTGCGGCTAGCATTTGTAAAAGCGTATCTAGTAGCTGGTCGCGTTCAATTAGGCCTTCGTCGATACAGGTTTTTAGTGTGCGTGACCAGCCCATTGTGCCTGCGGGGCGGGTGGCGGAGTTGTCGCATTTGGCTAGGGATAGGCCTTGGTTGCCTTCTTGGGCTAGCATGAGCCACACTAGTTTTTGGCGTAGGTGTTTATCTGCGCGCATAAGTGGCATCTGCAGGGCGGGGGTTAGGCCAATTAGGGCCGTCTGGTAGGTTTGGTTGTACTCTAGGTTTAGCTCACCACGCATTTGGGCTAGGTGTATGAACCCTATGCCATCTATCCAGCTGGAGTCTGTTTGGGCGCATAGTTGTAGTTGTGACGCTTCTGGTGGGCCTTGGTTGATTTCAACCATGCGTTTGTAGACTTGCTCTAGGGTGAACTGGTCTGGGTGGGTGTCGATCCAATGGTTTAGGCCCCAAAAGTCTTGGCATTGGTCTAGTTGTTGTGGCCGGCGTTTTGGGTTCATTTGTTTTCCTTAAGTTTTAGGTATACGGCTAAAACATGTTTGCATGGGCCCCGTCCGCCCCGGTGTTTTAGCCACCAGGCGCAGGTGCACTGGTAGGCGCCTATATTAAGACGGTTCTGAGGAGCTTGTACCTGGTAGTGGTTGGCGTCTGAAACTACCTGGTAGCACAGATTGTTTTGGGGTCTGATAGCTCCCTTATCTAGTAGTGCGCGCGCCCCTGCTAGGCGTGGATGCATGGCTTCTAGTGTGTCTTTAACCGGTAAGGGGCGGTGAAAGTAGCTGGAGTTGGTTACATCAAAACCCACTTGGCCGCTATCTGCCAGCAAAGCCAGTGCCTCAACTACCCGCTGTTTGCTAAGCCCCACTTGGCTAGCTATCTCGGGCACATCAATACGCCCCTGGAAAGATAGCAGGGTGTTAAGCCAGGCGGCGTCGTTTTTAACATGGGCGGATCCTAGTAGTGCAAGCGTTGCGCCCTCCCCGGCAAAACCACGTGTTTTAGCGGGGCTAAGCCCAACATTTAGCCGTGCCCCGGGCAGGTGCGCCACCCACAGGCAAGCCGCTGCTTCACTGTTTTCGTCAACGCTAGGCCCATAGGCTTCCAAGCAAGTTACCTGATGCATTAAAGGGTCAAACACTCGCAGCCGCTCAGGGCCGGCCACGCACACGCTAGCCGAGGTGGGGGTTGTGCCCAGGCGCAGCCCCCGTAACGCTTTAGCCGCCCACATCACGCAGCCGGTAGAGCTAGAGCGCGGTAGGGTGCGAATAAAAGCTCGCGCCTGGGTGGCGTCTAACCGATGCACTAAAGCCATGTTTGAGCTAAGCATCTGGGTTTGGGCAAAACTTTTAAGCCACCGCTGTGTCAAAGGTACTTTTTCTTCACGCACCTGGCAATCCAAAGTGGTGGCTTTTAACCCCGCCTGACCCACGCTCAGGTGTAAAGGCTCCCCTACCCGCAGTGACGCTAAGGCCGCTCGTAAAGGCTGGTTAACATCCACATTAGTTACCCCCACCCCCAAATGGGTGGCATCCAAGGCGGCCTTGTCAACGTCCAGGCGCGCATAGACCCCACAGCAGGCACTGAAAGATTCAAAACGCAGGCCCTCATCTGTGCTAGTAACCACCGGGTCAAGTGCGCCTGTAGGTTCACCGCCACGCCCTATAGTGGGGGGCGTGTAAAACCTGGTGCGTGCCAGGCGTGCCACCGCTAACAGGCCGGCCCCAACCACGTCAGGGTGGCGCATAAAACCAGAGAAAAAATAAGGGTTAGCTACCTGCCCGCTAGGGGTAAAGCCACCAGAAGTAGCCAAAGTGAGACCGCCCGCATCCAGGCGTGAGGGGGTAAGGTAACGGTAGGTCAGCTCCATGGCGCCTCCTTGGCATAAATCCTAGCTTCAAGCTAACACAAACAAAGCCCTAACCAGCCAAGCCAAAAGCCATGACAGTGTCAAATGGCGCTCGCGGTTTTAGACCGCCACGTCTCTCGCCTCAAACCAGTGCCTTGCAAAAACCACTGCTGCACCCCCTAATCACGAGCCCCACAACAGCTTAAGGCAGAGCCCTGGGCCCAGGGCAGGCTAGTAAACCTCCACCAGGCGCCAAGGCGAAGAAACCAACACGAAAGTTTGATACTTAGGCTCTGAAGCCTCCACCCGACGTGACTGACCATTTTCAGTGCGCGTAGTGGCACTTTGAGTCACCCGTGCCCGCCAAGCCTGGGCGCCAGGATACTTAGAAGCCAAATGTTCAGGAACAGCCACAGCTGTAAAATCATCCAGGGTTGTTTTCAACCCCGTAATTTTAACGTTTTTAGCTTTGAGCTGGCGCATTAGGTTAGCGTCATCCTTGGCTACAGTGGAATCCGGCTCGCTAACATCAGCCATCTTCTTATCGTCAAGCTCCATAATGGCCTGGTCTCGTTGGGTAGCTAAAGACTGCAATGCCACCCTAGGGTCAGTGTCCGCATCCAGTGTGGCCGAGGCGCTAGCCACCGGGACAGGTTTAGAATCCAGCCAACCTGAATGAGGCAGCCAAACCCCAACCCCCACAGCTAAAGCTGCTACCACCGCTAAAGTGATGAAACTAAAATACCGCTTTCTGCTTTCCATTGCGCGCGGCAAATAGCGGGTAGGTTCACGAACCGCCCTATCACGCAGCTCATTAGCCACCAGTCCATCAGCGTTACCCCGCCTAATTGGTTGCGGCGCCCCCAGCTCAGCAGCCCTAGCTGCCGCCGTGCGGGCATTAATACGCTCTGCCGGATCAGTGCGGCACATCAAAGAAGTAATTACATTTAGTCGCGGCGGTGGATAATCACCAGCGGCCTCCTGCAACACCACACCCAGCGAGTAAACGTCACCGGCGGCGCTGTGGCCACCATACTCGCCCTCAGGTGGGGTATAGCGGCGTGTACCAAGCTGCCCGTAAGCGGTGAGTAAATCAATAAGCTTCACAGAACCATCAGGCAACACCAAAATATTGGCGGGCGAAATATCGCCGTGCACCAGTCGGTTTTCATGCAAATAAGCCAGGGCTGTGGCCGCCTGATCCAGTAGTGTAGCCAACTCCCCCGTCTCCAGGGCGCGCCCACCAGCCAAAATGACTGCCAGGTTAGTGGCTTCAACCCAGCGGCTGACAATAGCTACCTTTTCAGGGCCAGCCTGACGGATTTCAATAACATCTTCAATACCGTGATGGCTTACCGGCAGCAGACGGCGGGCTTTAATCTCGGCGTCGTCACCACGTTTACATATACGAATAACCACATGGCGACCGTTACGGTCCAGGCAGCGGCGCGGCACTAACCCGTTTTCGCCACCCAAAGTGCCACCAATAGTGAATCCCTGCTTTTGCAGGGCCTTAGTGGCGCGCTCATCCCACAAGGCACCCGCCCTGGGAACCTTGATCCCCGTCTTTACGGGTTGTGAAGGAGAGCGTCGCTTAAACAT
>ERZ772935.744-NODE-744-length-12895-cov-2.379829_pt1 | contig 12895 bp, 10 predicted proteins | sample MGYA00511683_ERZ772935 | MGnify/ENA primary metagenome ERZ772935 (study PRJEB29015, sample SAMEA2738086) | human oral metagenome | biome: human oral; feature: human-associated habitat; material: saliva | place: China | collected 2228 ...
TGAAATCTGAAGGTGCCTACGAAAAAGTATTGAACGAAATGCAAAAACAATACGACGAATTCTTGAAAAACAAAAAATCATAAGATAAACTGATTTCGTGTATTCATTCCTAATTCCTAAAAATACAATCACTGCCTTCCCTAGTTTTCTAGGGGAGGTAGTGATTCTTTTTAGGGTAAATGCATATAATTATCTGCATTTGTATCTAGATATTTTCTCTTACATATAACATTGGACACAGACATATGAAAAAATACCATCTTATTTTAAAAAGTAGTGCAATTTTATCCTATCTATTTTTCGTATTTGGCCTTTCTCAGCTAACGCTTATCATCCAAAATTATTGGCAATTTTCTTCTCAGGTAGGAAATTTTTTCTGGATTCGAAATCTCTTGAGTTTGCTATTTAGTGGAGTCATGATTTGGATTCTTGTTAAGACAGGCCATGGTTATCTTTTTCGCACTCCAAGAAAAAAATGGTTCTGGTATTCAATCTTGACAGTCCTAGTAGCGGTAGTTCATATATCTTTTAATATTCATACAGCTAGATATGTTCAGTCAACTGCTGAAGGTTGGGCTCTACTGATTGGTTTTAGTGAGACTAATTTTGCCGAATTGGGTATCTACATAGCCCTGTTCTTTCTGGTTCCACTGATGGAAGAGTTGCTCTATAGAGGATTACTTCAACACGCCTTCTTTAAACATTCGAGATTTGGTCTTGATTTGCTCCTTCCTTCTATTTTATTTGCTCTCCCTCATTTCTCAAGCCTGCCTAGTCTGTTAGATATCTTTGTCTTTGCAACATTTGGAATCATCTTTGCTGGTTTGACCCGCTATACCAAGAGCATTTATCCATCCTATGCGGTGCATGTGATCAATAATATTGTCGCGACTTTACCATTTTTGATGACTTTTTTACACAGGGTATTTGGGTAAAATATTGGTACGAGAGTAAGAATTATAGTTTATCAAGTATTTCAGGAGGAAAATAAGAATGACACCATTAAAATGGTTTGCAGGAGGCAGAGAAAGACGTTGTGAAGTCATGACTATCATAGATAACCTACTGGAAGGTATAAACAATACGCCTCAATTTGCTCCTTTGTTTTCTCAAGCTCTTGACCGTCGATTTTCTCGCGCTCATCGGTTTTCTCGTCAGAGGGGAGCTCTATCCAGAGAGTTTGCTTGCCACATGCGTCGCGCAGGTGAACTTTACTTAAAAGTCCCTGCTGAGCAAGCCTTTCATTGAGATGAATGAGGTCAAAGAAGTTGACAACTTTTGGCATGCTAACTCGTTTCTCTAAACGCTTGCTCTTAAGCATACACGTTTGCAAATTGGTACAATAGATTGTCTAGCTTGAATTAGGTCAGCGGTCGTTGCTGCCTCCACTGAATAAACTATTCGAGGGGAAATTATGGCCTTTACGAGAAAAGAATTCTTGTCCCTTTCTGCTTTAGGAGCTGCAGGCACCTTGGCTGCATGTACTCCACAAGCAAGGACGTCTGAGGATACGAATCAGCCTGCATCTAACGTGGACCTTGAAGAGTTCAAGTCACTTAAGCTGGACATGACCCAGTGGAGTTATGACGAGGATAACGACTGCTACTATCAGCTGGGCATTCAGTACTGCACTAAGCCTGCAAGCAAGTCGGTGAACACCCTCTCGGTCTTTGTACCTGGAAAGTATTTCTCGGGAACTAAAAAGGGTTCTACCTACGAGTGCGAAGTAAGCGAGAAAGCCGTTGTGGGCAGCTTCACCGCACGTACTGCGCCAATCGTCATGCCTATTAACACGGCAACGCTGTTCCCTCAGAGCGCTCCTACAAGCTACGCATACGAAGGCCTCGCACCGTACCTTGAGGCTGGTTTTGTGTACGTATACGCAGGTTTCCGCGGTAGAAGCGCCGGTTACGATTCAACTACAGGCTCGGACGAGCTTTACGCTGGTGGATCTCCTTGGCCAGCAGTAGACTTTAAGGCCGCTGTCAGGTATTTGCGCTACAACCATGAGCAGCTCCCATGCAATACATCAAAGATTTTTGTGTTTGGCTTTGCAGCTGGCGGCGGCCTCAGTGCGGTGCTGGGAACCTCGGGAGACTCTCCGCTCTATACGCCATATCTTAAGGCGGTTGGTGCTGCTACACATAGCGAGAAGGGCGAGCAGCTTTCAGACTCTATTTATGGCAGCGCTTCATGGTGTCCTGCAACTTCATACGACCTTGCAGACGCAGCATATGAGTGGTCAGCTGGTCAGTATGCAGACGCAACAGATTCTCGTGCTGAGGGTGTATGGACCCAACCTCTCTCGCAAGATCTTGCTGGCGCATATGCTTCATTTGTCAACAACATGGATCTTCTCGACAGCAATGACAGCAAGGTCAGTCTTGATGAGACTAACTCTGGCGTCTATACCGCTGGATCATATGCAGACCTTCTTATCAACGAGCTCAAGACTTCTGCAAATAACTTTGTCAGAGACAACGCATTCCCTTATACCTCTACTCCTCAGCGACTGGAAGAGCCTACGTTCCCAGGTGATCCAAATCTCGCAACGGTTCGTGGTACAGATAATGCAGCTCCTGCTACTCAGCAGGTTCAATCTACTATCTACGATACTGCTGAGCACTATTTTGGCTCTCTGAACTCAGAATCCATTTGGGTTGTATATAACCTTCGTCGTCAGAGCGTTGAGCTTGAGAACTTGAGGGGTTTCTCGCGAGCTTTAAGAGGCGCGTCGCTTCCTGTTGGAGCTTTTGATGCTCCTGATAGAAGCACCCGCGCTAATCAGCTTTTTGGTGTTGGTGAGCAAAGTACGCTGCATTTTGATGAGCAGACTGCTGACCTCATTAAAAAGAACCTTGATACTTACATGAAGCTTGCCGATTGGAAGTCCAGCTACGCTAATGATTGGACCTCTGATCTGAATAAGGCTGATACGCTGGAGAATGACATTCCAACTCGTGTTGATATGTTCAATCCACTGTACTTTACCAGCGCATCTTACAAAGGCTATCAGACAGCATCGGTTGCTCCTTATTGGCGTATTAATGAGGGCGCTCAGAATACTGATACTTCAATCTGCACCTCGTTCAATTTGGGCCTGTCTCTAAAGCATTTCTCGGGCGTGAGCAGTGTTGATTACACGCTTGTTTGGGATAAGGGTCACGTTCTTGCCGAGAGAACAGGCAATGCAACCGCCAATCTGGTGTCTTGGATTGTTTCGTGCGCGTCTGCTTAAAGGGGAGGTCATAGCGTGTTTCAAACAAAGAACCGCCGACTGTATGGTGTTATAGTCATCGTTGTGCTTGCGGTAGGAGCAATATTCTTCTCTCTTATGAGGGGTGCTGATAAGTCTCAGTCACAAGCAAGCTCGCAATCCCAACAGACGCAACAGACGCAGTCTCAGAGCTCACAAAACAAGGGCTACATTGATTCTGTTGCAGCGGATGACCCGTATGCAAAGGGCATTCACCATGTTCGTATTGTGGTGAAGGATTACGGCACTATCGAGGCAACTCTTAACGCAAACGTTGCACCTATTACGGTTTCTAATTTTGCCCATCTTGCCGAGTCAGGCTTCTATAATGGCCTTACGTTCCATCGCATTATTGACGGCTTCATGATTCAAGGTGGAGATCCTAAGGGCAATGGCTCAGGCGGATCCGAGAATAAAATCAAGGGCGAGTTTACCAAAAATGGTGTCGAGAATAACATCTCGCATACACGTGGAACTATTTCCATGGCACGCGCCCAAGATCCAAACTCTGCAAGCTCACAGTTCTTTATCATGCAGGCAGACAACTCAACTCTGAATGGAAATTACGCTGCATTTGGCACGGTAACAAGTGGAATGGATGTTGTTGATGCAATTTGTAAAGGCGTAACCCCAACCGATTCAAATGGAACCATCCCTGCTTCAGAGCAACCAGTCATTGAGTCCATCACAATGATTGATTAGATTCCTTATATAAAATATTGTTATGTTATTGAATGACCTGCGACAAGTTATAAAGTTGCAGGTCATTAACGTATAACAGGCCTCTCATGGTATACTATTGTTATCCGAGAGGAGTGGTGTTATGCGAGCTGTTGGCGAGTTTTGCGTTCACCCAGGTCAGGGCGTATGTCTTGTTGAAAATGTAGTTTCGGAGCCTACTCCGGCCTACGTTTTGTCTCCTATTGGGCAAAAACATCCTGTTCAAATTGTATTTCCTCTTGATCAAGAATTCAGACTGCGCGATCTTATGACGCATGAAGAGGCTATGAATCTTGTTGATGCGTATCCGCAAATTGAACTCATTACCTTTCACATCCACAACGCCTCTCTTGAAGAATCTCACTTTAGACATGCCATCAGAGAAGGTTCTTGTAAAGACTCCATTAGTATTGCTAAAACATTTAGAGCTCGTATTGATAAGGCGCGTTCGCTCAACAAGAAGCCACCTGTTTCTCACGAGAGAATTTTTAAGATGGCCAGTAATCGCGGTCTTTACGAGCTTATTACGGCACTAAATTGCACCGTTGACGAGATTCAAAAGGTGTTTAGTTCGCGCTATGGCGTAGAAATTGGAAAAGCATAGCGTACAATTAAACCATCCGTTCAAGAGATGGGAAACTATGACTTCAGAAACATCCGCTAATCGCGCTGTTGTCACTGTTTTGGGTAGCGACGCTCCTGGAATTGTTGCGGCAATTTCTTCCACTTTGGCTGAGTCCAACGCAAATATCCTTGATATTGCTCAAACTATTTTGTCTGGTATTTTTACCATGACTATGCTGATTGAACTTGAGGATGCTGAGTCTTTCTTGAGTCTCAAAGAGCGTCTCGATGCCGTCTCAGAAAAGCTTGGTGTACAAGTAAATATGCAACGTGAAGAGGTCTTCACGTTTATGTATCGTCCATAAAGAGGTAGTGTTTTGTCAGAGCTTTCAACAGAAGAACTCATTGCTCAAAAGCAGTCTTGGCTCACTCAAGATGTATCAAATCTGAAAGTAGATATTGTCTTTTCCGATATGGATGAGACATTTTTGCATACCGATAAATCTCTTGATTCCAAAAACATGGCAATGTTGGATCGTCTGGCTGAGCTGGGTATTCCCTTTGTTCCTTGTTCTGGTCGCGCCTTTAACGTGCTACCACAGGAAGTTGTGAATCACCCTGCTTCAAAGTATGTTGTCTCTTGCGATGGCGCTGTTATCAGAGATCTTTCCACTCAGACCGTTCTTCACGAGTCCACAGTGACAAAAGAGCAGGCGCTTGAGTTGTATCAAAAGCTTAAAGACCTTCCTGTCACTTTTGATATTTTTGCAGACGGTGGTGTTTACCTGGAGCGCTCAAGGCACAATCTTATCTCTCAGTTGGGTATTCCCGCAGATCATGCAGCATTTATGCAGCGTTCTCGCACACCTTTTGATCAAAGTGTTGAGGAGTTTATTGAAGGCGTAACTACCCTTGAGCGACTTGGTTCCTATTGGTCTGTTTCAGAAGGCGAGAAGTACCAGGCACTTGTAGCAGATGCTGTAGCTTCGGTAAAGGGGCTCAGCGGCACAGCTTCCATGAGTATGGGAATGGAAATCCTGGCCGACGGCACTTCAAAGGGCGCTGCACTTCAGTGGCTCTGCAATCATCTTGGCATTTCAACGGATAATGCTGCAGCTTTTGGCGATTCGCTTAATGACGTTGCTATGCTTTCCTCCGCAGGAATGGGTACGGCAGTTGCTAACGCTCGTCGTGAAGATTTTGAGGCAGCAACCTATATCACACTCACTAACGATCAGGCGGGTTTCTCGCGATTCCTTACGTGGGCACTGGGGGAGTAAGCACTTGGCGCTGGAAACGTAACGTTTCAGAGTTTTGCTTGAGACATATTGTTTAAAGAAAAAGCCGGCAGATACAATCTGTCGGCTTTTGTTGTGATGAGTAAACTTACTACGCGCTTGGCTTAGTGATTGATGTCTTGTTGCTCCTCAAAGACATCTTCATCAGCCTCTTCTTCATCCAGCTTGAGAGGACGGAAGCTTGCGGTGTCACCACCAACATAGTCTGCAACAGTAGCTGCATTCTCAACGCGCTCCTTGTGCAGCGCTTCTGCAAAGATATCTTCATCTTCCTCAATCTCTGCAATACGCTCTTTCATAGGAGCCTCAACAAGTGGCATAGAGCCTGTCTGAGCTGCATCGTCAAGCATGATACGGGTAAGCTTCTGCTCACGCTTGACCTTGGAGAACAAAGGAACGTACTCAAAGACAATGTTGGAGTTCTCAAGACCATACCAACGAGCAGGAGATCCGCAGATGCGACGAATAAAGTACTTAAGCTCAAGGCAACGAGCATCAAAACCGTTGATGTCAGTCTCTGGAGCTAGTACCTTACGCAGCAGACAGAATCTAAAGTCACCGATCTCGGAGTGCTCCTTGTAGATGGAATACTTGTGATTCTGTGGAGCAAGCTGATTGTTCTTAATCAGGTCACCAACAATCTGATACAGATAGGTGTTAATACGCTGGTTTACCCTAAAGCCAAGACGCAGGGTGATCTTGAACAGGAAGTCTGTACCAAAGTCATTGACGATAAACTCACGGGTATTTGGATCGTCTGTCAGCGAGATGTTAATAAAGTAGTAGGCCTTAGCACGCTTTGGACGCTTATCCAAGATGGAATAGAGAATATCTCGATCCAGCTTGTCAAAGGATGAATCATTAGTAAGAAAAACCAGGTTATCGGCGAGGGTTGTATAATCTGCATCGTGACTCAAGCTACGGAGCTGGTCAATGTATTTATCTACGGGGAGATAAACGCTCTGCGTCCTCTCAACAGCGGTACCGCGACGCCAGACAAACATGACAACAAAGATTGCGGTAGCCATAAGAACGGTAAAGTAGCCGCCGTGGAAGAACTTGGTAAGGCTTGAGAAGAAGAACATAGCCTCGATAGCACCAAAGAAAAGAATGAATGGAATGGCCGCCCATAGGCGCTTTCTGATAACGGCCAGGTAGGTGTAGAGCAAGATTGAGGTCATGAGCATGGTAACGGTAATTGCAAGGCCGTACGCTGCTTCCATGTGCTCAGAGCTCTGGAAGAGAAGTACAACGCCAATGCAGCCAACCCACATGATGTTGTTTACAAGTGGAATGTAAATCTGGCCCTTTGTTGTGGAGGGGTAGTTAATCTTAATGTGAGGCATAAGATCAAGTTTAATTGCCTCAGAGACAATGGAGTAAGATCCAGTAATCAGTGCCTGAGAGGCAATAATTGCAGCAAGCGCAGAGAGAATAACGGCAAATGGTCTAAGCTGACTAGGAAGCATTTCAAAGAAAGGATTGAGGTCTTTGATTGCGTTGAAGCTCTCGTTGGTGTGGTTAGTGATGTTCCACGCGCCTTGTCCAAGGTAGTTCAGAATCAAGCAGACCTTAACAAAAGGCCAGCTTACGTAAATGTTGCTCTTGCCAACGTGACCCATGTCAGAATAAAGCGCCTCTGCACCAGTGGTACAAAGGAAGACACTACCTAAAACCATGAGACCAGCTGCATTGAGCTTGCCATCAAAGAGGAACAGAATGCCGCGGACTGGGTTAAGAGCTCGAACAACGCTAATGTCAGCAAGCATGTTCATAACACCCATGGCACCCAAGAACAAGAACCAAAGCGTCATGACAGGGCCAAAGGCCTTACCAATGGTAGAAGTACCTGCCTTCTGTAAGGCAAAGAGGGTGCAGAGGATGATGATGGTAATCATGACAACAATGTGCTGATTATCACCAATAATAGCATGAGCTGCAGGAATAGTACGTAAACCCTCAATAGCGGTGGTTACTGTAACAGCTGGGGTCAAAATACCGTCAGCAAGAAGAGCTGCGCCACCAATCATGGCAGGAATAATCAGCCATTTGGCGCATTTTTTAACCAAACTGTAGAGCGCAAAGATTCCGCCCTCATTGTGGTTGTCTGCCTTCATTGCAACCATGACGTATTTAACGGTTGTAATGAGTGTCAGCGTCCAGATAATGAGGGACAGAGCACCCAAAACAACATCGGTGCTCATGGTAAGAAGTCCACCATTACCAGCGATAATTGCCTTCATGGTGTACATTGGAGAAGTTCCAATGTCACCGTAGACGATGCCAAGGGTAACAAGTACCATGCCAGCACTTAGAGGAATGCCAGTTGATTTCTTGGCTTTGTTCTTAGAGAAAAGCGCATGAAATGCAGCTTTACTTGTATTCATCCATTAATCCTCTCAATAGATGATTAGTACAGTTCGTCATCATATGTTAGTCCATATACCTAGTTATAACTAGACGAATGTACAAACGTACTTATTTTGTCTGCAAGCGGAAAAATTTACTCATTTTCCCGCGGTTTTCTCGAGATTTTATATGCATGGTTGATCTTCTTATTTCTTGAGAAGTCCTCCGGAATAGTTTCACTTGTTATGTCTTCAATGTCGACGCCAGCTCGCTGGATTTTCTCGACATCTGGCTTAAAGGTACGCAGGTTACATGAGAAAATGGCAACGCCGCCGCGAGTCAGAAGACGAGAAATGCCAATGATAAGCTCAGTGTGATCTCTCTGGACATCAAACGAGCTCTGCTTCATGCGCGATGAGTTGGAGAAGGTAGGGACGTCGCAGAAGATGACGTTCCAGCGGTTTTTGGTGTGACGCATCTCGGTAATCCAAGACAGGACGTCTGCCTGGACAAACTCGTGTTCCTCGCCGTCAAAGCCGTTACGCTTCATGTTGCGCTTGGCCCACTCAAGCGAAGGCTTGGAGAGGTCAACGGTTGTGGAGTGAAGTGCACCACCATCTGCTGCGTAGCAGGTAGCGGTACCTGTATAGGCAAAGAGGTTGAGGAAGCTCTTAGCTGCGCCGGCACTCTTCATGAGCTCGCGAATCTCTGCGCGCGTATCGCGGTGGTCTAGGAAGATTCCACAGTCCAGTCTGGATGCAAAGTTGACCTCAAAGAGTAGGCCGCCCTCATCGATGAGCAGCATTTCTTTTCTTGAGTTGTCGGTTGCACTGCCCTCATCAGAGTACTGAGAGCCACCCTTTGCACGCGTTCTTGTTCGTAGATTTACGTTTGAGCTGGGTACGCCTAGAATGCGAGGAGCCAAAGCTAGAACGTCTAGGAGGCGGCGCTTTGCAAGGTCTGGATCGATCTCTTTAGATGCAGCGTACTCAGAGATTTGCAGCCAGGTAGTTGGCTTTGTGGCGCCCTTGTAGATGTCAATGCTGACAGCATAATCGGGCAGGTCAGCGTCGTATACGCGGTAGCACGAGACATCGTTTTTACGAGCCCACTTAGCGCGCTGCTTGGCCACCTTAGCAAGGCGTGCAACAAACTGATCTGATGCAGGAACCAGTACGCTTACCGGCTGGTTGTTAACCATGACAGTGGGACCTGCAGGAACTGAGGTTGACTCAGAGTTGCTTGCTGGTTCATCAGACGCACCAGCTTCGCCGTCACCTGCTTCCTCTGCGATTGCGGCAGGGTAGGAGCGCATGGTGGCAATGGAGTTGCCCACGTAGACAGAAAGTGTCTGCGATGGAGTTGCTCTGAGTACCGTATCGGTATTTGTATCGCTGGTAAGAAGCGTGCTTGCCTGTCCCACAAAAAGTCCAAGCGTGGCGTAAGCAGAGCCCTGAAGTGTAGGCTCTTCTTTGGTCCACGAGAGATCGGCAACAATGCCCGTGAAGTAATCTGCATGTTTGAGCAGCTCAGAAGCTGCCAAGAACTGCACGTCAGCCTTGAGACCGCCTGCACGAAGCGTATAAAGCACAGCCTCTTTGGCCTTTGGGCGAGGGTCCGCTGCATAGAGCGTGACCTGGCGCTCTTGGCCTTTCTCGGCACGTTCATCAGCCTCGGCAAGCAAATCCTGCCAGGCATCGTCGTTGTGGCCAGCCCAACCCGTCATGCCCCAGCGAGCGCGCAAGATGCCCGGCGCCACATCCAGCGCCATGCCCGCTGCCTCCTGCGCAAGCGCGCCTGCTCCCGGGAACAGCAGCGCCGGCAGCGGCGCGTCTGGCGAGAAGAGCGGTGTACTCGCGGCAGTTTGCGCCTGCAGGTACAGAAGGGCAGCGGCGTAGTCCAGCCTGAGCGGCGCAAACTCACGTGCCGGCCCTCGACCGCCAGTCAGACTGCGCTTAAAGAGTGCCTCACCAGCAAGGTCAATGCCAACTGTGGCGCGGTTACGTGAGACGCGCACGACAATAGTTACGTCAGGTGCAAGCGTGTTGACCATAGGACGGCTTCCGCGCTTTGCTGCAAGTCGGTCTACAATTGCGTCTTTTGTTCTGACAGCAATGAAGTTGGTGTTTCTGAGCTGGTCATTTGTGCCGTGAGCACTAACCGCAATGGTGGCATGTGGACCAATATGATCTTCCCAAGCAATGTGGGAGAGATCTTCGTAGAGAGCGTCTGAAGTTGCAGCGCCAACGCGATCAAGCACCAAAATGACGCGAGACGTGAGACGAGACCATAAACAGACGCGGTAAGCATCGGCAAGTGAGCCGTAAAACGCAACCTGTCCGCCAAGAGGACGCACCTTTTTGATGCGCAGGCCGTCAAGCTCCTGTGCAAGAAGCTTCTCAAAGCCTTTTGGACACGTTGCAAAGAACTCAAGTTCTTGAGACATCGGGACACCTTTCGCCCGTAGGAGATGAATACATACTGACGTAACATTTTCCCATGTTTTTCTCGCCAAACGGCCGGGGAAAAGAAAATACATCAAGAACCCGTGGGTGCTTGGCCGTGCGTGTTTCCCGGAGGCGCCCCTCGGCCGTGCGTGTTTCCCGGAGGCGCACCTCGGCCTTGCGTGGCTGTGAGCAGCGCACACACAGACCGCACCACCCTCCACTCACCGAAGAGCGGAAGTTCATACATAATGTCCCAAATCATCTGTTATTTTTCGCTTAAAATACGCGTAGTATCTTTTATAAGGAAATACAGAGAGCTGTTCGAGGTTTGGGAGTCATTATGGATGCAAAAGTTATGGAAACATTTGAGTCCTGGCGTGCAAACGTCACTGAAGAAGACCTGGTAAAAGAGCTCGGAGAGCTCGCAAAACCAGAAGCAGAAGACAAGCTCTACGATGCATTTTATCGCTCACTTGCATTTGGTACCGCTGGTCTTCGTGGCACCATTGGCGTTGGCACCAACCGCATGAACGTCTATGTTGTTGCTCAGGCAACCCAGGGTCTTGCGGATTACCTCAATGCTCACTATCAAAATCCTACCGTGGCTCTTGCAAGGGATTCTCGCCTTAAGGGTGAGGATTTCCAGAAGGTTGCAGCTGGTGTTTTGGCAGCTAATGGCATCCGTGTATATGTCTACCCACGTATTGAGCCTGTCCCAACGCTCTCGTTTGCCGTCCGCTACCTCAAGACTTCCGCAGGTATTGTGCTTACCGCAAGCCACAACCCTGCGCCCTACAACGGCTACAAGGTGTACAACGATAATGGCGGTCAGATTACTGACGAGGCTGCAGCAGAGATTTCTGCAAACATCGCACGCGTCAATCCTTTTGACGTCAAGCCTATGGACTTTGAAGAGGGCCTGGAGAAGGGCCTGATCATTTGGACTCCAGAAGAGGTTCTGGACAACTTCATCGAGGCTATCAAGCGAGTTTCTATTCCAGGATTTAAGGCTGCCGACGGCTACAAGGTTGTGTACACGCCGCTCAACGGTACAGGTATGGAGTGCGTCACGCGTATCCTCAAGGAGATTGGCGTCAATGACGTTGACGTTGTTCCAGAGCAGGCAGAGCCAGACGGAAACTTCCCCACATGCTCCTATCCAAATCCAGAGTTCCGTGAGGCACTTGAGCTGGGCCTCAAGCTTGCTGACAAGGTAAAGCCAAATCTCCTGGTGGCAACCGACCCAGATGCAGACCGTATGGGTACCGCAATCCCTCATAACGGCGATTACGTGCTGCTTTCCGGCAACGAGATGGGTGTCCTGCTTATGGACTGGCTCCTTACCATGGCTGAAGAGCGTGGCGAGAAACCCCAGGATAAGGTAGCCGTTTCTACCATCGTATCTTCTGCTATGCCCGACGTCTTGGCACGTGCCCGCGGCTTTGAGATGCGCCGCGTGCTCACGGGCTTCAAGTACATCGGCGACCAAATTGACCAGCTCAAGGATGCCGGCGAGGAGGATCGCTTCCTCATGGGCTTTGAGGAGTCCTACGGCTACCTTGTTGGTACACACGCTCGCGATAAGGACGCTATTGTTGCCACCATGCTCTGCGTTGAAATGGCTTCTTGGTATGCCGCTCGCAACATGGACCTCTACGAGGCAATGGATGCCCTGTACCAGCGCTATGGCTACTACCTCAATGGCGTTGTCAACGCTGCTTACCCAGGTGCTGAGGGTGCCGCTAAGATGGCTCAGATTATGAGCAGCCTGCGAAAGAATCCACTGGAAACGGTAGGCAATTACAAGGTTGTTGGCGTAACAGATTATGCTGAGTGTGCAGAAATGCCTCGCGTCTCGGGCCTGCAGAAAGAGGCTCCTCAGACGCTGCCAGCATCTAACGTTATTGAGTATAGACTTGAGGGAGACAACAAGGTCATCTTCCGCCCATCAGGCACTGAGCCTAAGGTCAAGGCCTATCTCTTTGCCAACGGCAAAACTCGCGAAGAGGCCGAGGCACGCATCGCCGAGCTTATCGAGGCTGCAAAGAAGGTTCTTTCATAGTTCGCCTTTACCTTTAAAACGTTTTTCTACGCAATTCTTTGGCGAGAAACCCGTCCAGCCCAGCATTCACCTTTTGTGGATGCTGGGTTTTTACTCCGCGGCCTTTACCGTCACGGTATACAGGGCATTTGCAGCGCTGGCAATAGTTTCTGCCGCCCATGGATGTGCGCTTACCTCAGGGGACAGAGGGTCGTGGACA
>ERZ772935.748-NODE-748-length-12853-cov-2.850367_pt1 | contig 12853 bp, 9 predicted proteins | sample MGYA00511683_ERZ772935 | MGnify/ENA primary metagenome ERZ772935 (study PRJEB29015, sample SAMEA2738086) | human oral metagenome | biome: human oral; feature: human-associated habitat; material: saliva | place: China | collected 2228 ...
CTTATCTTTTCAATACACAATAAAAATTTAAGTAGAGACTATGACTACGTCACTTAAAGACCATGTGCAAAAGCTTCTTGAAGAATATCGTGGAGAACGCGTTTTCCGCTTTGAATATTTAGGAAAACATTATTGGTTAAAACAGCCTGAACAATTAAAAGGGATATGGTTATTATTAAAACCATATCCAAAACAACATTTTAAAGAAGAGTGTGAAATACTACAGCATCTAAATAATATTGGTGCCCCAGTACCTAAATTATGCGGTTTCGGTGATGATTATTTAGTATTGGAAGATGCTGGGCCAACATTAAACATCTGGCTGAATGATGAGACATTGTCTTGGGCAGAAAAATCACATATTTTGTATTCAGCGATAGAAATATTGATCAATCTTCATCAACAAGGCATTATTCACGGTCGTCCAGCTATACGTGATATCGCATGGAAAGAAGGTAAGATTACTTTTATGGACTTTGAATCCCATTCAAAAAGCCATAATGAACATTGGTTGATTACACGTGATATGTTGGCATTTTTAGACAGTTTATGTCGTGTGAAAAGCTTAGATGATGAAAAGCTTAATGAATTATTTGATTATTATAAATCTTACTGTCCAATAACTTATTGGGATGATATGTTGTCATATGTGAGAAGATTTCGTTGGCTTTATTATCTTTTACTTCCGTTCAAACCAATTGCAAGAACGGACCTATTGGCCGTTTATCGGTTATTTGAACATTTAACAAAGGAAAATCTATGAAAAAATTATTTTTAGTGGCTTTATTAAGTGGTTTGGTGAGTGCTTGTTCTGTTGGTGTAGGTGCTGGCGGTGGCAGTAATGGTGTAGGCGTTGGTGTTGGTCTAGGCACGGGCTTTGGATTCTAACTCTCACTTTAGATAAAGCAAAGTGCGGTCAAAAAATCTTAGGTTTTCAAGAAAATTAGCAGAAACCGCTTGATCTTTTGATTTAGATCACTATAATACACCCCATATTTCGGACGCGGGGTGGAGCAGCTTGGTAGCTCGTCGGGCTCATAACCCGAAGGCCGTCGGTTCAAATCCGGCCCCCGCAACCAAATTACAAAGCACCGAGATTTCGGTGCTTTTTTCGTTTTCAAATAAAGGTAAATTTAATCGAAATAAAAAGACACAATGTCGTGAAACACTATGCCTTTATCTATCAATCTTATTAGATTTGATACTTTGTCTTATCGCCAATATCAAAATGCAATGGCATTCGCCATTTTTGAACCGCAAGAATCAATAATAATCCACCGACAATCAACGATAAAATTCGAGTAATCCACCCCCCTTCAAATACCCAAGCAAACCAAAGTGTGGCTACAAATGCAGGTTGTAAATTTAATAGTGGTACTCTAAAACAGAAGTATTCTTTAAAACATAAACCACCCAGTGTGACTAATGCACCACCTAACGCTAATTCATACCAACCTAAAAGCGCACACAAGAGTGCAAGCCACGTGGCAAATTGAAATGTTAAGCGGAAATGCTTTAAATAAATATGAAGCGATGATGCACAACAAGTTGCTGCAATTAATACGGCAATTTGAGCCTGTTGAGGATACCAAGTTAAAGCCAAGATGCTAAATGCAGCAATCACAAAGCCTGTGCGATAAATAATGACGGTGAGTTTATCCCAAACATCCATTGGAGATTGAATATGTGGATCAGCCATGCTATTTCCTTATTTTTAATGATAAAAAGTGCGGTCAAAAACACTCTCATTTTTGACCGCACTTTGCATTGAGATTATTTTAATCGATCTAAAATCTTTTGATGAATGCCACCAAAGCTACCGTTTGACATCACAAGAATCTGATCCGTTGGTTTCGCTTCAGCCACTATCATATCCACTAATTTATCAATATTTCCTGTGTAATGTGCGGGTTGAACACATTGTCCCGCAATTTCAGCCACATCCCATGGAATATTATCTGGTTGTAGCATAAACACCGCATCAGCTCGCCCAAGTGCTGGTGCAATTTCATCTTTATGCACGCCCATTTTCATGGTGTTTGAACGAGGCTCTAATACGGCAAGAATACGTACGCCACCACCTACTTTGTCACGCAACGCAGTAAGTGTCGCCAGAATTGCTTCTGGATGGTGAGCGAAGTCATCATAAACCGTAATACCGTTGACTTCCCCCTTCACTTCTAAACGACGTTTTGCATTGATAAAACTGCCTAATGCATGACATGCATCTTCAATTTTGACACCCGCATGGTAAGCCGCCGCAATCGCCATTAAAGCATTGTGCATATTATGCTGTCCGACAATATTCCATTTCACTTCAGCCACTTTTTTACCGTGATGGAAGACGGCAAATTCTGAACAATCATTGCTAATACGTTCCGCAAACCATTCTTTATCTTTACCGATAAATTGTTGCTCTGACCAACAGCCCATATTGAGGGTTTCTTTCACACTCTGTTCATCTGCAAAAGAAAGAACACGTCCTGTGGAAGGAATGGTTCTGATCATATGATGGAATTGACGCTGGATCGCGTGAAGATCATCGAAGATGTCAGCATGATCGAAGCTGATATTGTTGATGATCAAAGTTTTTGGATTGTAATGTACAAATTTAGAACGTTTATCAAAGAACGCCGTATCATATTCATCCGCTTCAATTACAAAGAACTCACTTTCCCCTAAACGAGCAGAGGTACCAAAATTCCCCGCAATACCACCGATTAGGAAACCGGGTTTTAACCCATTTTGTTCTAAAATCCAAGTCAACATACCCGTTGTTGTGGTTTTACCATGTGTACCTGAAACCGCTAACACCCAACGGTTACGCAATAAATGGTCGTGTAACCATTGTGGACCTGATGTGTAAGGCAACGCATTATCCAAAACATATTCCACGCAAGGATTACCACGCTTCATAGCATTTCCGACAATCACCATATCGGGCGCAGGCTGAAGTTGAGCTACATCATAATTAGGAATAATTTCAATGCCCTGCTCTTGTAAAAAAGTGCTCATCGGTGGGTAAACATTGGTATCTGAACCCGTGACTTTATAGCCCATTTGTTTGGCAATCATCGCAACGCCACCCATAAAGGTCCCGCAGATGCCTAAAATATGAATATGTTTCATTGTTCTTCTCTAGTTGCTAAAAATGCTGACTATGATAAATCAACTCAAAGATTGAGTAAATAAGGGCTGTTTACATAAACAGCCCTCTTTCTTATTTGATTCGGTCAAAGCCCGATTGAAGATCGGCAATTAATTCATCCGTGTCTTCAAATCCAATATGCACACGAATTAATGAACCCGTTAATTTACGCTCAATACCTGGGCGAATTTTTGCAATTTCTTCTGGTTGATTGCATAAAATAAGCGATTCAAACCCGCCCCAAGAATAAGCCATCGTGAACAGTTCAAAGTTATCCATAAAGGCTGAAAGCTCTTCGTCATTTAAACGTTTATGTAATTCAAAAGAGAATAAACCGCTTGCGCCGGTAAAATCACGTTTAAAGTTTTCATGGCCTGGGCAACTTGGTAGGGCTGGATGATAAACCGCTTTAACTTGTGGTTGTTCACTTAACCATTTAGCCACTTTTAAACTACTTTCGTGATGCTGTTTTAATCGTACACCTAAGGTGCGAATGCCACGAGCCGTCGTATAAGCAGAATCGGCATCAACCATTTGTCCCATTAAATAGGAATGCTCGCGCAATTTATCCCAAGTACGTGCATTAGCCACGGCAGTACCGATCATAATATCAGAATGCCCCACTAAATATTTCGTTCCTGCTTGAATAGAGATATCAATACCGTGTTCTAACGCTTTGAATAGTACGCCTCCAGCCCATGTATTATCGATCATAATGATGATTTCAGGACTCACTGCTCGAACCGCTTTAACAATCGCTGGGATATCAGGCACTTCCATCGTTAAAGAACTTGGAGATTCTAAAAATAAGACTTTGGTATTTGGCTGCACAAGTTTAGCAATATCAGTACCTATCATTGGATCATAGTAGGTCGTATCAATATGCATTTTTTTCAAAATCACATTACAAAAATCTTGTGTCGGCTCATACGCTGCACCTGTCATTAAGACATGATCGCCAGTTTCCACAAATGATAAAATAGCATTTGTTACCGCTGCGGCCCCACAAGGATAAAGATAACAACCTGTTCCGCCTTCCATTTCACACATTAAATCTTGAAGTGCAAAGTGTGTTAACGTACCTCGACGCCCGTAGAAAAGCTCTCCCTTGTAACGATTTTTTGTGCAATGTTTTTTATCTGCAATAGTCTCAAATACTAAAGAAGAAGCACGTTGGACAATGGGGTTTACAGACCCTTGGGTAAAACGTTTCTTACGGCCAGCATGAACCAGTGTTGTCGATAAAGTATGATGTTCTGACATATATTTCACCTGTAACTTAGACAATATTAATTAATTCAATAGATAAAAACAGCTGTTAAAATGCGGTCAATTTTTTTAGAATACTACCGAGTTTTTGCGTTAGCAAAATTTTTATTAACATTTATATAGGAATTATGACTATGGTATTAGTAACTCGTCAAGCTCCAGATTTTACTTCCTCTGCAGTTTTAGGCAATGGTGAAATCGTTAACAACTTCAATTTCAAAAAACACGTTAATGGTAAAGCTGCGGTATTATTCTTCTATCCATTAGACTTTACTTTCGTTTGCCCATCTGAATTAATCGCATTCGACCACCGTTATGAAGAATTCAAAAAACGTGGTGTTGAAGTTGTTGGTGTATCTATCGACTCAGAATTCACTCACAATGCATGGCGTAATACCCCAACTGAAAACGGCGGTATTGGTGCAGTTAAATATGCATTAGCGGCTGACGTTAAACACGAAATTGCTAAAGCATACGGTATCGAACACCCAGAAGAAGGTGTTGCATTACGTGCTTCATTCTTAATCGACAAAAACGGTGTTGTTCGCCACCAAATCGTAAACGACTTACCATTAGGCCGTAACATCGATGAAATGTTACGTATGGTTGATGCGTTACAATTCCACGAAGAGCACGGTGAAGTTTGCCCAGCTCAATGGGAAAAAGGCAAAGAAGGTATGAAAGACAGCCCTGAAGGTGTTGCTAAATACTTGAAACAAAACGCTGACAAACTTTAATTTTTAAGAAAAAGCCACATTAAGTGGCTTTTTTTATTTTTGTAGATCCTTTAGAATGAACGTATCTTTAACCAAAGTGCGGTTATTTTTTATGAAATATAATATTCCTATTTTTGTAATGCATAATGGCGGTGTTGAAGAAGGTCGTGAAATTGAACAAGTAGTTCGTGAACTTAGTGAAAGTGTAGATATTTGTTTAAAAGCAGGAGTGAAAAAAGAAAATATAATTTTGGATCCAGGTATGGGATTTGGAAAAACTGCAGAAGCTAATTTAGAAATTACTCGTAAATTAGACCAACTTAATACTCTAGGTTGTGAAATTTTATATGCGGTAAGTAGAAAAAGAACTACAGATTATGTCTTAGGAGGAAATACTAATCCAAAAGATAGGGATATAGTAAGTGCAGCCTTATCTATAGAAGCGATAAAACGTGGAGCGAGAATAGTTAGGGTACATAATGTTAAAGTTATGAAAGAAGCTTTAATAACTTATAAAATAATTAATGGTTAGTAATTCTAAAGGAGGGTGACGATGAAAAATACATTTATTTATAATAATTATTTAGAAGCCCAAAAGGTCCTGAGTACTTTAGAAAAAGAATTAGAACAATGTGATGAGTTTATTTTTAGTGTAGCATTTATTTCTGAGAGTGGTCTAACTAGCTTGCTTCAAACTTTAGAAGATATGGAAAAAAGAAATATTGCGGGTAAAATTTTAACGACAAACTATTTGTATTTTAATACCCCTAAAGCGCTAGATAAATTAAACAAATTTAAAAATATTGAATTAAAGATTTATGATAGCGAAAAAAATAAGCATGGCTTTCATACAAAGGGGTATCTTTTTAGACAAGGTCATAAATGGAATATTTTAATGGGGAGTTCTAATCTGACGAGTGCAGCACTAACTATTAATAAAGAATGGAATACTTTAGTTGAAGAAGATTTAGAACATAGCTCTAAGGTGTTGGACGAGTTTAATTCACTATGGAATCAGTCTGTAAAGTATAGTGATATTAGAGAAAAGTATATTAAAAACTTTAGTGTTAATAATACTCGAAGTAAGAAAGAAGAAAAGATTATTTTCGAGGAAATCAATCCTAATAAGATGCAACAAAGTTTTATAAAAAATCTAGAAAAGCTAAGAGAACAAGATAATAAAGGATTGTTAATTTCTGCGACTGGTACTGGAAAAACATTTGCGGCAGCCTTTGGGATGAAGAGTATAGATGCTAAAAAAGTCTTGTTTATAGTGCATCGTGAACAAATAGCAAGACAAGCTCTGGAAACTTTTAAACTAATTTTTGGTGATAGTCGTTCGTATGGGCTTTTAACGGGACATAATAAAAATACTGAAGCGGATTTTATTTTTGCGACGATTCAAACTATATCTAAGCAAGAAGTTTATCAAAGTTTTCCTAAAAATTATTTTGATGAAATTATTATTGATGAAGTACATAGGGCAGGTGCCGAAAGTTATTTGAGAGTAATGGATTATTTTAAACCTATTTTTTATCTTGGTATGACAGCTAGTCCCGATAGAACAGATAGTTTTAATATTTATGAATTATTTAATAACAATATAGTTTATGAAGTTCGCCTAAAAGAAGCTATGGAAAATGACTTATTATGTCCGTTTCATTATTTTGGTATTAGCGATTTAGAAATTGATGGTCAACCTATAGATGAACTTAGTGATTTTTCTAAGTTATATTCAGATAAACGTGTCAACCATATTATCGATAGAATAAACTATTATGGATATTCAGGTAATAGAGTTAAAGGACTTGTCTTTTGTTCTTCTAAACAAGAGGCAAAAGCACTAAGTGATGAATTCAATAAAAGAGGTTTTAAAACTACTAGTCTAACAGGTGAAGATAGTCAAGAAATCCGTGAGAGAGAAGTTGAAAGATTAGTTGCAGATTCGGGTGATGTTCTTGATTATATTTTTACCGTTGATATTTTTAACGAAGGTGTAGATATTCCGGAAGTTAATCAAGTAGTAATGTTACGTCCGACACAAAGTGCTATAGTATTTATTCAACAACTTGGTCGTGGTCTTAGAAAAAGTAAAGATAAAGATTTTGTTGTTATAATAGATTTTATCGCAAACTACAAAAATAACTTTTTAATTCCTGTAGCCTTATCTGGAGATAATAGTTATGATAAAGATACGGTTAGAAAATTTTTATCGCAAGGAACAAGATATCTACCGGGAACATCTACTATTCATTTTGATGAAATTTCGAAACAAAGAATATACAGTGCTATAGATAATGTTAAGCTAAACACATGGATTTTTATTGCTACAGAGTATAGTAAATTAAAAAATAAACTAGGAAGAATTCCAACATACTATGATTTTGAAAATTATGATGCATTAGATATTAAGAAAATTTTTGAAGTAGCAGGAAGTTATTATACTTTTCTTACTAAGAAGGAACGTCAATTTAAATACAAAGGTCAATTATCAAAAACGGCAGAAAATATGTTAAACTTTGTATCTACCAATTTAATACTTAGTAAAAAAATAGAAGAGTTACAAATTCTAAGTTTACTTCTTACGGGTGATACGAAGAATATTGAAGGAAAGTTCAAAGACATTATGTTGGCTGAATACAATAAGTTTATAGCTGATTATGAACTAGAAGTTAGTAAAAAAATACTGACGAATAATTTTGTAACTAGTAGTGTTACTAAAAAGAAATTTAGTAATTGTATATTTTTAGATGAGAATAGTAATACACTAAAAATATCAAAAGAATTTGATAAGGAACTGCAGTCTGAAGATTTTAGAGAATTGCTAACTGAATTAGTTGTATATGGAATCTATAGATACAATAAGTATTATAAAGACCGTCTATATAGGGATACTAATTTTGTTTTATATGAAAAGTATAGCTTTGAGGATATTTGTAAGTTATTCTCATGGGGAATCAACTATGTTCCGCTAGCGATAGGTGGTTATAAATATGATGAGAGAACTAAAACTCTGCCCGTATTTATAAATTATGATATTGATGAAAACTCATTTAATAGAGATTATACGCATGGTTTTTTACCGGATAATGGCTTTACATCAATGTCTAAACCTCGACGTAATTTAGAATCTAAAGAGTGCGAATACTTTTATAATGATGATACAAAAATCTATTTATTTATGAGAAAGAATAAAGAAGATAAAGATGGAGCAAGAATTTTCTACTTTTTAGGTGAGATGAAAACCGTAGGTGAGCCGAAGTTAGTTCATAGAGAAAGAAGCGGAGATACTGTAATTCAGTTTTATTATAAAATACAAACACCTCTTAGAGAAGATATGTACGAGTATTTTACAAGAGATAGAATATAAATAAAAACCCCCACCCTAATTTAAGGGTGGGGGTTAAGAAGTAAACAGCAAATATTAATGATAAATCTTCAAATATTATTTATTTTCTTCGTATTTTTTCTTGTCAAATCCATGCCATGCAGCTTCCATAATTCCTTCTAAGTCTTTAAGAAGAGCTAGACGAGGGTTAGCTGGTGTACATTGATCTTCGTATGCATCTAATGAAAGAGTTTTTAGTGCATCTTTGAATTTATCGTAATCTACACCGTGATCTTTGAAGCTCATTGGAGTTCCTACACGTTTACCAAGTTCGAATACTGCTTGTGCGTAAGAATCTACTGCTTCTTCAGGAGTATCAGCTTTAAGTCCTAACATACGAGCGATATCTTGGAATTTTTCTGCTCCTTTGTAGTGTTCATACTTAGGCCAGATTGATAGTTTACCTGGTTGTGTACCGTTGTATTTGATTACGTATGGAAGTAATGTAGCGTTTGTTTCACCGTGGATTGTATGGAATTTACCACCAATTTTGTGTGCCATTGAGTGACAGATTCCTAAGAATGCGTTAGAGAATGCCATACCAGCTAAGCAAGATGCGTTATGCATTTTTTCACGAGCATCTCTGTCAAATTCTTTAACAGATTTTTCTAAGTTTTCAAATACAATCTTAATTGCTTGAAGCGCGATACCATCTGTATAGTCATTTGCTAAGATAGAAGTGTATGCCTCAGTAGCGTGAGTTAATACATCCATACCTGTAGCAGCAGTTGGTCTAGCTGGTACTGTCATTACCAAGTTAGGGTCAACAATAGCAACGTTTGGTGTTAAAGCATAGTCAGCTAGTGGATATTTTTTATCATGTTCTTTATCAGAGATAACTGCGAATGGTGTAACCTCACTACCTGTACCAGAAGTTGTAGCAACAGCGATAAATTTAGCTTTGTTTCCTAAGTGAGGGTATTTTACAGTACGTTTTCTGATGTCAGAGAATTTTTGAATTAATTCTTTGAAGTCTGCGTCTGGTCTTTCGTAGAATAACCACATGATTTTACCAGCGTCGATTGCTGATCCACCACCTAGAGATACGATAGCATTAGGTTTGAATGAATTCATAATTTCTAATCCACGTTTTACTGTTGAAATGTCTGGGTTTGGTTCTACTCCAGCGAATACTTCGTAGGATACTTTATTTTTACGGCGGTTTAATTGGTCAATGATGCGTTGAGCGAATCCAAGTTTAACCATAGATTCATCAGTTACGATCATCACTCTCTCTAAACCCTCCATTTCGCTTAAGTATCTGATTGCGTTTGGTTCAAAGTATACTTTTGGGGGAATTTTGTACCATTGTAAATTGTTGTTTCTGCGCCCAATAATTTTGTAGTTAAGTAGATTTACAGCTCCGATGTTTCCAGATACTGAGTTTCCTCCGTAGCTACCACATCCAAGAGTTAGTGATGGGATAAGCGCGTTGTAGATATCCCCGATACCACCGAATGTAGCTGGAGTGTTCCATAAGATACGGCAAGCAGGAACTACTTTACCGAATTGCTCAGCAACTTCTTCGTCTTGAGTATGTACAGCAGCACTGTGTCCTAAACCATTTAATTCAACCATTTGACGAGATTTTTCAATTCCGTCTTCAGTGCTTAGAGATTTAATTACTGCGATAACTGGAGATAGTTTTTCACGAGTAAGAGGTTCGTTTTCTCCTACTTCTTTAACTTCAGCAGCTAAGATAATTGTTCCTTTAGGAACTTTAAATCCAGCAAGTTCAGCAATGTGCTCAGCTGATTTACCAACTACGTCAGCATTTAATTTAGCGCCAGCACAGTTTTTAGAGTTAGCTTTTGCTCCAAATACTAATTCTTCAAGTTTAGCTTTTTCTTCTTTGTTTTCAACTGTATTTTTAGCCGTACCATCCAAATAATTGATTTCCGCATTAGCTGAAACATTGTCTAAAATAACATGTGTCACTGAATACTGATCAACCTTTTCTTTACTACCACCCAATTTGATTTCCAAGAGTTTGCCATTTTCATCAATTCCCACATACTGCAATTCAATTTGTCTCGGAATCAATTCATCTTTCTGATAGATTGGGGTCACCTTGTAATCAAGATAGTAGTTCGGGTGATTGGCCAACCAGGAGTCCAATCGATTTTCATAGTAAAGCATGCTACTTTGGTTTTGGTCATCTGTTCCAGAATAATTTCCAGCATTGAGCCAGTTAGTCATAGGAACCAAGTTTTTCTTTTCATCGTTTAATCCACTAAACTGGTACCCAATCAAATGACCACGATTCATCAACCAAGCCTTTTTAGAGCCATCTCCATAATAAAAATTATAGTTGTGCCAACCAACTGGGTTATAACTTATCTTAGGCTCTCTCTTCTCTGTTGGTTCATCACTGTCCTTAAGTTGAATATGAGCACCCGTTGCGCGTGATTTAGAATCCAATTCCCCAAGTTCTAGTTGTTTCTCATTTTTAAAAGGCAAGAGTCCAGCTTCTTTAAACAACTTTTCATCGAACTTGATTTGCTTCTGTTCAATTTTTTCTTCTGGGACCTTTGATTCCGCCTTATGTCCAGAACAAGCAACTAGTGTTGTGATTGAAAGCAAGGCAATTGAGAAGGATAATAGCTTTTTCATAAAAGTCTCCTCTTTATATAGTAATTAGATTAATATCTCCTATTACATTTTACTATCATTTTGTTAATTGTTCAAGAATAAAGAGACTGTTATTATACTATTTCTCCTCCAATGTTTAAAACAAAAACGATAACCACTTCTCAGTAGTTACCGTTGATTTCTTTTGATTAGTCTTTCCCACCAAGTTTGCTGTTGATGGTCATCATGATGCTGGCTATCTTCTCACCCCAGTACGGATCGGAAGCATAGCGAACATTCATTCCGGTTGCCTTGTTTCCAAGGTGGTCTCTACCATAGTCAATGTAATTTTCACGAATCCACTTGGCCGCTCCAAGAATTCCTTTGTCCACATTATCAAAGCTCTTGGCTGAGAGATATGGGCTAGTATCATAAGCAGCAATACCAAAGAAGTTGTTCTTATCTCTGGCAATTTGACTACGTCCCCACGCACTTTCAAGAGCGCTATGTGCCATCAAGTAAAGGGCATTGACACCGTAGCGTTCCTCAGCTTCTTTGAAAGTCGCTCCTTTACCTGCTAGAGGACTATCCTGCAAGTTCATCATCGAATACAGTTTATCCAATTCAGCTGCACTATAATTACTTGGTTCTCTTAAGTTTTTATAGAGGAAAGGATTTTTAATGGTAAAGCCATCAAAGTGCTCTCCATCAGTTGAGTAGTACTTCTTACCAATAACCATAGCAGAGGTGTGTGGAGCTACTTTGATACTCGTATATGGAGAGAGTTCATGGTAGAGGAATTTCCCATCACTAGTATAATGAGGGATAAACTCGCTTCCTTCATCCACTGCTGTCAAATCACTTTGATTCATATAGCCAGACAAGCCAGAAATCGAAACTGCAAGTCGGCCACCTTTTCGCGTCGAGCTATCCAGTGAAACAATGCTTCCTTGGTTAATGTAACTCAAGATTTCTCCAGATGCACTATAGACATAGGCTGTGATTGGTTTAACTTTGTAATATTTGGTTTTATCCGCAACATGCCATTTACCTGAAGCATCCAAGGTATGACCATCTACAGTCTCGTTTTTTGCCATGTAACCGCCTGATTTAAGGTAGTACCATGATTGGTCGGATGAATCGTAGATTAATTCTTTCTCAGCCATCTTTCCATTTGACTTGAGGTAGAACCAGTTATTCTTGTACCATACCCACTCACTCGCAGCCATATAACCACCAGATTTGAGATAGTAGTAACCATTATCCCAGAGCCATTCTTTATTGGCATAATTTCCATCAGAGTTGATATAGAACCAAGAGTTATAGTTCTTGTCAAAGAGCCAACCTTTGCCGGCTTTTACACCACTGCTCGTCACATAACTACGGTCAATCCAAGTTTCCGTAGAGAGGTAGCCGCCTGATTTGAAATGGTAATCCTTGCCTTTGATGGTTTGCCAACCTTTTTCAGCATAGGTTCCATCATCTTTCAAGTAAAACCAAGAGTTATAATTCTTGTCAAAGAGCCATTCCGATTTCAGTTTGGCTCCACTTTTAGCAACATAGAAGCGGTCAATCCAGCGCTCGGTAGAAAGATAGCCGCCTGATTTGAAATGGTAATCTTTTTCTTTAATCGTTTCCCAGCCTTTTTCGGCATAGGTTCCGTCAGCTTTCAAGTAAAACCAAGCATCATAATTCTTATCAAAGAACCATTCCGATTTCAATTTAGCTCCACTCTTCGCAACATAGAAGCGGTCAATCCAA
>ERZ772935.749-NODE-749-length-12850-cov-2.834701_pt1 | contig 12850 bp, 7 predicted proteins | sample MGYA00511683_ERZ772935 | MGnify/ENA primary metagenome ERZ772935 (study PRJEB29015, sample SAMEA2738086) | human oral metagenome | biome: human oral; feature: human-associated habitat; material: saliva | place: China | collected 2228 ...
CAGCCTCAAGTGGCTCGAAAGACCGAGCTAAGGGCGCAAAGATGGGGGCGGTTGATGCGATCAGCCGACTTCGCTTCGTGCGAAAGTGAGCTGCCGAGAGGGGGGTGTTCTCTGTCGTTTGTCTTGATTTGTAGGTGCGATATGGGGGATAGGGTAGCGCTTATCCTGTCAATATCACACACCGAAGTGGCGGGGAAGGAGGGTGCGAGTGCGCATCATTAAGTATTTTATTAAGCTATCTTCTAATGCTTTATCTGAGGCACTTCCGAAGGGGTAAATAAAAGCTAAGCGAAGGGCTTGCTATTCATCTTTTTATTGATAACTTTGCTACGAGCAGAGGCGATGATCGCAGCGTGCAGGTCGCCAGCTGCTCGCATATAGACGCTCCTATAAATATTCATCCACAAATATCTGCTCTTATGAAGAAGCACAATTTCTCGGCTGGGCCATCGATCCTCGACGAGAGCGTAATCAGAGATGCTGCTGGTGCAGTCCTTAACTATCAGGGCACTGGCCTCTCTATCCTCGAAGTTTCTCACCGTGCTAAGGAATTCTCTGCAACGATGGAGGAAGCACGTAACCTCATGAAGGAACTGCTCGATGTACCCGAGGGGTACGAAGTGCTCTTCCTCGGTGGTGGTGCCAGCCTGCAGTTTGCACAGGTTCCTATGAACCTCCTCAAGAAGAAGGCTGCCTACGTCGATTCAGGTACGTGGGCAAGGCTGCAAAGGAAGCTAAGGCCTTCGGTGAGGTCATCACCTTCTCCTCTAAGGATGACAACTACATCTGGTACCCCAAGCCATGGGAAAAGAACGAAGTACCCGATGACGTGGACTACCTCCACATCACGACCAACAACACGGTCTATGGTACGGAGCTCCGCTACGATCCCGATGTAAAGGTCCGTCTCGTAGGGGATATGTCTTCTGACATCTTCACTCGCCAGGTAGATGTATCGAAGTACGACCTGATCTATGGTGGTGCTCAGAAGAACATCGCTCCTGCTGGTGTTACCTTCGTCATCGTACGCCGTGATGCTGTCGGTCACATCGAAGACAACCGCATCATCCCCACGATGCTGAAGTACGACACGCACTTCAAGGACTCTATGTACAATACACCTCCTGTCTTCCCCGTCTACGTAGCTCTGCAGACGATGAAGTGGTACAAGGAACTCGGTGGTGTCAAGGTCCTCGAGCAGATGAACCTCGAAAAGGCTGGCATGCTCTACGATGAAATCGACCGCAACCGCCTCTTCCGCGGTACCGTCAATACCGAAGACCGCTCGATCATGAACGTATGCTTCGTCCTCAACGACGAGTACAAGGAGCTCGAATCCGAATTCTACGACTTCGCTGTCTCTCGCGGTGCATACAGCTTCAAGGGTCACCGCTCTGTAGGTGGCTTCCGTGCTTCTCTCTACAACGCTCTGCCTAAGAGCAGCGTCCAGTTCCTCATCGACCTGATGAAGGAATTCGAACGTAAGCACTAAGCTTCCCTCGCTTTAAGAAGATAAACGTAACGGCACAGACCACCCCGACCCTCATCGCTGTGGGCGAAGAGTGGTCTGTGCCGTCGCTTATCTCTATCCCATCTCACACGCTTCAAATACACATCTATACATCATGTCAAAGGTTCTTATTGCCACCGAAAAACCCTTCGCTGCTCCCGCAGTAGCTGGTATCAAGCAAATCCTCACCGAAGCTGGCTTCGAAGTAGTCCTCCTCGAAAAGTACACGACTAAGGCCGAGCTCCTCGCAGCTGTCGCCGACGTCGAAGCAATCATCATCCGTAGCGACATCATAGATGCCGAGGTCTTCGACGCTGCTAAGCAGCTCAAGATCGTCGTCCGCGCTGGTGCCGGCTACGACAACGTAGACCTCGAGTCCGCTACCGCTCATGGCGTATGCGTGATGAACACTCCTGGACAGAACGCTAACGCTGTAGCTGAGCTCGTCTTCGCTATGCTCCTCTTCGGCGTACGTAACCGCTTCAACGGCACCTCTGGTACTGAGCTCAAGGATAAGAAGCTTGGCCTCCTCGCTTACGGTAACACGGGCCGCAACGTAGCTCGCATCGCTAAGGGCATCGGCATGGATATCTATGCTTACGACCCCTTCACGCCTGCCGAAGTCATCGAGAAGGAAGGTGTACACGCTGTCGCCAGCCAGAAGGAGCTCTTCTCTACCTGCGACATCGTCTCCCTCCACATCCCCGCTACGCCTGAGACTAAGGGCTCTATCGGCCGCGAACTCGTGAGCCTCATGCCTAAGAAGGGTATCCTCGTGAATACCGCTCGTAAGGAAGTCATCAACGAACCCGAGCTCATCGCCCTCCTCAAGGAACGCGAAGACCTCCGCTACTTCGCTGATATCCGTCCAGGCGCTCACGAAGAATTCGAAGCTGCTGCTGGCGACCGTTACTTCTCGACCCCCAAGAAGATGGGTGCTCAGACGTCTGAAGCCAACACCAACGCTGGTCTGGCTGCTGCTCGTCAGATCGTCGGCTTCATCAAGGAAGGCAACGAACGCTTCCGTCTGAATAAGTAGTCCGACTACCTTACGTCACTATCTTCCCACCTTAGATAAGACTTACCTCCATGGCTATCATCAAACCTTTCCGTGGTATCCGTCCTCCACAGGACCTTGTAGAGCGTGTAGCTTCTCGTCCCTACGACGTACTCAACAGCGAAGAAGCCCGTGCTGAGGCTGAAGGCAATGAGATGTCTCTCTATCATATCATCCGCCCCGAGATTGACTTCCCCGTGGGCACCGATGAGCACGAAGAGAAGGTCTACCAGAAGGCTGCTGAGAACTTCCGCCTCTTCCGTGAGAAGGGCTGGCTCGTACAGGACGCTAAGGAGAACTACTACGTCTATGCCCAGACGATGAATGGCAAGACGCAGTACGGTCTCGTCGTCTGCGCCGCTGTAGAAGACTATATGAACGGTGTCATCAAGAAGCACGAGCTTACCCGCCGCGATAAGGAAGAAGACCGCATGAAGCATGTCCGCGTGAACAACGCTAACATCGAGCCCGTCTTCTTCGCCTACCCCGCGAAGGATGAGATCAATAAGATCGTCGCTAAGTACACCAAGGAGAAGCCCGTCTACAGCTTCATCGCTCCTCTCGATGGCTTCGGTCACGAGTTCTGGATCATCGATGATGCTGCCGACATCCAGCGCATCACGGAGCTCTTCGCCGAGATGCCCGCTCTCTACATCGCTGACGGCCACCACCGCTCTGCGGCTGCTGCCCTCGTGGGTGATGAGAAGCGTAAGCAGAACCCCAACCACACGGGGAACGAAGAGTACAACTACTTCATGGCTGTGTGCTTCCCCGATGACCAGCTGACGATCATCGACTACAACCGCGTAGTCAAGGATCTCAATGGCCTGACGAAGGAAGAGCTCCTCCACAAGCTGGAGAAGAACTTCATCGTCGAGGACAAGGGTACGGAGATCTACACGCCTAAGGGGCTGCACAACTTCTCCCTCTACCTCGGGGATCACTGGTATTCACTCACGGCTAAGCCCGGTACGTACGATGACAACGATCCCATCGGCGTGCTTGACGTGACGATCTCTTCTAACCTCATCCTCGATGAGATCCTCGGCATCAAGGACCTCCGCTCTGACAAGCGTATCGACTTCGTCGGCGGTATCCGTGGCCTTGGCGAGCTGAAGAAGCGCGTCGATAGCGGTGAGATGAAGTTTGCTCTCGCACTCTACCCTGTCTCTATGAAGCAGCTGATCGATATCGCTGACTCGGGCAATATCATGCCTCCTAAGACGACGTGGTTCGAGCCTAAGCTCCGCTCAGGTCTCATCATCCACGAGCTCGTCTAAGAGACTGCCCCTCCCTTTCGCACCAGCCCCCGAAGCCTTCCCTCCTGGGAGTCCTTCGGGGGCTGTTGCTTTCCCTCCTTCTACCACACCAAAACACATCCATCATGAGCTACACATTACCCCTTGGTGCGCCTATGCGGCGTGCCCTTTCCTTGTCCCTCTCCCTTCTGCTTCTCGCTGGCTGTAGTGCCCGAGATAATGGCTTGCCTCTGCCTAAGCCCCAGCCTAAAGAAGGCTCGTCTACCCTGCACCTCTCGGTACGTGCACCACGGAGCATTGCCCTGCGCGGACTCGACGAAGAGGATCCGATGCTCCAGATCTCCACGCTTCACTTTGCCTTCTATTCGGAGGCGACTCAGCTCTCCACCCAGCTTCGCGAGGTGAAGGTTACCTCTACCGAGCAGCTGAAGGATATCAATCTCTCGCTCCCCGAAGGGGCTTATAAGCTCGTCGTCGTAGCGAATGCCACCCGCCCGCTGCTGGAGCAGATCGCTATCGGCCGTCCGCTGAGCGCTATATCGGGCTACATGACCCTATTCGTAGATGGGCTCTCTACGGCGTCGGGCTCGAAGCTCACCGTCTCCCAGCTCAATGAGCAGGGGGCGATCTCGGTGCCTGTCTCCACCTTCGGTGCTTCGACCCCTCAGCTGCAGGTGACTCTGGAGCCAGCTCTCGCACGCGTCTTCGTCTATGGTGAGCCCGAGCTCCCCTCGGGTGTCACACGGGGGAGTGCTCCTGCGGACTATCTGGTGACGGGTGTCACGCGCTATACGGCACCACTCCGTCCGCTGGGACTTCTGCGCTCGGGCGCCAAGGAGACGGCTGGCGATGGCTCGGCTGCTGCAGACCGCTATCCCTCGAGCTACCTCTATGAGAAGTGGTCGACCGCAGCCCCGACGAACTTCGGCGAGTACCTCGCTCACTACACGCAGGACATGATCCTCGGGAAGACATCGGTAGTGCTCCCACGTGCTACCTTCCTCGCGAATGAAGCTGCCTTTGATGCGGCACGCAAGAGTCAGCCTTATTACATCCGCGAGACGACCGTGCCTCCTACGGCCTACCTCGTTGGTGGTGTCCCCACGGTCATCCTGCGCTTCCCCTATATCCCTGCGGGGCTTAGCCTGCAGGGCGATGAAGGCTGGTTCAGCTTCGATGGCTTGTACTATGCTGAGCATGAGCTACGCCAAATCATCAAGACGGGGAAGGCGGATAATGCACGTCTCCAGCAGGCTGTCCAAGAGGCTGCGCTGACGGAGGGCTCGCTGTCTGCTCCCTTCGAGTCACATGGTATCAGCTTCCACCATCGTGGCTACTGCTACTATACGATCCCCATCCGCCACTTCGATGATAGCGAAGCTCCCGAGAAGACAGCGCATGGGCGCTACGGGCTGGTGCGTGGCAATGAGTACCGCATCCATCTGACACGCATCCTGCGCCCAGGCTCTGCACTGCCCCCTGATCTGTCGAAGGATCAGCGCCCGCTGACCGAGGAGCGTGACCTGCGCTCCGTCGTGCATGTGAGGCCAGTCGTCACCCGTTCGCATGAGGCGCATCTATAGCTGCCCATATTCATCCGAGTAAAGTATAAGCCCCGCACTCAGCATCAGCTGTGGTGCGGGGCTTCGCTCTATGAGTGGTGGGGATGAACCAGATGATGAGTATGGACGTTATAGATAGAAAGCGGCCTCAGCTCGGAAGGAGGAAGAGCTGAGGCCGTACAATCCATGTGTATTTGTCAGGCGATGGTCCGGTGAGGTGACCGTTAGATTTGAGGCACGATAAGATTGCTTCGAATTGGTATAACAAAGGTGTGAAGTTTCTTGCGCAAAAACAAGCAATTTCGCGCCGCCGAAAAACTTTAATCTCCCTTTACAAGTGTCCCCACGGATAACCAGAAAAAGGCGGGTTGAATAGTAAAAAGGATGGGGTATCTCTATCCTTTTTTACGCTTTGCATCAGCGAGATAGGGCGATGTTTTGCCCGGAAAATACTAAAATATTTAGCGAAGGGTGTCCCAGCTTCATCGATTGGATGGAGTTGGGCTTTTCTATTGTGAGGGGATGGGAGCTCCTCGGAGTCCCCCCTTCTTGCTCGTGATTTGCTGAGCTAAAATGCCCCTTGCTTTCGGCGCTCTACGTGAAGGAGATATACGTCTTTGCACTGAGTGAAAAAGTAACCCGTATTGGTCTCTCGTCAAACCTATATTGGTCAGCGGGTGAACCTATATAGATCGACAAGCGAACCTATAGTGGTCGAGATGCGAACCAATATAGGTTCATACCACTAACCTATAGTGGTTCACCCACGGACCAATAGTGGTTGGTATTCTCCCCTCCTGCAGAGGCGGTCAGCACAGGTGTATGACACCCCTCGGATGATTAGTAAAAGGGCCGTATACATTGTAATCGCCATAGTCCTTACTCGGGTGGTGGGTGAAGCGTATCGATGAAGTGAGTGGGATGCGCTCTTTGTTTGTGTAGAAAGCGGATCTAAGGAATATACGCTGTCTATACCCAGATAGAGAGGTATCACTATTGTTTGTTAATGTTTTTATATCTTTGTAATGTTTTAACAGGTGAGGTGGCTTCCCTTTAGAGGGAGGATCCATTGAGTCTACGACCCACTGAATCTAATGCCATCTTGCTTATGGAGGGCTATTTACGAAGTCTTAGCATACTGCTTCAGCCCTCGTCAGGATAAGTAACATGACAACTCCTAATTAGAATGTATATATGAAGAAACTTTCTTTGGTTCTTTGCGCTACGATGCTTGCTGGCATTGGTAGCAAGGCTATGGCTCAGGTACAGGACGTTAGCTTCACGGTCGCACCCGTAGTAGGCTACACCCACTGGGACAGCAAGCTCAACCTCGGTGACTCACCCTTCTGGGGTGTGCGTGCAGGCTTCGGCTTCGGCCCCCTCGTTGAGATCCGCGGGATCTATGAGCGTAGCTTTGACCTCAAGGGCAAGCTCAAGAACAATTCCTCGACTCCCTCATGGCTCCTCAACTGGGCTGACAAGCTCGAAGACTCTAACGTAGACATCAAGCGCTACGGTGGTGAACTCAAGTTCAACCTCTGGTCTAACGCCTTCGTCACGCCTTACCTCACCGCTGGTGGTGGTATCATGGAGCTCGGCTACAAGGCTACGCCCGTCGGTGGCACGGCTACGAGCTACAAGGAAAAGCAGATCTACGGCGCCGGTGGTGTCGGTCTGAAGTTCAACATGGGCCGTCGCGTATCCCTCTCGCTCGAAGGTAAGGACCTTATCTTCAACGTCAATCCAGGCAACCGCTACCTCGCTTCTGCCGCTAACGGTGGTGACCAGCTCCACAACTGGACGGGTCAGGCTTCGCTTGACATCTACTTCGGTGGCACGAACTACGACTCTGGCGATGCGATCTCTCGTGCGTACCGTAACATGTACTCCGATGGCTTCCGTGGCGTCAAGTTCGTCCTCGAGCCCGGTATCGCTTATGTAGACTACCCCGCTGCTTCAGGTCTTCAGCCTCAGTGGTTCCTCGGTGGTTCTGCAGGGTTTGACTTCTCGTCGATCTTCGGTATCCGCGGGTTCTACTACTCAGCTACGAAGACTCCTGGTACGCTCGACTTCAACCTGAACAACGAGCTCCGCATGTACGGGGGTAACTTCATCGCTCGTCTGAACATGCCTCGCGGTCTGACGCCTTACCTCAACCTCGGTGCTGGTTATCGCGAAGTCACGGGTAAGTTCACGCCTACCGTCACGGGTGCTACGCCTAAGAGCGGCCTCTTCCTCTTCGGTGGTGGTGGTCTTGAGATCCCCCTCTTCAAGTATGTCGCTCTCTATGGTAGTGTCAACGCTATGCTGAGCGAACAGGAAAATCCTGCTATCACGAGCGTCACCGACCCTGCTGACGTGAAGGTCAACGCCTTCTACCAGGCTGGTGTCCGCTTCAACTTCGGTCGCTCTAACCGCGACGGTCGTGAGCTCTACCAGAGCTACAGCGATGCTCAGACGCGCTCTGAAGTCGCTCGCCTGCAGGAATCCAACCTTGAGGAAATGAACGCTCTGCGTGCTGACTACGACGCTCGTATCAAGAAGCTCAACGCTCAGCGTGCTGACTACGATGCTCGTATCAAGAAGCTCAACGAAGAGCTGGCTGATGCAGTCTCTCGCCGCGACACCGTCACGGTGACCCGCGTACTGCGTGAGAAGAACGAAGTAGCTGACCGCATCACGCACGTCGACAACCAGACGACTCAGGTCGCTACGCAGAAGCCTCAGGTCGCTCAGCAGGGCCGTACGGTCACGCTGACCAAGGCTCAGTTCGACGCTCTCGTCAACCAGGTCGTCAGCGACCTCAAGCGTGAGAAGGGCTCACAGGTATCTGTATCTGATGTCACGGGTAGCAACCTCTCTGACCTCGATAAGATCCTCCTCCTGAACGCTCTTTATCGTAGCCCCTACGCTGCTCCTAACTTCCTCGGCCAGCCCGTACAGGCTCAGCCTCAGGTACAGCCCCAGCAGCTGCAGAGCCAGGACGCCTCTAAGGTAGACCCCAGCATCGCTCTCGTCAAGCGCCTCGACCAGGTCATCGACCGCCTCGACGCTATCAACACGACTCAGGCTCAGCAGATCGCTGGTGCTCAGCAGTCGGGTAAGTCCAGCGATGACATCCGCCTCATCGAGCAGTATCTGCAGAATGAGCAGAACCGTCGTGACCGTGTCATCGTCGCTGGTCAGAACGAGAAGGATGAAGTCTACGCTAAGGAAGTCAAGGTAGAGCCTGCTAAGGAAACGCTGAAGTTCAACCGTGCTGCCCTCTTCGTAGGTCCTAACTTCGGTGATCAAGTCGGTGTCAACGTAGGCGCTCGCGGCTACATGCAGATCCTCGACTCTCAGTTCGACTTCGCTCCCGATGCTTATGTAGCCTTCGGTAAGAAGACGGGCTTTGGTCTGAACGCTAACATCCTCTACAACCTGCCTACCTTCCTCGATGGGGCTATCACGCCTTACCTCGGTGTCGGTCTGGGTGTCAATAGCATCGGTGGTGTATCACGCTTCCTCCCCAACTTTGTCGTCGGTACGTCCCTCGGCAACGTCCTCGGTGGTCGTGTCTTCGTTGACTACACCGCTCGTGGTGCCTTCCGCAATAACCAGCTGGCTGTAGGCTATCGCTTCAACTTCTAAGAGACATGCGTCCTATGAAGTCCCTCCTCCTTGCTCTCTCCCTCTTCTCTGTTAGCTCTGTCGCCTTGGCACAGAGCGCAGGGCAGAGCGTGAGTCAGCCTCTCACTGCGGCCGACACGCTCATCACCCTCTCTGAGGAAGATCTGATGCGTGCCGTGCGTGCTGTCGCCGAAGCCCGTATAGCAGCGGAGAGCCAGCAGCAGACCAAGCAGACGGCCTACGGCCTCACGGCCGAAGACCTCCGTCTGGTGAAGCTGCAGATGCTCCTCAGCGCCCTCGGTCTCGGTGGTGTAGCACCCCAGCAGCCCATGCCCTACGCACCTGCTGGTAGCGTGAATTATACCTACGCACCTCATACTGCTACCCAGGCACAGCCTCAGGTGAGAAATAGCCGTCTCGATCGCCTCGAGCAGCTGATGCTCCTCCTCCTGCAGCGCCGTGACTCGGACCGTGATGCTATCGTCCTGCCCGCTCGCTCTAAGGGCCAGAAGCAGACGATCATCCAGCAGCCCGTCGTAGACAATAGCTCGAGCGACTCGCTCCTGCGCGAGCTCCAGCAGGAGCTCGCTGCCCTGCGTGCTGCTCAGCAGGCTCAGCCCGCACAGCAGCCTCAGGTGATCATCCAGCAGCCTGCTCCTACGGTCATTCAGCAGCCCCTGCAGCCCGAGGTGCAGACGAAGACAGAGGTCCGCACGGACACGGTCGTCGTCTCCTACTTCAAGCGTCAGGTCTTCTTCGCCGTAGGTAAGAGCGATCTGCTCCCCGAAGCACGCCTCGCTCTCAACGAAGTCTATCGCGTCCTCGCAGGCGATCCCGATATGAAGCTCTACCTCACGGGCTACGCTTCCCCCGAAGGGAATGCCCTCGTGAACGAGCGTCTCTCGCAGCGCCGTAGTCAGGCTGTCCTCGACTACCTCACTGCTTGTGGGATCTCTTCCGACCGCCTCATCAGCATCGCTGGTGGTGTCGATCGCAATACCGACCTCAAGAGCAGCGCTCGACGTGTCGACATTGAGCTGAAGAAGTAAGCCCATCGGCACGCTATCCACATAGCAAGAAGCCCCATCTATCCCGCTGATAGATGGGGCTTTTTCGTTATCTTTGAGGAGAATATGCCCTGCAGGTGAGTGCTAAGGCATCTCGTCTATAGGGGGCTATCCTCCCAAGTTTCATTTATCGCCCATGCTTCATCAGACACGCTCGCTCCTGGCGGGCCTCCTGCTCAGCCTCGTACTGGTAGGCTGCTCCTCGGCGGGTCTTGGTCGCTCAAAGAGCCTTGACCCGATCGACTATGTAGACCCCTACATGGGGAATATTAGCCATCTCCTTGTGCCCACCTTCCCCACAGTGCATCTGCCTAATGGGATGATGCGTGTGCACCCGCAGCGTACGGACTATGCCTCTGAGCAGATCGCAGGTCTGCCGGTGATCCTGACGTCGCACCGTGGCGTATCGGCCTTCGCTATCAGCCCGCTGAGTGCCCTCAGCGATAGCCTCCCCGAGGTGTCACGCTATAGCTACGATAGCGAGAGCGTCCGTCCCTACCTCTATGAGGTGACCTTGCTGGAGCCCGAGGTGCGTGTGCGCTATGCTCCCTCGTACCGCAGTGCGATCTATCAGTTCAACTTCGAGCGGGCTAAGGCAGGTCATCACCTTGTCTTCTCTACGCCCGATGGGGAGCTCGTCGCTTCGGGGAAGAACCTCTTCGGCTACCAGCAGCTCGAGGACTCTACGCGTGTCTACCTCTATGCCGAGCTGGATGCTGAGCCCACGGAGCGCCTCGTGCGTGATACACTCACGGGGCGCCTCGCGACGGTCGATGGCGTGGCACGTGGCAATACCCTCTGCCTCTCCTTCGCTAAGCAGGGCGTGACCCTCCGCTACGGCGTGTCGTACATCAGCGTCGAGCAGGCCAAGCGCAACGTCGAGCGGGAGATCCAGTCCTTCGAGGTCAATCTCGTGGCTAAGTATGGGCGCAACGAGTGGTCTAAGGCCCTGGATAAGGTCGAGATCGAGGGCGGTACTCCCGAGGAGCGCCGTGTCTTCTACACCTCACTCTACCGCACCTATGAGCGTATGATCTGCCTCTCGGAGGACGGCCGCTACTGGAGTGGCTTTGACAAGAAGGTCCACGATGACGAGGGCGTACCCTTCTACACCGACGACTGGCTGTGGGATACCTACCGCGCTACGCACCCCTTACGCATCCTCCTCGACCCCGTGAAGGAGCAGCAGATGCTCACGAGCTACCTCCGTATGGCTGAGCAGAGCCCCGAGGGATGGCTACCTACCTTCCCCGAAGTCACGGGCGACACACACCGCATGAACGGCTCGCATACCATCGCCACCTTCGCTGATGCTTACGCTAAGGGGCTCACGGGCTTCAACCTGAGTGCTGCTTACCAAGCTGCGAAGAAGACGATGGCGGAGAAGTCTTACCTGCCCTGGACACGTCGCCCCAAGGGGGTACTCTCGGAGTTTATGGATAAGGAAGGCTACTTCCCTGGTCTGGATATCGGGGAGAAGGAGACCGTCCCCGAGGTGACGCTGTGGGAGAAGCGTCAGAGTGTCGCCGTCAGCCTCGCTGCTGCCTACGACTATTGGTGCCTGTCGCAGCTGGCGAAGTTCTCCGGCCACGACGTGGAGAGTGCCGACTACCTGCGTCGCTCCTACGACTACCGCAAGCTCTTCAACTACGATACGGGCTTCTTCCACCCCAAGAATAAGAAGGGTCGCTTCATCGAGCCCTTCAACTATGAGCTCTCTGGTGGCCTCGGTGCACGTGACTACTACGATGAGAACAATGCCTACACCTACCGCTGGGACGTACAGCACAACCCCGCTGACCTCATCTATCTGATGGGCGGTCGTGAGCGCTTCATCGAGCGTCTGGACGAGACCCTGCGCACACCACTCAGTATGTCCAAGTGGGAGTTCTACAGCAAGCTCCCCGACCAGACGGGGAACGTCGGGCAGTTCGCCATGTCGAACGAGCCCAGCCTCCACATCCCCTATCTCTACAACTACGCTGGAGCTCCCTGGCGCACGCAGCGTCTGGTGCGTAAGCTCATCGACACGTGGTTCCGTAGCGACCTGATGGGTATGCCTGGTGACGAAGACGGTGGCGGTATGACGGCCTTCGTGGTCTTCTCCATGATGGGTATCTACCCCGTGACCCCTGGTATGCCTGTGTACAATATTGGTACGCCCTTCTTCTCCAAGGTGACGCTGCGTCTGGCTTCGGGTCGCACCTTCGTCATCGAGGCGGAAGGCGCTTCCTCGGAGAACAAGTACATCCAGAAGGCTACGCTCAACGGCAAGCCCCTCGATCGCCCTTGGATCCGCCACAGCGATCTGGCTGCCGGTGGCAAGCTCGTCTTCACCATGGGCTCTCGCCCTAACAAGAGCTGGGGTGCGACTACGCCTCCTCCCTCTGCTGAGCGCGTCGAGCTGACGGAATAGTCCGCACACCGCTCTTAAAAAGTCATACCGCTCCCCCGCCTCGTGCCACAGCTGCACGGGGTGGGGGAGCGGTCGTTTATTCGCCTCACTCACAAGCTGCTCCGTGCGTGAGAAGGCGTAATTCAGAATGTCCCCTTCGGGAGGTCATTGGGTGAACCAGTACTGGTCGACGAAGTGACCAGTACTGGTGACTAATATCGACCAGTACTGCTTCGCATCGTGACCACTACTGGTCCGATCGCTGACCAGTAGTGGTTCGCCTACCGACCAATATAGGTTCGTGCCACCCTTCACTATAAGGATGGAGAATGCGGCTCCCAAGCATGGTGAATAGAGATACGAAAGCGGGCTCAGATGATAGTCATCT
>ERZ772935.752-NODE-752-length-12844-cov-18.738134_pt1 | contig 12844 bp, 8 predicted proteins | sample MGYA00511683_ERZ772935 | MGnify/ENA primary metagenome ERZ772935 (study PRJEB29015, sample SAMEA2738086) | human oral metagenome | biome: human oral; feature: human-associated habitat; material: saliva | place: China | collected 2228 ...
TTGGCTTAGAAGCAGCCATCCTTGAAAGAGTGCGTAATAGCTCACTGGTCAAGTGGTTCTGCGCCGACAATGTAGCGGGGCTCAAGCGTACCGCCGAAGCTGTGGCAACAACACGATTGTGCTGGCGCCAGGAACTGGAGTGCTGGTGTGTTGTTGGGTAGGGGAGCGTCCTGCACGAGGTGAAGCCTGGAGGTGACTTCTGGTGGATTGTGTGGGAGTGAGAATGCAGGCATGAGTAACGAATCTGCGGTGAGAATCCGCAGCGCCGATTGACTAAGGGTTCCAGGGCTAGGTTTATCCGCCCTGGGTTAGTCGGGTCCTAAGGCGAGGCCGACAGGCGTAGTCGATGGACAACCAGTTGATATTCTGGTACCGCGTTGTGACCGCCCATGCTGAAGTCATTGTGCTAACCAATTTGCCTGCCACCTGCTGGGCCTTCGGGTTTGGTGGTGTGTGTGGGTCTTGGGGTCCCGGTGATTGTAGGCAAGCGTGTTAACAGGGGTGACGCAGACAGGTAGCTGCAGTGCGCCGATGGTTGTGCGTATTTAAGGTTGTGGCCCGTCCTCCAGGTAAATCCGGGGGGCACTAGGGGTGAGAACTGATGAGGGTGACACGGTTGTGTTGTCTTGTGGTGATCCTATGCTGCCAAGAAAAGCCTCGACGTGAGGGCATGACGCGCCCGTACCCTAAACCGACTCAGGTGGTCAGGTAGAGTATACCGAGGCGTTCGAGTGAATCATGGTTAAGGAACTCGGCAAAATTCCTCCGTAACTTCGGGATAAGGAGGACCCCGTGACTTCCCCGCACCGTTGCGTGTGGGTGGGGTTGGGGGGTCGCAGAGAATAGGGAGAAGCGACTGTTTATCAAAAACACAGGTGCGTGCGAAGCCGTAAGGCGATGTATACGCACTGACGCCTGCCCGGTGCTGGAAGGTTAAGAGGAACCGTCAACACCCCCCGCGGGTGTGAAGCGGTGAATTTAAGCCCCAGTAAACGGCGGTGGTAACTATAACCATCCTAAGGTAGCGAAATTCCTTGTCGGGTAAGTTCCGACCTGCACGAATGGCGTAACGACTTCTCTACTGTCTCAACCATGAACTCGGCGAAATTGCATTACGAGTAAAGATGCTCGTTACGCGCAGAAGGACGGAAAGACCCCGGGACCTTTACTATAGCTTGGTATTGGTGCGCGTTATAGCTTGTGTAGGATAGGTGGGAGACTGTGAAGTGGTCACGCTAGTGATTGTGGAGTCGTTGTTGAAATACCACTCTGGTTATAGCGTGTGCCTGAACCTTGGCCCGTGATCCGGGTTAGGGACAGTGCCTGGTGGGTAGTTTAACTGGGGCGGTTGCCTCCTAAATTGTAACGGAGGCGCTCAAAGGTTCCCTCATCCTGGTCGGTAACCAGGTGTTGAGTGTAAGTGCACAAGGGGGCTTGACTGCGAGACTGACAGGTCGAGCAGGTACGAAAGTAGGAACTAGTGATCCGGCGATCCCGTGTGGGTGGGTCGTCGCTCAACGGATAAAAGGTACCCCGGGGATAACAGGCTGATCCTGCCCAAGAGTCCATATCGACGGCATGGTTTGGCACCTCGATGTCGGCTCGTCGCATCCTGGGGCTGGAGCAGGTCCCAAGGGTTGGGCTGTTCGCCCATTAAAGCGGTACGCGAGCTGGGTTTAGAACGTCGTGAGACAGTTCGGTCCCTATCCTCTGCGCGCGTTGGAAACTTGAGAAGGGCTGTCCCTAGTACGAGAGGACCGGGACGGACGAACCTCTGGTGTGCCAGTTATCCTGCCAGGGGTATGGCTGGTTTGCTACGTTCGGGATGGGTAACCGCTGAAAGCATCTAAGCGGGAAACTAGCTTCGAGATTAGGTTTCCGTCCCATTGTTTGGGGGGAGGTTCCCGGTAGATTACCGGGTTGATAGGCTAGGAGTGTAGACATTGTAAAGTGACCAGCTTACTAGTACTAATTGACCGATAACTAACAATAATTCTTGTTTTTGGGGGTGTTTGCGTCCACTGTGCGGTTCACGGCTAACACGGCCTTGACGGACCCTTTGCGGGGTTTGTGGGTTGGGTTGGTACATGTGGATATATTGTTTCACTGGCTTGGGTTTCGCCCTGTGGGGTGTTGCTTGTTTTGGTTGTGTTGGTGGTTTTAGCGAGGGGGTTACACCCAGTATCCTTTCCGAACCTGGAAGTTAAGCCTTTCTGCGCTGATGGTACTGCAACTGGTAGGTTGTGGGAGAGTAGGGCACTGCCAACCGTGTTTTTGTGGTGGGGGTGTTGGTCCTGTTGTGGGGTCGGCGCCCCCACCACTCTTTTTTGTTTGTGGTCTTGAAGATCGGGCGTTGTAGGGGGTGTGTTAGGTTTTCTAACACACCCCCTACTTTTATGTTTTGTTTGTGGTGTGTTTGGGGGTGGGGGCACCCCCCCTTTTTTTATGTGTTTATAGGGCACTTGCCGTTAAAGGTAGTCAAAGACACGCCTACCGTTAGGCGACAGGCATACTAGAACTGCACCTACCCGGCTAAACTTGATACTAGGTTTCTACGTATATTCTCAACTAAACAGGATGGTTTTGATGGCGCAACGCTTTGATGATTCTCGTTCAGGCGGCGATAACCGCAATCAGGGGCGTGGCGGCGACCGCCACAGTGCCGATCGACGTCGTCGAGATGACGCACCGCGCAACCGTTCTGGAGCACGTGACTACCGCAGCGAAGGCCAGCGCGGACACTACCGCAACCAAGACGAGCACGGCCGCGACCGTCGCCATGATGGCGAACGCTACGGCGAACGATCAAACTCCCGCTACGGTGAGCGTCGTGAAGAGCGTGGCTGGCGTGATGGCGAACGCCGTGAAGGCGGGCGTAACTGGCGCGATTCGCGCGACAGTGGCCGTAACTGGCGTGATGGTGAGCGCCGTGAAGAGCGTCCCCGCCGCGAAGAAGGCCACCGCGACGAGCGCAATTGGGGCGATCGTCCCCGCCGCGACGAGCGTGGCTGGCAAGAGCGTGGTCACGAGCGCCGTCGTGATGGTGAGCGTCGTGAAGAGCGTAACTGGCGTGATGGTGAGCGTCGTGAAGAGCGTAACTGGCGTGATGGTGAGCGTCGCGAAGATCGCCCCCGCCGTGAGGGAGACCGTCGTGATGAGCGTCCGCGCCGCGACGGCGAACGCTCAGACTTCCGTCGTGGCCAGGGCCGTGGTGGCAACCGTAACGGCCGTTTTGACCGTGACCGCCTGCGCGGCGAGCGCCGCAACTCGCGTCCACCCCAGCGTAACCGTGTGCCCGAGCCGGAACTGCCTGAAGACGTTAGTGCCAAGGACCTAGACAGCACTGCCCGCATGGGGTTGCGTGCGCTTAGCCGCCTTAACGCCGAAAACATTGCCCGTCACCTAGTGATGACCCAGCGTCTGCTAGAAACCGACCCGGAAGTCGCTTACGCCCACGCTCGCTATGCTGCCTCACACGCCGGCCGTATCGCTATTGTGCGTGAAGCTGCCGGTATCGCCGCCTACGTGGCCGGACTGTACTCAGAGGCGCTGCGTGAACTGCGCGCCGCCCGTCGCCTTAGCGGCATGGACACCATGTACCGTGCCATGGAAGTTGACTGTGAGCGCGCCCTGGGCCGCCCTGACGCCGCACTGCGCTCGGCCCAGAATGCTCTACAGCTAGACCTGGAAGATGACGAGCGCGCTGAGCTGGCCATTGTGGTCACCGGCATCTACCACGACCAGGGCAATGACGAGCTGGCCCTGATCACCATTGAAGACGCCATCCGTAAGGCTCCCAAGGACACTGAGACCCTACGTCGCCTGCACTCCGTGCGCGCTGACCGCCTAGAAGACCTAGGCCGGGTGCGTGAAGCTGAGGCTATTCGTGAGCGCATTTACGTGCCCGAAGAGCCCGAAGTGGAGCTGTATGACATTGAGGAAGAATCCGCCCCTGAACTGGCCGAAATTGCTCGCCAGCTAGAGGAGCAGAGCCAGGCTGAGGCTGCTGAGCGTCGTCGTGAGGCTGAGAAGCTAGAGGCTGCCCGCCAGGATGGTTCCGCCGACGGCGCCGCTGCTGATAGCGAGGCTGCGGACTCTGCTGTGGGTAGTGAGACCGACGACGTCGTAGACACCGTCCAGGACGGGGCGGATGAGGCGGATGACGCCGCAGCGACTGATGAAGAAGAGCCCGAGGTAGTCGCTGAAGAGAGCGAGACTGAGGCAACTGAAGCAGCCGACAGCGCTGAAGGCGACGACGTCGACCCCATTGCCGCCGAGGTAGAGGACGTAATCGAAGGACGCAGCAAATGAGCGCCACCCTGCTGGGCACCACCAAGCCGCTAGTTGAAGAATTTGAGCTAGCCCTGCTGGACCTAGATGGGGTGTGCTACTCCGGCGCAGACCCAGTTGTGCACGCCACCGACTCAGTCATGGCGGCCAAAGGCCAGGGGCTACGCACCTGCTTTGTCACCAACAACGCCTCACGCACCCCCGCCCAGGTGGTAGCTAAACTTGCCGGCTTTGGCATTGAGGCAGATGAACAGCAGATCTACACCGCCGCCATGGACGCGGTGGCCTTGCTAGCTGAGCATGTGCCGGCCCCCGCAACCGTGCTAGTAGTTGGCGGCGCCGGGGTGGAGCAGGCCCTAACCGAGGCTGGATACACCACTACCCGCAGCGCCCTAGACAACCCGGCCGCAGTGGTACAGGGCTATGACCCCAGTGTTGACTGGGCGGCCATGAGTGAAGCCGCCTACGCCATCACCAACGGGGCCCTGCATGTGGCCACCAACCTGGACTCCACCTTGCCCACCGAGCGCGGCTTTGCGCTAGGTAACGGCTCGCTGGTGGCCGCAGTAGTGCACGCCACCGAACGCCAGCCGCTAGCTGCCGGTAAGCCTTTTGCCGGTATCTACACGCGCGCCATCGCCCGCTCTGGTGGTGGTAAAGCCATCGCGGTAGGCGACCGTCTAAACACCGACCACGCCGGGGCACGCCAATCCTCACTACCCTCACTGCACGTACTTACCGGTGTGGCCAGCGCACGCGACGTGCTGCTAGCTCCGCCCCAGTACCGGCCCACCTTCCTGCACACCGACCTGCGCGGTTTGCTTGAGCCCCAACCCCAGCCCCAACGCACTGCTGCAGGCTGGCAGGTGGGTGACGCCGTCGCCAAGGTAGAAAACGGCGCCGTAACCCTAAGCTTTGACGGTAAAAACGTTGAGCTGGGCGGCCAGAGCGTAACTTTGAGCCTAAACGCCTACCGGGCCGCCGCCGTGGCTGCCTGGGACCTGGCTGATCAGGGCCAAACCCTAATCAACCTGCCAGACATCACGGTTGCAGAAACGCGTTAATGGCTAGGCTGACCCGCTTAGACACCGAGCTGGTACGCCGCCAGCTAGCACCTTCACGTAACCAGGCTGCCGCGCTTATCAGCGACGGCAAAGTGAAAGTTGACGGTCAGGTAGTTACCAAACCTGCCCGGCAGGTCAACCCGGCGCAAGCCATTTTGGTAAGCCAAGACCAGGGGCCTAACTATGTTTCACGCGGCGCCCACAAACTAGCTGGCGCCCTAGACATCCTGGCCCAGCGCGGGATTGAGGCTACGGTTGCCGGGCGTCAATGCCTCGACGCCGGCGCCTCCACCGGGGGCTTTACCGACGTTTTGCTGCGGCGCGGGGCGGCCAGGGTTACCGCCGCTGACGTGGGCTATGGGCAGCTGGCCTGGTCACTACAAAGTGATCCACGCGTAAACGTCATGGACCGCACCAATGTGCGCACCCTGGCAGCCGGGGACATCACCCCTGCCCCCAGCCTGGTGGTTTCGGATCTATCTTTTATCTCCCTGACCCTGGTGTTGCCGGCGCTGGTGGCAGTGGCCGACGCCGCCGCTGACTTCCTGCTAATGGTTAAGCCCCAGTTTGAGGTAGGTAAAGAACTCATCGGACACGGCGGGGTGGTGCGTGACGTGCGCCTACACGCCCAGGCCATCACCAAGGTGGCCACCTGTGCGTTAGAGCTAGGTTTAAGCATTGAGGCCGTGGCCCCCTCGCCACTGCCCGGGCCGGCCGGAAACGTAGAGTACTTCCTGTACATGCACGCTGGCACTGAAAACTCCTTGACCGCTGCTGACTTACAAGCTGAGATAGAAGCAGCCATAATTTCAGGTCCGGCTGGAAAAGGCGCGAAAGCTAAGCTTCGCCGCTAAGCCAAGATAGGGGAGGAAGATTTTGGCCGCTGCGCGCACAACCTCACCGCGTAGAGTTTTGGTGCTCGAAATGAATCGAGCCCTGCCCCCATCAACTATCCGCAGCCCGCGTGAACCCTCTAGCTCACAGCTAGACACTGTCTCTAAGGCTTTGGCTAAACATGGGGTGCAGGTGCTACGCAAACGCAGCCAAGCTAACCAAGCCCAGGCCATTGTGGTGCTAGGCGGCGACGGCACTATCCTGTCTGCCGCTGAAATTGCGCGCGAATACGACATTCCTCTGCTGGGGATCAACACTGGCCACGTAGGTTTTTTGGCTCAAGCTGAGCCCGCTGAAATGCTTGACGCCATTGAGGCGCTAGCTGAAGGCGACTACACAGTAGAGCCACGCATGACCCTGGCGGTATCTGTGCGCCAACCCAACGGGGACACCAGCCACGGCTGGGCTCTTAACGAAGCAGCCTTGGAGCGGCGCGACCGGGCGCATATGGCCGAAATTTCTTTAGGTATTGATGGTCACGCCGTCTCCTCATTTGGCTGTGACGGTCTGATAACCGCCACCCCCACCGGCTCAACCGCCTACGCCTTTAGCTGTGGTGGGCCAGTGGTGTGGCCAGACACCCAAGCCATGCTGGTGGTGCCGGTGGCCGCCCACGCCCTGTTCACCCGGCCCCTAGTAATTGGCCCGCATTCACGCCTGGAAGTGCAGGTACAGTGGTGCGGCGATTATCCTTGTGAAATCTGGTGCGACGGGCGCCGTTCCATAACAGCTCCAGCTGGATCAACAGTGAGTGTGAGCGTGGCGCAGCGCCCAGTGAAATTGATCCGTATTGGCCAGATGCCCTTCTCGGCGCGTCTGGTAGCTAAATTCGAGCTGCCCGTGCGTGGCTGGCGTGAATCTAAGAGTCGTTCATGATTGAAACTATTTCCATAGAAAACCTTGGTGTTATCGCCCAGGCTGAACTGCCATTAGGGCCGGGACTAACCGCCCTAACCGGTGAGACTGGTGCCGGTAAAACCATGGTGCTCACCTCCCTGAAACTACTGCTGGGCAGCAAAGCTGACCCGGCAATTGTGCGCGCGGGCACCCAACGCTGCGTGGTTGAGGGGGCCTTTGCTTTAGAAGAAGACGCCAAGTGCATCCAAATCGCTCAGGAAGCCGGCTGCGAAATTGAAGATGACCTGCTGCTAGCCTCCCGGGTGGTACCTGCAACTGGTCGCTCGCGTGCACACCTAGGGGGCCGCGCCGTACCTGCCTCGGTACTTGGCCAGGTAGGTAGTCGCTTAGTGTCTATCCATGGGCAAGCTGACCAGCTGCGCCTGCGTACCGCCGCCGCTCAACGCCGCGCCCTGGACGCCGTCGGAGGTAGCGAGCATGAACAGCTGTGCCGCCAATACAGCAGCTGCTACCGCGCCTGGAACCAGGCCCGCCAAGACCTAGAAACCTGGCGTGAACAGGCCCTGGCTCGTGAAGGCGAAATTGCTGGCCTGCGCCACGCCCTCGAACAGCTAGAAGCTCTAGACCCCAAGCCGGGGGAGGACCAGGCCCTAGCTGAAGAAGCCTCCCGCCTAGAAAACCTAGACCTGCTGCGTAGTGGGGCCGCCCAGGCCGCCAACGCTATTAGCGGCGATGAGCTTAACGACGACGTCGCTAACGTTATCGCGCTAGTTTCCGTGGCCCGCCGCTCACTAGAAAACGCTGCCGACCACGACTCGCGCCTAGCCTCCCTAATGCCCCGTCTTAACGAAGTGGCAGCTTTAACCAGTGACCTAGCCATGGAGCTAACCGACTACCTGGCTGACCTCGATGCCGACCCTGACCGCCTGGCCTGGGTGCATGAGCGGCGCGAACAGCTACGGCGCGGTTGCCTAGAAATTGGTGGCTTGGGCCAAGTATTTGCCAATGTAGATGAGCTACTAGCTTTTGGCCAGCACTGCGCCGCCCGCCTAGCGCAACTGGATGGGCCGCTAGATCGTGAAGCAGAGCTAGCAGCTGAAGTTGAGCGCACCGGCAAAGAACTAAAAACTGTTGCCAAACGCCTAAGCCAAGCCCGCACTAAACTCGCTAAGCTACTAAGCCAGCAGGTCAGCGCCGAGCTGGAGGGTTTAATGATGCGTGGGGCCAAGCTGCAAGTGCGGCTTAACCCGTTAGAGCAGCCCGGCCCTACCGGCATGGAAGAAGTAGAGCTGCTGCTACGTGCCCACCCTGGCGCGGCGGCGCTACCGCTAGAAAAAGGCGCCAGTGGCGGTGAACTAAGCCGTATCATGCTGGCCTTGGAAGTGGTTCTGGCACAGCACACCGCCACCAAACGCCACACCTTCGTCTTTGATGAGATTGACGCCGGTGTTGGTGGGCGCGCCGCCGTAGAAATCGGCCGTCGCTTAGCTGCCCTGGCCCGTCACCATCAGGTGATTGTGGTTACGCACCTAGCGCAAGTAGCCGCCTGGGCCCAAACCCAACTGGTTGTAGTCAAACAGGTGGGACAAGCCAGTAATGAAGCCACAACCACCGCCGTCGAGACCGTAAGCGGACCTGAGCGAGTGCGGGAACTGGCGCGAATGCTATCAGGACAAAGTGACTCACAAACGGCTTTACGCCACGCCGAGGAGTTACTTGAACAAGCGAACATGGCACAATCGAAACTGTGAAGCTACCCTTCCGTAAAAATGCAGCCTCCACCGCAGACCTATCACAGGGTCGAGTGCGGGTAGATACGCGTACCAAGAATCTAACCAAACGCCTACAACCAGGCGAAATTGCCGTCATCGACCACGGCGACCTAGACCGGGTAGCCGCCGAAGCCCTGGTGGAATGCCAGGTGCGGGCAGTTCTTAACGCCTCGCCGTCGGTGTCAGGGCGTTACCCCAACCTAGGCCCAGACGTGCTGCTAGACAACGGCATTGTGCTAATTGACGGCCTAGGCCCAGACATCATGACCCTGCATGAGGGCAGCCAAATACGCATTGAGGAAGACGGCCAGGTTTTCTCCAAATCCGGCAAGCTAATCGCCCAGGGCACGCTACAAACCAAGGAAAGCGTAGCCCAGCTAATGGACCAAGCCCGCCAGGGCCTATCGCACCAGTTGGAAGCCTTCGCCGCCAACACCATGGACTATATGAAGCAGGAACGCGACCTGCTGCTAAACGACGTGGGTATGCCTGAGCTACGCACCAACTTCTCCGGCAAACATGTGCTGGTAGTGGTGCGTGGCTACAGCTACAAAGAAGACCTAAAAGCGCTACGCTCCTACATTCGCGAATATCGCCCCATCATCATTGGTGTAGACGGCGGCGCCGACGCGGTTATGGAAATCGGTTTCAAACCCGACCTGGTAGTTGGGGATATGGACTCAGTTTCCGACAAAGCCCTAAAGAGCGGCGCCGAGATTATTGTGCACGCCTACCGTGACGGGCGCGCCCCGGGACTATCTCGGGTAGAAGAACTAGGGGTAGAGCACACGGTTTTTGCCGCCACCGGCACCAGTGAAGACATCGCCATGCTGATCGCCGATTCTGGCGGCGCCCAGCTGATCGTGGCGGTGGGCACCCACGTAACCTTGCTGGAATTTTTAGACAAGGGTCGTGAAGGTATGAGCTCCACCTTCCTAACCCGCCTTAAAGTAGGCTCCAAACTAATTGACGCCAAGGGCGTTTCGCAGATCTACCACACCCGCGTCTCTAACTGGCAAATTATTTTGCTGGCACTAGCTGGACTACTAGCCATTTTCGCGGCGCTATACTCCACGCCCGCCGGTCAGACCCTATTAGGGCTGCTGGCGGCCGGTATTGATGACATGGTTGATACTGTGCGTTCATGGGTTGGCCTACGCCCCACCACCCCCAATATTTAAGGACTACTGCCATGATTGATTTTCGCTACCACCTAGTTTCTTTGATCGCGGTGTTCATGGCGCTAGCTGTCGGCGTGGTGTTGGGGGCCGGCCCCTTGCAGGGTACGCTCGGCAGCGCACTATCTGACCAGGTCACCCAGCTGCGTGCAGACCGCAACAGCCTCTCACGCAACCTGGAAACCACCCAGAAAGCCGTCAATGACCGCGACAGCTACATCAGCGCCAGCTCCAAGACCCTACTGGCAGGGGCTTTGTCTGGGCAGCGAGTGGCTGTGGTGAGCCTGCCGGGAGCCAATAGCGACGACGTCGACGCTACCGTAAGCGCACTGACCAACGCCGGCGCCACCATCAGCGCCCGCGTGAGCCTAACCGACGCTTGGGTGAGCAAGAGCCGCGAAACTTTCCGCTCCACCTACGCCGCCCAGTTCGCCAGCTACCTGCCCGGCACTGTTAAGGCCGCCAGCGGCAACGAACTGCTGGGTCAGGGACTAGCCGTAGCCCTAACCAGCCCCGAATCCCAGGGCTCAAACCTGCAGGATCTACTCACCGCCTCTGAAACCCCCCTGATCAAGGTGGAAAGCAAGGACGGTGCTGCTGGGCGCATTGTGGTGGTAGGTCCGCGCTCGGCTGACCCCAAGAGCGTCAACTCCTCTGAGGCCGCAACCCAAAACACCAACTGGCTCACCGCTCTGCGTGGAGTCAGCTCCGTGGCCCCCACCGTGCTAGAGGGCGCTGCTAGCAGCGACACAGACCTAGTTTCAGCCGCCCGCAGCGCCGGCACCACCCTAACCACCGTGGACAGTGTGGGCTCAGCTCCCGCCGCAGTTACCTCCGCCCTGGCCCTGGCCAACGCCAAGGCAGCCACCAAAGCCGCCTACGGTTTCGCCGCTAACGCCGACGCCCTCATGCCCGGCGTGGCCAAGTAGTAGCCAAGTAAAACAGGAGCAAATAAATAGGAGCTAGCCTTATGCGCCTTAGTATCAGCCCCCGGCAGCTACCCGTAGTGGGCGCGGGGATTGGGGCCTGCGCCGGCCTTGGTTATGTGCTGCGCCGCAAACGCATTAAAGCCAGCCAATGGGAACGCACTAATTTCCACGGCGTAACCGTGAGCCTACGCGGAGGCGTGGCCATGGCCGGTGCCAGCGTGGCTAGCGCCGCCGTGGCCAGCGTGCTTAGCGACCAGCCCCGTGCCGCCCTGGGTGGGGTTGTAGCTTCCTTGGGTGGGGGCCTGGCCGGCTATATCGACGACGTCGATCAAGGTGCCCACGACGGCGGCAAGGTAGCTAAAGGCCTCAAAGGCCACCTAGGCGCCCTAGCCCACGGGCAGGTAACCACCGGCGTAATCAAAATTGCTGGAATTGGCGCTAGCGCGCTTGCGGCAAGCGCCCTGGTGGGGTCTAAGGCCACCAGCGTGGGTGCAAAAGCAGCAGACCTGGTGCTAAACACGGTACTGATTGCGGGCACCGCTAACCTGGCGAACCTGTTGGATCTGCGTCCAGGGCGGGCGCTTAAGGCCACAGTGCTGGTGGCAGCGCCGCTAAGCTACTTCAGCTGCGCCGGCGCAAAGGCTCCGGCCTTGGGGGCGTCAGCTGCGCCGTCAGCCAAGCCAGTTTCACCGGCCTCGGGGGCTAGTGCCCAGCGTTTGCTGGCTAGCGGGCTTAACGCCGCCGCTATCACTGCCCTGGTGGAAGACCTGCAAGAAACCACCATGCTGGGAGACACCGGCGCCAACGCTGCCGGCGCCCTGCTGGGTACCTCCCTGGCAGCCAATGACTCCTGGAAATTGCGTTTGGGGACCGCCCTGGGCGTGGTGGGTTTGATTTTGGCTTCTGAGAAAGTTTCATTTTCTAAGGTGATTGCCGCCAACCCGGCCCTGAACTGGCTTGACCAGCTATGGCGTCGCCCGCTGTAAAATCTCGCGGCGCCCACCCGGAGGATGAAGGCCTCACTTCTGCTAATCAAGGCGCTAAGACCGGCGCCTCCCTGGGGGCTAAAGCAGGCCAGGTAGGCACCTTCACCCTGGCCTCGCGACTGCTGGGATTTTTGCGCTGGGTAGTGCAGGCAGCCACGGTTGGCTCTGGCGCCATGGCGGGGGCCTACAGCTCCGCCAACCAGATCCCCAACGTGTTTTACGAGGTGGTGGTGGGTGGAGCCCTGGCTGGCACAGTAGTACCCCTGCTAGCTGGCGCTATTGCCCACGGTCAACGCGAAAAGGTGCGTGAGACTGCTAGTGGCCTGCTGGGGTTAACTCTGGCGGTGTTGGTGCCCCTGGCAGTGTTGATGGCGTTATTTGCTGAGCCTTTGGCGCAGCTGTTGGTCACCAGCGACACTCGCATGGGCGGCGATAAGGCAGCAATTGTCTACTGGGGTGGCAGTCATCAGTTGGTGGTGGCGTTTTTGCGCATGTTTACCCTGCAAATCCCGCTTTATGGCTTGGGTGTGGTGCTCACTGGCGTGCTGCAGGCTTACAACCGTTTCACCTGGCCGGCGCTGGCCCCGATTTTTTCCAGTCTGGTAGTGATGCTTACCTATGGCATCTATGGTGCGCTTATAGATGCAGGTCACTACGCTCAGGCGGTGCTTACCCTGGGGTGGGGTACAACTGCGGGCGTGGCCGCGCTGAGCTTGCCGCTGCTGTGGCCGGTGCATCGCCTAGGGTTGGGGCTGCGTGCACGCCTGCGTCTGCCTGCGGGTACTTTCACCCAGCTGCGCTCACTGGCCGGGGCGGGGATTGCAGCCCTGATTGCCCAGCAGATAAGCGTGCTCACGGTAGTGGCAGTGGCGC
>ERZ772935.766-NODE-766-length-12717-cov-6.644606_pt1 | contig 12717 bp, 10 predicted proteins | sample MGYA00511683_ERZ772935 | MGnify/ENA primary metagenome ERZ772935 (study PRJEB29015, sample SAMEA2738086) | human oral metagenome | biome: human oral; feature: human-associated habitat; material: saliva | place: China | collected 2228 ...
TGAGCAGATCAGACCTGCGGAGGAAAGCATGGCCTGAGCTCATTGCCCTCTTCTTCATCGGCGTGGTGTTTAACCCGCTCACCTATATCCTCTTAGCTGGTGATGCTGGCGGGCATCTCTTATACATCTTCTTGATGTTTACCACAGTGACTTTCGGGCTTCCCCTGTTGCTGTGGGTTGGTGCGCTGACTTATACGCTGGTCCGAGTGAGCCTAAAGTACCGGGCGCTGAAATGGGAGGCTATGCCTCTCGGGTCGTTCTGGTTCTACCTGGTGTACGACCGCCTGCCTAAGGATGCCGAGGAGATGCAGTGGATCCTGGGTGCGGCGTCTTCGATATCTTCCGCGGCGGCTCTGACTCCTCAGCCGCCGAACTCGAATATGGGCGGCGCATCATGACCGACGGAATGTGGGCGCAGAGCCCGCAGTGGCGGATGGATTCCTTCACCGTTGATGCCGCCCTGCCGGTGGCGATGGAACCTGTATACGGCATTCCCGGCCCGAGCCTGCAGCCCATGCAACTACTGAGTGCGCTGTCGAAGGATGCCGGACCCACGCAGGTAGCTTCTGTACGCTGGCAGAATCAGCCCGGCACCGCTGTGGCTCTGTCTGCACCGGGTGAATCTGTACCGGGGGAAGACACCGGCGAAGCTCGGGTTGTTGGCTACATCCCTACAAGTACACCGGAGGCCACCGTGGATTGGGCTAAGGCTCGTCTCGGGTACGCGTGGTGGCTGGTTTTGTGTGTGGTGTTGCAGGTGATTAACCCGTTCCTTGTGTTGCCCCTTCTGTACATGGTGGATGAGCAGGCTGCGTGGCAGGTTTTTGGTGCCTATTTCTTTGTCTGGCTGTATTCGTTGTTCACGGTGCCCTTTATCTGGCTTGGCTTGATGATTTATTCGCTGGTGAAGCTCCCACAGAAGCGGCGGGAGGCGGTGGCGCGGGCAACGACGTACGGCGCGTTCTGGTACCACCCGGTGTACGACCACGCCCTGCAGGAGGGTGCCCACCCGGACGAAGCGGGGGAGCCCGAGGGATTGTCAGCGCCAGCGGAGTAGCTTCCCGCAAATGCCCCCAGTAGACCCCTGGTAACGTTGAACCCCCGGCAGTGTTAACACCTCAAGTGTTAGCGCTTGTCCGGGGGTTTTTCTCAGCTTATATCAGGCAGGTTTCAAGGGAGCGCCCAGCGCTCGCTGGTACGGTGGTGCCACCAGGAGTATGTCTGGTGAGCGAAGGAGACGACCATGGCTGACCGCCCCGCTGCAAAGAATGAAGCGGCAAAGCAAGAAACTGCAAAGAAGGAAGAGGTGTACCAGCCCCTCTGGGACACCGACCAATCCGTCCCGGAATACATGCTGCTACTCATGGACCAGCAGCCGTCAACAGAAGACGATACGCTCTACCAAGAATCCGACGACGACGAAGAGCTAGAGCACTCCGACCAGCACCCGGACCCCGATTATGAATACGTCTACCCGGGTTCCCCTAAGCGTTACGACTCCGCGCGGAAGGCCTCAGAAGACGAACCCGAAGACTCTCACGACGCCGAGGACACCGACGACACCGACAATATCGAAGAGCCGGAAGACGCCCCGGAAAATGCCCCGGCATACGCCCCGGAAGATACTCACGGATCTCGCAAGGACGACGAGGCGAACCAGCCTGTGCTCTCTGCCAGTGAGAGGGCCCAGGCTATGCAAGCTCAGGCAACGCACGCCTACGGCGAGTACGTTCGGCTGGAACAGCTCGGTCTGCAACCGGGCGCTATTCTGCCGGTCATCCCGGAGCCGTTCTTCGGCATCCCCGACTCGGAACTTATCGAAATGCGCCTGCTGGACCGCTCGCTTGAATCCTCCGCGCCCATGCAGGCGTGTGCTGTCCACCTGAACCCGGTTAAGATTGAGGAGAACCCCGTATCGCGGGCAGCCAAGCAGCAACCGGTGGGCTACGTACCCATCAATAATCCGTTGGCTGGCTCCAACATTGAAGAGATCGAGAGTCAGCGCACCTTCTGGAAAGCCGTGCTTATTGTCCTACTGATACTGAACCCGTTTGTGCTGGTTCCTTTGGTGAGCATGTTCGATAATAGCGCCGGTATGTCGATGCTGTTCTTCTTCATCATCATCGGTCTGGGATCATTTTTGGTGGTGCCGATCCTGTGGATTGTGGGTATTGTTCAGGCGGTGAAGCATAAGAACCGGCTGAGAGAACTCATCCAGAAAACAAAGACGACACATGCCGAGTTCTGGTACTACCTGGTGTACAACCGCCTACCGGACGACTACACGGGCATCAACGGCTACACGAAGAAACAGGATTTCTTCGATAAGTATGAGGCGCTGAAAAAGCAGGAACGCGCAAAGCTACGCGAGTCTGCAGCGCAGCGCGAGCCTGCCGCACTACATAAGCCCGCCGCGCATCCTGGCTCACCCGATGTAGAGAAACAGGACTAACCTCAAGCCAATCCACACCGTATAACGCTCCTGCCCCTCCACGCACATATGACCGCGTGGAGGGGCAGAGGCGTCTTTTTCTTGTCATATTCGGGTTTCTTCGTCTGCTGTCCGGCGAGGGTTAATATTCCATTTACCTTGCCTTGATAGGGTGAAACCATCACGAGCGTTGCGACCAAGCAGAGCGAGGCGGGCACCCGCCGAAAACGGTGAGTTAGCCTGCCGCCGCGCCTCAATGATTAGCCGCACCTCAACGATTAGCTGTATCCACTCATCGATAGATTAAGGAAAAGAACGATGTCCCAGAACCCTGAACAGTACAACCAGTACTCCCAGCAGGCACCCTCCTACTCGCAGGCGCCGGGTCAGCAGCCCAACGGTTACGTAGTCTCCTCCAAGGACGACCAGAACATGGCGATGCTTGCGCACCTGGCTTCTGCAATTCTGTCTCTGCTGTCCTTCGCCTCCGCAAGTATTCTCGCGCCGCTGGTCATGTGGTTCATCTACAAGGACAAGCCCGGTTACGGTTTCACTAAGGAAGCATCCCGCCGCGCGTTCAACTTCAACTTCTCCCTGTGGCTCGTCAGCATGGCTTCCTGGCTGCTGATGGTAGTGTCTTTCGGCATCCTGGGTATCATCCTGTGGGTTGTCCCGCTGGTTGTGGCTATCTTGATGGTTATCTTCCACAGCCTGGCTGCTATGGCCGCGAACCGCGGTGAGCAGTACACCTACCCGATGACCTTCATCGAGATCATCAAGTAGTCTTCGTAAGCTCATACCGGTAGCGCCCCCGTCCTAGATATTGGATGGGGGCGTTACCGTGCCCGGTGAGGCTCACCGGCACCGGATCCGGCACGCCTACCGCCCCGTCACACGGGACTTAAAGGGGCGGGCACGGTATCATTAGAAGAGGTGTGCCTACCAGGATCATGAGGCGGTAGGTCGCCGCCGCGCCGTGAAATCCGGTGCGTATCTTCAAGGCTTTCAAGGAGCACAAAAATGTCAGCTGTCGTGATTGTGGGCGCCCAGTGGGGCGATGAGGGTAAGGGTAAGGCAACCGACCTGCTCGGCCCCCGCGTAGACTACGTGGTCAAGCCCAACGGCGGTAACAACGCCGGTCACACCGTGGTGGTGAACGGCCAGAAGTTTGAGCTGAAGCTGCTGCCCGCGGGTATTCTGAGCGAGAACGCCGTCCCCGTGATTGGTAACGGCGTGGTTGTTAACCCTGAGGCTCTGTTCGCTGAGATTGACGGCCTTGAGGCCCGCGGCGCTGACACCTCCCGCCTGAAGATTTCCGCTAACGCACACCTGGTCGCACCCTACCACCAGACCATGGACAAGGTGACTGAGCGCTTCCTCGGCAAGCGCGCTATCGGCACCACCGGCCGCGGTATCGGCCCCGCCTACATGGATAAGGTTGGCCGCCTCGGCGTGCGTGTTCAGGACATCCTGGACGAGTCGATCCTGCGTCAGAAGGTTGAAGGCGCACTGCGCCAGAAGAACGAACTGCTGGTGAAGGTCTACAACCGCCGCCACGTTGAGGTCGACGAGATCGTCGAGTACTTCATGTCTTACGCTGAGCGTCTGAAGCCGATGATTGTGGACACCACCCAGCTGCTGAACAAGGCACTGGACGAGGGTAAGACCCTGCTGATGGAGGGCGGCCAGGCAACCTTCCTGGACGTTGACCACGGCACCTACCCGTTCGTGACTTCCTCCAACCCGACCTCCGGCGGCGCATGCGTCGGTTCGGGTGTGGGCCCGACCCGCATCTCCCGCGTGATTGGTATTCAGAAGGCGTACACCACCCGCGTGGGTGCTGGCCCCTTCCCGACCGAGCTGTTCGATGAGATGGGTGAGTTCCTGCGCACCACCGGCGGCGAGTTCGGTGTGAACACTGGCCGTCCGCGTCGTTGCGGCTGGTACGACGCCGTGCTGGCGCGTCAGGCTGTGCGCATCAACGGTTTCACTGACCTGTTCATCACTAAGCTGGACGTTCTGACCGGCCTGGATAAGATTCCGGTCTGCGTGGCTTATGACGTTGACGGTGTGCGCCACGACGAGATGCCGATGACCCAGACTGAGTTCCACCACGCTAAGCCGATTTTCGAGTACTACGACGGCTGGACCGAGAACATTTCGGATGCGAAGAGCCTGGATGAGCTGCCCGAGAACGCCCGCAAGTACGTGCTGAAGCTGGAAGAGATTTCTGGCTGCCGTATCTCCGCGATTGGTGTGGGTCCCGATCGTGACCAGACTATTGTGGTTCGCGACCTCATCAACGAAGACTAAAAACTGACGAGAAGGACCCCTGGCGAGGCTTTGAATGCCTCATCGGGGGTCCTTTTATGCCTGGCTTATGTCTGGCGACTTGTAACATATCGTCTGAGCGCGACTATTTTTTAATTATTTTGGCTTGTGGCGTGCAGGGTATATGGATGTCACGATTAATAACTTTGTCATGCGGTACGGAATGCACGACATTGAAGAAGAAGTTAAAACTAACCCGAAGAAGTATACGGATATACAAAAATATGAAATGAATAAATATCTGGGTACTAATGTTGAATTTTAATACATAAAAGATAGGCTCTGAAATTATCAATATTCAGAGCCTATCTTAATTTTCTTATAATTTATAAAACTCCGCGCTGGTCAAGATCTCGCAAAACAGATAGAAATGTCATGAATTTAACATCACTGTCATATCCACATTGAGGTGTCCAACCCAGCCAGCTATATGCTTTATGCATATCTCCGCCCTCTTTCACACAACGCTTGAAATCCTCGGGGACGGGGGTAAGGTCCACCTGAGGTTTGCCGTACATCCGGTAAAGGAAGAGAGCCTCGGTCGCCTCATAAGCTACCTCGTTGTAGTGGAACTTTCCGTCCCCCCATCCGCTGCTTATACCTTCACGAGTAGCCCAGATAGCAATAGGGTAGTGCGGGTCATTGACCGAGATATCGCTGTACGGCGAAGTAGCAGGAAGATCCTTAACCACGGGCCTGCCCTTGAGGTGATAGAGGAGTTCGAGGAGTTGGCCACGAGTCATCGCAGGCTGGGGAACATTCTTATTCTTCTGAAGATAAAGACGGCGGCCGTGAGTAATAAGTCCAGTGCACTCCGCCCAAGCAATCACCTTATCCTGATAATCACCCGGGGTATTGTACTCAGACTCATTAATGCAGGTGGTCTCCAGCTCATCACCCGGAAAAGGAGAAAAAGTTTTCGGGCGCAATTGCGCCGCGGAAGCAGGCACCATCGCGGACAACAAGAGAGAAGCGGCGGCAAAAGTGCACGCCGCACCCCTCGCAAACGGCTTCAACAGCATCGTTGACTCCTCAAAAGAAAATAGTGGTTGGTTCTAAGACAATCTCAGTCCTATCAACTAGAAGTCTATTCTTTCTTGGCTCTCAAGGGAAGGTTGAAACTCTACAACCCCCAGATATCTTAAAAAGAAAATCCAAGACTCACCACAACACCCCAGCCTCCAGCGCCTCCGAACCTGCACATGTGACCGGGCGGGGCGCGTGCCGTATGCTGGAAAGAGCGCCCCGCACACGTGGCGCCAAAGCGTTCAGAGGAGTACAACGATGACCTACATTACCGGAGCCATCTACCCCAGCGGCGACCGCATCCGCGTAGGCGCACCCGAAGAAGAAACCCTCAACGCCTACCAGCAGCCCAACACCGCCGTAGCCCTCGGATACGCCAACACCGGCATCCACGAACTGCACAGGCTACAAGAAACCTTCAACCTGCACGAACTCGCCATCGAAGACGCCGGACGAGGCCACCAGCGCGCCAAACTAGAACGATACGGCGACTCCCTCTTCACCGTCATCCGCCCCGCCATCTACCTCGACAAAGAAGAAGAAGTGCGCCTGAGCGAACTGCACCTCTTCACCGGCCCCCGCTACACCCTCGCACTCGTTCGCGACGAACAACGCAGCAACCAGCGCATCAACGACCAGTTCAACCTGCTCTACGCCACCCCCGATGCATCCCCCGCCCGACTGTTGCACCGCATCCTCGACAGCACCGTCGACGGGTACGCACCCGTGCTCGACGGCCTCGAAAACGACAGCGACGAAATCGAAGACATTCTCTTCTCCCACAGCGAGCGGCGCGAGGCCAACTCCCTCGCACGGCGCATCTACGAACTGCTCAACCAGGTTATCGACTTCCAGCGTGCCTGCCGACCCCTCGAATCCATGATCGGCCGCATCATCGAAGGGATGCGCACCGGCGCGCTCGACCCCTCACCCTACCCGGGCGTATCCGACGAAGAAAAGAACGAAGAAGCGGTCGAGCTCGCCCGGCAATTCCGCAACGTGCTCGACCACGTAACCCAAACAAAAGAACGCCTCGAAGACCTTCGCAGCTCCCTCGAAAACGCACTGCGCGTGCACGACACCCTGCTCGGTCAGCAGCAGAACGACGACACCAAGAAAATCTCCGCCTACGCGGCGCTGCTCATGGTGCCCACCATCGTTGGCTCCGTCTACGGCATGAACTTTGAAGTCATGCCCGAACTCAAATGGGAGTTCGGCTACCCCGCCGCGCTGCTACTCATGGTGGGTTCCTGCCTGCTCCTCTACTGGTTCTTCAAGAAGAACAAATGGCTCTGATATGCGCGTATGCCGCATAAGGCATACACGATATACCTTATGCGGCGCGGTCGTACTGGGCACGCATTGCGCGGCGGCAATCACGACGCTCACGCTTGAACTTCTTACACACAGCCTCCGAATCGGCAAACATGTAGAAGTCCTCCGGCTCAGCCGACAGACCCAAAGTCGACAGCTCAACCAGCGACAGCATCGCGTAGAACATCTCGCGGCGCAGCTCAAAATTGCAGGCACCCGGAGCGGACTCCACCGCAAACACGCCGCCGGTGCACTCCAGCGCGCGCATCGCCCAGTGCTGAGTCCACAGGTCACCATTGACCGGGCTCACGCCCAGGCGAGTCAACGCCAGACCGGTACCCTGCACACGCTCAAAGCGCAGGCACATCTCCAGGTCCTTCTCCAGGGGGAACACGAACAGCAGAGCGTTCTGCGCCGCCGCACGCAGCTCAGCCAGGTTCGCCTCGTAACCGGAAGCGCCCTGAGTCAGGTGACGCATCACGCGGCCCATAGTCGAGGACGCCGGCGCGGTGCGGAAGCACGAACCGTCAGCCACCAGCTGCTCCAGAACGCCGCGGAGCTCATCCACATTGAAGCGCTCCATACGAACGATGGTGCCCGCCTGCATCAGCAGGTTGAACTCTGCATCACGGCACAGCTGCTCATCGGCGGTGCAGGAAATCTCTGCGTTTGCGTACTGGCTCTCGTGAGTGGTGTTGTCCATGACCGTTCCTTCCGTAGATGCTGAATCAACCTAGCGGCAACACCGCAGGAGACGGTGTGCCCGGTCGGAAGGATCGTCCCTTCCAACACCTACACTCTATGAGCGACCCCTGACACGATAAGCAGTTTTTAATCTACCCCGGGGTAAAACTGGGAAAATTCTGAAAAAATCTGAAACCGCCCCTGAAACCCCGTAAAACCCCGTGAAATACAGAAAACCGGGCGCCCCCACAGTGGGGAACACCCGGTCACTTATACCGAATCAAGCGGCGCAACTAGCGCTGACGGTACAGCAGCCACAGCATGTACGCGCCGCCCAGTGCGCCCGTCACCAAGCCCACCGGAATCTGGAATGGCGCCAACGCACGAGCCGACACAAAATCAGCCAGCACCAAAATCACTGAACCCAACAGCGCCGAATGCCACATCGCCGTACCGGGAGTATTCCACAGGCGGCGCGCAATTTGCGGGGCAACCAGCGCCAAGAAACCAATCGGACCTGCGACAGAAATCGCCACAGCCACCAGAAGCACGGCAGCTGCCACCAGCAGGTTCACGGTCTTCTTCACCGGCAGGCCCAAACCCGCCGCCAAGTCGTCGCCGAGCTCCAGGGTGCGCAGTCGGCGCGTTAACAACAGAACCAGCGGAATAGCCACCAGCAGCAGCACTGCCTGAACCGACATCTGGTTCCACGACAGAGCATTCAGCGAACCGTGCTGCCAGGTCTTCGCCGCCTCCGCCTTCTCCAAATCACCGCGCGTAATCAAGTAATCATTCACGGAACTGAGCATTGCACTCACCGCAATACCAATCAGCACCATCTTCTGCCCCATCGTCGCGCCACCGCGCGCACCCGCCAGAAGCATCACCACAGCCGCCGTCGCAAAACCGCCAATAATAGCGCCCATGCCCATACCCACACCGGTAGAACTCAACGACCCAATCAGCACCACCGACAGGGCACCGGTCGCCGAACCCACCGTGAAACCGATAATATCCGGCGAACCCAGAGCATTACGCGAAACCGACTGAAAAATAGCGCCCGACAAGCCCAAAGCCGCACCCACCACCACGGCGGCAAGCATACGCGGCAGACGCTGATTCAACACCAGCTGACGCTCAATCTCCGTGCCCTCACCCTGAAAAATCAGGCGAAACACCTGATCAGGGCTCATCTGATAACTACCAAACACTAGGGAGGCGGCCGCCGCCGCCACCAGCACCGCCACCACCAGCAGGGTACGCGGAATAGGGGTGCGGTAACGCCCCGGAATACGCACAGAACCGGCTACAGAACGAGACACAACGCTCACAATAAAACCTCTCAGAAACCGGGATCTACGAACCAGATACGCCAGACGAACCAGATGAACCAGATGAACCAGTCGAACCATGCACAACAGGACGGTGAGCACGATGCGGACCGTGCTCCGACACGTGAGCCGGACCCGCCTCCTCGTGCGCCTGCGCCTTCTTACCCATGCGGCTCTTCTTCGCGCCGCGCGCGCCGGTGCTCAAACGCAGCACCAGAACCATCAGCACCGGGGCACCGATAAAGGCGGTCACAATACCCACCTCAAGCTCACTGGGCATGACCAGAACGCGACCCAAAATATCGGCGGCAAGCACCAACACCGGGCCGTACACCAGCGATAGCGGCAGAACGCGCGCAATATCGGAACCCACCAGCAGACGCACCACATGCGGTACAACCAGGCCCACAAAACCAATCGGGCCCGCAATAGCGGTCGCCGCACCACACAGCGCCATAATCGCAATAATCGTCGCGCCACGCACCAGCGTCACCGGCACCCCCAGGCCGGCTGCCGCATCCTCACCGAGCGCCAGGGCACGCAGGGGACCAACCAGCATGAACGACAGCACCAAACCCAACGCCACGAACGGCAGCGCCGAGAGCACCTGCTCAAAGGTGCGGTTCTCGAGCGAACCCACCACCCAGAAACGGTGCGAGTCAAAAGCCCTCGAATTAAACATCGTGATGATGCCGGTAATCGTGCCCAGGCAGGCATTCACCGCCACACCCGTGAGCACCAGACGCGCCGTCGAATCCAGGTTCGGCTTAGAATCCACCAGACCCATGACGAACACCAGCGCCGCCGCCAGACCCGAACCCAGTAGCGCCAGCCACAGCTGAACGAACGGGGACGACACCCCAAAAACGCCCACACCCACCACCACGGAGGCGGCAGCACCCGAGTTCACACCCAGCAGGCCCGGCTCAGCCAGCGGGTTACGGCTCAACGCCTGCATGAGCACACCCGACACCGCCAACGCGGCACCGACCAGCAACGCTGCGGCGGTACGCGGGGCACGCTTTGCCCAAATCAGCTTCGACTCGATGGTGTTCGCCTCCGGGTGGAGGAAACCGTCAATCGAGCGGTCCAGGGTGAACATGCGCGAACCCACCGCAAACGACAGGGCGCAGAGCAGTACCAACAGAACGCCGCCAATTATGAGCGCAACCGCCAGGCGCGAGATGGACTTGCCTCCCTGACCGCCCGAGGAGGCGCCAGATACGGCGTCCGAAGAAGCAGAGAGGGCACGAATTTTCGCCAGGGAAGCTTCGCTGACGGCGGGGCCGGAAGAAATGGTGGTCTGTTGGGTCATATGCCTTGGAGGTGGTGGGGGAGCGGTGCGCTCCCGGGCGGGCGGAGGATGCTTAATGTATCAATAGATGAGTATTAAGTATCGCATATGCATGTATGAGGTTATCCTAATAAAATGGCAAATATGACGAACAAGATCACCCGCCGCTCCTTCGGCGCACTCGCACTCGGTTCTTTCGGCGCCCTCGCCCTTGCGGCTTGCGGCTCCTCCAACACTTCCGGCTCTTCCTCCTCCGCGTCCGCTTCGGCGACCGGTAAGAAGGTTGCACCCTCCGCCCTGCCCTCCGGCATGGGCACCACCACCGTTGACGGCGAATTCCCCCGCACCGTCAAGCACTTCCGCGGTGAAACCACCATCAAATCCGCACCCTCCAAGGTCGTGATTCTCTCCACCGGTCAGCTCGACGGCGTACTCTCCCTCGGCATCGTGCCTGTCGGCGCAGCAACCGCCGGTGACGCCGACCTGGTCCCCGCCTACCTGAAGACCAAGTTCTCCAATAAGTCCGCAGAGCTCGACAAGATCGCCAAGGTCGGCAAGCGCACCGACCCGGACCTTGAGGCCATCGCAAACCTCAAGCCCGACCTGATCCTCATCAACAACACCAACAAGAAGGACGAGCTGTACGAGTCCCTCGCCAAGATCGCGCCGACCGTGGTCACCGAGGGCACCGGCATCAACTGGAAGCAGGATTTCCTGCTGATTGCCGCCGCGCTGGGCACCACCGAGAAGGCTGAGAAGCTCATGGATGAGTACAACACCAAGGCGAAGTCGGTCGGTCAGAAGGCTGGTAGCGAGAAGACCTTCTCCTTCCTGTACGCTTCCGCTGACCGCACCCGCATCTTTGCGAAGTCCTCGTTCGTGGGCTCCATCTGCCAGGATGCATCCCTGGCACGCCCCGCGGCTGCGCAGGTTGAGAAGACCTCCGTGGACCTGAGTGCCGAGCAGCTCGACCAGGCTGACGGCGACTACCTGTTCTACGGTGTGCAGGGCGGCGACGCGTCCAAGCTGACCGGTGAGGCACTGTGGAGCACCCTCAAGGCTGTCACCGAGAAGCACGCGTACAGCGTGGATTCTGACATGTTCTTCCTGAACGCTGGCCCGGCTGCCGCGCTTGGCGTTCTGGAGACCATCGAGAAGGCGCTCTAAAGGTTCTAGTCTCTCGTAGAGATTTGTAGAGAATCGCTGAGTTCCACTAAGAATCACTGAAGCCCCGCATTCTTGCCTCTCATGCCTGCGCATGAGGGTGAGGAGGCGGGGCTTTCTGCACGCTGTGCACCTGTTTTTTGCCCGCCGGATGCACTCGTGACCAGATTCGGTGCGCGCCCGCCCGAAATAGGGTCTAATGGGGGTAGAAGGCGCAGCGGTACCGTTGCCCGCGCCTGACACACCGAACCTTCCACACCGATTAATTCACCGACGAAACGAGCATGACATGCCGAAGAATAAGCCCTCCGAAGAGACCCTGGCGCAGGTACGCCGCGTCATCGACGCACTCAACGATCGTGGCTCCCGCAAGCAGGCGATCCGCCTGAAGGTGACCCGCCCCGAAGCGCCGCTGCCGCAGACTGCCTCCAAGTTTGGTGGCCGCCCCTACCTGCCCGCCGGGGAGTCTGCACCGACCAATGAGAAGGGTGAGCCGCTGGGCATGATCGCGCAGATTAACTGTGCCGACCTGCCCGAAAATGACCTGTACCCGGCGACCGGTCTGCTGCAGTTCTGGATCAACCCCAACGACGAAGAATGCTTGTGGGGTTACGACTACGAGAACCCGCTCTCGCAGAAGAACCACCGCGTCGTCTACTACGAGACGCTGGGCGAACCGAACCCGGATGCCCCGTTCCCCAACGTGAACTGGGATGACTACGGTTGGCCCTATGGTCGTGACGGCAAGGGTACCGCTGAGGAGGTTGTTGAGTACGCACTTGCCTTCGAGCCCTGGGAGCAGGGCTTCCTGGACGGCGGCTTCGAAATCTACGACCAGTTCGCTGACGCCTGGGATGAAATGTACCCGGACCAGAAGCTTCCCGAGGAACCGAACGCACGCGATAACGCCTCCTACAACCTGCTGGAGCCCTTCGAATCGGAGGAGAGGGATTACTCGCATATCGGCGGCTACCCTTCGTTTGTGCAGGACGACCCGCGCGACGAGTTCGAGGAGCTGCGCGACCACACGGTGAACCTGCTGACCATCGAATCTGAGTGGGGCGAGGACGCTGAGGAGGACGTGTACGTGATGTGGGGTGATGCTGGTGCGGCGAACTGGCTGATTACCCCGGAGGCGCTTG
>ERZ772935.769-NODE-769-length-12688-cov-15.723185_pt1 | contig 12688 bp, 10 predicted proteins | sample MGYA00511683_ERZ772935 | MGnify/ENA primary metagenome ERZ772935 (study PRJEB29015, sample SAMEA2738086) | human oral metagenome | biome: human oral; feature: human-associated habitat; material: saliva | place: China | collected 2228 ...
CCGCATTCGTCAAGGCCCTGCACCCGTCGGGTCCCTACTACGTGCACCACTGGGCACCCGACCCGGTCGAAGCGGTGCGCTGCGTGCGTGAGGCCGGGGGAGTGCCCGTCTTGGCGCATCCGCGCGCCCGCAAGCGTCAGCGGCTGCTGCCCGAGGAAACCATCGCGCAGATGGCCCAGGCGGGCCTCTTCGGGATCGAGCGGGACCACCGCGACCACGCTCCTGAGGATCGCGCCGACGTTGACCGCATCGCCAGGGAATTGGGACTCGCGGAGTTTGGATCCTCCGACTACCACGGCACCGGCAAGCCCAACCGTATCGGCGAAAACACGACTGACCCCGACGTGATCGCAGAGCTCATCGCTCAGGGGCATATCCAGGTGGCAGCACCGTGAGCTTCTTCGACGTTGCCCTCTTTGCCACGGCCTTCACGACGCTGACGGTCATCATGGACCCGATCGGCACCGTGCCGATCTTCCTGGGACTGACCTCCCGCTACTCCCAGCACAAGCAGCGGCGGGCCGCGATCCAAGCGACCTCGGTGTCCTTCGGGGTCATCCTCACCTTCGCTATCCTGGGCGGCCAGATCCTGCGCCTCCTCCACATCTCGATGGAGGCTCTCCAGCTCTCCGGCGGCGTCCTGCTGTTCCTGGTCGCCATGGAGCTCCTCATGGGAACCGACTCCGGGGCGCCCGACACGGGCGATGAGAACGTCAACGTCGCGCTCGTGCCGCTGGGGACCCCGCTGCTGGCTGGCCCCGGCTCGATCGTCGCCGTGATGGTGGCCGTCGGCCAGGCTGGAGCGAACGTCGGCTCGTGGGTTGCCGTCGTGCTTGCCGTTATCCTCGCGCACGTCGTTATGTGGTTGACCATGCGTTTCTCGCTCATGCTCTCTCGGCTCTTGGGTCCGGGCGGCATCATGCTGTTGACCAAGATCTCAGGTTTGTTGCTCGCTGCCATCGCAACGCAGCTGATCATGGAGGGAATCTTCATGTTTATCGCGTCAGCGCAGGGATCTTGATGTGATTCACGCTGGTAAGATTACTCAGTATTTGACCTCAATTCTGACTGTCTGGACAGCCTGACGGGGTGTGATTTTAAGAAAACCCTTCTCCGTGGTCAGGAAGTGTTGTAGGGTAAGGGTCAAGGCCGTGACATGATGCCGCGCGCGTCGGTCAGGGTCATGCATTCATCCCTCATCACATCCGTTTCAGGAGAGATCATGAAGAAGACGACTGCCTCCGTGTTCGCCGCGACCGCGGCTTTTGGCATCATCGCTGCTTCCGCCGGCATCGCTTTCGCCGCTGAGTCCCCGGTTGGCGATGGCGTGAAGGGCAACCCTTCCATTGGTGAGCCGTCGAAGGGCAACCCCTCCATTGGTCAGCCCACCCCCGAGCCCTCCGCTCCCAGCGTTGGCCCCGAGAATCCGATGCCCACCCCCGAGCCGTCCAACCCCACCCCCGAGAATCCCTCGGAAGAGCCGACCCCCGAGCCCATGACCCCCGGCACTCGCGTGCCCGGTGGTGAGACGCCCGCCCCCAATGAGGAGCCCTCCGCTCCTGAGCCGGCTGCCCCCGGCATGGGTACCAGCGTGACCACCCGCGGCGAGGTGACGAAGGAGAACGGCCCTGCCCCCGTGAGTGCTCGCACCGGCATTCGTAACACGAACGCCCCCGCCGACACCTCCGCTCCGATGCTGGCGAACACCGGCTCCTCCGCGACCATCGCCGCGGGCGCTGGCGCCATCGCCCTTGCTGGCGGTGTGACCCTCGTGATCGCTCGCAAGCGTCACTGAGGCGCGCGCGCCTGACAAACATTGCGGGCCCGCTCCAAGGGAGCGGGCCCGCATTTTGTCTGGTTTGCGCAGTTCGGACGGGATTCGTGAACAAATGTGCAGAGAGGATCCGCAGATTTGTAACGGAAACTAGGTGTTTCACCTTGAAATGATGTGCGCGTCACATGCACAATGGGGGTACCGAAAGTCACCATGAATTGAGCCCTCATGATGAACCGGTGATGGAAAGTGGCATCGCTCAATCGAGGGGTGCCACTTTCCTGTATATGCGTCCCTGCGGTGAGTGCCCCCGCAGGGACGCGCCCCTGCGGGGGTGGTGCGCTCAGCGCTGGCGACGACGCAGTGCGAGAGCGCCCAGGCCCGCCAGCCCGGCCGCGATGGCCGCTCCGGCCAGCATCGGCGTGTCAGCGCCCGTGCGAGCAAGGTTGGTGCTCGGAGTCGGAGTCGGGGTCGTGGACGGGGCGGGAGCAGGGGTGCTCGGCTCGGGCGTCGGCTCGGTCGACGGTGCCGGGGTGGTCGGCTCCTCGGTGGGAACCGTGCACTCGCTATCCGTTCCGGTCAGCCAGTTGTGTAGAACGATCGGGGCCAGGATCGGGGAGTCCTCAAGGGTTTCGCCCGTCAGGATGCCGTTGATGTTGAAGGAGAAGCCGGAGTTGGCCGGCATGTGTTCGATCGTGACGGTGATGGTCTTACCGTCCTCGCTGACCTTGATCTCGCCCAGGCCCTCGACGGTGTTCGTGAAGCCGTTGCCCGTGAGCGCGCCGGCGCCGGGGTTGGAAATCGTGTTGATCGTGGAGGCGTCGAACGTTAGGCCCTGGACGGCCTTGATCGTCAGCGTCGCGTTGGTGAGGTCCTTGTGGGTGGCGCCGTACAGGCGCAGGGTGCGCGAGTCGCCGACCTTCGGATCGGTGCCGGTGGCGACGAACCAGCCGTCAGCGTTGGCCTCGCCCCACTTGGGCTCCTCAGAACCCCAGGAGCCCGCGTACTTGGAGCGCTCGTTGATGTCGCGCGAGTAGGGGCTCCACACAGTGCGGTCGACGGTCGTGGCCTGGCACTGGGCGAGCTTGGGGGTCTCCGGTGTGGGCAGGTCGCCGCACACCTGGCCGTCGGCAGGGTACTGAGCGCCGACCAGGTTGGCGCTCGCCGTCGAGGACTCGGCGCCGGTGGGGAAGGTGCCCGTGAACTGGAAGATCGTGCCGGTGTTGGCGTCGAGGCCCTTGTTCAGCGTGATGGTCCAGATGTTCTTCGCGGCATCCGTCTGGGTGGCGGTGAAGTCACCGTCGTTCCACGTGTACTCGGCCTCACGCGGGCCCCAGGACTGCATGTAAGCATTGAGGCCCGCGTGGGTCTGAAGCTTGCCGATGAAAGCCGTGTCGGTCATGTCGTCGGGCAGGTCGACGGTGATTGTCGTGCCGGCGGCCAGCTTGTTCTTCGTGGCCACAGGGAAGCGCCAGTTCTGGGTGGAACCGGCGATCCAATGGTTGGCCTCGAACATGCCCGGGGCCTTGTAGGTCTCGGTGTTGAAGTTGGTCGAGATCTTCGAGGTGTAGCCGTTGTTTGAACCGGTGGCGATCTTGTTGACGGAGCCGTCGGCGTTACGGGTGATGTCGGCAGGGTTCACCAGCTCGGGGTGGTGGGCCAGGATGTCGGTGTCGAGGATAGCGGAGGCGGTCCAGTCGGCGCGGCACGCGGTCGACTTGTCGCCGTTAGCGGTGCTCGGACCCGTGGGCTGGTTCTCGTCGGAGGGCGAGGCCATGGCGGGGCCTGCGATCAGGGCGGTGGCGAGCGTGGCGCTCAGGGCTGTCGCGATGGTCAACCTATGCGTCAGTTTCATCGTTGTCCTCGTGTTGGTGATGATTCATTCTCAATGAATACTGGCCGTCGGGGCTGTTGTTAGCCTGGTCAGCATTGGTTACATGCGAACCTTAGTCGATGAATGCTGACCGCGTCTCTCGTATGTGGACGGTCTGTGTGTGTGAAATCCTCCGGTCTTCATGCAGGATGAGTTCGCGTGACCTCTGTAAAAGTGCGCCAATCTGGGTCTTTAGTCATGGGGTCATTCCTGGGGGTGTAGTCGGTCACGTGGGTGGGCGTGGTGAATATCCCAGAGGCTGTTCAAAACAGGGAATTAGCTGCGCGGATAGGTAATCTCTAAGGCGAGGCCCGATCCCAACCCGGGGCTCGCCGCTTGGCGGGAGGGCATAGACACAAAAAAGGAAGTCATATGACGCTGGATCTGACGCAGTCGCTGCCCTCGCACGTGCGTGCGACCTCCGGACGCCCCGTTGAAGACTCGACTCTGATGGAGGTGTGGCAGGGTCTGTCCGCTGCCATCGTCGATCAGATCGCCGATAACTGGGCCGCCACCACTGAGCGCTATGCCAAGGGTCGTCAGGAACACTACTTCTCTGCCGAGTTCCTCATGGGTCGCGCCCTGCTCAACAACCTGTCGAACCTCGGCCTCGTCGAGAAGGCCCGCGAAGCCCTCGCCGCCTACGGCCTCGACCTGGGTCAGGTCCTCGAAGAGGAGCCGGATGCGGCTCTCGGTAACGGTGGCCTCGGCCGCCTCGCCGCCTGCTTCCTGGACTCCTGCGCCACCCTGGACCTGCCCGTGCGCGGCTACGGCATCCTCTACCGTTACGGCCTGTTCAAGCAGCTCTTCGACAATGGCTTCCAGACCGAGCATCCGGACCCGTGGATGGAGGAGGGCTACCCCTTCGTCACCCGCCGCGAAGAGCTCGCTCGCATCGTCTCCTACGCCGACCTGACCGTGCGCGCCGTCCCCTACGACATCGCGATCACCGGCTACGGCACCAAGAACGTGGGCACCCTGCGCCTGTGGAAGGCCGAGCCTATCGAAGAGTTCGACTACGACGCCTTCAACTCCCAGCGCTTCACCGACGCGATCATCGACCGTGAGCGCACCATGGACATCTCCCGCGTCCTGTACCCCAACGACACCACGTTCGAGGGCAAGGTCCTGCGCGTGCGCCAGCAGTACTTCTTCTGCTCCGCCTCCCTGCAGGAGATCGTCGAGAACTACGTGCGTCACCACGGCGAGGACCTCACCGGCTTCGCCGAGTTCAACGCCGTCCAGCTCAACGACACCCACCCGGTCCTCGCCATCCCCGAGCTCATGCGCATCCTCATGGACGAGCACGGCCTCGGCTGGGAAGAGGCCTGGAAGGTCGTCTCCAAGACCTTCGCCTACACGAACCACACGGTTCTGGCCGAGGCCCTGGAGACCTGGGACATCCACATCTTCAACCGCCTCTTCCCGCGCATCGCCGAGATCGTCCGCGAGATCGACCGTCGCTTCCGCATCGACATGGCCGAGCGCGGCCTCGACCAGGGCACCATCGACTACATGGCCCCCGTCTCGGGCAACACCGTGCGCATGGCCTGGATCGCCTGCTACGCGTCCTACTCCATTAACGGCGTCGCCGCCCTCCACACGGAGATCATCAAGCGCGACACCCTCAAGGAGTGGTACGCCATCTGGCCCGAGCGCTTCAACAACAAGACCAACGGCGTGACCCCGCGCCGCTGGCTCAAGCAGTGCAACCCCCGCCTGGCCGCCCTCCTCGACGAGGTCACCGGTTCCGACGCGTGGGTCCGCGACCTCACCGTGCTCTCTGACTTCACCGAGGCTGGCACTGACGACGTGCTCACGCGCCTGGGCGAGATCAAGCACGCCAACAAGGTCGACTTCGCCGCGTGGATCAAGGAGCGTGAGGGTGTCGAGATCGATCCCGACGCGATCTTCGACGTTCAGATCAAGCGTCTGCACGAGTACAAGCGCCAGCTGCTCAACGCCTTCTACGTCCTGGACCTGTACTTCCGCATGAAGGACGACCCGACGCTGGACACCCCCAACCGCGTGTTCATCTTCGGTGCGAAGGCTGCCCCCGGCTACATCCGCGCCAAGGCCATCATCAAGCTCATCAACGCCATTGGTGAACTGGTGAACAACGACAAGGATATCAACGGCCGCATCAAGGTCGTCTTCGTCCACAACTACAACGTCTCGCCCGCCGAGCACATCATCCCCGCCGCCGACGTCTCCGAGCAGATCTCGATGGCCGGTAAGGAGGCCTCGGGCACGTCCAACATGAAGTTCATGATGAACGGCGCCCTCACCCTGGGTACCCTGGATGGCGCGAACGTCGAGATTCTCGAGGCCGTGGGCGCGGACAACGCCTACATCTTCGGTGCGACTGACGACGAGCTGCCCGAGCTGCGTCGCCACTACGACCCCCGTTGGCACTACGAGAACGTCCCCGGCCTCAAGCGCGTCATCGACGCCCTGACCGACGGCACGCTCGACGACTCCAACTCCGGCTGGTTCCACGACATCCGCCACTCGATCCTCGAGGGTGGCTACGACCCGGCCGACGTGTACTACGTCCTGGGTGACTTCGCCGCGTACCGCGAGACCAAGGATCGCATGGCCGCCGATTACCGCGACCAGAAGGCCTGGAACCGCCGCGTGTGGGCGAACATCTCCCGCTCCGGCCGTTTCTCCTCGGACCGCACGATCTCCGACTATGCTCGCGAGGTCTGGCACATCGAGGGTGAGCCGATCGACTGACGCATTCGCGTAGGGGAGGCCTGGAACCGCATGGTTCCGGGCCTCTCTTGTTGCTTGGGTGAACGCAGTTGTATCGCTCTGTGAACCAACTGTATTAGTGGGTTGACACAGTTGGGAGACTGTGTCATTGTATTAGTGTATTAATACAGCAAGACAGGAGGGACGCATCGATGCGCATCGATGACACCCGCCCCATCTGGATCCAGCTGGCCGACAGCTTCCGCGCCCGTATCACCGATGGGACGTGGAAACCCGGCCAGAAGATCCCCTCCGTCCGCGACCTCGCCATCGAGGCCGGCACCAACCCCAACACCGTCCAGCGAGCCCTCGCCGCCCTCGACGACGAAGGACTCACCGTCCCCAAGCGGACGGCCGGACGATTCGTCGCCACCGACGACAGCGCACTACGCGCCCTCCGCCAGGAGGACGCCCGCGCCGCGGCCGACGCATTCATCCGCGCCTGCCGAGCCCTCGGCGTCGATGTTGACGGTGCCCACGGCCTCGTCGATGAACGCTGGAACGTGGACCTGTAAACCAGGAGGACACACTCTCATGACCACCCAACCCACAGGCGCGAGCGCGGCTGGCCCCGGCCTCGTCGAGGTCACCGGCCTGACGAAGAGCTACCGAGCGACCCCCGCCCTGCGCGACTACAACCTGAGCCTTGAGTCTGGCCACATCGTCGGCCTCATGGGCCCCAACGGCTGCGGCAAGACCACGCTGCTCAAGATCCTCGCCGGAGTCCTCTCCGACTATGAGGGCACCGTCACCATCGACGGGCACGCGCCCGGCGTCGCCACCAAGGAGATCGTCTCCTACCTGCCCGACGCCGACTTCCTGAACACCGAGTGGACGGCAGCGGATGCGATCCGCATCTACTCCACGTTCTTCGCTGACTTCGACGCCGACAAGGCGGCCTCCATGGTCGACTTCTTCGGACTGCCCACCGACCGCCGCCTCGGCGAGATGAGCAAGGGCATGGGGGAGAAGCTCCAGATCAGCCTCGTCATGTCTAGGCGCGCCCGCGTGTTCCTCCTCGACGAACCCATCAGCGGCGTCGACCCTGCCACGCGCGACGTGATCCTCGACGGCATCCTGCGCGAGTTCGACCCCGCCTCGCTGCTCATCATGTCCACCCACCTCATCTCCGACATCGAACACTTCGTCGACTACGCGCTCTTCATGAAGGACGGGCAGGTCTTCCTGCAGGGTGACGCCGACGACCTGCGCGCCTCCCACGGCGATTCCCTCGACGCCATCTTCCGGAAGGAGTACCGCTGATGTTCACCAAACTACTTGCCTACGAGATTCGCTCGCGCTACCGCACGGACGCGCGCTCCTTCGGGGCGTTCATCGCTGTGATCGCGGTTGCCGCGGGAATCGTCGCCGCGGGGCTGCCGGGGATCAGCGGCTCCACCGCTGTCCTCGCCTACGCCCTGTGTGCGCTCACGCCGGTCGCCTGCGCGATCGCGGCCCTGGCCGACTACTGGAAGACCCTCTACGGGCAGCGCGGCTACTTCACGATGAGCCTGCCGATCTCCGGCTGGGTGATCTTCTGGGCGAAGATCACCCGCATCGCGATCGAGTGCCTCCTGGCCCTCGCCCTGGCCGTCGGCGGAATTATCGCCGTCGCGTCGGCTGCCGCGTGGAGCGACGGCATTAGCCTCGCTGAGTACACGGCCGGGCCTCGTTCACTCGTGGCCGGAATGCCGACCTCCACCGTGGTCCTCATGATCGCCGCGCAGCTCATCCTTGCGATGTCGTGGGGCGTGCAGGGCTGCGCCGTCATGTCGATTGGTGCCCAGGGGCGTTTCAATCACCTCGGCTTCGGCGCGCCCATCATCGGTTTCGTGCTGGTGTACATCGTCAACCAGGTGCTTTCCACGATTGGCACGTTCTTCCTTCCGCTGTCCGTTACAACCGACGGACACTTCTCCACCGAGATCATGTGGACCTCGTACCTGGCGACGATGGGAACCGAGGGGCACCCGAACGTCATCGGCATCGGCTCCTATGTCCTCGTGCCCCTGTTCGCGCTGATCCTGGGCGTGTGGTCCTCCCGCTCGATCGAGAAGCACACGTCCCTGCGCTGAGCGCATGACCCGCTGAGCGCCAGTCGGCGGTGGGATAGGATTTTGGTATCCGACCCACCGCCGACTCGTTGTGTGAGGAGCGCAGATGACCGCCGAGGGACCCCGCTTCGGGGCCACACCCCAGAACCCCGACCTGCTGCGGTGGATCGGCATTCAGGTCCTCCTCCTCGTCATCGCCTGGGTGATCGGCATGGTCGTGCGGCACCTCCTGGCCTCGCGCATGACGATGTCCACTGCCTCGGCGACCCTCACCGGCCTGGGTGGCCTGTGGGGCGGCCTCCTGGTTGCAGGCTGGGTCTTCTCCTCCTCCGACATGTGGCGCCCCGCCATGATCGGCGTCGCCGCCCTAGTGGCCCTCATCGTCGTCATCGTCGTCTCCCTGATCGTCGCGTACCTGCATCCGCGCCCAGGCCTCGACCCCATCGCCGAGGTCGCCACACGCGGCGAATCCGACTCCCTCGAATTCAAGTCGAGCGCCCGCTGGAACATGCGCGCCGGCAAGCGCGACGACGTCATGGAGACCGTCATTGCTAAGACGGTCGCCGCGTTCATGAACTCCGGCGGCGGCACCCTGCTTATCGGCGTGGACGACGACGGGCGACTCATCGGGCTGGGTCCCGACTACGCGACCCTCAAGACCCCGGACGCCGACCGCTTCGAGCTGTGGATCCGCGACCTGTGGGGCCAGCGCCTGGGCACCAACGCCGCCGCGCTGCCCCTCCTCGACTTCGCCGAGGCCACGGACCCCCAGGAGGGCTACGGGCCCCAGGAGGTGTGCCGGGTGACGATCCCGCCCGCCCTGGGGCCGGTGTACCTGCGCGGCCCGAAGGGCAAGGGTGAGGCCGAGCTGTGGGTGCGCGTCGGCAACTCGACGCGGCGCCTCGACGTGACCGATGCCGTGCAGTACGTGGCGATGCGCTGGCCGGCGTATGCGCGCGTCTCGCTGCTCACTCGCCTGCGCCTCACCCTGACGATGCGCCGCCACCGCAGCACTCCGGCCCGCCTGCCGCGCGTCGTCGAGCGCGTCCTCACGGAGCGCGCGAAGCACGGGGCTCCGGGCGCTGATGGGGAGTAGGGGCACGGTTAGACTGGCCCGAGGGACTCAGAGAGGAGACGAGCATGGGACTGCGCAAGACCCTGCCTGCGGACATTGAGCAGGTCATCGCCTCCGGGGACGTCGAGGCCGTGGCGCGCGCGGTCGAGCGCTGCGAGGTCGGCGCGTACCTGCGCGGCGACGCCTATGAGTCGCGGCTCATGCATTTCCCGGCCTCTGAGGAGATCACGGACTTCCTGCTGGCGCGGGGCGAGGACATCAACTCGCGCGATCGGTATGAACGTACCCCGATCCACGCGCGCGTTCGGTCGCGATGCCTCGACCAGATTCCGATGCTGGTCGCTCGCGGAGGCGACATCAATGCGCGCGATACCTCCGACCAGACGGCGTTGTTTGGCGTCGTCGAGCGCTTCCCTGTTGCAGATGTGTCGCGGATGATTGCGTGGGGCGCGGATCCGCTGGTTGTTGCTGATTCGAGGGTGTACGGGAAGGCGACGCTTATCGAGAACGTGGTGTCCGGGCACAACTTCCTGGACGCCCCGCGCGCGCTCGCGGTGATTCGGTTGCTTCTGTCTGTTGGGGCACCTGTCGGTGAGCGTGTGCCGACCGCGCTGCGGGCCATGGATCGGATGCGCTGCACGTTCATCAAGCACGGGCTGCCGGAGCGGCTCTCTCAGGAGGAGTTCGACGAGGCCTCGGCCGCGTTGTCGGAGCTGTGCGCCCTGTTCGGGGTGGAGCAGCGTGAGGCTCAGCGCGCGCCTGTCGTGGGGGAGACGCTGGAGTTGGATCCGTCCGTGCCTGCACTGCGTCAGTATGGGGAGCTGTGGGATCTGCTTGTGCCCGACAGCGGCCAGTGCCAGACGCTGCAAGGCGAGGTCATTCGCATTGCGGGGCGGGTTGGCCACGAAGTGTACGACAACGGCGGCATCAACTGGGATCGTTCTTTTGGGGCGCTGCTGGACCAGTATCTCGGTGTCGTGCGTTCAGGCCTGCCGATGTCGCCTGATTCTCTCGCCCGCGCCGAGGCTGCCGTCGCTTCCTTGAAGGGCCGCTCCATGTCGCCCCAGGCAGTCGACGACATCACGGAGCTGGCCGTGGAATGGGTGCGCCTGAACCCGGTCCTGGTGGAGCTGGATCTGCCCGACGTGGGGCGGTGACCGGGGCTAGGTGTCAAGCGCGCGGCGGTACACTGTGAGCATGGGTAAACGAATTCTCGGATGGCTGCGTCAACGGCGTGTTGCGGTGGAGTATGGAGTCGTTTGGTGCATCTTGCTGCTCGCGATCGGGTATTTCTTCTGGAAAACGTCGGTGACAATTGTGCATCAAGTCGCTGAGAAAAATGTTTATGTATTGTTGCAGATATATTTTCCGGTACTCTTCTTATTATGTGTTCTTACCGCAATGAGGCAGTTTAAGTTTTGGCGACAAAGTCGGATGATCCTGACGATGCGGTTGATTCTGATTACTGTGTTTGTAGTCGTCTTTCAAACAGTTTTTAATTCTGACGGTGGTGTCGGATTGGGATTCTATATAGGGCAAGGGGAACCAGGGGTTGGACTCGTCTCCATGTATGAAGTGCAATTTATTAATATGCTCTTCTTTGTGGGTTCCCTATCTCAGTGGTTAATGATCGAGTTTGAGGAGAGGCGTGCCGAGATGAATGCTGTTGTCGGCGGCGTCCTCTTTATTATGGGAATACTCATGCCGAAATTTCTTGAATCGTGGTCTCTACTCAGTGCCTATTGTTGGAACGGACGCTGCACCTCGGGTGGCTTAGATACATTAGTGTCATTTAGGGTGAGCATTGCGTGTGCCGCATCCCTGTCAGCAATGTTCGTTGTTGGCTTGTTCTCAGAACCGATCGTGAGATTCCTCCGCTCATATGGAGAAGATAGCGTTGTGTCTAAGGGGTCTTCACTCGCAGACTCCCAAAACTCTGAGGTACCCGTTTCTGAGCGTGAGATTGCTACTGCTTCTGGCAAGCAGAACAAGGAATGTGAAGAGCTTCCTGCGTCATCGTCCGTGGCTACTCGTGTGTCTCAGGAGGGCGCTGATGGCGTGGCTGTCCCCGCACAGGCTATGGAGGTGCTGGCAAGCACATATGGTCCGGGTGTTGCTGTGTCCAAGCAGCTGGTGAGTGCTGCTGTCAGTGGCCTCGTCGCCGGCGCCTGTTTCTCGGTCATGAGTCGTCTCTTCAATCGCCGCTAACCTGTGTTGCCTCGCGTTTCGATTGGAGAGTTGCGGCGCATCTCCACACTGGTACTTGTTGCTCGGTGGCATTGCACTACTTGGCGCAGCAATGCACTGCTTAGCAGCTAGTGCAATGCCTTCCTACCTGGTGCATTGCTGTCGTATCTAGTGCAGTGCTGCCCCTTCTGAGCACGTTGTGTGTCGGTTGGGGGCAATACGGACGGCTAGTTCCGCGACGACACTTGTTACCGATGAGGTGTTACACCCGATCGGGAAGATTCAACCCCTTCTGATCGGGTTGAATCTTCCCTAACGGGTTGAATGCTCCCGAACGGGTGCAAGGCTGCCCGGCCTGGTTCGGCTGGAGGCTTGTTGAGGGGCTAGGAGGTACACCTTGCCGCGTATTGGCTTGTTGCTCGGTGGCATTGCACTACTTGGCGCAGCATTGCGCTGCTTAGTAGCTAGTGCAATGCCTTCCTATCTAGTGCATTGCTGCCCGTTTTGAGCATGTTGTGTGTCGGTCGGGGTCATTATGGACAGCTAGTTCCGCGCCGACACTTGTTATCGATGAGGCGGACAGCCCATCGGCAACAGCATCGCCACGTAACGTGGCCCTGCTGCGCGCTGGTCGTCCAGCCGCAGGTGTGATCGCCGGGGGAAGCAGGCCCGGCCCTGTAGCACGTGAATTCCTGCGTGGAACCAACGCAATCGAACCGTGCGACCCCCGCCAACTTCATGAGGCCGCGCATTCCTGGGAGCCCGCTGAGAGAACGTCAAACGATAGACAGGGACAGTGGCGTGCAACTGGTTTACGCTGAAAGCAGCCACCAGGAAGGAGCCGCTGATGCCAGCAAAACCCCAGATCATTGCCGATCCTCAGACCAACCGTGGGACCGCCTTCACCCTCGACGAGCGCAAGCGCTTCGGGCTGATGGGTCGTCTTCCCGCAGCTGTCGAAACGCTCG
>ERZ772935.770-NODE-770-length-12677-cov-3.961179_pt1 | contig 12677 bp, 10 predicted proteins | sample MGYA00511683_ERZ772935 | MGnify/ENA primary metagenome ERZ772935 (study PRJEB29015, sample SAMEA2738086) | human oral metagenome | biome: human oral; feature: human-associated habitat; material: saliva | place: China | collected 2228 ...
AGCGCGGGGCGCCTGCATGCAGCGGCATGGTAAGGCCCTGACGGACCATCTGCTCGGGCTCCAGGTGGGCCAGGGCGGGGTGGAGCTTCCTGAATTCGTCGAAGTGCTCGAAGATGGACTTGACCACGGCGTAGACGGTGTCGTCCGGCACGTCGCTGCTGGAGACGAGGGTGGCCAGCGCGCCGAAAGTGGGGGTGGGATCCGGGTTGCCGGGATAGGTGTTGGCCGGGATCTCGACCTTGGCGTAGTAGGGCTTTTCTTCCACCAGCCGGTCGATGACCGGGCCCTGCAGCGGCACCAGGCGTGCGGCGCAGGTGGTGGTGACATCATGCAGGTTGGCGCTGGGGTGGCCGGCCACGAAGACGAAACCGTCGATGCGGCCATCGCACAGGGTGGCGCCGTGTTCATCGGCCTTGAGTTCGAAGACGTTCGAGAAGTGGCTGCTCTTGAGGCGGTAGGCCGCCATCAGCGTGTCCATGGCGCTGCGGGTGCCCGAGCCGGGGTTGCCGATGCTGAAGGGATGCTGGCGGAAGTCCTCGATGCCGTGGGCTTCGATGCCCTGGCGGGCAACGAGGGTGAGTGGTTCGGGATAGAGGGACAGTACGGCACGCAGCTTGCCGTCAGGACCGGCCTTGCGGAATGGCCCCAGGCCCTTGCGGGCGTCATACTGCACGTCGGACTGCGCCAGGCCCAGGGTGAGCCTGCCGTCCTTGAGCCCCTGGATGTTGGAGACCGAAGCATTGGTGGTCTCGACGGCGCAGCGCTTTCTGAAGCGCTCGCGTTCCTTGTTGATGAGGTGGCAGATGGCACCGCCGGTGGCGTAGTAGATGCCGGTGGCGCCTCCGGTGCCGATGGTGATGACCGGGTTGGCGTCGACGGCACGGGCCAGGGGGGGCGCAACCAGAAGCGCCAGACCGAGCAGTGCCGAGGTGGCGGCCCGCAGGGTATGGCGCCGCGGAACGGGGCAATGAGTCGCCGGGGGACGGTGGAACAGCGGGTGCAGCATGGCGAAGGGCTCTTCGAATATCTCTCGGTTGCGTTTGCCAATGCCAATGTTACTTCCTGCCTGATGTCATGCCGATGCCGCGGGCAGGAGATGTCGGGCATTCACCCATGCCTGAGGGGGCTGCCAGTTATCCGTCATACTGACAGGGTTCATTTTTCTGGTGAATGAAAGATGTTTTTTCAAAGTCGGCCGACTCGACAGCCGGCGGGCGTGACGGTACGCTAGGACTGCATCTCAACACTCTGAGGAAATTCAATGTCCAAGTCTTCTCTTCATGTCGGTATCCTGACCGGCGGCGGCGACTGCCCGGGTCTGAATGCAGTGATCCGTGGGGTGACCAATTCGCTCATCAAGACCGTCGGCGCCCGTGTCACTGGCATCGAACGGGGCTTCATGGGCATGATCGAGCGTCGTTCGCGTCCGCTCGACAGCGAGGCGGTGGCCGGCATCCTGAACCAGGGCGGCACCATTCTGGGCACCCACAACTTTGCCAACCCGTTCTCCTGCAACGGCGTGGATGTCTCGGACAAGGTGATGGAATATGTCCGTGAGCTGGGGCTGGATGCGCTGGTGGCCATCGGCGGCGACGGCACGATGAGCATCGCCAACCGTTTCACGCCGTTGGGTCTGCCGGTGGTGGGCGTTCCCAAGACCATCGACAACGACCTGATGCACACCGAGCGCACCTTCGGCTTCGACAGTGCGGTGGCCATCGTGGCCGAGGCGCTGGCACGGCTGGAAACCACGGCCCGCAGCCACGGCCGGGTGATGGTGCTGGAGACAATGGGCCGCTACGCGGGCTGGATCGCGCTGGAAGGCGGCCTGGCCGGCGGTGCCGACATCATCCTGATTCCCGAGAAGCCCTATGACCTGAACGAGGTCATCCGCGTCTGCAAGGAGCGCGAGAAGAAGCAGGGCTACACGCTGATCTGCATCGCCGAGGGAGCACGTCCCATCGACGGTGGCATGGTGGTGGCCAAGCATCTGGAAAACAGCCCGGACCCGATCCGGCTGGGGGGTGTGGGCAACGTGCTGCGCCAGCAGCTCGAGCAGCACCTGGAAAGCGAAGTGCGTACCACGCAGCTGGGCCACGTGCAGCGCGGTGGCACCCCCACGCCGTATGACCGTGTGCTGGCCACGCGCTTTGGCTGGTATGCCGCCAAGATGGTGGCCAATGGCGAGTTCGGTCGCATGGTGGTGCTGAAGGGCGACGAGTGCGACAGCGTGCCCATCGAGGACGTGGCCAACCGCACCCGCAACGTGCCGGAAAACCATTCGCTGCTGGATGTGGCGACGTCGCTGGGCGTGTCGCTGGGTCTGCCGGCGTGATGCCCGCCGGGGCAGGGCGAAAGGCCCTGTCCAGGCATTTCCCGAAGGGGCGATCGCGTCCCTTCCGGGGATGATTCGCAAGGGCGAAAGCCCCAACAAAAAAGCGCTCCATGTGAGCGCTTTTTTGTTCAGCGGGCGTCGGCCACCTTGTGGCTGGCTCGGGGGCGCGAGCTGCCTGCCTTGGTGCGGGTGGCCGTGCTACGGCTGCTGGCCCTGGTGTTGCTGCTGTTCACCGCCTTGCGGCTGCTGGCAGACTTGGCTGAGGCAGCCTTGGTGCTGGCTGTGCGGCCGGAGGCGCTGCCACGGTTGGTGGCTGAGCTGGCGGAGGCTGCCTTCAGCCGCTTGCTGGTGGCCGTCGCGGTGCTGGCGCTCTTGCGGGCCGTGGTGCTGCGGGTGCTGGCCGTTGCAGCGCTGCGCGGGTGGCTGGTGGTGTCGGCCAGGGCCACGGTGGTCCTGCCACTCTGACGCAGGGTGTGGCGGGTGGCGCTGCGGTCGGAGCGCAGGGTGACGCGGCTGTCCAGGCGCGAGGCCGTGCTGCGGCTTGCGGCCGTGTTGCTGCTGCCTGTCTGGGTACGGGCCGGGCTGTAATGCACCAGCCGGATGGCGGTATGGCTGCCCGACGAGGCCGTGGCTGGGGCCGGCACAGCGGCCTGGCGGCTGATCACCTTGCGGGAACCGTCTTCGGCCACCAGCACGGTCTGTTTCTGGCTGCGGCGCACCGTCAGCGTCATGCCCGGCTTGAGGGGGGAGACACGCCGGTTCATGGCGCGCAGTTCGGCCAGCGTGAGGCCATAACGGCGGGCGATGGAGGCGCCGGTCTCGCCACGACGCACGCGGTGAACCAGCGGACCGGCATCCACCTGCTGATACAGGCGCGGGCCGTCAAACTGCTCGACGAGGTTCTCGTCGCTGACACGGTGCGTGGGCACCAGCAGTCGCGTGCCGGCCAGCAGGTGCGTGCCGGCGGAAATGCCGTTGGCGCGCAGCAGGGCGGGCACGGTGAGGCCGCCGCGACTGGCGATCTCGGCCAGGCTTTCGCCGGGCTGCAGCGTGTGCGGCTGCCACGAGACGAAGGGCCGCTTCTGGGCGGCGTGCTCGGCCATGGCTGCCTTGAAGCGGTCAATGCGATCGACCGGGATCTTGAGGGTGTTGTTGCGGCTGGCGGAGATGACGGGCCGGTTGTGGGCCGGGTTCAGTGCCAGGAACTCGGCTTCGGTCATTCCGGCGAACTGGGCTGCCAGCTTGAGGTCGATGGGTCGGATCTTCTCGACGGTGACGAAGTAGGGCTGGTCGGGCAGGTCGGGCAGCTGCAGGCCCAGCTGGCGGGCATTGAGCACGATGTGCTTGAGCGCCAGCAGCTTGGGCACGTAGTTGCGGGTCTCGTTGGGCATGCGCAGGTTCGCATAGTCTGCTGGCTTGCCGGCGGCCTGGTTGGCGCGCACGGCCCTGCGCACGGCGCCTTCACCCCAGTTGTACGAGGCCAGTGCCAGGAACCAGTCGTCCCCGTTCATCTGGTAGATGCTCTGGAGGTAGTCCAGCGCCGCCCGCGTGGACTGCACCACGTCACGGCGATTGTCCACCCACCAGTTCTGATTCAGGTCGTAGCGTTTGCCGGTGGCCGGAATGAACTGCCACAGGCCGGCTGCCTTGGCCGAGGACAGCGCCGAGGGGTTCATGGCGCTTTCCACGAAGGGCAGCAGTGCCAGTTCGGTGGGCATGCCCCGGCGCTCGACTTCCTCGACGATGTGGTGCAGGTAGAACGAGCCGCGTCCGAACATGCGCTGCAGGTAGTCGGGGCGGGACAGGTAGTACTGCTCGTGGCGGGCCACCAGGGGCGAATCCAGCTCCGGCATGGCGAAGCCGGCGCGGATGCGGTCCCAGAGGTCGTTGCTGACGATGACCTCGCCGTCGTCGCCCTGAACCTGGCTGGCGGCATTGAGCTGGCGCACGGCATCGCTTTCGGTCACGAGGACGGGCTCGCCATGCCTCAGTTGTGCGCCATGGGGGTTCTGGGCCGTGGTGCCGGGCGAGACGCTGGAGCAGGCGGCCAGCCAGCCGGCTCCCAGCACCACGCCGGCATGGGCCAGCAGCCGTGCCAGCCGGCTGCGCCGCAGGGGCTGGCGCACGGGCGTCTGGGAAAGCGGGGAAGGAAAGCCGGGCTGACGGGAGGAACGATGAGCGCGCACGGGCAGTACCTGTGATGCTGCGCCGGAAGGGTCGGGGCGGCCGACACGGGTTGCCGTCCGACGGGGCGTGCAACCCAGGCGGCCGAGCCGGAAGACCGGCAGGCAGACTGGAATTGGGAGCGCTCTGACGATAGCACAGTAACCCGTCGGCCAAAGTAACCGACTTCGGCTTTCTTCAGGGGTGGCTGTCCGTCTGTCAGTTGATGGCAGGGGGGCGGAAGCCATTGCGCCACTGGCGCAGCGCCACGAACACCTCGAAGGCACTGGCGCCTTCAGGCAGGGGGCCGCCGGGCAGGTGGCGTGCCAGCGCCGGCAGGTGGCTGCGCAGGAAGGGGTTGGTGGCCAGCTCTTCGTCCAGCTGCCCCGGCAGCGTGGATAGCCCCTGGGACCGCAGCAGCAGCGCGTCTTGCAGGCGCCGGGCTATCTGTTCATTGTCGGGTTCGGCCAGCCGGGCGAAGTGCAGGTTGGTGGCGGTGTATTCGTGGGCGGCGTAGACCTGGGTGTCATGGGGCAGGGTGCTCAGCCGGCCCAGCGAATCGAAATGCTGCTCCAGCGTACCGTCGAAGACGCGGCCACAACCTGCCAGAAACAATGTGTCGCCACAAAACAACGCCGGGTGCGGATGCTCGGGCAATTGCGGGCAGAAATAGGAGAGATGATCCTGGGTGTGGCCCGGGGTGGCCACGACCTGAAGGCTCAGGCCCGCCTCGGGGATCTCGACGACATCGCCATGACCGACGGCCTCGCGTACGCCCTTGGCCGCACAGTCGGCCGGCCCGATGACGCGTGCCGACGGCCAGCGTGACGCCAGCTCAGGAATGCCGTCGACGTGGTCGTGATGATGGTGGGTGACAAGGATGGCAGCAAGCGACCCGCCGCTGGCCTGCAGGCTGTCCACCACCGGCTGCGCCTGGCCGGGATCGACCACCACGAAGGCGGGACCGGCACCGATGCGCCAGATGTAGTTGTCCTGCAGTGCCGGAATCGGAACCACGGTACGGCTTCGGTAGGGTGAATGGAGGATCTCGGCGGTTTCGGCGATCATGGGTGCTCCGCAGGGATTCCCCGAACCTGCCCGACGCGGGGCACGTTCATCCGTAGAATGCGCGTGCCGCGGGACGGGTTCTGGTCTTCCCTCTGGCGTCTGGTGAATGGAAACGCATGGACAATCGTGCCGGGGCGACGTCCCCAACCCCGAACACTCCCGATCATAAAGGCAATCCGGACGCCTGGACGGGCTGGCTGACCACGCCGCCCGGCCGCTACCTGCTGCAGTGGGAGGGGCGGCAGCTGGCCTGCGCCGTGGGCAATGTCTTTGGCTATTACGCGGTGCAGCTGGGCATGCCGGCGCTGGATGCGCTGGCCGACAACCGCATGCCGCACCGCATCCGGGTACTGCAGGGCACCCGGCCGGTGGCCGAGGGTGAATGGCAGCCCGACCTGCGGGTGGCGGACTACGGTGAGCTGCCCTTTGCCAGCCAGTCGGTGGATCTGGTGGTGATGCCGCATCGGCTGGAGGACTGCGCCGATCCCCATCAGCTGCTGCGCGAGGTGGACCGGGTGCTGCGTCCCGAAGGGCGTCTGGTGGTGCTGGGCATCAATCCGTGGTCGCTGTGGGGGCTGCGCCAGGCGCTGCCGGGCTGGCTGGGTGGCGGCTTTCTGCCCCACGCCGGTGCGCTCATCGGTGCGCCCCATGTCCGTGACTGGATTCGCCTGCTGAGCTTCGAGCCGGATGACACCGTGTATGGCGGCTATGCCTGGCCCTTCCTGCGTCAGGAATGGCTGGCTCGCAGCCAGCGTTTTCTGGAGCGGGCTGGTGACCGCTGGTGGCCGGTCTGCGGGGCGGTCTATCTGGTCTGTGCCGTGAAGCGGGTGCGGGGCATGCGGCTGGTGGGGCCGGCCTGGCGGGGCGTGCCGGCCCGTCACGGCGCTGCGGTGGCCATGGGGGGACGGGGCTCGTCCTGCCGTGAGCCTGCGTCGATGTCCGCCGAGGACAAGGGGTCTCGCCTGCGCCGGGCTGGCCATTCGGCAAGGACACAAGGTGCCGGCCCACGAGATGGGAATCCGCTCTAGAATGGCTGCCCCTTTTTGACAGCTGCCGATGACGGATTCCATGACGAACAGATGGGTTGCCTATACCGATGGGGCGTGCGCGCCGACCAATCCCGGGCCTGCGGCCTGGGGCGTGGTGGTCTTTGCGCCCGATGGTGCCGAGACAGCCGCCGACAACGGCTTCATCGGGCCGGGTACCAACCAGATCGCCGAGATCACGGCGGCCATCGAGGGCCTGTCGCGCACGCCTGAAGGCGCCGCGGTGGAGCTGGTTTCCGACAGCCAGTACGTGCTGAAGGGGCTGAGCGAATGGCGGACCGGCTGGGAGCGCCGGGGCTTTCGCAACGCCAAGGGCGACCCCGTGGCCAACCTGGAGCTTTGGAAGCGGCTGTTTGCCGTGGCCGACGCCCGCAAGGTGTCGGTACGCTGGGTGCGCGGCCACCAGGGCAACGTGAACAACGAGCGTGCCGACCGGCTGGCCGTGGCGGCGCTGCAGAAAGCGCGCGGAGGCGCCTGATGGGAGAAGTCACCCGCCAGGTGGTTCTGGATACCGAGACCACCGGTCTGGAAGCCTCCAAGGGGCACCGCATCATCGAGATCGGTTGCGTGGAGATGGTCAACCGGCGCATCACCCGCAACAACCTGCACCTGTACATCAACCCCGAGCGCGAGGTGGACGAGGGGGCGGCGGCCGTTCACGGCATGACCTGGGACGACCTGCGCGACAAGCCCACCTTCGCCCAGATCGTCGACCAGTTTCTGGATTTCTGCCGGGGCGCCGAGATCATCATCCACAACGCCAGCTTCGATACGGGCTTTCTGGATGCCGAGCTGGCACGGCTGGGGCGGGGCACCTTCGCCTCGCATGTGGCGTGCGTGACCGATTCGCTGGCCATGGCGCGCGAACGTTACCCCGGCAAGCGCAACAACCTGGATGCGCTGTGCGAGCGCCTGATGGTGCCCAACAAGCACCGCACGCTGCACGGCGCGTTGCTGGACTCGGAACTGCTGGCCGAGGTGTACCTGGGCATGACGCGCGGTCAGGGCAGTTTCGACATCGGCTCATCGACTGAGGACGATGAAGGCGGCGCGGTGGCCGATGCCGGCGGCGGTCGCTGGCCGCCCACCGGCCTGCGGGTACGTCTGGCCACCGATGCCGAGCGACAGCTGCACGAACAGGGGCTCGTCGCCCTGGAAAAACAGTTCAAATCGTCGATGCGCTGGCATCACTGAAGCACCGCCACCCTTTCTCCACTTTCCGTTACACTGCCGGCATGTCCAGCAAAGAACTCCGCGTCTCGCATCGTGCCCGGCAACGGGTCTCCCAGGCCTCTCCGGATGTCGAGGCCCTCGTGTCGGCTTCGCTCGGGCTGGCCAGGGCGGGCAGCCGTACCGAAGGCATGTTCTGGGAGGGCAGGCTGGCCCAGGTGCTTGATCGTCTCCTGGACGGTGCGCATCCGTCGGCCGTCGGCACGGCGCTCGATCAGCTCAGCCAGCAGGACGGCACGGCCTACGGTGCGTTGGTCGAGGCCATCGAGCACGCGGCAGAGACCGTGCCCGTACAGCCTTCGGCGCTGCGTGGGCAGACCGCGGATGACCGGCCCGCCGCCCCGCTGCATGCCTTGCTGGTCACGGCGCCCGTCGTGGCCTGGACACGTTTCAGTATTCCCACCCGGGCCATTGCTGCCCCGGTGATGGCCGAGCTGCTGCGGCTGTGGCACGAGCTGGTGCTGGCGCCTGATGTACGTTTCCAGCTGATGCCCTGGCTCTACAGCCTGGATCAGCTGCCGCATGACTTTGCCGAGCTGCGCAAGCTCACCCGCCGCATGGCTGTTTCCACCGCCAACGGCAGCCAGGGACGCGTCGACCTGAAGTCCATGCCCGAGACGGCCGAAATGCTGGCCGACACACGCTTCCTGCTGGGCTGCGTGGTGGTGCCTGATGTGAATCACCCGGTGTTTCGCTGGCAGCTTTCCGGTGCGGCCCATCGCTCGCGCGAGGACTGCATGAAGGCCTGGGTGGAAGCCACCCGGCCGCTTTTCGAGCCGATGCTGCCTGGCTGCGGCTTCGAGTCCCTGCTGCCCGACGCCTACCATGCCAACCTGCGCGAGTCCGACCGGCTGGTGCGCATCTGGGGCATCAAGGCAGCTGTTCATTATCTGGTCCACAGCCTGGGCGTGGAAGCCGCTTCCATCAAGGCCTCCGTGGCCGGCTTCGGTTACACCCGCGTGGATGAATACCGGATCGGCCTGTCGCTGGGCGAGACCGGCGACGTCGTGCAAGGCATCGTCTGGCCGCTGCTGGGCCCCGAATCCGAGAATGACGAGCCCACGCCGCTGGAGCAGATCCGCAGCACGCTGCAGGAAGTGGGCGTCAGCGACCTGCGGGTCTGGAATGCGCTGATGGAGCCCGAGTTCTGCGAGGATTGCGGCTCGCCGTTCTATCCCGACCGCAGCGGCGAACTGGTGCACGTGCAGATGCCCGAAGGGGCCGAGACGACCAGCCCGCATTTCCACTGACGGGCAATCCCGGTACGCCGGGGGCTTTGAGCGCGCCCTGGCCAAGGCTCTGATAATGTCGAAGGACTGCCGTCCTCCAGGAGCCTTCCTTGCTGTTCAGCACCCACGCCATCGTCGTTCTGCTCAGCCTGCTGGTCTATGTCAGTGTCACGCGCATCGGCCACCAGCGTCGTGCGCCGTCGGCAGCCCTGGCCTGGGTGCTGTTGCTGGTGGCCTTCCCCTACGTGGGCCTGCCGGTCTTTCTGATGTTCGGTACCCGCAAACTGCTGCGACCGGGGCAGCGCGCACCGCGCCGCTTTGATCCTGCCCGCAACCCGCTGTGCGGCATCCCGCAGACCGAACGGGCACCCATCGATATCTGGGCGGGCGAACTGCTGGCCTCGATGGGCATGCCGCCGCCTGCCGTGGGCGGAAAGGTGAGCTTTCAGGCCCAGGGTGAAGAGGCGTTGCAGGCCGTCATCGACCTGATCGATCAGACCCGGCAACAGCTGCGCGTGGCAACCTTCCTGCTGGGGCAGGATGATCAGGCAGAGCGCATCGTCGAGGCCCTGTGCCGGGCATCGGCGCGCGGGGTGGAAGTGCGGCTGTTGCTGGATGCCATGGGCTGCCTGCGTGTCACGGCCCACCAGTACGAGCAACTGCTGGCGGCCGGGGTCTGGGTGCGGCGCTACATGCCGCTGCTGCACAACCCCGTGCATGGCCGGGCCAACCTGCGCAACCACCGCAAGCTGCTGGTGGTGGATGAGCAGACTGTCTGGGCCGGAGGCCGGAACCTGGCGGGCGAGTACTTCATGGGGGTGGGGGATGAGCCCGCCTGGCTGGACCTGAGCTTTTCCATCGAGGGGCCGCTGGTGGCGCAGGCCATCGAGATGTTCGAACGGGACTGGCGGGTGGGCAAGCGCCTGCCGGCCCGCTATCGGCGACGGGCTGCCCGGTATCGGGGTACGGCGCTGGCGCGCGTCGTGGAGCCGATGGCCCAGGTGGCCGACATGCCCGAGCAGCTGATCGCACAGGTGCTGGCCCGAACCTCGTCCAGTGCTTCGTCGGCTGCCCTGTCAGAACCGTCGAAGGCATCAGCACGCTCGGAAACCGTGCAGGTACTCGACTCCGCGAGGGAGCCGATGTCTCCGGACCAGGCGGTCCTGGATGGCGACGAGCCCAGTGTCATGCTCTCAGAAGGGACGGCTTATGATGCGAGACACGCTGGCGACATGTCTGCCCCCGAAACGCCTGTCGACAAGGGGCCTGTCGGCGCGGAACCCGTGGGCGAGGCACTGCTGGATGCCCGGCCGCTGGTGACGCAGCTGCTGCCCAGCGGCCCGGATCTGTTTGACGATACGCTCTATTCGCTGCTGCTGACGGCTGCCTTCCATGCCGAGCGGCGGCTGCTGGCCGTGACGCCGTACTTCGTGCCCGACGAGGCACTGATGACGGCATTGATGATGGCGGCACGCCGTGGCGTGCAGATCAGTCTGCTGATTCCGGCGCATTCCAACCATCGTCTGGCTGACGTGGCCCGGATGCGGGCCCTGCGGCAGCTGGCTCAGGTGGGGGCGCACATCCATCTCTACCCGCGGATGCTGCACGCCAAGGTGGTGGTCATCGACGAGGCCATGGCCCTGGCCGGGTCATTGAACCTGGACAGCCGCAGCTTCTTCCTGAACTACGAGATGATGGTGGCCTTCTACCGCAAGACCGAGGTCCGCTGGCTGTCCGACTGGCTGGAAGGGCACATCGCTGAGGCCAGACCCTACCGGGGGCGTCCGGCCAGCTGGTGGAAGGACATTCTGGAGGGCATGGTCCGCGCGGTGGCTTACCAGCTCTGAGATAGTCCGCGCGGTGGCCTACCAGCTCTGAATCAGATCTGTCCACCCAGCCGACGCCACGGCGATTCTGCAAAGTACGACGCCTTCAGCACGATCGGGTTGGCACGAACGTTCAACATCACCATACGGCCTGCAACACGTTCGATATCTTTTTGATGAGCGTGAAATCTCTCGATCAGGTCGTCGTCATAGAATGCCTCGGCATTCAGCGCCTTCAGTGCATTTGTTTCCAGGTGGAAACGGTACTCGCGACCATCGCTGGCCACGGCACCGAAATCGATGCCGTCTTCACCCGTTTCGGGTTCGGTATAGGTCAGCCCCACATGGCGGTTCCAGTGCATGTCGGTGGCATTGTCGTCGCGGCGCATGATGTTCTTCACTCCAGGAATCGGTCGCTTCATCGGCCCCGGCAAGGGGCCTCGGTCATCAGGTTTTCGGAACGAAGCTGTCGTGTCATGACCGGCTTCGTTCCCGGTTGTTCGAAGCCCGCAGACTATCAATCGTTCCCGTTGTATGCCTGTTGAAGCCTGCCGCCGAGCCGGCTGACAGCATCCGTTCGGCCGCCGTCTCACCCGTGTGTGAACGATGTCCTCGTCAGGTGCGCACGAATGGTCGATCCTTGCCGACCGGCGTCGGTGCGCAAGTGTGCTGGCGCCCATCCTGTTGTTTTTCTCACCATTCTCTGCGGGCCCTTGAGCCCCATGCGAGAGCACGAACATGAGCAGTGTCATGAAGCAGCTGGGCAAGGCCCGGCGCTGGACCCGGGAAAACGGGCCGATGCAATGGGCTGACACCGCCTGGAAGCGTCATCAGTTCATTCATGCCCGGCGGGCCCACCTGTTCCAGGGGGTGTACAAGAGTTTTGCCGATGCGGTGGCGCATGCACCGGACACAGCACCCACCAGTTATGACAACACCGCATCGGCCAAGCTGTATCTGAATCGCCTTCAGATGGATGATTACGATCATCCGGCACTCTTCTGGCTGGCTGATGCCATTCATCATGGCATGATGAAGATCGTCGATGTCGGCGGTTCGGTGGGCATCAAGTATTTTTCCTTCAAACCATTCATCGAGTATCCGGCCGACCTGAAGTGGCTCGTCATTGACATGCCGGCCGTGGCTGAAGAGGGAAGACGGTTTGCCGAAGAACGAGGTGAGAGTGCATCGCTGAAGTTCTCGGACAGGCTGGCTGACGCCGATGGCATGGACGTGTTCTATGCGTCGGGGGCGCTGCAGTATCTGGAGCAGTCATTGCCCGAGATCCTGGCTGGCATGAAGGAAAAGCCAAAGCGCATCGTCATCAACACGACGCCCATTCACGAGCAGCACGACTTCTTCACGCTCAACAACATCGGCACCGCCTACTGCGGCTACCGGGTGCAGGCGCGCGAGCCGTTCATCCGCGGCATCGAGGCACAGGGCTACCGCCTTCGTGACCAGTGGCGCAACCTGGGCAAGCGCATGCCTGTCATCGGGCAGCCGGAATACAGCGTCGAGCACTACAGCGGGTTCTGCTTCGATCGGGTGGAGGGCTGAACCCCCTTCAACGCTGTGGCCGTCGATCGCCTCGTGAAGGACGGGGTGTGTGATGACGGGTGGAGAAGGGGGGGCGGTGTGATCGTGTGGCCACTTGGGCCGCGTTCGCATGATCGTGTGAACGCATGTCCGGCTGGTCGAATGCCGCTTTCCTGAGTTCGCCTTCGTGATACCGGCGTGGCGGGCCGATGAGGTGACGTAGACGCCGGAAAAGGAAGGG
>ERZ772935.771-NODE-771-length-12672-cov-3.050250_pt1 | contig 12672 bp, 7 predicted proteins | sample MGYA00511683_ERZ772935 | MGnify/ENA primary metagenome ERZ772935 (study PRJEB29015, sample SAMEA2738086) | human oral metagenome | biome: human oral; feature: human-associated habitat; material: saliva | place: China | collected 2228 ...
CCCTTTCTGCATTTATCGATCAGAGCTGCATAAACGGGATTATATGTAGTGCAGCCGCTACGATAAATAATCCTAGCAAGATGAACATGCTTCCGATAATGCAGTACGCCTTCTTGCTATTATTAATTACATCTTGTGGATTTTACTCCTTTATATAAAATCTTGTAGGCGAATGTTTGTCGTAAATTATAGTGATGGGAATCTCATCCTTGTGCTCACATTTTCTCAAAAATGAGGCCTTGCTATCTGAGCCAAAGAACGTTTTGCTATATCTGAGGCTTTTACCACTTTGACTCTTGAAGGCAATCTCACAGTCACACTCGAAGCTATATCTTGTGCTTCTAATCTCGATTACCTTTAGGAAGCCTTCCGTTTCAAGTACATTTGTGCCATCTACCACTAGATCATTAATGTCCTTTTCCTTGCCTGAACAAAGTCGCCCTGTATATATAAACATACAGCCGATTAATATCATTATAAGAGCTATAAAATATATCATCTAATCTGCACCATTAGTATCCTAGTTGTTCTGCACTAGCGCAAGCAAAGTCTTGTAAGCCACCGGTCCTGCAACCTTATAGCCTGTGCCACCGTTTTTAACCCATGCCACGAATGCATATGGATGATCTGCATCATCTATAAATCCAACGAACCACGCATCAGGTGTTCCGCTCCCAGTCTCTGCTGTTCCAGACTTTGCATAGATGTCTAGTCCTCGGAAGTTGCTCTCCCCATATGTAACCTTAACGTCATTTTTCATCATGCTCTTCATTTTACCTGCGGTGCCGCTGCTCAGATATTTCCCTAGCGAGTCACCACCTGTCACCTTCTTGAGGAAGTTTGACGAACCGATGAGGTAAGGGTTTATAGCCTTTCCTTCATTTGCAATGGCACCCATATATACCATCATCGATGCAGGGTTTACGAGGTCTTCCGCCTGTCCGATACCTGCCCAGCTGAGCTTAACAGGATCATCCTTAGGGAAGTTAAATGTGCCCTTTGCGGTCTTGATTCCGTTTATATCGAGTGAGTTGGTCAGCCCAATCTTCTTGACGTAGTCCTTCATGTTACTTGCGCCAACCTTACGAGTAATCTCTCCAAATGCGCCGTTACAAGACTTTGCGAGTGCCATCTCGAAGTCGACATGTCCATGTCGCTCTGTGCACTTTATCGGCGAACCGTTTACATACGTAACGCCAGAACAGTTGAAGCTAAAATCCTCTATATCATCTACATTATCAATTGCCGCCGCAGCGGTTACTGTCTTAAATGTCGAACCCGGCGTGAGCCTTCCCGATAGGAATGTATTGAAATATTCAGACGAACTAGAATTTGTTGGAAGTGTCCCCTTAGGATCAACCGATGGCGTGCATACCATCGCCATTATCTCTCCAGTTTTATAGTTGTATACTCCGACCATCCCTTGGCGGTTACCGAGCGCCTTATATGCAGCTAGGTTAGCCTTGGAATCTATGGTTAAATTGATTTTGCTTCCATCCTTAGTGGTATCATAGGTCCCATTTAGCAGGTCATACCCTATGAGCTGCGGCCTAAACACGTTGATTGCACCCGTCGCAATATTGCCCTTTGGATCCCCGACCGCATGAACAGTTGCTTTTCTAAGTGAAGCATCAGAAGGATACACGAGTCCATCCTTGGTGCAGTTAAGAAGCATCACACCGTTTCGGTCGTAAATAGTACCTCGATTGACTTCACCATTAGTATATATCTGCCTATTTCCATAGAAGCTCGCCCAATCTTGCCCCTTGGTTACGAATCGCCATGTAAAAATCAATATCCCTACGAACAGCGCCGCGGCGAGTAGCAGACAGATGTTCGCTCTACGCTCTAGTTTCCGCATATGCTACCTCCTTTTGTCTTCGCCCCCATCACGGTCTCCTCTTAATAGCAAGGCTTGCATCCTTACGCATATCCGCAGCCTTAAAGTACGCCAGCATTGCCCATGAACACATTGCACTCGTACCACCCGTAGATACAAATGGGAAAGTAACTCCAGTTAGAGGAAACAGGTCTACCGCTCCAAATATATTTAGCATGGTCTGAAAGATCATCATCGTCGCAGCACCGCATGCTGCTATCGTATAGAAAGCTGATCTTCCTGCCACGATTGAATTTACCGCAAACAGCGAGAGGGTAATGATACACAGAACAAGCAGAATTGATATTATGAGCCCCCATTCTTCAGTGACAAACCCGAATACGAGGTCTGTGTTGGAGGCTGCAACGGTCTTTAGAGACCCATTCCCTGCGCCAAGGCCGAGGAGACCTCCACCGGATGCATAGGACATGGTTCTAGTTTGCTGATATCCCATACCGTTGATAAAATCTGGTTCCCACACATGCCCCCAAGCATTAAATCTACTCAATATGTATGGCTTAAACCTGAGCACAAGTATGCCCATAATTCCGGCTGCGCCTATCGTGAGTATAAGCCTCGAAAAATCACCACTTCGTAGGAACGAAATTACCAGATATGTTACGAAGAAGATAAGCGCACCTCCGAAGTCTCCCATCTTGGCAAGGCAAGCCAGGCAGAACAAGGAGAATAGCATGAAACCATAGAGATTTTTCTTGTTGAAGAGATTCTCCATGGTTGCTGCACCGATGCATATGAATGCAAGCTTGACAATTTCAGAAGGCTGAATTGAGATGCCACCGACAGTAACCCAGTTAGCAGCTCCGAATTTAGTCGTTCCGAATATTACATTGAACAGCAGTAGCCCTATAGCGAGCACAGCGAGCACTGGCTTAATCTTCTCCGTCCTCCTCAGATCTCGCATATATATGCACATGAATATGAAGATGAAGATCCCGACAAGCGTTGCGATATACTGTTTCATTGTAAGCGCAGGGTTGGCAGAAGTCGTGACCGCTAGTCCTATAGTCGACATGAAGAAAGCTATCATCTCCATCTCAAAACCCTTTCTGCCCATGGCTCTAAAAAGAATCACATAAATCCACATAGTAGCAGAAAGCAGCGGAATCGAAAGAAGCGCCCCTGGAGTAAGATTCGTCCCCATGCCAATTATCAGCTGTATCATCGTCAGAAACTGAAATGCGGTGATTGCAACCATAAGTGGCCATGGCGAGACAGGTTTCTTATCCATCGAGCGCATAGCATCATTATTCTTTTCCTCTTCAACACTTATCGCAGCGAGCGTGCACTTTGCACCGCCCATCGTGATTTCGTCACCAGGATTAATTATGTATTTCTTACGCGGAATGAGCTGGATACCATTTATAATGGTCCCATTCTTGGAATTCAGGTCCTTAAACATCCATTTTCCGTCTTTACGGCGAATCAAAAGTGCCTGCGTATTAGAAATTGTATCGAGTTCAATACGCAGGTCAACAGATGACGATCTGCCGATAATGTTCTCCCAATGCGTGATTGGAAGTGTAACACCATCCTCAACAGATAGGTAGCCCCAGACTTCTGGCGTCACTCTAGTTGAGAGTAATGACATGATGGACCTCATAAGAATGTAAACTGCCAAAATTACGAAGATCCACCTTGATGCCGTCGTTATGTATTTTGCGAAAATAGGATTATTCTCAACAAAAGTAAGTACGGATGTAAATAAACTATCTATGGTCACCACCCCATTTACAGTAATCTCTATTTCTTCCATGAGCTCTTGAGGCTTACGATACTGTTAAACACCTTCTCGTCATCTGTCGTTAACTCGCTATCCGCAATATAATATCCTTTGCGGAAGAATTGGAATCTCTCGCCAGCCTTGACATCGGAAACTGATGGCTCAGCAAAGCCCCAGGTCTCATGTAGCGAATCTGGATTGAGCTCTAGATTGCCATCTTCATTTTCAATCATAAGTGTCTGATACTCTCGTATCTTAATCTTCACTGCCGTAGAAGCTTCTACGAAGTGAATTGTCCCCTTTACCTTGCGATTTCCACCTTCTGTTCCACTCTTAGTCTCTGGATCGTAAGAGCATAGAAGTTCCTTGATGGAGCCATCTTCGTTCTTAACAACCTCGTTACAAGTGATAAAATAACCGCCCTTAAGTCTAACCTCGTTGCCAGGAAATAATCTGAAATACTTCTTGATAGGCACTTCCATGAAATCATCTCCGTCTATCCACAGTTCGCGGCCAAATGGAATTTCTCTCTCTCCAAGCTCTGGAACATTTCTGTTATTCTCAACCTCGCAAGTCTCAATCTGACCTTCCGGATAGTTTGTAATCACTACTTTAATAGGATTCATTACAACGTTGCGAGCAGCAACCTTGAACTGAAGGTCATCACGCACGCTAGTCTCGAGCTGTGCAAAGTCTACTGTCGAGTTGGACTTAGCTACACCGATATCATCGCAGAAGCTTCTGATTGCCTCAGGTGTATATCCACGTCTTCTAATACCTGCGATTGTTGGCATACGTGGGTCATCCCATCCTGAAACAGTACCTTCATCAACGAGCTTCTTGAGATATCTCTTACTCATAAGCATATTGGTTATGTTGAGCCTTGCGAACTCAATCTGCCTTGGTTGTGGATTCCAAAAGCCAACTTCATTAAGCACCCAGTCGTATAGTGGTCTGTGATCCTCGAACTCGAGCGTACAGATGGAATGTGAAATCCCTTCAATCGCGTCTTCAATCGGATGAGCGAAGTCATACATAGGGTATATACACCATTTATCACCTGTGTTGTGATGAGTGGCATGTGCGACTCTATAAATAATAGGATCTCTCATATTGATATTAGGCGAACTCATATCAATCTTGGCACGGAGTACGACCTCTCCATCCTTATACTTTCCCGCTCTCATATCTTCAAATAGCGAGAGATTCTCCTCAATGGTTCTGTCCCTATATGGACTTTCCTTGCCAGGCTCAGTAAGCGTCCCTCTGTACTCCTTCATCTGCTCAGCTGTGAGCTCGCATACATAAGCCTTGCCCTTCTTGATGAGCTCAATCGCTGCATCATACATAGTGTCGAAGTAGTCAGAAGCCCACCTCTTCTCATCCCACTCGAATCCGAGCCAACGCACATCCTCCTCGATTGAATTTACGTATTCCATATCCTCTTTTACAGGATTGGTATCGTCGTATCTGAGGTTGCATTTTCCGCCGTATTTCTTAGCAGTTCCGAAGTTAAGGCAAATAGATTTAGCGTGTCCAATATGCAGGTAGCCATTAGGTTCCGGTGGAAATCTCGTATACACCTCTTGGTACTTACCCTCCGCCAAATCCTCATCTATCATGTTGTGAATAAAATTGCTTCTCATCGTAGTTTCTGGTGAATGCTCTTTATCGGTAGCCATCATTGCCCTCCTCGGCTTAGTTTAGTGCATGTTCGCCAAGTCACGAACGCTAACCTTCACGCGGTTACCCGATGCGTCCACAACTTGGCGAATGCGTTAATTTTATTAAAATTATATCATAATCATGCAGTTTTCAAAAGGTGGAGCAACTCATAAGCCCTAAAAACACTGTGTAGATTATGTGGTCTAGATATCCACCCTTGCCAGTATCGCTGCTGGCGTCTTGCGCATCGTCTGGAAGACCGGCATCAATCCAACTATTAGGTTGAACAGCATGAGAACAAGGAATGACAGTACGCCTACCCAAGGAGCAATATAGAATTTCGACCCTAGAAGTGCGGTTGTGTGGCTGAGCACGTAATAAGCGCCCGCTATACCAGGAATAGCTGTAATCGCCGTGATTACTGCAATCTCTCCTATGAACATCTTATATATGTCGCGTTTCTTGAGCCCGATTGCTCTCATTGTGCCAACTTCCTTAATTCTAGAGAGGAATGATGACCTAAGCATCAAGAAGAGCTCTATTAGCGCAACTAAGATGATAATCCCCGCTGCAGTGAATGTGCTTCTGATGTTCTGTGCTTCTGAAAGTTCATACTTCTCCTTATCACGGTCATAGTTGATTTGTACCGAATACCCCTGCTCAGTAAGTTTGTCAGCAAGCGTGCCTGGTTCATCCGAGTACACAGATACAACTCTCTGCTTTGATATATATCCTAGCAGGATTGTGTGATTAGTCGTGTAGTACGCATCGTCATCTTGTGAATCTGTCGTGTAGTATCCGACTACCTTGAGCTTGTGATTGTTTATATTTGCGGAAATCTCTTTGTTAAGTGACATATCCTCTTCATGAGTATCTCGCACTATGACCTCATAATCGTTCGCTGGCGCCTTGCCCTTCTTAATCTTGATTGACGAAGGTGCATAAGCATAATCTGTGATTGGATTATCGCTGTCTTGATTGGATCCTTCATTCGCATTTTCTATTGGCATGCTAGAAGGTGCATCGAGTGTCGAAGTTGACTGGCTATACATGAGCACATCCTGGCAGTAGCTGTCTGCAAAGAAAGCAGATGGTGAATTTAAATTCGAAATCCCTGTTATCGTGAATTCTCCAAGGTTTTTCACTTTGATTTTTCGACCAATTAGGTCGGATGTCTTGATTATACCGACTTCCTGAACAACTCTCGACTTGAACATCTTGTCCACAAGCAGTTTATCGATGACAATGCCTCTATCGTCAGTCGGAAGCTTGCCCTTATACAGCTCTTCTTCCTTGAGCACACTCATCGGTGTTATCGACGCGCCAAACTGCATCTCGTAATTTGAGCTCTGCAGATATTCGGTAAATGGCATCCTCAGCATCACCTGCGTGTTCCCTGTAAACGCAGCTCTCACCCCCTTGGTGTTCCGAAGCGTTTCGGCGAGTGTTGGGTCCTTCTTTGTGTTATTAACAGTTATATAGTTCGCATTAGTGGTGAGAAAGTCTTTTTCTTTGATATCCAGAGCTCCGAGCACATTGCTTACAGCTACAAATGTGAATATCGAAGCGAACATGAATCCTATGAGCAACAGTTTCTTGAGTCTGTTGAACTTCGCAACTGTCTTGAACCCGTTTGTAAACATCTTGATTGGCGAGTACAGCGAGGTGTACCTAGCCTTATAGCCTTCAGGCAGATACTTGTCATACTCGAAGCGATTATTCTCGTATATACTGGAATCCATCGCCGAGTAATGGTCATCGATTAGTTCGATATTGGAATTCTCGTCCACAACGTTATATCTGCCGCCTGTATCTACGTACAGATTACCTGCTCTAAGGACTAGCTTTATACCAGCCTCAGAAAGCCCATCGCTATAAACATCAACCTGAATATCTTGGTTGCCATATGCATCATGTTTAGGCATATCCTTGAGATATATCTTATTCTCTAGTTGATAATCAAGATAGTTATCAGTATCGTTTTCTCTATCGCCGACGACCTTTCCATCCTTCATGTCTATGATTCTCGATGAATAGAACTCCGCTATTTTCTTCTCGTGTGTTACGAGCAGAACTAGTCTGTCCCTCGAAATAGTCTTGATGATATTCATGACCTCGATTGTGTTCGCACTATCGAGGTTTCCAGTCGGCTCATCGGCTATGATGATGCGCGGATTCTTGACAATGGCACGCGCGATTGCGACGCGCTGTCTTTGTCCTCCTGAGAGCGCATCAGTCGTCTTGTTTCTAAACTGATAGATTCCTACTGACTTTAGGCAGTAATTAACACGTTCTTTGATTACATGCTTATCTTTGATCCCAATCATTCTAAGCGCAATTGCGACATTTTCGAATACCGTCATCCTGTCGAGCAGGTTAAAGTTCTGGAAAATATACCCTATCTTAGCATTACGTATTGAATCTACCTTCGATGCTCTCATCTTGGATATGCACGCATCATCGATAAATATCTTGCCCGAATTAACCTTATCAAGTCCTCCGATAGCATTTAAAAGCGTCGTCTTGCCACATCCAGATGGTCCGAGTAGCGCTACAATGCCGGTCTCCGGTAACTCCAGAGAGGCGTCGTTAATTACATGTATTTCATTGGCTTTACGCTTATTGAAAAACTTATTTACATGTTGCAACTTAATCATTTTTAGTCCTCCTCTCTATAAATATTCATCGCCGACTTCTTGAAAATTTTGCGCGAGTATCTGTTTGCGATGAGAAGCGACATAAGCATAAGCGCTACCGTAAGAATAATGTAATCCTTAAATTCTAGATATAATAGCGCATTTTTAAGCGCTTTTACATTCACCAGACCCTTCGAGGCAAGATAAATGCCCACAAAATCTACCGCAAGCGCAATTGCCATCATCATCAACAATTCGATGCGCAGAATCGCACTCGTATTCTTCCTCGTACCACCGAGAATTCTTAGTGTCGCATAGTACGAATTTCTCGATCTCATGATCAGTCTTATTATCGTATAGGCGATAAAGAACAGCACCACAAATCCTATAGCCGTGAAAACAACCTGAACCAGTTTTACCAGGAACAGCTGTGGTAAAGGATCCTTTGTAATCATCTTCTTCATCGCAAACGTCTTGTATACGCCGAACTTGTCGATTGATGAAGCCAGAGCATTCGTATTGAGGTCATTATCTGCAAATACGCTTATCTGATAGTTCCCTCGATTGTATAAGGTGTCATAATCTTCAGGATTTATATATACTCTCGCATTTTTTGTCTCATAATCATCCTTCGAAATTCCGAGCAGCTTCTGTGCGCTACTCTTACTCACACTCTTTGTAGTTTTGAGTGCAATATCCGCGGAATAGTATATATTTGAGATTGAGATGTTAAGCGGTTTGTTCTGCCATTTTTCGTCCTTGTAGTTCTTAGTCTGATCTTCATAGATGTATGCTTCACCCTTTGGTACGTTAGGATTCGATTCTATAAATGACCTGGCATTGGTCTTTTTCACCTTTTGACCGCTGAAGTCAACTACGGCACTTGATTTTGTGCTAAGTGTGTTCATTACTACTTTTCTCGCAAGAGCATCGCTGCAATAGTACTTTACGGTTCCAGTGCTTGGGTTGATTCCGGATTTAAACGCATCATCATAAACTATAACGCCCGTCACTCTGACCTTTCCAACTTGAAGGGTTTCTCCATCCTCGTCTCCCATAAGATCAAATTCCTTGCCGAGGAGCTCATCTTTATTCCCCCTAAGCGCATCGTATGTCGTCGTAGACTTGTCTGTTACTACGACTATGTCATTTTCCTGCTCTGGTAGCTTTCCGTACGTTAGGTCCTTTGTCTTTATCTTCTGCCCTGGATAGAGAAGTCCTGTCATAAAGATATTTGAATCGAGTGTAATCCTAGAATCAACAACGGGATCTTCTTTGATGATGCTTTTGACATGCTTTAGCTTTTCAATCTTTGCATAATCCTCATCTGTAAACGCAGAGTTATCTGACTTCTTTACGATTATCCGATCTGCACTAGTGTTGCTAAAGTACTGATTGCCAAGGCTATTGATATCTTGTCTGTGCAGCGACTCTTTCGTGGACGAATACTGTCCTAGAACCGATGTCGCAACGAATATATAGATTATGAACAATAGAATAAACTTGGTCGGTAGATTGAACGTATTCCTGACACCAAGCCTTAACTCGTTCATAAGCCCCATCTCATCATGACGAGTCAATTTAGATGCATTACGCTTAGCTCTTTCTGATCGTGATTCAGCTCTCTCAGGATTATATGATCGTTCTGCTTTGGCTTGCTTTTTTAAAGCCTCCACTTCTTCAGCTTCTCTCTCCATATTTCTAGCTGCTCTACCTCTACGCATAGGGACCGGTGATATCTCATCGCCCTCAATCTCTTCACGTGTGATTCTATTTACAACATCGGAATATCTAGAATCTTCTGGCACTTCAAAGTCGTCAGAATCTGCCGCTTCAAACTCATCTTCCTCGACCCCAGGAATTATTAGTTCTGACCCTAGCACTTCACTTTCTTGCTCTTCGTTCTGTCTAATCCCTGGATCATACTGCATATTAGCACTCTCCTGTTCGACTGAACTCTGCTGTCCGCTATCCTGCAATTCTTCATTATCTGAATGAAATGCTATTATTTGACGTTCTCTAACCTTCTTATCCTCTATTATCTTTCCGTCATGAACTGTTATCTTGCGGGTGATGAATTTTTCAACTTGTTCGTAGTTGTGAGTTACGATAACTACAAGCTTATCCTTGGAGATTCTGTAAAGCGTTTCAATAACCTTTGCAGCTGAAGCCGTATCTAGATTACCTGTTGGCTCGTCCGCAACTATGATAGGTGCATCCTTGGCAAGCGCACGAGCAATCGCCACTCGCTGCTTCTGCCCGCCGGAAAGTCTCGATGCCTTAGTCCTTCTGTATTCACCGAGATTTACGAGTTCGATAAGTTCATTTACACGTTCCTTGCAATCGCTGTGCTTCATGCCGCACATCAGCATCGATAGTTCGATGTTCTGATACACGCTATAACTGTTCACAAGATTAAAATCCTGGAAAATATTACCGATAAATGTCTTCCTATACCTCTCGTAATCCTCCGTCTTGAAGGCGCTTGTGTCCTGTCCGCCAACGAACATTTCACCTTCTTCGTAAGTGTCTAGCCCAGAGATTACGTTAAGCAAAGTGGATTTTCCGCTTCCACTCTCCCCTGTAATAGCAACGAACTCGCCCATGTCAAGGTTGAGATCTATTCTAGATAGTCCTGTACTGACAGTATCCTTGTTGGTGTAATACTTGGACACCTTATGTAGCTCAATCATGTGTGACATATGTTCCTCCTGTGCTCATGGTTTAATAGAGAACACCTGTTGTTTAATCAGATTTTAATGGGGCAAGTAATTGTTTTCAACAATATTCATATTCATTAATATATTGCTAATAGATTATTAATAATTGCATGCGATTCTTAATTATATGTATTGTGTTAATATTATGATTCATTCATTTGACCAACTCTGCCATTCGCAGTATAATTACATACATAATCTCAATATCTATCTGCAGGTGTAGTTTAATGGTAAAATTCGAGCTTCCCAAGCTTGCGTCGAGGGTTCAATTCCCTTCACCTGCTCCATACAAAAACAGACGGTTCATCCGTCTGTTTTTTTGTATATAACGAAGTGGGAATTGAACCCGAGACGCAAGCCATATAATCGGAGAGGGGCGAATCTGGGTGTATCCTACCATAAGCAAACACCCAGAAAACCACTGTCAAGGTGCGTAGCCCGCAGCGCGGCGCCGAAGGCGACCTTGATAGCGGGATATTCCCTTCACCTGCTTTCTGTTATTACAACACCCTCCCCGCTGAACCATTCAGTAGGGAGGGTGCTACAGTCTGTATTTCTTATGTGCCTAGTGAATTATTTGCTTCCATAATCTCTACGCAGATCCCCGTGTACTCTCTTTATCATATCTCCATACGGATTAAGAATATCATCAATATCAAATTCATCGTATGGAAGCAGGCAGTAGTAATCATTTACACGAGTAGGTTCTGTCACACCTTTACGAGTTTCAGCAGATACTTCACCTTTTCCCACTATATGGAGTACTTGAAACTCATCATCATAGATCATTTCCTCAATATCATCATCAGCGATGAAGAAGGTGTATACCGTAAGCTTCTCCTGATAGATGTAATAAATTCCCTCATCGCTCATCTCATATCTAACATTAAGTAATCCCTTAAATGGTGGATTGCTGATTAAGTTGCGCTGTCTTCCTGCCATGAAAATTATAAGTGCTGCTACCCAAATCGACACATGTAGATACCACTGTGGAGCATTCGCATGCTTAATTGTGTAATAAAGCATACCCAGAATTATTACAGCTCCTAGTATGAGAGTCACGCCTACAACGCCATTCTGCTTACTTCGTGTGGGATGAGCCTCTGCCCATCTATTGCAGAGCATCTTTACCATCGGTAGCTGGCAATAATATATATCACGTTCGTTGTTTTCCATGTTAACCTTTCTATGTATGTAAGTCGCATGACTTTCACCACGCGTCAGCGATTGTTTTCAAATGTTTTTTGCCTTTTTAGTAATTGAAAATCTTACTTTTCCGCCCCTGTCATCGCCATTAAATCTATCCACGTGTCGTATTCTTCAGCAGTGAACAGTCCGAGTGAAGTCCCTGCTTCACACAGCGTCGAATTGTCTGCATGCGCCTTCTTTGCAACCTTAGCAGCATTCTCATAACCGATATGTAGATTAAGTGCGGCAGCTACCATAAGCGAGCGGTGTGCGTTTTCATCCATCTTTTCAGAATTCACTGTGATGCCTTTTACGCACTTTTCTTCAAGCGAAATTAGCGAATCAGCTAGTAGATTCGCAGATTCTATAAATGCATCTATAAGCACTGGCATGAACACGTTGAGCTCAAAGTTACCCTGCGAGGCCGCCATTCCAACTACAGTGTCGTTGCCCATGACCCTTACAGCCACCATCGTCGCAGATTCAGTCTGAGTTGGGTTTACCTTGCCTGGCATGATTGAACTTCCTGGTTCGTTCTCAGGAATTAGAATCTCTCCGAGTCCGCACCTAGGTCCGCTTGAGAGCCATCTGATATCATTGGCCATCTTCATCACATCAGCAGCAAGAGCCTTCAGTGCCCCATGCGCAAATACATACGCATCCTTGGAGCTCAAGGAATGGAATTTATTAGATGCTGTGATAAATTCTTTCTTTGTTAAGCTCGTCAGCGCTTCGGCAGCTCGCTCAGCAAATCCATCTGGTGCATTTAGCCCAGTGCCCACTGCTGTTCCACCGAGAGCGATCTCTCTTAATCCATCGAGCGACTTTAGAATGTTATCGTAG
>ERZ772935.773-NODE-773-length-12658-cov-4.705626_pt1 | contig 12658 bp, 8 predicted proteins | sample MGYA00511683_ERZ772935 | MGnify/ENA primary metagenome ERZ772935 (study PRJEB29015, sample SAMEA2738086) | human oral metagenome | biome: human oral; feature: human-associated habitat; material: saliva | place: China | collected 2228 ...
CCCTCAATCGCCTTGGCGGCGCGGGCAATCTTCGGCAGGGTCACGTCCAGGAACGCCTGGCCGCCGAAGCCGGGTTCCACGGTCATGATCAGCAGCATGTCCAGTTCGCTGAGCATGTCCAGGTAGGGTTCCACGGCGGTTGCCGGGCGCAACGCCATACCCGCCTTCGCGCCCTCAGCACGCAGGGTGCGCGCCAGCTTGATGGGGGCGATAGCCGCCTCCGCGTGGAAGGTCACCGATTCGCAGCCCATGCTGGCGTATTCGGGTGCCCAACGGTCGGCGTCCTCAATCATCAGGTGCACGTCGAACGGCACCGGCGAGATTTCGCGCAGACGCTTGACCACCGGCGGGCCCCAGGTGAGGTTGGGGACGAAGTGGTTGTCCATCACGTCAATATGCGCGGCGTCGGCGGTAGAGATGCGTTCGAGCTCGCGCTGCAGGTTCGCGAAATCCGCCGAGAGAATCGACGGGTTAATGGCAATACCCATGGGGTTCCTTTCAAATCCGTGCCGTATGGCGAATGGTGCTAGGCGGTGAAGCGGCTAGTTCTTACGCAGCAGGGCGAGGAACATGGCGTCGGTTCCGTGCACGTGCGGCCACAGCTGTGCGGTGGTCGGGTTCTGAGAAGCCTTCACGGCCGGGGCGCCCTTCTTAACCTTGATCTCGGGGGTGTGGCCGGGGTCCTTCTCCCCCGCCAGCACGCTCACGGGTTCGCCATTCGGGCCCTCGGTGTGCAGGGCAACTTCGCGCAGTGCGGCGGCGGAGTCGAGCAGGCTGACCGCGCCGCTTTCGAGCACCTCAGCCACGATGTTCTGAGTTTCTGCCGCGTGCGGGGAGCAGGTCACGTAGGCGATGACGCCGCCTGGGCGGGTCGCCTCAATGGCTGCGTCCAGGAGCTGACGCTGCAGGGGCAGCAGCTCTGCAATATCGCGCGGGGACTTGCGCCAACGCGCCTCGGGGCGGCGGCGCAGGGCACCCAGACCGGAGCAGGGCACATCCACCATGACGCGGTCGAACAGCTGACCGGGTTCAATGGAGCCGGGCAGGTTGGAGGCATTCTTGCGCAGGGTCTCGCGGATCTGGCGGCCGTCGCCGGTGAGTACCGTGTAGCTGTCCTCGGGCAGGGGGCGCATGGAGGATTCCACGAGCTGGGCGCGGTGCGGTGCCGCCTCGTTGGCGACCAGGGATGCGCCGCGCTGAATACCGAGCGCACCGAGCAGCGCCGCCTTACCGCCGGGGCCTGCGCACAGGTCGAGCCAGGCGGTGTCGGTGCCGTCCAGGGGTGCAGCGGCGAGCGCGCGTGCCACCAGCTGGGAACCGGCATCCTGCGCGCGGACGGTGCCTTCACGCACCGATTCCAGGCGCGCCAAGTCGCCGGAGGCGTACAGTGCCGAACCTTCAACCAGTTCACCGTCGACGGCGCCCTGTTCGCGTGCCTCGTCGAGGCTACCCAGACCGGGCAGCGCAACCAGGTTCACCACGGGGGCGAGGTTGTCCGCTTCGAGTAGTTGCTCAATTTCGGAGGCGGGGCGGCCGTGCGCAACGAGTGCCTGGCGCATGGAACGCACAATCCAGCCGGGGTGCGAGGCGAGCAGCGCCATGCGTTCGGTGTCGTCCTTCGCATCCGCGGTGATGAGTTCGTACCACTCTTCGGGGGTGCGCTCGGAGACGCGGCGTAGCACCGCGTTGATGAAGCTTGCCGGGCCGGCGCCAATCTTTTCGCGCGCCAGAGATACGCTCTGGTTCAGTGCCGCGTGGGCGGGAACGCGCATGTTCAGCAGCTGGTGCACGCCCATGCGCAGCACGATGAGGGTGGTGGTGCCGACCTTTTCGATGGGGCGGTCTACGCAGCGGCTGAGGATTGCGTCGTAGGTGCCCTGGTGGCGTAGCGTGCCGTAGGTCAGCTCGGTTGCGAAGCCTGCGTCGCGGTGGTCGAGGCGGTGGCTACGAATCGCCTTGGGTAGCACGAGGTTCGCGTAGGCGTCAGATTCCGCCACGGAGCGCAGTACGTCGAAGACGGTTGCGCGTGCGGTGTCTGCGGTACGCGAGCGTGCGGAGGGTGCCGCCGCGGAGAATTCGCGGGCGGACATGGAGCGGCGGTTGCGTTCGTGGCCACTCTTGTTGCGATGGGAGGTGCCGCCGCCACCGCGTTTGGTGTCGTCGTGCTCGGTCTTGGCGCGGCGTGCGGCGCGTTCGACGCTGGTCAGGCCGTCAAAGCGGCGGCCGGTGCGCGATTCGCTGCGGGAGTTGTCGTCCCACTTCTGCGGGCGACCCTGAGAGCTTTGATTCTGCGAACGCTGATTCTGAGCGCGCTGATTCTGCGAACGCTGGGAGCTCTGGGACTGCTGGCGGTTCTGCTCGCTCACACCAGCACCCGAGCCGGAGCGACGGCGACGCTTACGCTTCGCACCACCCTCACCCTGGCCATAGCCTTGACCACCGCCCTGATGAGACTTGCCCTGGTTGAACTTGCCGTTACCGGCATTACCGGCGTTACCAGGCTTGCCGTGTCCTCCCTTGTAGGGGCGCTTTTCGTTGCTCATGCGAGTACCACCAGGCCTTCCGCCATGTCCTTGCCAGCGCCGCGAGCCCACGCGGGCGCATCCATCATTTTCTTACCGGCAGGCTGAACCTGCAGCAGCATCAGCGGTTCGGTACCGGTGCCGACCAGTACCTTCTTCGCGTGCAGACGCACCGCGCCGGGTGCGAGGGGGCCGCCGTTCGCCTCGATCAGGGACTGCGCCAGGCGCTCGTCGGCAACCGCCAGACCACCGATCTTGAAGCGGTTTTCGCCCAGTTCACACCATGCGCCGGGTTCGGGGGTCACGCCGCGGAAGCGTGCCAGGATCTGTTCGGCGGGTTCGGTCCAGGTGAGGCGGCCGTCGGCAATGCTCATCTTGGAGGCGTAGCTGACCGACTCGTCCTCGACCTGCACGGTGCCGCTTTCGCCCGCTTCGAGGCGTTCGAAGGTGCGTTCAAGCAGTGCGCCGCCGCTGGTGGCGAGGCGCATCAGCACGGTACCTGCGGTGTCGTCGGCGGCTACGGGGGTGGATTCCTGTTCGAAGGTGGGGCCGGTGTCCAGGCCTTCTTCGAGCAGGAAGGTGGTGGAGAAAATTTCCTGCTCACCGGCAATGAGGGCGCGCTGTACGGGGGCGGCGCCGCGCCATGCGGGCAGCTTGGAGAAGTGCAGGTTGACCCAGCCGTAGCGCAGGGATTCCAGCGCGGGCAGCGGCAGCAGGGCGCCGTAGGCGACCACGGCGGCTGCGTCAGCGTTCAGTTCAGCGATGGCTGCGGCGGCTTCGTCGTTCCAGCGGTTTGCCTTCACGATGGGCAGGCCGAGCTCTTCGGCGCGCTGCGCGACCGGGGAGGGGGTGAGCACGCGCTTGCGGCCCACGGGGGCATCTTCGCGGGTGAGCACGCCGACCACGCGCACCTTATCGGAGTTCGCCAGGTAGTCGAGCGGGGGCACGGCAACGTCGGGGGTGCCTGCGTAAATGATGTTGAGCATGTGAGCCTACTTTCCGAAGCTGCCGAACGAGGAACCTGCAGAACCGGCGCCAAACGCGCCACCGCCGCCGAAGGCACCGCCCACGCGGGCTGCACGCTCGGTCACGGTCTTAGCGGCGACCGTGTTGTAGTCTGCGGCGCGCAGGGCACGCATCACGCGCTGGCGGTCTTCACCCACGAGGCGGTCGATGAAGAGCTTGCCGTGCAGGTGGTCGGTTTCGTGCTGCAGCATGCGGGCGAACAGGCCTTCACCCTCCAGCACGAGGGGTTCGCCGTGGCGGTCCACGCCGGTCACGCGCGCCCAGTTCTTGCGCGGGGTCGCGGACTTCTGGCCGGGCACGGATAGGCAGCCTTCGCCGCCTTCCTGGTCTTCTTCGCCGACTTCGAGCACGGGGTTGATGATGTAGCCTTCGCGGTCGTCAATGCCGCCGAAGGTGAAGATCTGCTTGGAGATGCCAACCTGCGGGCCTGCAAGGCCCACGCCGCCCACGTCGTACATGGTTTCTAGCATGTCGTCGATGAGTCGTGCCAGGTCGTCGTCGAAGACGGTGATGGGGTCGCAGACGCTGCGCAGCACCAGGTCACCTACGGTGCGGATGCTCAGGATGGTCATGGTTCTCCTTTGCCGGCGGGGTGCCGGGAATGTGCTTACGGATTTCAAAATGGTGGCAGAACTGCACTGACGGTTTTTCCCAGCGGGTTCTTCACAGTGAGTTCTTCGCAGCGGGCCGCGCGGACACCGTTCTGCCTATTGTTCTATTGTCGCCGATTCAGTAGCGCGAAGCTAGAACGAATCGAGGCGGCAGGGTGAGGGCTGAGCCTCACCTCCGCAGGGCTTTGATATCTCTCCCCTATGCCGCGGGCGGAGGTACCGGCCTATGCTCCCGGTGCGGTACTGATCTATGCCGCGGGCGGGGGTACTACGGGCATGAGCGAGGGGTCTTCAAATTCTTGAACCTGACGGTCAAATTCCCAGACGCGGCGCAGGGCGCAGAACTTGTACCAGTTGCGTTCGAGCACGGCGGGGTTTGCCTGTTGCGGCAGCACCTGCGTTTCGCCGAGTGCCACGCCCATGAGGACGGGTGCGTCGCCGTATTTCCAGGGTTCCCAGGTGCCGTCGTCGGGGTCGACGAGGGATTCTTCGGCTTTGAGTCCGGCGACGAGCTGCATGACGACTTTTTCGTCGAGTGCTTTGACGCGGCCGCGTTTGTCGGTGCCTTTGGTTTTGTAGTCGATAATGCAGGTTCGGCCTGCGATTTCTGCGACGAGGTCGAGGGTACCTGCGTAGCCGACGGTGTCGTTCCAGATGGTGATTTCGGCGGCGAGGGGGCGGGGTTTGAAGGCTTCCCACCATTCGTCGAAGCGGTCGGCGTAGGCTTGTTCGCCGTTGATGATGAGCTGTTCGCGGCTTTCGTCGAGGTTGTGTTCGCGTCCCATGGCGCGTAGGGCGACGGCTTCGGCGTAGTTGTGGACGCGGTCGCCTCGGGCGGCGGCTGCGTCGCGGTATCGTTCGGAGGCGCTGGCTGCGTCGCGGATGATGGCGAATTTGAGGCCGTGGGATCCGGTGGCGCGGTAGGCGCGCTGGTCTTCGAGGGCGGCTTTGGCTGCCATGTACCCGTGCCAGCCGCTGAGGTCGCTGGCGTGCTGCCCGATGACGGTGGTGATGGAGGGGACGAGGGGTTCTCCCCCGCGGACGCGCGCGTACATGCGTCCGTAGTCGGTGGCTGCGGCGAGTTCGGGTGTTGTCACGGGGTACCTCATTCTCGGGTGGTTGTGTCCGCGGCTGGGTTTGTACTGCTGGTGGGCACAAATACCGGTGGGCATAATAAAACCCCCGTTCCTTGAAACGGGGGTTATTTGGTGCGTGATACTGGGTTCGAACCAGTGACCTCTTCGGTGTGAACGAAGCGCGCTACCACTGCGCCAATCACGCTTACGGATAAGACTATACCGAGGCTTGGCGTGAAGGTCAAATTTTGTGCGCCCCTTTTTTATCCCCGTTTTATTCCCGCCGAGAAGCCACTTGTGTTTCGAAAAGCCACATAAGTGGTGGCTTCTCGAAGCACTTGTGGCTTTTCGATGAGTATGCGGCGGCGGCACAGAGTCTAAGAGGTCTTCCGACCGGAGGTGGCTGCAGGTTCAGTAATGACTTATGGACTTTGGTCATGAGTTACGGACTGTGGGGTTAGGTTAGCGTCTTCAGCGATAGCTTTTAACCATGTCTGAAGTCGCTAAGTCATTACCGAATCTAGACTTAGAGGTGCTGGGTAAACAAAAAAGCCTTGATTCCGAAGAATCAAGGCTTTTTCCTAGTGTGACCCGAATCGGTTTGTAACGGTGACGGAGGGGCATGATGCCGAGCGCGCGAGGAAACCCATCATGCCCCGGAGTGCCGCGACGTAAGGAGCGGCGCCGTGAGAGGCTCACGGCGGCACCGCAAAGCCAGAGAGTTCTAACGAATATAGATATAAACAAAGAAGCCCTTCATCCGAAGATGAAGAGCTTCTTTCCTAGTGGTGACCCCAACCGGATTTGAACCGGTGTTGCCGCCGTGAGAGGGCGGAGTACTAGGCCGCTATACGATGGGGCCGCAACCTCCGTTAGGAGGTTAGCTGGGATACCAGGACTCGAACCTAGAACAAAGGAACCAGAAACCTTCGTGTTGCCAATTACACCATATCCCATTACTCTATTGAGTTACCGTTCCGTTTTTCGCCTTTCGGCTTATCACCGGAACGAGTAATAACTATACGGGTCTTTCTGGAGGTGTGCAAGCCGAAATCTGGAGAGCCGCCTCACATTCGCGGTTTTATGCCCGCTACTTCCGCGTATTTTCGGGGGTTTTGGGGTTAAAAAGTTTTTTAAATTTCTTTAAAAAGAGGGTTTTGGGGCCGATTTTCGCCCCTCAAAGCAGCTTCGAGGGGGACTCAGAGAGCAGCTTTAGCCCCTCCCCTGCACGCTTGCGTCCCAAATTTTTTTGAAGGTTTTTTCTTCCTGCACCGCTTCCCGGCAGCCAGAGAGCCAGACGGCTGGACAGTCACCCAAGCAGTCACCTCGGGAAAGATCGCAAAACCCTCACCCCACCCCGCACCCCCAAAACCAAGACTTGCCAAAACTTTTGGAGACAACGAAAAAGCCCCGAGGCGAACCTCGGGGCTTTAGTGGAGCGGTTGACGAGACTTGAACTCGCGACATCCACCTTGGCAAGGTGGTGCTCTACCAACTGAGCTACAACCGCATGTTTTCGCTTTGAACTTTTCAGTTCGTCGCAACAACAGGTACTACTATACGAGCCTTTGCCGGGGTGCGCAAACCAAATTCTTGCCACACTCCCCCAAATGGAGCCAGATTCACCCCTATAAAAGATACCGACTAGTAGTTTTACAGGAAATACCCATCACAAAAAATATTCTCAATCTTATGAAAAATCCCCTTATCTGCCGGGTTTCTTCAGACCTTTCGGTCGTCTGATTCCCGCTGGATAAGGGGATTTTCTTGAGCTGGAGCTCTCAAAGTACACATCGCAGGTACTTGCGAGCGCACCAAGCGTAGCTAGAGCTTAGTCGCTACTACCGCCGGAGTCGCCTCCACCGGAGTCACCGCCGCCTGAGTAGTCGGAGCTACTGTAGCTGCTGTAGTCCGAACTGCTGGAGCTGCTGGAGCTTCCGGCGTCGAAGTCGCCCGCGTCCGGGTCGGGGCCCGGGTCCACGAAGTCGTCTTCGTCGTCCTCTTCACGCGAAGAGTCCGAGGTGTCTACGCCCTCAGACGAGGTGCTCACGTCGCCGCCGCGAGCCGCGTTCTGCATGGCGCGTGCCTCCAGGAATGCGGTCACGTAGGCGAGTACCGCGCCGGCAATAATGATGATGACCATCCACACGGAGCGGTCAAAGCCGGCGATGTAGGCGAACAGCCAGATAATGCAGGCGTTGGTGAGCGCCATGAGGGTGCCCTTCAGCAGCGCCTTGCCGATGATGGATTGGTTATTCGGCTGGCTCATGGTTAGCTCAGTTCAGCGGCGAGCTTGCGCAGGCGTGCGAGGGAGGAGTCCTTGCCCAGGATTTCCATGGATTCGAACAAAGGCGGGGAGATGCGCTCACCGGACACTGCGATACGCACGGGGCCGAATGCGAGGCGCGGCTTGATTTCCAGGCCGTCGACGATTGCGGCGCGCAGGGCTGCCTCAATGTTGGCTGCGGTGAAGTCCTCGAGGGGCTCCAGAGCCTCGATAGCGGCGGCGAGGACCTGCGGTGCGGATTCCTTGAGCTGCTTGCGTGCGTCGTCTGCGGTGCTGATTTCTTCGTCAGCCTTGAAGAGGAATGCGAGCAGGCCGGGTGCTTCGCCGAGCAGCTGCATGCGCTCCTGAACGAGGGGGGCTGCTTCGGTGAGGATCTGCTCTTCACGCTCGGTGAGGGTCTCGCCGAGTACGCCTGCAGCCTGCAGGTACGGGATGAGGCGGTCGCGGAAGTCCTTGGGGTCGAGCGCACGGATGTGGTCGCCGTTGATGGACTCTGCCTTCTTCACGTCGAAGCGTGCGGGGTTGGCGACAACGTCGTGTACGTCGAAGTGCTCGACGAGCTCGTCGATGCTGAAGACGTCCTGGTCTGCGGAGAGGGACCAGCCCAGCAGGGACAGGTAGTTCAGCAGGCCTTCCTTGATGAAGCCGGAGTCGCGCAGCAGGAAGAGGTTCGACTCGGGGTCGCGCTTGGAGAGCTTCTTGTTGCCCTGGCCCATGACGTAGGGCAGGTGGCCGAATTCGGGGATGAAGCTGGTCACGCCGGTGTCGATGAGCGCGCGGTAGAGCGCGATCTGGCGCGGGGTGGAGGAGAGCAGGTCTTCGCCGCGTAGCACGTGGGTGATGCCCATGAGTGCGTCGTCGACGGGGTTCACGAAGGTGTACAGCGGGTCGCCGTTGGAGCGGACGACCACGTAGTCGGGTACGGTGCCTGCCTTGAAGGTGATTTCACCGCGAACGAGGTCGTTGAAGGTGATGTCTTCGTCGGGCATGCGCAGACGCCAGACGGGCTGGCGGCCTTCAGCGCGGTAGGCTTCCTTCTGCTCTTCGGTGAGGTTGCGGTCGTAGTTGTCGTAGCCGAGCTGCGGGTCCTGACCGGCTGCCTTGCGGCGTTCCTTCACCTCATCGGGGGTAGAGAAGTCTTCGTACACGTAGCCGCCTTCAACGAGCTTTGCGAAGACCTCGTTGTAGATGCCTGCGGTCTTACGCTCGGACTGGCGGTAGGGCTCGTGGGGGCCGCCGACGCCGACGCCTTCGTCCCAGTTGATGCCGAGCCAGTGCAGGGATTCGAGCACCTGGTTGAACGACTCTTCGGAGTCGCGTGCCGCGTCGGTGTCTTCGATGCGGAAGATCAGCTTGCCGCCGGTGTGGCGTGCGTACGCCCAGTTGAAGAGGGCGGTGCGGACCATGCCCACGTGCGGGGTGCCGGTGGGCGAGGGGCAGAAGCGGACGCGGGTGTCTGCGGGGCTGTTGAGTACGGGACCGTGGTATTCGGTCATGATGTCTCCTTGACGGTGTGTTTCAGGATGTACGTTACGTTTGTGGGCGCGGGCTGTTTAGTCGCGCACGCGGGTGACGAGGGAGCCGATGCCTTCGACTTCAACCTCTACTTCGTTGCCGTCGCGCAGTACGCTGATGCCGGCGGGGGTGCCGGTGAGCAGTACGTCGCCGGGCAACAGGGTGAAAATTTCGGAGGCTGCGGCAACCTGTTCGGCTACGGAGTAGTGCATTTCGGAGGTGTTGCCTTCCTGCACGACGTCGCCGTCAACCCAGGTGGTGATGTTCAGCGAGTCGGTGTCCAGGTCGGTTTCGATCCAGGGGCCGAGCGGGGTGGAGCCGTCGAAGCCCTTGGCGCGGGTCCACTGGCGGTCTTCGAGCAGGTCGCGGGCGGTGAGGTCGTTGGCTACGGTGTAGCCGAAGATGACTTCGTGCACGCGCTCAAGGGGCACGGACTTGGCGATACGACCGATAATGACGGCGAGTTCACCTTCTGCGCTGACGGCTTCGGAGTACTCGGGCAGGGTCACGGGGTCGCCGGGGCCGATGACGGTGGTGTTGGGCTTGAGGAAGAACTGCGGGGAGGCGGGCGCCTCGGTTCCTGCCCAGTTTGCGATCGCTCCAATCACCTTGGAGCGGGGGATGATCGGGGCGAGCAGGCGCACCTGGTCGATGGGGTAGGTGGTGCCGGTCGGTTCGATACCCGAATAGAAGGGGTCGCCGGCGAGTACGCGCAGGGTTTCTTCGCCTGCGTCGCCTTCTACCAGCCCGAAGTGGAGCTCATTATTTACGGTAAATCGTGCAATACGCATACTTTCTAGGGTACCAGCCTTCGAGGGCGCGGGCGGCGGGATAGGTTTCAGCAAGGCAGGGCAGGTTTGAGCGAGGCGGGTCGGCGGGGTGCGCCTCCCCTCCCCTGTCCTCACGCTATCAACGCCGCGCGCAATACTCGCCGAGCACAGCATCACCGGGCACGGCATTTTCCGAGCACCTCATTTTCCAGGCACAGCGAATCCCCGCGGGTTGCTCTCGCGCGACGTGCGGGGTCGGGCGGGGCATCCTGCGGGGATTTCGCGGGTTACGTTAGATTCACGTTTTAGATGAGGCGGGTCATCCAGCCGTGGCGGTCCTCAACGGTGCCCAGCTGAATACCGACGAGCTCTTCACGCAGGCTCTTGGAGATTTCGCCGAAGTGCTCGGTGGGTGCCGGGATTTCGAAGTCTTCTGCCTTGAGCTTGCCGATGGGGGCAACCACTGCTGCGGTGCCGCAGGCGAAGATTTCGGTGATGTCGCCGTTTGCCACGCCTTCACGCCACTCGGTGAGGGTGATGGCGCGCTCTTCGACGGTCATGCCGCGGTCCTTGGCGAGCTGAATCAGCGAGGAGCGGGTCACGCCCTCCAGGATGGTGCCGGTCAGTTCGGGAGTGACAATCTTGTTTTCCTTGCCGAAGATGAAGAACACGTTCATGCCGCCGAGCTCTTCGATGGCGTCGCCGCGGTGCGGGTCCTTGAAGATGACCTGCTTGCAGCCGTGCTTTTCACCTTCGGTCTGGGCAATCATGGATGCTGCGTAGTTACCGCCGCACTTTGCCGCACCGGTGCCGCCTTCGCCTGCACGGGCGTAGGTGGTGGAGAGCCAGATGTCCACGGGTTCGGGGGTGCCGAAGTAGTTACCTGCGGGCGAGCCGATCACGTGGTACTGCACGTGGCGTGCGGGGCGAACGCCCAGGAACGCCTCGGTTGCGATCATGAAGGGGCGGAAGTAGAAGGCTTCACCGTCGCCGGTGGGTACCCACTGCTCGTCCATCTTCACGAGTTCGCGCAGGGATTCGATGAAGGTCTCTGCGGGCAGTTCGGGCAGGGAGAGACGGTGTGCAGAGTTCGCGAAACGTGCCGCGTTCTTTTCGGGGCGGAAGGTCCATACGGAGCCGTCGGCGTGGCGGTAGCCCTTGATGCCTTCGAAGATTTCCTGGCCGTAGTGGAACACGGATGCTGCGGGGTCGAGGACGAGCGGGCCGTAGGGGTGAACTCGTGCGTCGTACCAGGTGCCGCCGGTCTTGTAGTCGCCTTCCCAGTCGATGGTGACCATGTGGTCGGTGAAGTAGTCGCCGAAGCCGGGGTTCTTGAGGATTTCTTCGCGGCGTTCGGCGGAGGCGGGTGACTGGTTTGCTTCGTGGCTGAATTCGATGGCCATCGTTCTGCGTTCCTCTTCGTCTAGTTGCCTCTGTGGGCGTTCTTTGAGTGGCGGTTCTCGCGGCGGGGCGAGGGACCGGTGTGTGCCGCCGGGCGCGTTGTCGTGCGGGGCAGATGGTGCATCTAGCGGTCTGTGCTAGTTGGATGCATCAAAGCTAGTGGTGGATGGTGTCCACCGCCGAGGTGCCGGGCGGGTGTGCCTGACCTGTTTAGAGTACCGGAAAGATGCGTTTGCCGCATGCGCACCTTTTCTCCCATTCAGGATGTGAACAGGTGAAGCCCGGAAGGTGCGTTCCTTCCGGGCTTCACGAGCGTAGTTCACGTTTTAGCCGAGCCAGTTTTAGCCGGGCAAGTATTAACCGAGGCGTGCGAGCACGTCCGCGCCAACCCGATCGGTGCCACGCACAGTGGCGCCGTTCTCGCGCATGTCCGCCTCGACGGCGTCCTCAATGCGGGCCGCGGCGGCATCGTAGCCGAGGTGGCGCAGCAGCATTGCGCCGGCGAGGATTGCGGCGGTGGGGTTGGCCTTGTTCTGGCGGGCGATGTCCGGTGCGGAGCCGTGTACGGGTTCGAACATGGAGGGGAACTCGCCGACGGCGTTGATGTTGCCGCTTGCCGCGTAGCCGATACCGCCGGTCACTGCACCGGCGAGGTCGGTGATAATGTCGCCGAAGAGGTTGTCGGTGACGATCACGTCGAAGCGTGCGGGGTCGGTGACCATGAAGATGGTGGTCGCGTCAATGTGCAGGTAGTCGGTCTCGACCTCGGGGAATTCAGCCGCGATTTCGGTGAAGTAGCGGTTATAGAGGCGACCTGCGTGGGTGAGCACGTTGGTCTTGTGCACGAGGGTGACCTTCTTGCGGCGGGTGGAGGCCAGCTCGAAGGCGTAGCGCACCAGGCGCTCCACACCGTGTGCGGTATTGAGGGAAACTTCGGTGGCGATTTCGTGCGGGGTGCCGCCGCGGATAACGCCGCCGTTGCCAATGTAGGGGCCTTCGGTGCCTTCACGCACGACGACGAAGTCGATGTTGCCGGGGTTGGCGAGCGGGGAGACTGCGCCGGGGTACAGGCGGGAGGGGCGCAGGTTGATGTAGTGGTCGAAGGCGAAGCGCAGCTTCAGGAGCATTTCGCGTTCGATGAGGCCGGAGGGAATCTTGCCGCTGCGCGGGTCTGCACCGATGGCGCCGAAGAGGATCGCGTCGTGCTGCTTGAGGGCGTCCATGGTGGAGTCGGGCAGGGTTTCACCGGTTTCCAGCCAGTGCTCGGCGCCGAGCTTGTAGTGGGTGGGGGTTACGGTGATGTTTTCGAGCTCGCAGGCGCGGGTGAGGATGCGCTGGGCTTCGGTAATGATTTCGGGGCCGATGCCGTCGCCGGGGATGACGGCTAGGTCGATGCTACGTGCTTCAGTCATGCCTCTACCGTAATACGCGCCGCGGGTGGGCGGTAGAG
>ERZ772935.775-NODE-775-length-12633-cov-5.246383_pt1 | contig 12633 bp, 12 predicted proteins | sample MGYA00511683_ERZ772935 | MGnify/ENA primary metagenome ERZ772935 (study PRJEB29015, sample SAMEA2738086) | human oral metagenome | biome: human oral; feature: human-associated habitat; material: saliva | place: China | collected 2228 ...
CTGCAACCCGCTTCCCGCATCAGGCTCCTTCCGTCATGCCCTCTCCATCACCAGATGCACATAGGGCCGCTTCACCAGCCGCCCGTCCTTGCTGACGGCCAGATCCTCTTCCTGCACACGCGCCACCCGCTGCAGAGGCAGGGCGCCCACCTGCTGCTCGATCTCGGCGGCGTCCCACAGCACAAAGCCGTGCGCGGCAAACGGCAGCCGCTGCATGAAGGCCCTTTCCGCAAACGTCAGGCAAAGCCGGCCGCCCGGCTTCAGCACCCGTGCCAGCTCCGCCAGCATCGCCGGCATGTCGGCCCAGAAATACACCGTGTTCACCGCCATTGCCCGGTCGAATGAGGCATCCGCCAGCGGCAGCCGTATGCCGTCGTGAAGCACATGGTCGGCCAGGCCGGCCTGGATGAAGGGCGCATTGAAGGCCCGAGCCTGCGCCACCATCGTCTCCGAGATGTCCAGCCCGATGTATTGAAGCTCGGGCGCCCGTGACAGCAGATACCCCAGCAGCCCGCCATCGCCGGCTCCCAGCTCCAGCACCCGATTGCCTGCCTGTAGATCCAGCTGTGCCAGTGCTCCCAGGATCATCGACAGATTGCGCAGGTTCATCACCCGCCCGAATTCCTTGCCCAGCTCGCCTTGCGGGCAGCGTAGCTGGGAAGCGATCTGTTCGGCCGTCAGCGGCAAGGAGCCAGAAGGCCTTTCAGACGGTCCTTTGGCGGTTTCGTCGATGGCATGATCAGGGGGGCGAGACATGGCGGATCACTCCAGCGCGACTGGTCGGGAGAGAGGAAGCTCATTCTGGCACATCGCTACCTCCCTCATGCACAAAGGAGCCATACCCGGCAGGGCATGATGGGCAACATGCCAGGCCAACGCCGGTGCAGAGCAACTGGAAAGCCCAGATGAACGGTGATTCTGATCGGCCGATCGACCGAGCCATCCGTATGAGTCCCCTCATGGCCAGGCAATGACATTTGCCTTTTGTCTGGTCTCTTTCTTCCCGGGTTCTCGACCTGGTGAAGGCGTTTTCCCGGGAAACATGGGCCATGTCAGGAAAAAGGTCACACCTGTCGGATACCGGTGGGCCGCGCATTTCAGTCCCCACGGACACCTGCCGGACTAGGCCAGGCCATCCGCGATGCCGATCGTCGGAAAGACCTTGATCCGCCAAGATGGAGCCTCCTTCAACAAGCCACACGGAGCTTCCAAATGGCACAAGCAGTCAGCACCCCCCGCACCGCCACCCGTACCGTTTCCCGCCACAAATCGCTGGGTCAGGGCATGACGGAATACATCGTCATCGTTGCGCTGGTGGGTGTGGCCGCCATCGGCGTCTATTCCTTCCTGGGACAGTCGGTGCGTGGCGCCACCGCCGGCATTGCGCTGGAATTGGCCGGCGAGAAAGCGGATGAAGGCATCACCGCAGCCAAGGGCGCCAGTGAGAAGGCGCTCAATGCTGCCAAGGCCAAGGCCACGCTCAACAACTACAACAGCAACAACCACTGATGGCAGGGAGCGCGGCTTCGGTCATCGTGTCTTCCCATGCGCCCGTGGCAGCCCCGGCAAGGACCGGGGCTGCCGAGGGGGGAATGCCGTAACCCACCGAAGCCGCCCCTTGCGGCCATCAACTCCGCATTGTCCATCAACCCGCCTGGAGCATGATGTGATGCGACACACGATCCGGCCCGGCTGCCCACGCACCCGGGCCTTTCTTTCTCATCGAACCGCCAGCCCACCTGCCGCACGACAGTCCGGACAGGCGTTGATTTTCGGCATGTTCCTGCTGGTCATCGTGGCGGTGCTGACTTTCTATCAGTTTTCCACCGGACAGGTGACCACCGCCCGCATGCGCCTGGTCAACGCCACTGATGCCGCTGCCTACAGCGCCGGCCTCTGGCGAGCCCGTGCCTTCAACTATTACGCCTACAGCAACCGAGCCATCATCTTCAACGAAGTGGCCATTGCGCAGACGGCGACGCTGAATTCCTACGCAGGTTTCATGACTCTGGTGACGCAGCGTGTGCGGAACTACACACGTCTCATCCCTGGGTTGGGAAAATTCATCGAAAGCGCGTATCAGGTCGTCAGTCATTTGAACCAGGCGCTGCACATCATGAGTGCGGTGGAGGTGGCAGGTCGAAGCGCCTACATCCATGCGCTGGCTGCCAGTCAGGACGCGATATGGAGTACGACCAACGCCTTCGTCCTGAACCAGCTCACCAACGAAGTGATGAGGAAGACGGACGAGAGCTTTCATGGCTACCTGATCCGCGGAACGCTGGATGAGGGGATGACCAGGAACTATTCCAAGGATGATCGGAGCAGGCTCAAGGATCTCGTCCAGCGATCTCTGGATGAGTACTCCACTAATCGCAGTATTGATATAAATCTCTGGGCGTTGAACAAGCACTTTCGCTGGCGTGGTCAGACCGAGATGATTCGGGATCATGACACCAATGATCTTGACCGGTGGCAGGCCTATGACACGCTCTCCATTCATGAACGTCGAGGGCGGCTGTTCGGGAGTATGCGTGAAAGACATGTGATCGGCTGGAGTGGTGTCGAGATCGCCAAGGACCCCAAGCAATCCATGGACCGTTTGAGTCTCCAGGCAAGCAGCCAGAAGACAGACAATGGAAGGGCCTATCGACGGATCGACCGCTCCGGATTCTGGTCGACGGGAACCTATTTGGGCCTTCCCTCGGTCAGGGATCTGGACGAGAAAAGCAAGGCCATGCAGGAGAACAGCCGTTTCCCCACGGACAAGGTGACGGTAATTGGCGTGATCAAGAAGAAGAATACGATCAACACGGCGGATCAGACCGATCTGGGGGCAGGTCGTCTCAAGCTGAAGGACTCGTTTGCGGACTTCCGTGGAGAGGCTGCTATGGTCGCCATGTCCTCCGCCCAGGTGTATTTCCGCCGCCCACCGGGCGGAAATGAACGGGTGGAGTACGCCAGCATGTACAGCCCCTACTGGCAGGTTCGCCTGGTCGGTGTGGATGAGCACGAACGGGGCATGGTGGGTGCCTTGGGAACGCTGTGGAGATGAGCATGATCATCAAGGAACACCGTTCTTGCAGGGGGCCTGGCACTGTGCCGGACCGATCCGTCGTAATCCGTTCCAGGGGATCAGGCGCACTTCCCGGAGAGAGCACTATCCGGCAACGGCACGGTCAACGTGGTCAGGCACTGGCGGAAACCATTGTCGTGATTTCCTTCGTTATAGTTCCGTTCTTCGTGGCGGTGCCGCTTCTGGCCAAGTACCAGGACATGCGGCAGGCCACGGTATCGGCATCGCGCACGGCAGCCTTCGAGTGCTCGGTCCGCTTCGAAGCATGCCGTAACGGCCAGGCGACGGATGACATTGTCGATCAGATCCGTCGGCGCCATTTCAGCAAGACGCTGCTCGGCCTGCGCTCGGATGAAACGCCGGCCGACGATCAGCTGGAACAGGAAAGGAACCGTTTCTGGGTGGACCGGAAAGGAAACGCCTTGCTGCAAAGTTATCGGGATGTGGCACTCAGGATCGATCACGAGAACTTCGATGCGATCAAGGGAAAGCCAAGGTTTGAAGAGGTCCTGGATGCCATGTCAAACGTTGCTGGCCCTGGCAGGTTCGGGCTCATGGCCCGGGGCGGCCTGTTCTCCGCGCAGGTTCAAAGCCGCGCCCCCATGGATCAATGGCTGTGGGGCAAGTTGAACCTGAACCATGACCCGATGCTGACCTTCGACAGCCGGCTGGGGATACTGGCCGATGCCTGGAATGCGTCCAGCGCCAAGGGCACGGAAGCCAGCAGCCTGACATCCCGCCTGGACAATGGGCGGCGCCTGCCGTCCGCCCGGGATCTCATCAAGGCAACCAACGATGCCACGCATGTTCTGCCTCCGGATGTTGTGAACGGGTTGCCAAGCGGTGATCCCGAACGGTTCATCGAGGCGGTGCATCGGCCGCTGGTCAAGCTCATTCATTTCCAGGGTGAGGCCGTGGGGGGCAACGGAGAACGTTTCGACTACCACAACGTGAATGTCGAGATCGTCCCCCAGGACCGCCTCCAACAGCAACGCGCGGAGACACGTCGATGAACATGCAAAAGCGCAGTTCGGTCAGGCCACTTCTGGCCGCCTTGTTGCTGGGCTCCGTCGGGTGGGCACCGATGTCCACAACCGCCGCCTCGCGCTTCCAGCCTCACGAGCAGATGCTGATGACCGACAGCCTGGTTCCCGGTGGCCGGGTCAGCATCAGCCAGTTCCGGGACAGCGGTTCGGTGGAAGACGCCATGCGCCGTCTGGAGGAGGACTGGGTGAACCCGGACCTTCCACCGATGCGCAGCCAGCGTGATGGCTGGCAGGTCATGACGCATATGGACGGCGATGTCATCGAGACGGTGGAGATGAAGCGCAGCGGTCCGGGCATCGAGGGGCGGCGCATTCGCTGGAAGCCCGACGAGAAGGCCGAGGCAGCGCTGGCCGAGGATGAGCGCTGGTTCAAGGGGCTTCTGCCGGCCACGGCACGGCCGATGCCCGCCATTTCGCATGTGGATGGCGGCCACCGCACCAGCACCTTCGTGGCCAGTACGGACGACAGCGTGGTGCGCCTGGACAATTGGATCGGTCGCAAGCTGCAGAAGCAGGGCTATCAGCTCATCAGCGATCCGCGTGATGGTGGTGGTAAGGACACGATGGCCGCCATCTATGGTCGCCATGGCGAGGAAGTGATGCTGGCGGTCTCGAAGCAAGGCAACCGGCAGTTTGCCGTCATGCACTGGAGGCGGTGATGAAAGTCACGCATTGGATCATCCATGTGGCCGCCTGTCCGTCGGATATCGCCGACCGGACTAGGCCAAGCTTGCAGGGGCTTCATTGTGACATGGGCACAGGAGACGAACCCGCGCACCATGTCGACATCGGCCGACGCCAGCGGCTTTCACAGCGCGGCCAGGCCTCCATCGAGTATCTGCTGATCGGACTTGCGCTGTGTCTGGTCCTCTTTCATGGGGAGCCCAGTGCGATGAAGAAGATTCTGGTCGCCATTCAGCAGAACTATTCCCACTTTTCCTACGCCATGTCACTGCCATGAATCCCGTTGTCATCCGGATCCTCGAACGTCATCGAAACCTGTTGCTGATGTCTGCCGCCGTGCTGTGCGGTGGCGTGGCGATCTATGCCGGCTCACGATATGTGAACGAACAGGTTCAGGCCGAGCGCGAACGCCTGGCGCCCGTAGCCCAGCAGATGATCGATGTGGTGGTGGCCAATGCCACCCTCGACAAGGGCGATATCGTGAGCGGCGACACGATGGCCATTCGCTCCGTACCGGCCGAATACGTGTCCAGCTCGGTGGTGACGCCGGAGCAGTTCGACGCCCTGGTGGGCCAGCGTCTGCTGCTGTCCATGCGTCCTGGCGAGATGCTCTCGACGGCCGCCGTATCGTCCGCCGAGCAGCTCGTGTTCTCGTCGCGCGTCAAGCCGGGCATCCGCGCACTGACCATCTCCGTCGACGAGATCAATTCCATCTCCGGCATGCTGCAGCCGGGGGACCGCATCGACCTGTTGCTGACAGCACGGCCCCCATCGGCCAGCGGGCATGGTGAGGCTGAACACGACGCCACGGTGCCGCTGCTGCAGAACCTGCTGGTGATGGCCACGGGTCGTCAGGTGCGTCCCGGGGCCGATGAGAACGGCGATGCTCGAAGCTTCTCGTCGGTGACGGTGGAAGTGACGCCCGGCCAGGCGCAACGTCTCATTGTGGCGCAGCGTGCCGGTCGGCTGACGGCCGTGCTGCGCAACCCTGACGACGGCATGCCGATGGACGCTGCGGCCGTGGACCTGCGCAGCCTGTTCCCACAACCGGCACGTCCGGCGGTGGCGCCTCGCAAGGTGGTGGCACGGCAGGATCGTCGCCCGCAGATGATCGTGGGGGGCATGGGCCAGCCGATGATCGGACGGATGCCGGCCTACAGCCTGCAGCCCGGGGCCGCCAAGTCTGCCACGCCGACGATGGCTGTTCAGGCACAGGCACAGACGCTGACCCAGGCTCAGATGCAGGCGCAAGTTCAGGCCGAGGAATCCGGCAATTCGTTGACGAATCGCTGATCCCTCATTCCGAATTCTCGTGAAAGCAGAGCACGCCATGTTCTCTCATATTCCATCCCCGTTTGAACCGTCGCTGCAGGAGCACCGCACCGTGAAGGCTGATCCGTTCTCCTCCCGATCCTTCTGGCCCAGGACGATCTGCGTGGCACTGCTGGGGGTGCTGTCGATGCAGTCGACGCTTGCGCAGGGTGTTCCGGTAGCTGCAGCGAGCAATGGAGCCCAGAAGCAGGCGCAATCCAGAAATTCTGTGCCTGTCGCTATAGGTGCCGTGAAGGACACGCAGTGGGAAGATCCCCTGGAGGCCTTGCTGGCCCGTGTCGCGACTGTAACCCCGGCATCGGCATCCAAAGCAGCATCCATAGCGGCATCGTCATCGGCATCGGCGGAACCTACACCGTCCATGCACGCACCCGCCCGGCGGGATGCGCAACCTGGCCTGCAACAGGACGTGGCACCGCAAGTCCAGCCTGTCGTGACGCCTGCGGCGGCAAGTGCCCGGCCCGCGGTTGGTCGGCGAGCTGTGCTGCTGGCTGCGGCCGAGCGACAGCAGCAGCTGCGCAAGGCGCTGACCCCATCGGGCGGCGTCTCCAGCGCGAACCGGCAGGAGATCGCATCCGCCAGAGACGTGATCATGCCGGCCGCGTCGAGGCCTGCTGCCGCGACGCCTGACGTCAAGCGCACGTCCACAAGCACGCCCACACGCACGACCACGCGCATGAATGAGGCGGGCGCTGCGGCATCCGTTCTGCGTCCGCCGTCCACGCTGAGCTCCACGGACGAGGTCGAAACAATCACCCTATCTCTGGGGCAGGGACATCTGATGGAAGTAGGCCAGGTTCTGCGCATTGCACTGGGCTCGGGGCGCGTGCTGCAGGCCAACTGGCTGGATGACCGGCAGCTCCTGCTGATTCCGGAAGCGCCGGGTGAGACGACGCTGCACCTGTGGCTCAAGGGGGGCGGTATCCGCAAGTATCAGATCCTGGTGACGGAATCGAACAGCGTGCGGCTGGCGCAGGACATGAACCTGCTGCTGGGCGATAACAGTGGGGTGCATGCCCGGGCGCTGGGCGACCGGATCCTGCTGGAAGGTCAGAACCCCACCGAGGAAGGGGCCTGGCGTGCGGCCGAGCTGGTCAAGCGCTACCCGCAGGTCATCAGTCTGGTCAGCCGTCGTGGCTATGAGCAGATGATCAACCTGGAAGTGAAGATGATCGAGATCGGCCGCAATGCGCTCAAGCAGCTGGGCGTGCGATGGCAGGGCGGGGGCGCCGGGGATTGGGCGGTGTCAGGCCCCAGCTTCGGCGTCATCGGTGACTTCAAGCGCAGCGGGGCGTTCCTGCCGGAAGGGGGCGCTGCGGCCACGCGAGGCTTTGCCGTTGCGCCGCGCATTCATCCTTTTGCCACCAGTGCATCGATGGTGTCGTCGCTCAGCAGCATGATCGACCTGATGGTGCAGAACGGTGATGCGGCGGTGCTGGCCGAGCCACGTCTCTCCACCCGCTCCGGTGGCAAGGCGCGCTTCGTGGCGGGCGGTGAGCTGCCCATTCCGGTGCTGAGCGCCAACGGTGCAGCCAACGTCGATTTCAAGGAGTATGGCGTGCGCTTCGAGGTGGAGCCGGTGGTCAATGCCCAGGGTGTTATCTCGGCCAGCCTGCATACCGAGGTCTCGTCCATCGACGATGAAGTGACGGTCATGGGCGTGCCGGGCCTACGCAAGCAGAGTTCCAACACGGACGTGAACCTGCGCCCGGGCGAGACGCTGGTGATTGCCGGCATGGTGCGCAACGAGATGTCGGGCGCCATCACCAAGATTCCAGGTCTGGGTGACCTGCCCATCCTGGGCCATCTGTTCCGCTCCAAGCGTTTCCGCCAGCGTGAGTCCGAGATGGTGGTGCTGATCACGCCCAGGCTCAGCGAGCAGGGTTCGGCCCCCGCCGTGGATCCTCGTGTCCAGGCCCTGCAGCAGCGGGCCGATGCGCTCAAGAAGCAGTTCGACATGCTGGATTGAGCCTGGGTGTCGCCCCAGCGTTCCATCCGCCATGGGCGCCGGGATGGACTAGGCCGGTCGATGGCAGGCGGCAAGGATGCCGCGACGATGGAAGCCGCTTGCGGTGCAATGAAAGCCTTTCAATGTCAGGTGACGGACATGCTGGAAATCGTGATCGAGGAAGAGGGCAGGGAAAGTCGCACCGTTCCGGTGGCGGGCCTGCCGTGCCGTATCGGCCGGGGCAAGGAGGCCGAGGTGCAGCTGGGCGGCTGGCGCGTGGCGCGCGTGCATGCCGAGCTGCAACGCATTGGCCGTGGCGTGAAGTTGGTTGACCTGGGTACCATCGTCGGTACCCGCGTCAATGGCGAGCGGGTGGTGGAGTACGGCCCGCTGTCCGAACGGGACGAGATCGTCGTGGCGGGCTATCGGCTGCGCGTGCAGGGCAGCGGGTTGCGGCTTCCTGCATCGGGGCGTTCGGCGCTGCTGGATGACGACGGGCTGGAGACGGATGTCGAAGGAACGGAGGCACACGCTGCGCAGAAGATTGCGCCCGAAGGGGATCATGCCGCGACCGGGGCTGCGGCATTGCTTCGGAATGCGGTGAGTCGTCGATCGGATGACGCGGGGGCTTCTGATCACGGTGATCGTCAGTCGGGGCAGGGCATCTCAGGAAGGGCCTTGGCCATGCCGGTGAACGATGCAAGGCCGGCGGCAGAAGATGGTCGCCGTACTGACGGCATCCTGGACGGGCATGGCCGTGCCTCTGGCTCTGGCTCTGTGGGCAGCCATGTAGCTGGTGACCGCCGCGATCCGGGGGAACACAGAGATTCGGGTGAACACAGCGCTTCCGGTGAGCGCCCCGACGCCACCAGACGAGAAGCAGGTGGCGCTGATGAGAAAGGTGAAGCGCCCGGTGGTGCTGGCGTCAGGGACGGCGGCAAGGTCGTGTCCATGGGCGCTGCTGCCGATGCCGGCTCGCGCGGTGCCGACGACAGCATCGACCAGGCCCGTCTGGCCGACTATGCGCGGGCCGCTCAGGAACAGGGCAAGGCGCTGGGCTGGCGGCGCCTGGTGCAACGGCAGCTGCTGGAGGTGATCGATCTGCGGCGCAGCAACCTCACGCAGTTCTCGGCCGACGAGGTGAAGGCCGAAGTGCGTTCGGCGGTGGAGCGGATCGTGGCCGGCATGCAGAACCTGCCGTCCGACATCGACCGCGACATGCTGGTGCAGGACAGTGTGGATGAGGCCGTGGGCCTGGGGCCGCTGGAGCGACTGATGACCGATCCGCTGATCAGTGAGATCATGGTCAACAGTGCCACCGACATCTTCGTGGAGCGCAAGGGCAAGCTGCAGCAGGTGCCACTGGCGTTCTCGGACGATGATGCCATCCGCAACGTGATCGAGCGCATCGTGGCGCCGCTGGGCCGGCGCATCGATGAGTCCTCGCCGCTGGTGGATGCGCGTCTGCCCGATGGTTCGCGGGTCAACGCCATCATTCCGCCGGTGGCGCTGAAAGGGCCCACCATCACCATCCGGCGCTTCAACCGCACGGTGATGACACCCGATACGCTGGTGGCCAACCAGAGCGCCTCGCCGGCGATGATGGAATTCCTGCGCATCTGTGTGGAGCAGCACAAGAGCATCATCGTCTCGGGCGGCACAGGCTCGGGCAAGACGACGCTGCTGAATGTGCTGTCGAACCTGATTCCGGTGGGTGAGCGGCTGATCACCATCGAGGATGCGGCCGAGCTGAAGCTGATGCATCCGCACCTGGTGTCGCTGGAGTCGCGGCCCCCCAATGCCGAGGGGCGCGGGGCCATCACCATCCGGGATCTGGTCAAGAACGCGCTGCGCATGCGGCCCGATCGCATCATCGTGGGTGAATGCCGGGGCGGCGAGGCGCTCGACATGCTGCAGGCGATGAACACCGGTCACGAGGGCTCGATGACGACGGTTCACGCCAACACGCCGCGCGACGTGCTGTCGCGGCTGGAGGTGCTGATGCTGATGGCTGGAGTGGAGCTGCCACTGGCGGCGCTGCGCGAGCAGATTGCCAGTGCCGTGGACCTGATCATCCACCAGGCGCGCTTTCCGGACGGGTCTCGCCGCATCACGTCGATCACCGAGGTGTGCGGCGTGGAGAGCGGAAAGATCCAGAGCCACGAGATTTTCCGCTATGAGCAGACCGGGCTGAAGAACAGCCGTGTACAGGGACGTTTCCGGGCCTGCGATGAGGTGCCTTCGTTCTACGAGGCGCTGCGTGATCGAGGGGTGTCCGTGGATTTCAGCATCTTCGAGGACGACGCGGTGACCGCGTGAGCGGCCAGACGCAAGGGGCACACCATGATGAATGCTTCGACCGGATTCGATGGCTGGTTCTGGGTGGCGGCACTGTCGCTGGGCGTGGCGGTGGTGATGGCGGTGCTGGTGCTGATGCCGGGTGCCGTGAAGGCCGGCGAGGGCTATCGACGGCATTTCAGCGGTCGCGTTGGACACGGCATGAAGGACCTGCTGCTGTTTGTCGACGTGGACCGGCTGTTTCGCGCCAACCTGCTGCTGTGCGCACTGGCCTGCGGCCTCATCTGGCTGCTGACGGGCTCGCTCTTCCTGGTGGTGGCAGCCATTGTCGCTCTGGGGGCGCTACCCAGCCTGCTCATCCGTCACCTGGGTGCGCAGCGGCGCAAGCTGTTCGCGCGGCAGCTGCCCGACGCCATGATGCTGATTGCCGGCGCGGTGCGCGCGGGTGCCAGCATGACGCTGGCGCTGCGGCAGATGGCCAGCGAGCTGCCCGCACCCGGTGGTCAGGAGTTCGAGCTGATGCTGCGGGAGCTGCGGCTGGGCGTGACGCTGGATGATGCGCTGCTGAACCTGGAACGCCGGATGGGCTGTGATGACCTGCGACTTTTCGGGGCTGCCGTGCGCATTGCCAATGAAAGCGGCGGCAACCTGGCCGAGACGCTGGAGCGGCTGGCCGACACCATCCGCAAGAAGATGGCGCTGGAGGACAAGATCATGGCGCTGACCGCGCAGGGCCGGATGCAGGGCTGGGTGATGGTGCTGCTGCCCCTGGGCGTGGGGGCGGCGCTGTTTGCCATCGAGCCCACGGCCATGGCGCCGTTGCTGCACAGCTGGCAGGGCTGGATCGTGTGCAGCGTGGTGGCCGTGCTGGAGATCGTGGGGCTGCTCTTCATCCGCCGCATCATGGCCATCGATATCTGAGTGAGTGAGGAAAGATCATGAATGGCTGGATTTCATCGGCGCTGCCTTTCGTGGCTGTCGGGGCCCTGGTGTTGTGCATATGGCTCTTCATGCTGGCGGGATCACGTGCTGCGGCCGAGGTTCCGAAGCAGCAGAAGAACGAGTATCAGGATGATCCGCCCCGCTACTGGGCGCTGCTGGGCTGGCTGGGACACGCGACCACGTTCTGGGTGACGCCGCTGGTGTCGCCGACGATGCGACGACGACTCCAGGAGCAGTTGCGCCGCGGGGGTCTGGAGTTTGCGCTGACACCCGAGCAGTTTGTAGCCGGTCAGGTGCTGGGCGCGCTGCTGGCCCTGGCACTGCTGGTGCTGGCGTGGCTGCCGCATGGGTTGCCCAGCCTGCCGTGGTGTGTGCTGGCCCTCGTGGTGGGTGCCTTTCTGCCGATGAGCTGGCTGCGTGACCTGGGGGCACGCCGCACGCGGCAGATCGCCAAGGCGCTGCCTTTCTACCTGGACATCATCACGCTGGCCATCGAGGCGGGCTCCAACATGACGGGCGCGTTGCAGCATGCGGTCGACAAGGGGCCAGCCGGACCGATGTCCGAAGAGTTGCGTCGCGTGCTTCGTGACATCCGTGCGGGTCGAACCCGGGCTGAATCGTTGCGGGCGCTGGCCGAACGTCTGCGCATTCCGGCCATCTCCAACTGGGTGGCCGCCATTCTGACGGCCGAGAAGCAGGGTTCCAGCCTGGGGCCGATACTTCGTGCCCAGGCCGATCAGCGGCGCAACGAACGCTTCATGCAAGCCGAGGCCATGGCACTGAAGGCGCCGGTCAAGATGTTGTTTCCGCTGATGATCTGCATATTTCCGTGCACCTTCATCATCGTGTTCTTCCCGATCGCCATCCGGATTATGGAAGGAGGCCTATTCTGATGAACACCTCTGCCCATTTAGACACGGATTGCGTGCGCATCCACGTGCACCATGCACGTACCTGGTGGCAGCGGGCTCGCGGGCTGATCGCGCATCCTGAACCGCGGCACGGCGCCGGCATGTTCTTTCCTAGGACGAATGCCGTCCATGGGATTGGCATGGCGCATGCGCTGGACATCGTGTTTTTGGACCGTGATCAGAAGGTGTTGCGCTGCTGTCGTCTGCCGCGCTTCGGGATGCGGATCTGTCGTCGTGCCCGTACGGTGCTGGAGCTTCGGGAGGGTGAGGCCTCCCGGCTGGATATCCGTCCGGGAACGCGGCTGCAACTGGTACCGGATGAAGACATCTTCAGTCCGGAGGGCGGCACGTGCAGGGCTGCAAAGTAAAACCACGTGGTGAAGGACATCCGACCAT
>ERZ772935.777-NODE-777-length-12594-cov-2.795039_pt1 | contig 12594 bp, 10 predicted proteins | sample MGYA00511683_ERZ772935 | MGnify/ENA primary metagenome ERZ772935 (study PRJEB29015, sample SAMEA2738086) | human oral metagenome | biome: human oral; feature: human-associated habitat; material: saliva | place: China | collected 2228 ...
CTACTCCTCCTTGGGCTACGATTTGGTGTAGGGTTTCTACGATTTCTTCTTTCAAGGCTTGGATGGTGGCCAATTGATCCTCATGGATGAACTTGCTACGGGCAATGCGGTCTCGAAGAGCCACGGTTCCTTCCATGATTTCTGTGAAGTAAGCCCCTAATTCTAGAGCTTTTTGACTTTCTTGATCAAAGGTCAAAATGTTGGTCAACAAGGCCACCTGCTTGCTGAAAGAGGTATAGGTATCGACCTCATCAAAGGCATTTTGTTGCAGGTAGTCTTCACGGATCATCTTGGCCGCATTCATGGTCAAGCGGTCTTTTTCAGACAAGGAATCTAGACCAACCAAGCGCACGATTTCTTGCAATTCACTTTCCTTTTGAAGCAAATTCATAGCGCGGGTCACTTTTTCAGACCAGCTGATTTGTTCATGTAAATCGATATAGCGACCAACTTCATCTTGGTAAAGCGAATAAGAACTCAACCAGTTGATGGCTGGGAAGTGGCGGCGTTGGGCCAATTGAGCATCTAAGCCCCAGAAGACCTTAACAATTCGCAAGGTATTTTGCGTTACCGGCTCTGAAATATCTCCACCTGGAGGGGAAACGGCACCAATTGCAGTAATACTTCCCTCGCGCTCGTCACTACCTAAGGTTTTCACCCGACCGGCTCGTTCGTAATATTCAGCAATCCGACTGCCAAGATAGGCAGGATAGCCTTCATCGCCCGGCATTTCTTCCAAACGCCCGGACATTTCCCGCAGAGCTTCTGCCCAACGTGAGGTCGAATCTGCCATAATGGCCACAGAGTAGCCCATGTCTCGGAAGTACTCAGCAATTGTAATTCCTGTATAAATAGAAGCCTCACGCGCCGCAACTGGCATGTTGGACGTGTTCGCAATCAGAACGGTTCGTTGCATAATTGACTGACCAGTTACTGGATCGATTAGCTCTGGAAATTCATTTAAGACATCCGTCATTTCATTGCCCCGCTCGCCACAGCCAACATAAATCACGATGTCCACATTAGCAAATTTGGCAACCTGATGCTGAACAACAGTCTTGCCAGCACCAAATGGGCCAGGAACAGCAGCTGCCCCGCCCTTGGTGACTGGGAAAAAGGTGTCAATCACGCGTTGACCCGTCACCAAAGGTTCCTCTGGGATCAGCTTTTGAGCAAATGGACGGCCTCTCCGGACTGGCCACCTCTGCATGAGATTGCCGACAAAGACAGAACCATCCGCACGCTCAATTTCATAGACTGCTTCTTCGACCGTGAAGCTACCAGCTTCAATAGCCGTCAGCCGACCACTAACACCAATTGGTACCAGAATACGATGCACTACCAGCTCGGTTTCTTGAACGGTGCCTAGAATATCTCCAGCTTGGACTTCATCGCCGACAGCTAGACAAGGTACAAAGTCCCACTTAGTTTCACGATTCAGATTAGGCAGCTGAACTCCACGTACCAGAAAATCACTCTGTGTCACCGTTTGAAAGCGTGCCAAAGGACGTTGAATGCCATCAAACATTTGCGAAATCAGCCCCGGCCCCAACTCAACCGATAACGGACTCCCTGTTGTTTCTACTGGTTCTCCTGGCCCAAGACCAGAGGTTTCTTCGTATACCTGAATAGAAGCCTCATCTCGACGCATCTCAATGATTTCCCCAATCAAGCCCAAATTGCCCACACGACAAATATCCTGAATATTCGCTTCCTGCATCCCAGAGGCGACCACCAAAGGACCTGAAACTTTTATAATCTTTCCTTGACTCAAGTCTTGCTCCTTCTAATTTAAAATATTTTGTCCGACTGCTTTTTCTACATTCTCACGAATGCGTCCCCGTCCTAATCCCGTTATTCCTTTATGAGTCGGGATTAAAATAATCGCTGGCAATACTTGCTTATCATAGTAAGCCAATGTTTCAGGGATTTCTGCAGCCACATCCTCTGTCAAATAAATAATGGCAAAATCTTCTCGACTCAGTCGGCGTAAAGCAGTCACAGCATCAGCTGCTCCTGTGACTGGAAAAGTCTGAAAACCAATTAGACGAAAAGGTAGAATGGCATCACGATTTCCTACCACACCAATTTTATAAGTTTTACTGGCCATAAACCGGTCTCATCCTTTCTTTAATGTTTTCTACTGGAAGCTGATTTGTCAAACCGGTCAAAATAAGTCGAAGATTTTTCACTTCTAGCTCTTTCCCCAATAAATAGCGAGCTAATGGAAGTGGACCACTTGTTTCAAATCGTCCTTGCTCTAAGAGTTTAAACGGAACCAAGTCTGCTAAATATTCCAGTTCAAGATTTGTCAGCTTCCCCAAATGCATTTTTTCTTCATAAGAGCGCAATTCTGCATCAAATTCTAATGGGTTTACTTGAGAAAACCAGTCCGTTAGTTGCCCTTTTTCTGCCAACTCAATCCACTCTGCACTTGTTAAAGATCCATCATCAGATAAGAGCTGTGTCATAAAACTATGCGGTTTTTGGTGACGAATGGCACGCTGTACCGTTGTTGCATTGTAAAAATCAATCGTCAACCGTACCAACTGCTTAAGCCGCTCATCTTCAAATTCAGATTCCAACCTTTTTAAGTGCGCGAAATAAGCTAGATCCATTCCGATTTCTAGAACACGCACATCTTGGTAATCCTGATATTCTGCCCAAGTTGCTGCTATTTCATCCACCATCAATTTTGGACAGTATTCCGTGGAAAAGGTTGTAATCAGCTGCTCCAGCATGTCTAACGAATATGACCCGACAGGAATCAACAGATGCTTTAAATTTAAGCCTGTTGCCTTGTGCTTAAGCAACACTTTAAGATTGTGATAGGTATATTTAAGCGTGAAAAACTCCACCAAAGCAGATGTTGGACTGACTTCAAAAGCCCATGTATACTCTGCAAACAAATGCTTCATGAGAAATCTCTCAATCGTATTTAAGTCAGTTAGTTGTTCATGATTCGGATTATATGCTGTCCCTTCCAAAGCTGCTGATCGACTTTCAGAACTTGAAGCTCGCAACAACTGCTCATACTGCGCAGGACTTAAGAAACTACTCTCATGAATACTAATTTCCGTATTAACTTGTGCGAAAGTATTGTCATTCATGAACAGTCTCCTTACTCTTCTTTATCTTGGAAAATAGCCTGAGCGAGCCGATAGCTTTCCTCCTGCCATAAAGAATCCACTAAATAACGGTAGAGGTAGTTATCGTCAACATTCCCCCGAGAAAGGAGAAAACCCGCTTCTCCACTCACAGGTGAAGAAGCTAATTTCACTTGCGGATAACGCTCTAACAATTGTTCTAATTGAACGGCTGAATATTTACCAAATGTTCGTGAACCAAATGTCAAAACCAGCTCTTCTTGAGGATACTTTTTTAAGATCTGCTCCAAAAAAGCCTGTTCCTGTTTGAGCGACCAAGCCGCCATCTGCTCATAAGCTCCTGCAAATAATTCTTTCAAAATCCGTTGCTTGGTCACCAAAGTAGATTGACGTTTTTCATTTTCAAGTTGCTGCACTTCACGCTGTACTTGACGTTTTAGCACTTTTACTTCTTGCTCACGTTGTTGCATTTTTTCTTGTTTCAGCCGTGCTTTTTGTTCTTTAGTTTCGCGATCAAGGGTTTCTTGGGCATTAGCTACTAACTGTCGCCCATTTTCATGCGCCTGCTCTAAAACCGAATCCCTCAATTGAGATTCAAATCCCATATCTGCCTCCTTCTATGAAATCAGATGGTTCAAGACCCTAAAAACTGTCTCATTTTCATTTCACATTCAAAACCATTAAAAGAGACACAACAAAGGCAAGGATAGCATAGGTTTCGACCATGGCAGCAAGGATTACTCCTTTCATTACGTCTTCAGGACGTTTTGCCAAAATCTGCATGCCTGCTGTCGCTACATTTCCTTGATATTTAGCAGAATAATAACCAACAATTCCGATTGGAAGTGCGGCAAAAAAGAGTGCCAAGCCTGTTTGGAGAGCCATTTCAGGTTGAACTTTAAAGAAAATTAAAATTCCAATAACAAAACCATACAAACCTTGCGTACCTGGCAATAGCTGCAAAATCAAAGCGCTAACAAATTTCTCGGGCTGTTCTTTTAACAACGCTGCTGCAGCCTGACCGGTCGAGCCGACATTCCGCGCAGAACCAATACCACTAAGAAAAATCGCCAGAACCACACCGAGTGCTGCGAAAAAGGCACCGCCATAAGTTGAAAAATAAGATGAAAAAGCTTGCATAAATAAACTCCATTTCTAATAGTAAATACTATTTGTTTGATTGTTCTAATTGTCAATGATATAAAATTCTGTCTGAGCAATTAAAACAATTTCGCTGAACTACTTTTTGTAGCGAACATATTTCCCTGCTGGTTTCAAAGGTTTAAAGGCTTTTCCACCACCATCGTAGAATTTTCCAAAAAATTCAACAAAAATTAAACGTGCTCCATGTACATAGCCTGATAAAAAGGAGAGGAACATATTGATACTGTGAAGGGCGATAAATAGCACAATACCAATACTGAAGCGAGCAAAAGGAGGAAAGAGACTAACAATTAAGTTAAAGGCTGAACCAATGCTCGCGCCTGCAAGACCCAAAGCCATAAGCCTCGTGAAACTCACTAAGTCGCCCACATAACTGCTGATATTGTATAAATTAAACAATGCGGGCCCCAATCCTTTCAAACTCTTAGCGCTGATAATAGAAACGAGTACAATACCCACAGCATTTATAATAGCAAGCCATTGTCCGATCAAACCAGCAATAGCAAGCGATGGGAATAATCGGCCCGCTGCTAATAAAGCCAGCCCGACGAGAATCAGCATCCAAGCAAAGCCTGAATTATAGGCTTCCGCATAGTCTTTCATGCGAATATTCTTTGCACCACTGAGATAAAGCCCTGTCATGACTGTAATAAACCCAATCACGACCGACATAATCAGAATGGTGATCACATCCGTACTGGTATCAACAATCGCAAAAGGCAATTTGAAACCAAAGAATGAACCATAGATGACTCCCCAGAGTGCAACGCCGACTCCTAAAATTCTAAAAAAGCGTAAATTCTTAACCAGATTTGGCTTGATATGTAGAGCCTTCAAAGCCCAACTTGTTCCACCAAAGAGCAACAAACCATAACCAATATCAGCCGCCATCATGCCAAAAAAGATAAAATAAAACAGCGACACAACGGGTGTTGGATCTTTGTCTTCGTACTTCGGCAGCGAATACATTTCCGTTACCAATTCAAACGGCTCAATCAGCGCATTGTTTTTGAGTTTTGTCGGCACGTGCTGTCGATCAGCTGCCGTCATTTCATGGATTTGAAGCAAGACAGCACCACCAAATTGCTGCGTGAGTCCCATTCTTAAATCTTCTATCTGCTCCTGCTCAATCCAGCCCTCTAAGGCAACCAAATTCTGTGTACTAGCAAGAGCTTCCTTGCTTTCTTGACGAGAAGTTAAATTCAATACATAATCCAACTGACACTTGAGTTGTTTTAATTCTTCATTTGAAGACGCCAGTTGTATTTTTGTTGAGGTTATGAGTGCTTCTTGCTCTTTTATCATCGCTTGTAATGCTACCAAACGCTCCTTTGGCAATTCCTCAAAAGCATATTCAAACAGCTTGAAACCAAGTTCTGTCAAAACTGCTTGGGTTTCCTTAGCAATTTCTGCTTTGCATAACACAAGGATTCCTTTTTCTGTACTGCTAGTAAAAACCTCTTGAACTTCCAGATTGGGATAATCCTGCAATCGAATATTGAACTGATTGTTTCCACTAGTTGGAATGGTTCCAACAAACGCACGAAGATGTTTAAATTGCTTAAGTGCTACTGGAGTAACGTCTAAACTTACCCATTTTTCCAACTCCGCTACTTCCGACTGAGCCGTTTCTTTGACTTCTTGTGCTCTTGCCAACACTTGAAATTGTTGCTGAATCGCCGCAAGAAACGCTTCTTCGTCACGCGCTTGTCCCATCTGTTCTAAACTGACAAAGCTTGTTTCCAACGGAGCTTCCTTCAATGCTTCCAGCATTTTTTTCTTAGGAACAAATGCTTGCAGGTTTTCAATCATACGTGCGAGTTTTTCCTGCCGCCGAGTCAAAGCTTGAAGGTGTTCCGAAAAAGATGTATCAGGATTCCACACTAACTCTTTCTCAAAAGCACCTTTCCAGGTCTCTTTTGTTTGTAAATCCTGAATTTCAACCGATTGGAGATTTTGCAGATAGGAAAGGATTTCATCCAACAATTCTCTTGGCAACAGCAGCGACAACTCCTGCATTTGACTAATTGCCATATTTTTCTACCACCCTGTCTACAATCATTTGCAGTAACGCCTCTTTTTTATTTGACAAAGCTGCTTGGACTTTTTCTTCGTTCTCTTGTTTCGTTTTTTCCAAGTCTTGTGTCAAGCTAGCAATCTCTTTTTCAGATTGTTCCTTTAACTCAATAAGCAACTGTTGTTTTTCTTCATCATAGGCTCGCCCTAGCTGCTTCAAATCCCTAGCAGCTTGGTCTTGCAACTCCCGAATCTGATGTTGATAACCAGCTAGCACTTCATCTGCTGCTCGCTCAATTTCTTGCATTTGCTCAAGAGTAGCATTCGTCATATCTCGCACCTCCTTTTGACACAATAGGTGTAACGCTTTCTTGTGTAAATTATAACACATTTTCAAATCATTCGTCACAGAGTTTTATTCCTTTTCTGCGCTTAATTGAAATCATTTCACCGTGTGCTATTTATCAAGCTACCCAGCGTCTTATTTTGTAAAACTATGTTATAATACAAATAGGTTTTTCAAAACATTTGTTCTATATCACTACAAGTAAAGAGAGTACATCTATGAAAAATACGCGACATATTATGGCGAGAATCGAAAGCCATTTTGACAGCATGACCGACTTAGAAAAGCGGATTGCAAACTACTTTTTAAATCCTTCTAGTATCTACGACGACCTTTCTTCGCAAAAAGTTGCGCAAACTCTTTTCATCTCCCAGGCGGCACTTACTCGCTTTGCAAAAAAATGTGGATTTAAAGGTTACAGAGAGTTTAATTTTCAATATATTCATCAATTGCAAAGTAATGTAGAAGAAACCAATCACTTACAACACGATGTGTCCCGTAGAGTTTTGCGAAATTATACTCAAATTCGACAACAGACAGAGGAATTGATTGATGAAGAAAAACTGTTGCGTGTGGTGCAGTTTATCGAAGAAGCGGATCGAGTGTATTTTTTTGGTATTGGTAGTTCAGGGTTGGTAGCTCGTGATATGAAACTACGCTTCATGCGGCTTGGGGTCATCTGCGAAGCTTTGACAGATCAAGACGGCTTTGCTTGGACGACCAGTATTTTAGACAAAAATTGCTTGGTGATTGGTTTCTCTTTATCAGGACAAACCCAATCTATCATCAATAGTCTGATGGATGCCAAAGCAATGGGAGCTAAAACTGTATTGGTAACAGGCCAATCAGACAAAGTTGACCAACAATTTACGGAAATCATTCCTGTTGCCATTCAAAGCAAACCAGAGTATATTTTGCGCATCTCAGCTCAATTTTCTATGTTGCTGGTGATTGACTTACTCTATGCCTTTTTCCTTGAAATTGATCGGGAGAAAAAAGAAAAAATCTTCAACAGCTATTGGGAAAATAAAAAATTAAATGGTTACTACCAACGACATAAATAACAAAAGAGCAAGTTGAGTTCAGATTTTCCTGAGAACCTCACTTGCTCTTTTTATCTATTGTTGTTTATTTTTAAAATGATAATAGGCACCAAACATTCCTGCTGTATTTTGATAGTAAGCGAAAGCGAGCTTGGTTTTTTTAGCGATACTTGGTACCAAGCAGGCTTTCATAGCAGCCTCAATTCGAGGACGAAGAACGGCCTCTTGCTCCATAATGCCGCCACCTAAAATCACCACTTCTGGATTGACTACATAGCAAATATTCGCAATCCCTTGTCCTAGATAGTTAACCATGCGGTCAATGCCTTGGATACAACGTGCATTTCCTTCTGTTGCTTCCTTGAAAATGCGCCGTCCATTCCACATAGCAGGATCTTCTCCGTGAAGTTCTGCTACATAATTGACCAAGGCCGTCGTTGAAGCCACATCTTGGAATGCACCATCTGACAGATACACATAACCGACTTCACAGGCTGAATTACTAAAGCCGTGAAAAACCTGACCATCCACCAGCAAACAGCCACCGATACCCGTCCCAATCGTCAAACAAATCGCAATGTTCGCTCTCTTTCCGCTCCCGGACATGACTTCTGCTAAGCCAGCACAATTGACATCGTTTTCAATCTCACAAGGAACGGCAAATGTTTCTTCTACCACTTTCTTGAACTGAGTACCTGCATAGTTCGGAATCTGAGGACCAGCATAAAAGATTTCTCCTTTATCTGGAGCACCAGGACGTCCCCACATAATGTTACGTTCTAATTCACCTTCAGAAGAACCGAATTCCCCGATTTGAACTCCGTTAGCATCAGTTCCTGTAAGAACCATTACTACACCTTTAAGTTCACGAGTAACTCCGTGTCCGATTTCTCCTTCTTCTTTAACAGCGATTGGTTGAACGTCCATGATTGTTTCACTGTAAGTGTCATATTTATCAGGAGTGATGATTTCTAATTTAACATCTTCTACTAATTCTTCTGACTCAGCAGCTTCTTTACATAAATCTTCTGGTGTTCTTAATACTAAAGTAGTTCCTTGAATTTCAGTTTTTTCTCCAAATACTACTTTGTCAATTTTATAGTGTTTAGTTTTTAATGAACGGATGAATTTAGATTCACCTTCATGTTTTTCTTCAGCTTTAGCTTCTACAGCTACTGGAGCAGCTTCTACTACTGCTGGTTTCCCTTCAACTACTGCTGCAGCTGGTGCTGGTTGAGCAGCTTGTTGAGCGAATGCTGATAATGGAATTTCAAGGTTAATGTTTTCACCTTTTCCAATTTGTAATTTGAATACTCCAGCTGGTGCTGATGCTTGAGCAACTGGCGCTGCAACTGGTGCAACTGGTGCTGCTTCAGCAACTTCTGCAGCTGGTGCTACTTCTGCTACTTCTTCTTGTTTTTCTTCTGCTTTTTCTTCTCCGCCTTGAACAGCATCAATGATAGCTGGCGTAATAGGTATTAGAGCGTCTGTTGTTTTAGTTAATTTAGCTCCTAATACTTGTCCGATTGTTAATGCATCATCTGGGAATGATAGTAAACCTGAATCTACTAAATCATCGAATAACCCTGGATCTTCTAAGTTTTCTGGGCTAATTACGATACCTTCCTCAGCTCTGCAACAAAATACCGCTTTGTCATTTAAATGTTCTTTTGCAGTTTCTACTGTAATTGACATTACTTCTAACCTCCAACTAAATTATTTGTTATTATGTAATTCTAAGCTTTTATAGCTTCTGTATAAATGATGGTCAGTGGCACGAAGGACGTGGTCGGTACTGTGATAAACTTTTACTCCTAACCTAGGAGCTACACCTGTAACGGTGTTAGTTCAGTCTTGACAAGTACCAGCTATTACAGCTTTCGCACCATCTTTTTTCATTTTTAATACTTTTTCCGCTTGTCCTGGACAGATACCAGGAAGCTCACAACGTAATCTACCATTTTTGTCTGGTTTCATACGTTTACACATTTGAACAGAAACAACTTCTGCTCCCATTCCGTCAGCTATTTGACGAAGACGTTCTTCTTGGGCTCCACATTCACAAATAAGTATCCCTACTTTTTCGCGTTCTTGTGGATATGGCATTGCCACTAATAGACCCCCAGTTGTTTTATTAATTGGTTCTTCTTCTTTAGCTGGACGCCCTGTGAATGGTCCACCACGTACGATTTCACCATGCGGATTAATGTATCCTCCTGCTTTTTCAATAAATACACTAATTGGTAATCCAATCGGTACATCCATGAAAATATCTGGATTATGAACACGTCCACCGACAGTAATATCTTTATCGATTAATGGTTTATCTAACTCAATAGCCTCTACTATACGTTTAATAGTTTCTACGTTTGAGATAATAGCATTTGCTTCTAATGGTAATTGACCAGGTTTTAAAACTACACCTAATGTTTCCCTAACGATAACACGTTCGTCCCCTGCAGGATACATATTTGGTAAAATTTTAATACTGATATTTGGTTCATCTTTACATGCTTTCCCTAGAGCTAATAAAGCTTTACGATATTTAGTTTTAATCGCAATATAACCTTCTTTTGCTCCTGTTAATTTAAGAATGTATTTTAATCCACGTACCAATTCTTCTGGATGTTCTTCCATGTAACGAACATTGTGTCCTAACACCGGTTCACATTCAGCAGCGTTAGCTATTACGTATCCACCAGGTATTTGTGCAGATAATTTGATTCCAGTTGGGAATCCAGCTCCACCTACACCAACGATACCAGCGTCTTTAATACGTTGTAGATGATCGTCTGTTGGTTCTAATTTTACATAGTCATCTGATTGTTCTTTATCTAATTTTACAACGATATTCATTTCATCAACAGATTCAACAACACCAGATAAACTTGTGTGAATATTAGCACCTAATCCATTAGGAGTTGCAACAAGTTGTCCACGTTTTACATGGTCCCCAACACTAACGATAGGTTGACATGGGCCACCAACATGTTGTTTTAGCGGAATAGTAATTTTATCAACATTAAACTCTAACATACCTTTTCCTCCTTTCCCCAAATTTCTTTACAAGCAGTAGCACAAAACTCCTACTGCATTTATTGTATAACAGTTTCAGAAAATTTGCAAAGCTTTTTTTTATTTATTTTTTGAGAAATAAAAAAAATATCCTCTACGTTTTACACATAAACTTTATGGTTATCGTTATATGTGCATTTTTTTAAGAAAATGTTATTATAATATTTTTTTATTGTAATTGAAAGAGATTATCACTTAAAAGAAAAACCTTTACACACTTGTATATTCATACTTTCCGATGATAATACGAGACAAAATATTTTATGTAAACCTTACTCAAAAATTAATGTTTTTACTCATATTTACAATTTTTAAATTGTGTAATATAATCATAGTGTACAAATAAAAGGAGGAAAGTGGTAGGTTACCACATACAATTTAATATGCTTAACTTTAAGAAAGTGGGGATTATTTTCTTAGCTTCTGGTTTTATTCTTAGCGGCTGTACTACAAAAGATAACGGTAATAGTAGTACACCTGTTGAAAAAAAGGAGATAAAGGCTATTTCACTAGAAGATTTCACTAAGAATTTAAGTAACAGCGAGTATCAATTTATTGATACACGTGATGATGAGGCTTATAATGGGTTTAAAGTTGATAACGTGAAAAATGGAGGTCACCTTAAAAACTCAATTCAATATAGTGCTTCATTCATAGGTAAAGTTAACAAAGACAAGGAAGCAAAGTTTGTTAGTGATAAAGGACTTGATAAAAATAAAAAAATTGTCGTTTATGATACTAACAAAGATAATATCGATAAAGTATCAGATAAATTTGCTTCTCTAGGTTATGAGGTTTATAAGTTCGAGGATTATAAAACATTTGCTGATAACGATGCAAACAAAGCAAATATAGTGGCTTATCCAGAATATCAAAACCTTGTCTCTCCTAAATGGGTAAAAGATGTACAAGATGGTAAAAAACCTGAAACTTACACAAATAATAACTATGCAATATTTGAAGTTTCTTGGGGAGAGTTAGATAAGGCAAAAGCCTACAAAGAACATATTAAAGGAGCTTATCATTTTAATACTGACTGGATAGAAGAAGGACCAGTTTGGAATCTTCGTTCTGCAGATGAAATTAAAAAGAATTTATTAAAACAAGGTATTACAAGTGATAAAACTATCATATTATACTCTAGCGATGCATCGGCTGCTTTTCGTGTAAACTGGGCGCTTAAATGGGCTGGGGTTAAAGATGTACGAGTTTTAAACGGAGGATTACAAGCTTGGAAAGATGCTGGATATGAAACAGAATCAAACGTAAATACCCCACAGGAAGCTAAAGACTTCGGTGTAAATGTACCAGCTCATCCTGAATACGATATAGCTCGTGCAAAAGAAATGTCTGAAAAAGCCCAAAAAGAAGGAATTAAACTAGTAAGTATTCGTTCTTGGGATGAATACACAGGTAAAACAAGTGGATATGATTATATCGATAAAAAAGGTGAGCCTAAAGGAGCAGTCTACGGATTTTCTGGTACTGATGCTGCTAATATGGATGACTACTATGATCCAGATGGCACATTGCGTAATCCACAAGAAATCTATAACTTATGGAAAGGTCAAGGTATTTCTGAAACAGATAAGATTGCAGTTTACTGTGGAACTGGATGGAGAAACTCTATTCCTTGGTTTATGACTCAACTAACTGGTCGTGCTAATACATACTTCTATGATGGAGGATGGAATGACTGGCAATTAGAAGGTTCTTTACCTGTAGATGAAAACAAAGATAAAGGCGCTAAACCTGACGCTAAAAATGATTTTAAATAAAACAAAATTTGGTTTACGTCTGCGCTCTGTTGGGGAACATCCTCAAGCAGCAGATACATTAGGAA
>ERZ772935.787-NODE-787-length-12489-cov-12.614123_pt1 | contig 12489 bp, 8 predicted proteins | sample MGYA00511683_ERZ772935 | MGnify/ENA primary metagenome ERZ772935 (study PRJEB29015, sample SAMEA2738086) | human oral metagenome | biome: human oral; feature: human-associated habitat; material: saliva | place: China | collected 2228 ...
GTAGGCTGGTAACTCTTCGAGTCCTAGTTCTACTAATAAGTTTTTTGTCATGTTTCTTCCTTTACATCTTCTTCTTTTTGATAGGCACCTTAGGTACTGGGGACGTTTCTAATTAACTTTGTGAGGCTGTATGAAAATCTGATGCCTCCTTGGCATAGATTCCCAACAGTCTCATCAAAGTGGATTTAGCTAACTAATTTTTGAACCTAAAGTTTCAAAAATCCCCTTATAGCAGTACGGCGGTGCCTATCCCTATAGCAAGTCTTCGACTTGCCTCTGGGGAGCATGTGGGCTCACTTTGTTTGCCCCTTTTCCATTCTTGTAACTCTCTTTATTCTTCCTCTTCTGCTAGGAGTTTGGCGCGTGTGGCTTCGTCAAGAAGTGGGTAACCAAGTTTCTTACGTTCTGCTACGAATGTTTTAGCTACGACACGGGCCAAGTTACGGATGCGAGCAATGTAGCCGGCGCGTTCTGTAACGGACACAGCTCCACGAGCATCAAGCAAGTTAAAGGTGTGTGAACATTTTAGTACATAGTCATAAGCAGGGTGAACAAGACCCAACTCTAACGCACGTCCTGCTTCTTTTTCGAATTTCTCGAAGTTAGAAAGAAGCATATCTTGGTCTGAAACTTCAAAGCTGTATTTTGAGTGCTCGTATTCTGGCTGAAGGAAGATTTCTCCATATTTAACTCCTGGAGCCCATTCGATATCATAAACAGAATCTACTTCCTGGATGTAGGAAGCCAAGCGTTCTAGCCCATAGGTTACCTCAGCAGTAACAGGACCAGTTGCCAAACCACCGACTTGTTGGAAGTATGTGAACTGCGTGATCTCCATACCGTCAAGCCAAACTTCCCAACCAAGACCAGCAGAACCAGTTGATGGGTTTTCCCAGTTATCTTCAACGAAACGGATATCGTGTTCCAATGGATTGATACCTAATTTTTCCAAAGACTCAAGGTAAAGCTCTTGGATATTTGATGGAGATGGCTTCATAACCACTTGGAATTGGTGGTGTTGGTATAAACGATTTGGATTTTCTCCGTAACGACCGTCAGCAGGACGACGAGATGGCTCTACATAAGCCGCATTCCATGGCTCAGGACCAATAGCACGAAGAAAAGTGTAAGGACTCATTGTTCCCGCACCCTTTTCATTATCATAAGCCTGCATCAGCATACAACCCTGGTCATTCCAGTATTGTTGCAAAGTCAAAATAATTTCTTGGAATGTCAATTTTTTAGACATGTTTTACTCCTTTTTCTATATGATTGAGTCTGACTCTGGATACAAAAAAACCGTGTCTTTGCTCCTAAGTCAAGTGACCTAGGGGCGTCAGAAACGCGGTTCCACCCTAATTTATTACTTCATTTTATTCTGCTATACTCAGATTTTTACTGAGAGAAAGCGCCGTCGCCCACTTTGTTCTACTTGGCTTTCACTATCCCAAGCTCGCTAGAAAAACGCCATAAGCTCTTCTTTCTTGACTAGTATTATAGCAGATTTCTATTCGAGTGTAAACAAAAAACAAGTCCGAAACAGTTGTTTCAGACTTGTAGGAATTCCTTTCAAAGAAAGGAGAAGGTTATGGGCGTTTTGCAACCTTTGGTTTCTTCCCATTTAATTTTTTCTTAGCAGCTTTAACCTCTGCTAAGGCCGCCTTGACTTCCTGTTGACTAGCACCAGGATTAGCCAGTACAGCTTGAGCGCGGATAAAGGCTTGAAGGTAGTTCACCTTCACCTTATCTGCTGCATAGATAAACTTAGCGTTTTTAGCCTGGAACTGGAGTTCTGCTGCAATCAATTTCTTAAGACTTGAGAAATCAGTTGTTTTCCCAGTTAACTGTTTATCAGCCGCCTGGTAGTTCGCAAGCGCTTGGTTGATTTGCTCTTGTGTCACACCTTCGCGGACGAGCAAGAGAGCCAACTCCTTAAAGCTTTGATCAAAGGCTCGTCGAGCAGAATCCTTAGCGTTCGCATAACGGCCTGTTTTTGAGGTCACATCATAGGCAGTGATGGCTGATTTAAGTGCTGTAAAATCAGACTCTTTCCCATCTAATTGACTGGTTGCCAATCCAAGATTTGAAAGGACTTGGTTAACTTCTGCTTGTGACAACTTAGTCGCAAGAGCTTTCTGAGCTTCTTGATAAACTGCATCATAGGCTAAACGTTTTTCACTCGTTGCATTAAAGTACTGAGGAGTGCTGGTCAAGTTAGCTTGTTGAGCCAACAATTGCAACAATTGGGACTTAATGACAACAGAAAGTTTTGCGAGATTGTTTTGGTCCTTCAGAACGGTCACAGTCGGTGCATCCTCAAACAACTCATAGCCTGTTGGTAGACTGACTGAAATCGTATAGATTCCAACTGGGACATCTTTTCCAAACGCATTCTTGCCATAGCGTTGAACTGGAAGGACAAAGGTTTCACCAGCTTGATTCTTCAAGACAACTGGTGTTGTTCTTGGTACTGCTTGATCAAAGACCAGACTCAAAGGTGCAGTGACAATCTCTTTCGCCAAGAATTCGATGGTCTTAAAACTATCGTCTGCAGTGATTTCAAATTTCTGAGTTCGTTCGCTGACGAGTTTCAGATTTGATTTATCATAGGCAAAGAGTTCTGCAACATAGCTACCAAACTTAAGGAAATTGATTTCTTTCCCTTTATCTAAGTTGACATACTGTCCTTGTTCATCCTTGATACGGTAGACAAAATCAGTATCTAACTCTTGATGTGTATCGGCATCTAAGACTGATACCTTAATCCGGCCACTATCTTCAGTACCAGCAAAATCAGCAAGAGAGGCAAAGTCGCGGTTTCCAGCGTAATCTTCAACCACATAGTATAGTAAGTCTTTACTGATTCCTTCCGGAAGAGTATAGCCTCCATCCTCATTTGCCGTTAAATAGACACGGTTTTCAAAACGGCTAGTCTTCCCTAGAGCGTCTTTCCCCTCCTTAACTAGGGTCCCCTCTTCATCAAAGGCTTTAACATAGAAGACTTGCTCTCGTAAGATTCCACCATTGCCAACATCTTTTGTTTTACGAGCATAGAAGGTTTCTACCCCATCCTTCTTGGTCGTATAACCTGAAGTCAAGATTGGTTTTTGAGTGTCAATTTGGAGGTTAAAGCGAACAACTTGCTCCTCTGCTCCTGGGACGGCTGGCGTATAGCGAACTTCATAGACATAGTGACCATCCGCCACCTTTTCACCCTTGGCATCCGTTCCTTCCCAAGCCGTATTGTCGACTAGGTAAGATTGTTTCCCACGTCCGTCAAAGTAATTCTTACGAGCAGAGAAAGATCCTGTACTTGTCCAAATTGGATTATCAAAAGCTTGATCATCTGCCTTGTAGACAGCCGCTTTCATATTATTTAGGTTTCGCAAGACGACAGCACGGTACTGCACGTAATCTTTGTTTCCATCTCCATCTGGAGAAATAGCCAGACGTACATTGCCATCCGCATCCAAATGGAGGACATTCAAACCTTCCGGAGTTTCTACTGTCCCGAGAACGATTGGGCTTCGTTCTGCTGTTTCCTTCTTAGCAGTTGAATAGAGCACATCGTTAGCGTTAGAGACTAAGGATGTAACATTCGCCTTTGATGGCACGTGTTTGGTTTCTGGAACATCATAGTAGAAACCTGATTTCCCTTCTCTTACCAAATTGTAGATTGGTTTTTCAACCGCAGGGATATTTTGGAAAGAACCACGGAAGCCCATAAATGGAATGCTAACCACATCGCCGTCATCTGCTGGATCCACAAAGCGAACAAATCCTTCTAGGAAGTAACCGTTCGGCATCAATTTAGTCAATTCCTCTGCAAACTTAGACGCATCGACAGTCACTGTCACTGTCTGACTACTATGGGCTTTTACAGTTACATTTGGCCATACCGTCTCTGTTAATTTCCGAGGCTTCAAGGTAAAGCGATCGTCTTTTACATCGTCGGTAGTGGTATTCACAATCATCTTCAACTCTCTGTCAGTATCAGAAATATTATGAACGGTCACATCAAAACTAAACCGATCCTCGACATTGCCAAGAGTTACGCTTGGGTAAGCATCTTCATTCGTTACATATAGGTCTGTTGAAACCGCTGCAGCAGTATCCACAATCCCCGCCCCTTGTTGACGTACCGAAGTGTAAGCACCCGTTTCTTTGTTAAGGTGCGGTTTTGCGGTTGACATGATCAAAGCCTTGACTGTTGCAGATAGCTCCTCTGGCGAAAGTTCTGGATGGTGAGCTTGGAGGTATTCCTTCACCAAAGCCGATACCCCAGCTACATGAGGGGAGGCCATACTGGTTCCGCTCATACTGCCATAGCTATTGTCATTTAGAGATGAAAAGATAGAACCACCAGGTGCTGTGACATCTGGTTTTAATTGGCCATCTGTTGAGACTCCCCAACTGGAGAAATCTGACATCTTATCTGCATCAGGGTTTGGACGATTGTCTAAGCTACCATCAAAGACAAGCTTGTAGTCTTTACCTTTAATCGCTTCTCCATAGCGCTTAGAAATGAAAACAGCAGGGATCTTTCTCGCATCCCCTTCGAGGCCCATTTTGACATTCGCGCCTTCGACACTGTTGTAAATAAGGGCTCCAATTGCTCCTTTTTTATAGACATTAGCGACCTTATCTGAGAAGGTGATTTCGCCACGTTTGATAAGGGCAACTTTACCAGTCAAATCGAGACTGTCTAAATCACTCTCACGCCCCAAACCAGCATCTACATAATCATATTCTTTCCCATTTTCGAAGTTGGCATCTGTTTCAGCTGCTGTATAGGTGAATTTCCCTTTATCCAAGTCGGCATTGTCTTCCAAACCTTGAACTGTAAAGACTTCTTCTGTTACAACCGAATCATTTACGGAGGCAACTGAAATAGACTCTTCTACGGTTGAAGGACTCCCCACGACACCGTAATCAGGGTTTTCAGCACTTGGGTTGTCATAACCGTATCCATAGGTATTGCTATTGCCGGCAGCGATAATGACACTAACCCCTTTTGCGCGTGCTCGTTGGATAGCTTCTCGGACAGCGGGACTAGCATTCACTGTAGAACCTGTTACAGATCCCAAACTCATGTTGATGACGTCCGCTCCCAATGCAACTGCGTCATCAATTGCTTTCACATAGACAACATCACTGGTTGATCCACTACGATCAGAGAAGACTCGCATAAACATCACTTGGGCTTCTGGAGCAACTCCGTATACATAGTTGCCATCCCCAGCTTTTTTGTTAGGGTTCCCAGTTGCAATCCCTGTTACGTGCATACCATGTGAATCATGGTCTTTTTCTTTGATATTGTCATCTCCATCCATATAATCATAAGCAAAGACGACCTTATCGTTGTACCATTTTCCGTAATCAATTCCCGCTGCTTTTTTTGCAGCTTCTAATTCTGTTTGATTTTTGAACTTCCCTTTTGTCGGGTCTGAAATCCGCAATACTTCATGGTAGACATCTAAACCAGAGTCAATGACTGCAACAACAGTCCCTTCACCCTTGTAGCCTTTTTCCCAAGTTTGAGGCACATTAATCATCGTATTGCTGCTGATACTGAATGGTTTGTCTTCAGCTTTCTTTTCAGCTCTTGCTTCTGTTGCAGGTTTAGCCTCAGCCTTCTCCTCTGTTGAAGAGGGTTTAACTTCTGTTTTTTCCTGTCCCTCACTTGCTTTTTCTGCAGCTTTAGCCTCATTTTTAGTTACAGCTTCTACTTGCTTTTCAGTAGCTTTATCCTCTGTTTTTGCTTCCTGGGCAACTACTTGGCTACCTGATTCGACAGATGGACTTGTTGCCCCTTTTTCTGAAGAGACTGGCTCGTCAACAACTTTACCATTTTCAACTACTGAGTCTCTAGTCTGCTCATTTGCCTGATCACTTACAGGAGAAGCAGACTCACTTGGCAACGCTGGATTTGCTTCTGCAGATGCAATTACTGCAGTCTCTGGTTGTTTTGTTTCATTCGCACTTACATTCCCTGCTCCAAAGACAAGGACCGACCCTAACAGCACCGATGCAACACCAAATTTATATTTTCTCAATGAGAAACGCTGTTTACTCATAAAATTCCCCCTATATACTAAATTATTCTTATTATACTCCTAATTTTTCAGAAAATTCACTCAACATTAACTTTGTTATCAAATTGTAATATTTCCGAACAATATCTTTAATTAGTTGTTTTTTGTTTGTTTTTAGTGGTTTTGTGATTCGAATAATTAGAAAATTAAAACTAATCGTCCGTTTTTTATCTCATTGCACAAAAAAACAGCGAGAGCAAACTCTCACTGTCTTTTATAAATCAACTAACTTACTATCTTAAAAGTCTTTGGTATCTGGATCTGGCGCTCCCGCTTCTACTGGGATCTTCCGAAGGAGCTCACAGTCTTCTGGAGCCAATTCGATTGTAGTGCATTGCAGATTACTTGCAATGCGTTCAGGAGTCACTGATTTAGGCAAAGGTAAAAATTCTTCTGCTAAACTCCAAGCTAAAAGAAGCTGGGCTGGAGTAACGCTATATTTTTTAGCCAATGCAAGAACTGTCTCATTTTGAAAAAGCTCTCCTTGACCAAATGGACCCCATGCCTCCAATAAAATTCCTTTATCACGGCAATAACGGACTACTTCCTCTTGATAAACTCCAGGCGCCAAGCGGATCTGATTGACTGCTGGAAGAACTTTGGCACTCTCAAACAAAGCATCTAGGTGATGAGGCAAAAAGTTACTCACGCCAATCGAGCGAATTTTACCCACTGCCTGCATATCTTCCATGGCTCTCCAAACCTCACGATTCCGTTCTTTCCAGGCCCCATTTTCTCGGTGCATCACAGGATTTGGCCAGTGGATTAAATACAAATCGATATATTCTAGTCCCAATTTGTGCAAAGATTCTTCTAGGCCGTTAACAGCATCCTCATAGGTGTGACGATTATTCCACAACTTGGTCGTTACAAAAAGTTCTTCTCTTGGAATACCACTATCCCGGATAGCCTTTCCGACGCTTTCTTCGTTTTGATAGATGGCTGCCGTATCAATATGGCGATAGCCTGCTTCTAAGGCTGTTTTTACTGCTTGATAAGCTTCCTCGCCATCTTTCGCCTTCCAAGTACCAAAACCTAGTACAGGAATTTGGCGTCCGTCATTTAGTTTGTAGCTCTCCATCTTATTTCCCGTCACTTTTCTTTGTTTTTTCACCAGACTTAGAAGTCTTCGCATTCAAGCGCAACTTTGGTTTAAAGATATTTTCCTTAGGTTGCACCATTGATTTACTAAAAAAGGCATAGAGTAAAAAGGCACTACCTGCCACTAGAATGACGGGACTACGGCGTAACATACCGTAGAGAAAGAAAAATAATCCCATCAACAAAAAACGTACATTTATCTTATTCATAAAACTACCTCGTGATTCAATTAATTTCATTATACCATGTATCGGAGCAAAGAGACAAATGGCTAGGCCAAGGAATTCTATTTAAATGAGGCTGGGACAAAAATCGGTAATTCGTTAGAATTCGATTTCGTCGTCCCACCTCCGCACAGTTGAGTAGGGCTGTAAAAGCTGATGAAATCAGCGTAGTAGAGCCCACTCAACCACTGCGCCTTGCTCGACAATCTAAAGACAATTGAGAGGCTAGGACTTTTGTCCCAGCCTCATGGAAGAAATTCAATTTTAAAACTGGTAAAAGGAAACAAAAGCAATTGATTCGTATTTGAACCTCTTTTTCACCATTAAGCTTCAAATCGTTTTTGGCCATCCAAGAAGGTTGCAACCAACTCTAAATCTTTATCCAATACAATAAAGTCAGCATCATATCCCTCACGGATTTGGCCACAGACATCATCAATATGGACAGATTTAGCAGGATTGAGACTCGCCATCATGATTGCTTCATGAGGATTAGCAATGCCCCACTCAACTACATTCTTCAAGCCATCTTTGAGCTTCAAGATCGAACCAGCCAAGTTTCCTGTCGATTTCAAACGGGCCGTTCCATTTTCTACGACAACAGGGAATTCACCCAACATGTAGTCGCCATCTTCCAAGCCACCAGCTGTCATACAGTCTGTGATCAAGGCAATATTTTCCACTCCTTTTTGTTTGAGGAGAATATCGCAGGCTTTTGGATCAACGTGATGGCCATCACAGATTAACTCCGCATAAGTATGTGGAAGTTGGTACATAGCCCCAACCATTCCAAGTTCACGGTGCGTCAAGCCACGCATTCCGTTATAGGCATGCACCCAGACACTAGCCCCAGCATCCACTGCTTTTTTTGCTTCGTCAAAGGTTGCATTGGAGTGGCCAAGCGCAACCGTCACCCCTTCTCCTGTTACTGTACGGACAAAGTCTTCTACACCTTCCCGCTCAGGAGCAAGAGCAATTTTATTGAGCAAGCCCTTGGCTGCTTTTTGCCATGCACGGAATTCATCCATCCGAGGATCTTTCATATAGGCTGGGTTTTGAGCTCCCTTGTACTTCTCTGTAAAGTAAGGTCCTTCAAAGTAAATCCCACGAATCTTTGCACCAGAAGCTTCTTGGTATCGTGCTCCAATGTTTTCAGTTACTGCTAATAATTGCTCATAAGAAGAGGTCAAAGTCGTTGGCAAAAAGCTAGTAACCCCTGTGCTCAAGAGCCCCTCACTCATAGTATGAAGGGTTCCTTCAATGTTGTTGTCCATAACATCAACTCCACCAAATCCATGGATGTGCGTATCGACCAAACCAGGAGCAATACTATAGCCAGTATAGTCCAAAACGCTAGCTCCCTCTGGTAGCTGATCCACATGTTTTCCGAATTTGCCATCGACAATTTCTAGATATCCCCCCTTACGAATTCCATGGGGATAAAAGAATTGATCTGCTTGTATATAGGTTGTCATGGTGATTTCCTTTCTTTTTCTACCGATATATTCATACACATTATAATCCTTTGTGCTGTATTTGTAAATGGTCTAGACCTATTTTGTTTAAATATATTAATATTCTTTATAAAAACGATAAAAAGAGAGTGGGACAGAAATCGGTCATTCATTAGAATTCGATTTCGTCGTCCCACCTCCGCACAGTTGAGTAGGGCTGTAAAAGCTGATGAAATCAGCGTAGTAGAGCCCACTCAACCACTGCGTCTTGCTCGACAATCAAAAGACAATTGAGAGGCTAGGACTTTTGTCCCAGCCTCTTGCTTTTTTAGATCTGCTCCAATTGCACCTTCTCTGCTAAATTCATGGCATGGTCTGCAACACGTGTATAGTGAGAGATGATATCAATAAAGTTGACACCTGCTTGAGGTGTACACTCGCCCTTGTTCAGACGAGAAATATGAGTCTTCCGCAATTTCTTTTCGAGTTTTTCAATGGCTTGATGACGCTGTTCCAACTCTGCCGCCAACTCTTGGTTATCTTCTTCTACACTTCTAAGTGCATCTTTAACAAAAGTCGCAGTTTGTTGGTAGATATCTTCTAATTCAGCCAAAGCATTATCAGAAAACACAACTTTCTTCCGAATGAGGTAGTCCGTCAGGTTGATCAAAGCTTCCGCGTGGTCTCCAATCCGCTCTAAATCTCGAGAAGAATCCAAAATATTGGTCAAAGATTCGCTTTCTTTTGGGCTCAGAGCTTCACTAGACAAGCGGATCAAGTATTTGGTCAACTGGTCATCGATGGTATTAATCGCTTCTTCCGTTTTATGGCCTTTTTCAGCTAGCTTTTCTTCTTGATTTACAATATAGCGATAGGCCAAGTCAAAACTCTTTTCAGCATAGGTTCCCAAGTGCAACAGTTCTTTTTTTGCATTTCCCAAGGCAATCGAAGGAGCTTGTGTAATCAGATTTTCATCCAAGTAAAGTGGCTCGTATTTGACCACTTCATCCTCACCAGGGATCAGTTTGGTTACAAAGTAAGCCAAAGCTCCGATGAATGGGAATTGAACGATGGTGTTGGTCACATTAAATGCACCATGTGAAAAGGCAATAGTCATCTCTGGTGAGAGATGCAACTGAGCTTGGAAGAACTCAATCATGCTGGTAAATGGCCCCAACAAGATAATACAAAGAATGGTCCCGATGACATTAAATAAGACGTGGGTCGCCGCAACCCGTTTGGCAGAAATATTGGCTCCCATGGCAGCAATGATCACGGTGAGGGTAGTTCCGATGTTATCCCCAAATAAAATTGGCAGAGCTCCCTTAAGATCTAAAAATCCACCTGAGTAGAGACCTTGCAGAATCCCAATGGTTGCAGAAGAAGCTTGAATTAAGACAGTGATAATCGCTCCTGCGAGAACTCCGAGGATTGGATTTTTCCCAAGAGTCACCATGTATTGGCTGAACTCTGGCAAGTCTTTCAAAGGACTCATTCCTACGCTGATGAGGTTCAAGGCGTAAAAGATTCCCCCAACCCCAAATAAAATCCGACCAATATTGTTGGCTATCCGGTTCTTGGTAAAGAAGAGACAGACTGTACCGACAAACATAATCGGCAAGGCATAAGTTCCTAACTTAAAACCGATGATAAAGGAAGTGACGGTTGTCCCGATATTGGCTCCCATGATGATTCCAATTGCTTGGCGTAGCGTTAAGAGGCCTGCACTTACTAATCCAACCGTAATAACAGTTACCCCTGTACTAGATTGGATAAGGGCAGTAACGACAATCCCTACGAGCACTCCTAAAAATGGATTGCTGGTATATTTGTCGATATAGTAGCGAAGGCGGTCCCCTGCAGCCTGTTGCAAGCCATCCCCCATGGTTTTAATACTATATAAAAATAGTCCCAATCCACCTAAGAAGTTAAATAAAATGTTCTGCCAATCAATGGACATTCCTTTTCCTCCATCATCATTCGATAAAAGTTTACTCACTCTATTTTAAAACATCCACCACTTGGACACAAGTTTTTTTTGAAATTTCTTCTGAATTTTGCCATAAAAAAACGATAGACTCCACAGAATCTATCGTTTTGTTCATTATTTTTTATCAAGCTCTCGTAACATTTGATCAATTTTGTTTCCATATTCAATGGATTCATCTTTGACAAAGGTTAAGTCTGGAATTTTATACAGTTTTAAATTCCGACCTAATTCGCGCTTGATGGTTCCTGTTGCTTTTTCCAGCCCTGTCTGAGCCTTCTGATTATCTGAAGCCAGGTCACTCATAATCGAATAGTAGACCTTAGCCATAGACAAATCGCCTAGCATTTGAACATCCGTAATGGTGACACCTTGAACACGCGGGTCACGAACTTTCTTTTGCAAAATTTCGTTGACTTCACGCTTGATTTCCATCCCTACTCGGTCTGTCCGAAAATGACTTGCCATAGGAACTCCTTTCTGCTCTGTCTTTAAAACTAGGAAATGGGAGAATTCTTCTCTTCTTTCCTAATTAACAGTTTATTTTTTAATTTCTTCCATGATGTAAGCTTCGATGGTATCATCCGTCTTGATATCGTTGTAGCCTTCGATCATCAATCCACCTTCGCGACCGTTGGTCACTTCTTTGACATCATCTTTATAATGTTTCAAGCTAGCAAGAGCTCCATCATAAATCACAACACCATCACGAATGACACGGACTTTGGAATCACGAGTGACCTTACCACTGAGAACCATAAATCCACCGATGGTACCCACTTTAGAGACTTTAAAGGTTTCACGAATAACCGCTTCCCCGATCACTTTCTCTTCAAACTCAGGATCCAACATTCCCTTCATGGCATCTTCCATTTCTTCAATCACTTTGTAGATGATTGAGTGAAGACGGATTTCTACCTCATCAGCTTCAGCTTGCTGACGTGCTTGTGGCGTAGGGCGAACGTTAAATCCAATGATGAAGGCATTTGAAGCTTCTGCAAGGGTCACGTCTGATTCGTTGATGGCACCAACTGCTGAGTGAACGATGGTCACTTTCACACCTTCTACTTCAATCTTTTGAAGAGAAGCAGCAAGGGCTTCAACCGAACCTTGTACATCAGCCTTGATAATGACATTAACAGATTTCACTTCACCAGCCTTCAAAGTATCAAAGAGGTTTTCAAGGCTGACACGGTTCGTTGCTTGACGTTGTTTCATCAATGCACGTTTGGCACGTTCTTCACCCGCTGCACGCGCAGATTTTTCATCTTCATAAACCGCGAAATGGTCACCTGCCATCGGCGCCTCGTTCAAACCAGTGATAGAAACCGGAGTAGATGGTCCAGCCACTTTCACTCGACGTCCGAGGTCATTGGTCATGGCACGGACACGTCCAAAGGTATTTCCGACAACGATTGGGTCTTGAACATTCAAGGTACCTTGTTGAACAAGAAGGGTTGCGACCGCACCTTTTCCTTTATCCAAGCGCGCTTCGATAACTGTACCGATAGCACGCACTGTTGGGTCTGCCTTGAGTTCTTGGATTTCAGCCACAAGAAGGACTGTTTCCAACAATTCTTCGATATTTTGATTGAATTTAGCTGAGATTTCAACAAATTCAGAATCTC
>ERZ772935.792-NODE-792-length-12441-cov-3.854998_pt1 | contig 12441 bp, 12 predicted proteins | sample MGYA00511683_ERZ772935 | MGnify/ENA primary metagenome ERZ772935 (study PRJEB29015, sample SAMEA2738086) | human oral metagenome | biome: human oral; feature: human-associated habitat; material: saliva | place: China | collected 2228 ...
TGAGATTCAGGAGTTGGGGGCAGATAAACTGTTAGAGATTTTCAATAGTGAGGACAATCAAACCTATTTTTCAATCATTTTTGAGACTCCGACAGGTTTCAAATCTCAAGGTTCCTACGTCATTTTCCCGACTATGCGTTTGATTTTTCAGAGTTTGATGCAAAAGTATGGAAGGTTGGTTGAAAATCAGCCTGAAATTGAAGAGGATACCTTAGATTACCTAGCTGAACACAGCACTATCACGAATTATCGCTTGGAGACGAGTTACTTTAGGGTGCACGGGCAAAGAATCCCTGCCTTTAGAGGAAAGTTAACCTTTAAAGTTCAAGGCGCTCAAACTCTAAAAGCTTATGTCAAAATGCTTCTAACATTCGGTGAATATTCAGGTCTTGGCATGAAAACGAGTCTCGGTATGGGAGGGATAAAGCTTGAAGAAAGAAAAGATTGATTTATTTTACGGAGCTCTTTTGCATGATATCGGTAAGGTCATTCAAAGAGCGACTGGGGAACGAAAAAAACACGCCTTGGTAGGCGCGGATTGGTTTGATGAGATTGCTGATAATCAGGTTATTTCAGATCAGATTAGATATCACATGGCTAACTACCAGAGTGATAAACTTGGAAATGACCATCTTGCTTACATAACTTATATCGCTGATAACATCGCATCAGGTGTCGATAGAAGACAGTCAAATGAGGAGAGTGATGAGGATGCATCAGCTAAAATTTGGGACACTTACACAAACCAAGCTGATATTTTTAATGTTTTTGGAGCGCAAACGGATAAACGCTACTTTAAACCGACGGTTCTAAACTTGAAATCTGAACCTAACTTTGCGTCTGCAACCTATGAACCCTTCTCAAAAGGTGATTATGCGGCGATTGCGACTCGTATCAAAAATGAATTGGCAGAATTTGAGTTTAACCAAGCACAAATTGACTCTTTGTTAAATCTGTTCGAAGCGACTCTCTCTTTTGTGCCATCTTCAACTAATACTAAGGAAATCGCTGATATTTCACTTGCTGAGCATAGTCGTTTGACGGCCGCTTTTGCCTTGGCTATCTATGATTACTTGGAAGATAAAGGTCGTCATAACTATAAAGAGGACTTGTTTACTAAAGCATCAGCTTTTTATGAGGAAGAAGCTTTTCTCCTAGCTAGCTTTGACTTATCAGGAATTCAAGACTTCATCTATAATATAGCGACGAGTGGTGCTGCTAAGCAATTGAAGGCTAGATCTTTGTATCTTGACTTTATGAGTGAGTATATAGCAGATAGTTTACTTGACAAACTAGGCCTTAATCGGGCTAACTTGCTCTATGTCGGTGGGGGACATGCTTACTTTGTCTTAGCCAATACTGAAAAAACGGTAGAAACACTTGTTCAGTTTGAAAAAGATTTCAATCAATTTTTATTGGCTAATTTCCAAACCAGATTATATGTTGCCTTTGGTTGGGGAAGCTTTGCGGCTAAAGATATCATGAGCGAACTGAATTCACCTGAAAGCTATAGACAGGTCTACCAAAAGGCTAGTCGCATGATTTCTGAGAAAAAAATCTCAAGGTATGATTATCAAACCCTTATGTTGTTGAACAGGGGCGGAAAATCTTCTGAAAGAGAGTGCGAGATTTGTCATTCTGTTGAGAATTTAGTTTCTTATCATGACCAGAAAGTGTGTGATATTTGTCGAGGCTTGTATCAATTTTCTAAAGAGATTGCTCATGATCATTTCATTATCACTGAAAATGAAGGGCTTCCTATTGGGCCAAATGCCTGTCTTAAGGGTGTTGCATTTGAAAAGCTAAGCCATGAAGAATTTTCCCGTGTCTATGTCAAAAATGACTATAAAGCTGGTACGGTCAAGGCAACCCATGTTTTTGTTGGAGATTACCAGTGTGATGAAATTTACAATTATGCTGCCTTATCTAAAAACGAAAATGGATTAGGTATTAAACGTTTAGCTGTTGTACGTCTTGATGTGGATGATTTAGGAGCTGCGTTTATGGCCGGCTTCTCCCAACAAGGAAACGGGCAATATAGTACGCTATCACGCTCAGCCACTTTCTCTCGAAGCATGAGTCTTTTCTTCAAGGTTTATATTAACCAGTTTGCTAGTGATAAGAAGCTCTCTATCATCTATGCCGGTGGGGACGATGTTTTTGCCATTGGCTCTTGGCAAGATATTATTTCCTTTACTGTTGAACTCCGTCAGAACTTCATTAAATGGACAAATGGAAAGCTAACACTCTCAGCAGGTATCGGTCTGTTTGCCGATAAGACCCCTATTAGCTTGATGGCACATCAAACAGGGGAGTTAGAAGAAGCAGCCAAAGGAAATGAGAAAGATAGCATTTCTTTATTTAGTTCAGACTATACCTTTAAATTTGACCAGTTTATCACGAATGTTTACGACGACAAGTTAGAGCAGATTCGCTATTTCTTTAATCACCAGGATGAACGAGGTAAGAATTTCATTTATAAATTGATTGAATTGCTTCGAAATCATGATCGTATGAATATGGCACGTTTAGCTTATTACTTAACACGACTTGAAGAATTGACGCGTGAAACAGACAGGGATAAATTTAAAACATTTAAGAGTTTATTCTATTCATGGTACACAAATAAGGATGATAAGGATAGAAAAGAAGCAGAGTTAGCCTTGCTTCTCTATGTCTATGAGATTAGAAAGGATTAGGATATGACAATCTTGACTGATGAGAATTACGTTGATATTGCAGAAAAAGCAATTCTAAAACTAGAAAGAAATACTAGGAACAGAAAGAATCCAGATGCCTTCTTTCTTACAACAAGTAAACTCAGAAACTTGCTGAGCTTAACTAGTACACTTTTTGATGAGAGCAAGGTCAAAGAATATGATGCTCTCCTTGATCGTATCGCTTATTTAAGAGTACAATTTGTCTACCAAGCAGGTAGAGAGATTGCGGTAAAAGATTTGGTAGAAAAAGCTCAAATTCTTGATGCCCTTAAGGAAATCGAAGATAGAGAGACACTTCAAAGATTTTGTAGATATATGGAAGCACTAGTAGCCTATTTCAAGTTTTATGGAGGTAAAGATTAATGACATTCGCTAAGATTAAATTTTCAGCTCAAATTCGTTTAGAGACAGGCCTCCATATTGGTGGAAGCGATGCTTTTGCGGCCATTGGTGCTATCGATTCGCCTGTTATTAAAGATCCTATTACCAACCTACCAATTATTCCTGGTTCAAGTCTCAAAGGAAAAATGAGAACTCTTCTTGCCAAAGTTTATAATGAAAAGGTAGCTGAGAAACCAAGCGACGACAGTGATATTCTTAGCCGTTTATTTGGGAATAGTAAAGATAAACGATTCAAAATGGGACGCTTGATTTTTCGTGATGCCTTTTTGTCAAACGCTGATGAGCTAGATTCTCTTGGGGTAAGAAGTTACACAGAAGTAAAATTTGAAAATACAATTGACCGTATTACAGCCGAAGCCAATCCGAGACAAATTGAACGTGCTATTCGTAACAGTACCTTTGATTTCGAGTTGATCTACGAGATTACAGATAAGAATGAAAATCAAGTCGAGGAAGATTTCAAAGTGATTCGAGATGGATTAAAACTTCTTGAACTTGATTATCTTGGAGGTTCTGGATCTCGAGGTTACGGTAAGGTTGCTTTTGAAAACCTCAAAGCTACTACTGTATTTGGAAATTATGATGTTAAAACATTGAATGAACTTTTAACTGCGGAGGTCTAATATGACCTATAAAATGTATATCATGACCTTTCAGAATGCTCATTTTGGTTCGGGCACTCTTGATAGCTCAAAATTAACATTCTCAGCAGACCGTATCTTCTCAGCACTAGTGCTAGAAGCTCTAAAAATGGGAAAACTCGATGCATTTCTTGCTGAAGCAAACCAGGACGATTTCACGCTCACAGATGCTTTCCCATTTCAATTTGGTCCCTTTTTGCCGAAGCCTATTGGTTATCCCAAACATGACCAAATAGATCAATCAGTTGATGTGAAAGAGGTTCGACGTCAAGCAAAATTGTCTAAGAAACTGCAATTTCTTGCTCTAGAAAATGTTGACGATTATCTCAATGGAGATTTGTTTGAAAATGAAGAGCATGCTGTCATTGATACTGTGACAAAAAATCAGCCACATAAGGATGGCAATCTTTATCAGGTTGCTACAACCAGATTTTCAAACGATACGTCGCTTTACGTCATCGCAAACGAATCTGATTTGCTTAATGAGTTGATGACTAGTCTTCAGTATTCAGGTCTTGGTGGAAAGCGTTCAAGTGGTTATGGTCGTTTTGAGTTAGATATTCAAAATATCCCACTAGAATTATCAGATAGACTGACTAAGAATCATTCAGATAAAGTGATGAGTCTTACGACAGCACTTCCTGTAGATGCTGACCTTGAAGAAGCAATGGAACATGGTCATTACTTATTAACTAAATCAAGTGGTTTTGCATTTAGTCATGCTACCAATGAAAATTATCGTAAGCAAGATCTTTACAAATTTGCTTCTGGTTCAACTTTTAGTAAAACATTTGAAGGGCAGATTGTCGATGTAAGACCACTTGATTTTCCACATGCTGTTTTAAATTATGCTAAACCACTCTTCTATAAATTGGAGGTATAAAAATGAAAAATGACTATAGAACATTTAAATTAAGCCTCCTGACACTTGCTCCAGTTCATATTGGTAATGGAGAGAAATATACCTCTAGAGAATTTATCTATGAAAATAAGAAGTTTTACTTTCCTGACATGGGGAAATTCTATAATAAAATGGTAGAGAAGAGGCTTGCTGAAAAGTTTGAAGCATTTCTAATTCAAACTCGTCCAAACGCACGTAATAATCGTCTTATTTCCTTCTTAAATGATAACCGAATTGCAGAGCGTTCATTTGGTGGCTATAGTATCTCTGAAACAGGTTTAGAATCGGACAGAAATCCTAATTCAGCCGGAGCTATTAACGAAGTTAATAAGTTTATTCGAGATGCTTTTGGGAATCCCTACATTCCTGGTAGCTCATTAAAGGGTGCTATTCGTACTATTTTAATGAATACTAGCCCTAAATGGAATAATGAAAATGTAGTAAATGACTTTGGAAGATTTCCCAAAGAGAATAAAAACCTTATCCCTTGGGGACCGAAAAAAGGTAAAGAATACGATGATTTGTTTAATGCAATACGTGTGAGTGATAGTAAACCATTTGATAATAAGAGTCTTATCCTGGTCCAGAAATGGGATTATTCAGCGAAAACCAACAAAGCTAAACCACTCCCTTTGTATAGAGAATCAATTTCTCCATTAACAAAAATTGATTTTGAGATTACAACAACCACTGATGAGGCTGGAAGATTGATTGAAGAATTAGGTAAGAGAGCACAAGCGTTTTATAAAGACTATAAGGCATTTTTCCTATCTGAATTTCCTGATAATAAGATTCAAGCCAATCTACAATACCCAATTTATTTAGGTGCAGGGAGCGGTGCTTGGACAAAGACCCTATTTGAACAGGCTGATGGTATTTTACAAAGACGATACAGTCGAATGAAAACTAAAATGGTTAAAAAAGGAGTTCTTAAGCTCACAAAAGCACCTCTTAAAACGGTTAAAATTCCATCCGGTAATCATTCATTAATAAAGAACCACGAGTCTTTTTATGAAATGGGGAAAGCTAATTTTTTGATTAAGGAGATTGATAAATGAGAGTACTTATATCAGCTGTAGGAGACACAGACCCTTTTAGAAATTTTCATGATGGCGCCTTAATTCATATTGCAAGAAAATATCGTCCCGAAAAAGTTATATTGATTTTTTCGGAACATACTGCAAAAAAACAAGGTAATATTGAAAAAGCCCTGTTTTCTATTGCTCCTGACTACAAGCCTGAACTCACAATACATGATTCCATTATTAGTGATAATGAGGTTCATATTTTTGATGTGATGTTTCAACGATTCTCTGATATTTTGCAAGAATATTATACTAAAGAAGATGAATTTATTTTGAATCTTTCTAGTGCGACACCACAAATCAAATCTGCTTTATTTGTGATTAACCGTCTAAATGGTATCAATGTCAAAGCAGTTCAAGTTTCGAGTCCTGAACATGCTTCAAACGTGAACATCGGTCATGATAATGATGAGAACATTGATGAACTCATCGAAGTCAATGAGGATAATAAAGTCAATTTTATTGACCGAACGATTGAAGATAATGCTGAGAAATTTAATCAGGCTCTATTGAAGAAAACAGCTCGAGATTTTATCGTGAAGTTTGACTATAAGGCGGCACTAGACATCCTAGACCAATTATCAGATTTCCCAAATCTAAAAAGTGTTCGAAAAGAGATCCGTGATATTGTCAACTGTCTCTCAAAACAAGATGTTCCGCAAGGTTTACGGAATAAAAAGTTTAACGAAGAAGAACAAAAAATTCTTAGTGCCTATTTGACCATTGAGCTGCAAAGAGAACGTGGGAACGTTAGTGAAAGTTTTATACGAATTAAAAACTTAACTGAGTTTATTTTGGAAGACTATATTGAAAAAAGATACCCCGGTTTAATTGATAATTATAGCGAAGATTATCAGAGATACTACCTCAATCTCTATGATTATAGTAATCTCTTGAAAACCAAAAGAGAATTTGAACTTAGAAGAACAATCGCTCCAATTATCGAAATGAATTCTTCTAGAAATAAGGTTGCCCACAGCTTAAGTCCTTTGGATTCAGATGCAGTTAAACAATTAGGTATAGCTATGAAAACCTTAAAAACTCTAGTGAGAGAACAATACCATTTTAGCCAGAGTGATTTTAATTTTTATCAGGATTTGAATAAAAAATTATTGACTAAGTTGAACTAAAGAGGTGATCAAAATTTTAAATTTTAACCTCTGCTGTAGGAACAACCGATCCTATAAGTAATAATCACGATGCAGCTTTACTTCATATTGCAAGAAATTATAGACCTGACAAGATTGTCCTTGTATATAGTCAAGAAATGATGGTCAAACAAGATTTGATAAATAAGGTTTTACACTCAATCGAAGGCTATAACCCTATCATTGAAATTGACTCTACCATCTTGAATAACGATGAGGTCTTTCTTTTTGATAAAATGTATGAAGTTATGGGGCTGATTGTTCAAAAGTATACTAATGACGATGATGAAATCATTTTGAACTTATCATCAGGTACACCACAAATTATTTCAGCTCTCTTTGCCCTTAACCGTATCAATGACTATAATACTCAAGCTATTCAGGTTGCTACTCCTAAAAAAGGTGCAAACAGAGAATACAAGCCTCTGACCGACTCTGAGATAGATGCTCTTATTGTGGCAAATCAAGATAATAGTCTGGATTTTGTTGATCGAAGTATTAAAGATAAATCTGAGAAGTTTACGCAAGCATTAGTCAAACGTCATCTTAGAAGTTTAATTGCTTCTTTTGATTATCAAGTAGCAGAAGCTATAATCAATCGAAAAGAATATAATAAATTACTTTCTAAAAAGAGAATTGCTTATATTCGTGAGAAGCTAAACGATTTTTCACGTGTTTTTAAAAACCAGTCTATTCTTTCAGATATCCTTTCGTTTCCTCTCGAAGACTCCCAAAAGAAGGCTTTAAATTACTATTTGATGATTGATGTTTTAAAAGAACGTGAGCATATTGCTGATGTCTTGATTAAGGCAAAATCACTAGCTGAATTTGTCATCGAAGAAACCATCAAAAAAGATCATGAGGGCTTAATCGTATTTGATGGCAATCTGCCAAAACTGAATCCAGATTTTCCTGATTGTGAGGCAATTTTAGACGATATAGATAAGAAAATGAAAAAATCTAGGGGGATTGAAGACACTGAAGAACGTATTTTTTCAGTACAATCTACACTTAATCTATTATCTTACTTGAATATCCTTGAGTTCTATGAATATGATTCTCAGCTTCAAACAGCGATAAATGGCATTTTAAGTTTGAATGGGGAACGAAATAAAGTTGCTCACGGTTTGTCAGAAATTGATACGCGATTATTAAGTCGTAAGAAGTTAAAACAACTTTCTGAAAACTTGCGATTGCTTCTTGTTGAGTGTTTGGGTATTGATTCAAGCTATTTTAACTATTATGACAAACAAAATGAAGAGCTTATAAAGATGCTTGAATAGATATTTGGGTGTCATCCCCCTTTGACATTCCCATATAAAAGCGCTATAATAGAACAAATTGAACTGAACCTTTAATCGAGTCCAGAGAGGCGAGAAAGGTGTACTGAGATGCTACGGCATCACTAAAGGGTAGGGACTGCCCTATTTTCGTGCAACCTTCGCTGACTGGCGGAGGTTTTTTGTGTGAAAGGATATAAGAAATGAGAGAAAATCGTCCTGTTATTGCCCTTGATTTCCCGACTTTTGAGGATGTGAAGGCATTCCTTGCTAAGTTTCCTGCTGATGAAAAGCTCTATGTGAAGATTGGTATGGAACTTTACTATGCGGCTGGTCCAGAGATTGTTCGCTATGTTAAAGATCTTGGCCATAGTGTTTTCCTTGACCTTAAGCTTCACGATATTCCAAATACTGTCAAATCTGCAATGCGTGTTTTGTCTAACCTTGGTGTTGATATGACAAATGTGCATGCGGCTGGTGGTGTGGAAATGATGAAGGCTGCGCGTGAGGGCTTGGGTGATGATCCAATCTTGATTGCTGTAACTCAGTTGACCTCTACCTCTGAAGAGCAGATGCATGATTTTCAAAATATCCAAACGACACTTCAAGAATCAGTGGTTCATTATGCTAAAAAGACTGCTGAAGCAGGTCTTGATGGTGTTGTTTGCTCAGCACACGAAGTTGCAAAAATCAAAGAAGCAACAAATGAAGACTTCGTTTGTTTGACACCTGGTATTCGTCCAGCAGGAGCAGCGGTTGGTGACCAAAAACGTGTCATGACACCTGCCGATGCGCGTCAAATTGGTTCAGATTACATTGTTGTTGGTCGTCCAATTACACAAGCTGATGATCCAGTAGCAGCTTATCACGACATCAAGGCTCAATGGATCGGTCAATAAATTTTCAAAAAGACCTTATTTCATAGGAAAATAGACCGAATTAGGTTATAATAAAGAGTAGAAAACGCTTTACGGAGGATAATAATTATGACATTAGCATCACAAATCGCATCTGACTTGCTTGATATCAAGGCTGTTTACCTTAAACCTGAAGAACCATTTACATGGGCATCAGGAATCAAATCACCAATCTACACAGACAACCGTATTACTTTGTCTTACCCAGAAACTCGTACACTTATCGAAAATGGTTTTGTGGAAAAAATTAAGGAAGAATTTCCTGAAGTAGAAGTGATTGCTGGTACTGCAACTGCTGGTATTCCTCACGGTGCTATCATCGCTGACAAAATGAACCTTCCATTTGCCTATATCCGTAGCAAACCAAAAGATCATGGTGCTGGAAACCAAATCGAAGGCCGTGTAACCCAAGGACAAAAGATGGTCGTTGTGGAAGATTTGATTTCAACAGGTGGTTCAGTTCTCGAAGCCGTAGCAGCCGCCAAACGTGAAGGAGCGGACGTATTAGGTGTTGTGGCCATCTTTAGCTATCAACTACCAAAAGCAGATAAGAACTTTTCTGATGCTGGTGTCAAACTAGTGACGCTTTCAAACTACAGCGAGTTGATTCATCTGGCACAAGAAGAAGGCTACATTACTCCAGAAGGACTTGCTCTCCTCAAACGCTTTAAAGAAGACCAAGAAAATTGGCAAGAAGCCTAATAGATTGAAAATACAAAGGTTTAAACTCTAATTTGAACTGAAATATTATATCTAAAACAAAAAAACACATAAAATAAGATAATTCAAATCTATATTTTATGTGTTTTTTCTTGAATAATTTAACAAAGAGTTTATCACAGTTATTGGTTAAGTAACTCTATTTAGATGTTTAATTACATTAAATCTTTTAACTAACCAAGATGCTATTATTGATTTTGATTGTAGTCAGGAGTTTCTTCGATAAATTCTACGATATCATTTGGAAGACAATCTAAAATACAACATAGCTTTTCTAATGTCAGTAAAGTTATGTTTTTATTTTTCTTCAAACTATCTAGGGTTTTGTTATCAATCCCTGATTTTAATAATCTATATTGAGAAATTTCTTTTTTCTTCATCGTAGCCCAAAGGGGGTTAAAACTGATAATCGTTATCAACTCCTTCAACTTAATTATAAGTAAAAAAAGCACTTCTTCATATTGTGTATATAACCACAATATGTTAAAATATGTGTGGAAGGAGAATTTTATATGAAAAGTATTTTTTCTCAAGAGGAGAAGGAGTTAGATTATTTTTTAGGTCTTGTTCCTGAAGATTTTAAATCAGCTAGTTTTAATGATTGGACAATTTGGGATGCATATGCGAGAGGTAGGTTACCTAATAAACGTTGGTCAGAAGTATTTGATAATGGGGAATACCATTCAATGGAAATCATTACTAAAGACGGTAAAACTTATAAATACTACCCAATTGCTAATCCACAACCATACCTGACGGTAATTCAAGAACATGTTTCAACTCTTGAAGAGCCTGAGCGAAGTAGAGAATTGCTCATCGATGCTGCAATTTGGTCAAAGCGTATTAAAGAAACGACAGATTATCTCTATAGTGTACATAGTAAATACGTTGATTTGATTCATCTAAAGCTAAGTGGATTTGGATGGGTTATTAGGCTATTAGGCTCTTTATTTTTGATATTATATATGCCTAGACTTGGTGAATTTAGCTCATCTGGCTTAGGTGTTTTTAGCAGACCTTTTGAATATTCTGTCTGGATAGGATTATGGCTGGCTCTTTGGTCCCCAATATATTTTGCTTTTCAACGAGTAAAGAAGGATAAGCCAAAAGCTGAACAGTTGATAAATCATAAGGATGAAATTATTGATGCTCGAAATTACTTTATAGAAAAATTTAATAGTCTTCCATTTGTTAATGCAAGACAACAAGCTGGCTTAGATGTTCATTTTAATGCTTTTATATACATGATTAATTTGATAGATCAAGGTAGAGCCCAAAATCTTGGTCAAGCTCAAAATTTATATGAAGAACTGAAAAGAAATGAGCAATTAAATCATCAGTTTCAAGAGTTACAAAGACAAGTTAGTTACAATAATAAATTGACAACGATCAATACATTTACAAACTTAATGAAATAATGGATGAAAAACTAAAGGAGAACTATTATGTCTAGAAAACCAAAATATCAACAAGATTACGAAGAAACAATGGAAGGAATGTGGTGGGGAGTTGCAGTATTTATTGGTGCAATGTACTTCTTGGTTAAAGTAACTTATTACATCGCATTACCATTTTATGCCCTATTTACTCATTTGTTTGAAGAAAAAATGCAGCAAAAAGAATATCTAAATTGGATGAGATTTTTACCTTTTACTTGGTTTATTACAGGAGAGACAAAGGAGATGAGACGTGCAGCTGTAAGTAGTGTATTACTCCCTATCGTTCTACCTCTATTTTTACTATTTAATCATCTATTTAATAGTAAAGCAATCGGTGATGGGTTTGCACTGTTTATTTTTATTTTATTTGGTCTTAGCATAGGGAGTGTTATTGGTATGGTTCGAAATTACCAATTCTCGAAGAAATATATTGGATAAAATTGAAATATTACAAAACATACAACTAATAAGGCTATGCATATAATCTCTATGACTGGATTTACATATAACTGTAAAATTAAAACTCAGATAGGTATTGACTATCTGAGTTTATTTTATTTGTTCTAAAAAGAGTATTATTTTAATGATAATTGAATACAAATAATGATTATACTATCTTAGTAGTAGGAAGTTAAATAGTATCAAAAAATATTAAAATTTATTCATCTAGAAATGAAAAAAAATTGTAGCTTTAAAAATCTCCTTTGAATAATATGTATTTTTTATCACAATGATAGACAAAATCTATTGGAAAGGGAAATTTTAAAATTTTTAGGAAATTTAGTTGACAAATGTAGATTTTGAGAGTATACTGATAATTGTAATTGACAAATGTAGATTTTGGAGGTGTGCTGATGCAGATTTCAGATGCAGAATGGCAGGTCATGAAGATTATCTGGATGCAGGGAGAACAGACTAGTACTGATCTCATAAAAGTATTAGAGAAAAGGTTCAGTTGGTCCAAATCCACGATCCAGACACTCTTGGCTCGTTTGGTGGAGAAGGAATGTTTGACTCGGGAAAAACAGGGCAAGTCCTTTATCTATTCAGCCCTGTTGACACAGGAAGATAGCAAGAAGTTACTTGTCCAGGATATCAAAGATAAGCTTTGTTCCCGCAGAATAAAGCTCTTACTAGCTGATTTGATTGAAGAATGTGACTTTACCCTAGCTGACTTGGAAGGCTTGG
>ERZ772935.793-NODE-793-length-12431-cov-6.586781_pt1 | contig 12431 bp, 13 predicted proteins | sample MGYA00511683_ERZ772935 | MGnify/ENA primary metagenome ERZ772935 (study PRJEB29015, sample SAMEA2738086) | human oral metagenome | biome: human oral; feature: human-associated habitat; material: saliva | place: China | collected 2228 ...
CTTCAGCCGAATCAACTCCTCCCATACCAATGATTGGAAGATTAGTTGTTTGAGCTACTTGTCGAATGAGTTTTAGAGCTACAGGAAATACTGCAGGTCCAGACATTCCTCCTGTCCCATTGGCAATGATTGGTCTTCTAGTTTTAAGATCAAAGCGCATACCAACAAGGGTATTTATCATAGTGAGACCACTAGCTCCTGCGTCTTCTGCAGCTTTTGCAACGGAAGTAATATCGGTCACACTTGGTGTTAGTTTAACGTAAACAGGAACTGATGAAGCTTCTACGGCTGCTTTTACCACATCATAAGCCAAATCTGGATCTTGACCAATTAAAAATCCGTGATTACCGTGGTCGACGTTCGGACAAGAAATATTGAGTTCTATTGCCTTTACATTGCTCGCTTTAGAAATACCATGAGAAACTGTTGCATACTCGTATTTGGAAAAGCCAGCTACGTTTGCAATGATTGGAAGATTTGGATACTCTTTTTCTAGCCAAGGTAATTTTTCAGAGAGAACGGCATCTAGTCCTGGATTTTGTAGACCAATGGCATTCAGCATCCCAGCAGGTGTTTCTGCCACACGTGGAGTAGGATTACCAAAGCGTGGTTCAAGGGTTGTAGCTTTAATCATGATAGATCCTAAAAGGTCCAAATCATAGTATTTGGCATATTCTTGTCCGAAACCAAAACAGCCTGAAGCAGGAATGATAGGATTCTTTAGTTCTAAGCCTGGTAGAGAGACTTGTAATCGATTTATAGTCATGATACTCTCCTTATAAAACAACAGTTCCTGTTTTAAATACAGGCCCATCTTCACAGACGCGTTGACTAACTGTTTCACTATCTGGTACTTTCAATACGCAAGCGTAGCAAGCTCCCATGCCACAAGCCATACGAGATTCTAAAGATAGATAAGCTCTTGGATGGTCATGGAAGGTTTGATTGATATATTTCATCATACCAGGTGCACCGCAAGAGTAGATAGCATCAAATTCAGTGTCAATTTCGTTAATCACTACAGAAACATTCCCTTTAATACCATGGGATCCATCATCTGTTGTCACATATACTTGACCATATTTGGCTAATTCATCATCTAAAATGACAGCATCTTTAGTAGAAAATCCTAGAACAGTCGTAATTTCAACACCTCTCTCATGTAATTGTTTAGCTACTTCAAGTAATGGAGGAACTCCTATTCCACCACCAACTAGAAGAACCTTGCAATAGTCGTCTAGCTCAGATAAATCGAAACCATTTCCTTGAGGGCCCATGACATCTAAAAAATCGTCAGCTTTTAATCTTGAAAAGATTGCTGTGCCAGAACCCTCAACTCGATAAATGAGATGGCATTGATTATTAGCCTTATCTATAGATGAGATTGAAATCGGACGACGCAAGAGATGAGCATCATCAGGTACACGCAAATGAAGAAATTGCCCAGTTTTCATAGCTTCAACCATTTCTCCTTCGAGAACTAGTTCAAAGATTGCTGGCGCGATTTCCTCCTGGGAAACTACTCTCATAACTTCTAAGCGAATGGTACTCATACGTTTTCTACAATTCGGATTCATAACCTTTCCTCCTTAAATTTTAAGGGGATCAGATAAAGAAAAACCTTGCAATTGCAAGGTTTCAGTTAAGATATTTACACAAAAGTAGCAAATAAGCACTTGCTTTACTTGCTTCAATCGTAGTTTCTTTTCTCTGACACCTTGTGAGTCTCTCTGGACTTCCCTTAAAGGTTAAATTTTTACTAGTATACTTTAACAAATCTGAAAAGTCAAGTAAAAATAAATAAGGTATCAGTTCATAAAAGTTCCTTATTTTTGTGATGAAAGGATCTTCTCCAGCTTTTGATAATCTTTGACACTATCGATTTCATAGATAGAGTTTTCTTCCAACTCTTCTACATATACATCTAGTTCTTTGATATTATCTTTGACCATGTTGTCCCAATAGAGGTCAACAAACTCGCCACTTGCATAGGCTTCATCGATAAAACCAACAATTTTCTCAGCTGTTGGGGCGTTCCAGAATGACACACCACTCAAGATTCGTCCATTTTTGCTATCGACAATGATATCTTGAACTTTGTAGTCATCTCCGTAAACTAGGAACCACTCATTATCACAATCTTCACGATAAACACTGAAATAAGTTGAACGTTCGATATCATTACGGAACATATTCTTGAAAAGATAGTTATCCGCATCAATAACGTAGCTGTTAGCCAATTCTTCTTTTACCAAGTAAAGTGAGTAAAAGTTATTGTAATCAGCATACTTTTCGTTGAAGACCAAACGAACTCCGTATTTTTCTTTAAGATAGTCGAATTGTTCTTTTAAATAACCTACAACGATGATAATGTCATCAATTCCACGTTCTTTTAAAAATTCAATTTGATATTCGACTAAAGGTTTTTCATTAACCTTGACCAAGGCTTTGGGAGTATTTTCTGTCATGGGTCTCAAACGAGTTCCCAATCCCGCTGCAAACAAAACAGTCCATACTCATAACTCACATTTAATCCAGTAGCTTTTGCTGGCTGCAATCGATTAATAGCCATATAGTAGGCTAGATAAGAAATCATATTAAATGCTGCAAAGACTATCAATAAACCTAACAATTGACCATTTGCCACTTCTGCATAATAAAGAAGCAATCTTCTCTTTAACGATTTCCTTCATAATCTTCCCCCATTAGACTTCCCACTTAAATACTGTCTTAAAGGCAGTATTAAGATCTGTTGCAAAAACTCGATGAATATCTTTAATCCCTCTTACTGGTTCTTCTAGATAAATGATATTCTTCAAACGATTGGCAAATTTTTTAATTTCCATCATTTGGATAGCATTTTCAAAGTCAATTCTTCCTGAACGTGAAGAGCCGACTAGTAACAAGCCTTTTTCCAATGAATCCCGAGTGTTGATGTTGACCTTATACTCACTAACACCCATCATCAAAATGGTACCTTGTGGTTTAATGTAGCGAATCAAGTCATTAATAGCAGGTCCACATCCATCACCACCACAGCATTCGAAACCATGGTCAAAACTAAGATCCTCTGGAATACTGTCAGTAATATAACGTTCATGCGCAAACGAAAAGAGTTCCAATTTCTCCCAGTGGCGACCAATAACAATAATTTCCGCTTCAGGCAAAGTGTAGTTGATAATATTGGCCATGACAAAAGCTAAACTTCCATCACCAATGACAGCGATGCGTTGACGTCTGCTGTGAGATACCGTCATGAAACGATTCATGGCATGCATGCCAACACTGACAAACTCTGTAATGGCAGCAACTGTATCTTCGATATCTTCGTAAGATACCACACGATCCTTAGGCAGAGAAACAAATTCTCGCATGAATCCATCGTAGCCACTTGATAAGAAATATGTTCCAGTCATGTAATTTTCGTAGAATTCCTCATCACTTTGCATAGGTGGTTGATTTGGAATCATAACAACCTTCTGACCAACTTTGTAGGTACCGGTTGGATCAGAAATGACTGTACCACAAGACTCATGAATCATAGCCATTGGTAGTTTTTTCGCTAAAATTTTTGGATCGCGTTTACCTTGGTAGTAACGTTGGTCCGCGTGACAAACCGCCATGTAATTTGGTCGGATGAGGATATGATTCTCTTGATCAATTTCTTCTTCCTGATATTTAATATTAATAAACTTTGGTTTTGTCAGTTGATAAATTTGATTAATCATGTCTCTAGTCTTTCTCAATCATGCTTTTAGCAATCTTCAAGTCTGTAACTGTTGTAATTTTAAGGTTTGAGTATTCACCTTTTGCCAAGGCTACATCTTTACCCTTAATGACAAAAATTTTACATGCATCTGTTAAAATTTCTTTTTCTTCTGCTGATAAAGAACCATACAAATCAATGAAGTCTTTACAACGGAAGGTTTGAGGAGTTTGCCCTTGATAGAGATGCGCACGATTTGGAATATCTGTGATAAACTGACCGTTTGTACTTTCAACAATGGTATCTACTGCTTCAACTACTGTATCAACAGCATCATGATTTTGTGCAAGAGCAATGTTATCTTGAATCATTCGAAGTGTGATAAAAGGACGAACTGAGTCATGAGTGACTACGATATCATCTTCCGTAATTGGACGGTAAGCATCGATAGCTTCTATGATCTTTTCAATACTCGAATTACGGTCAGCACCACCCTTTGTGATGATGATACGGTCCTTATGGAGTGGAAGGAATTTTTCAACTAAATCTTCTGCGTGTGTCACCCAGTCTCCGTGAACTCCAACTACAATCTTTTCGATACTTGGCTCTAAGACAAATTTTTCAATTGTATGAATTAAGATTGGGCGATCTCCCAACTCAAGAAATTGTTTGGGTAGATTACTAATACCCATGCGCGTGCCGGTTCCACCTGCTAAAATTCCAGCGTAAATCATTTTGATACTCCTTTGGTTTGTTCTAAAAACTCATTGTTTACTATTATATCACAATCTACTGGTATCTTGAAATAAATAGCGAGCAAGCAAAGCTATAATGAATTTGTATTCAAATAATAATCAGAACTTTTAGGATTAATCATTTATTTAAAGTAAATAATTATCCAAGAAAACTTTCTCTATTTATGAAACTGAAGATATTTGTTCGGATAATATAGAGTTCTTCAGAATATTATAAAAACCTTAAAGAAACCTTAAACTGTTTAAATAGGTAATTGAAAAAGAGCTGTGAATTTAGACAAGATAATGATCTTGTACCAATTTCTCAACTCTTTTATTAAGTTTCTTTATTTTTCTTCCGAATCCCCAAGGCCTTTAACGGCTTTTTTAAACTCAGCAAGCATTTTTCCTACTGATTCTCCTAGCTCTGGTAAGCGTTTTGGTCCAAAAATCAACAAAGCACCAAGGATGATGATGATCAAGCCAGGGGCACCAATATCACGTAAGATTCCCATTCTCTTCTCCTTTCATTTTTCTTTTTTTAATTCTTTTACTTAAAGCAATACTAATCTCGTACAAAAGGATTAGGGGTACCGTCATTGCCAAGTCGCTAACAAAATCTGCTGGGGTCAGTATGACGGCCAGAACCAATAAAATAAAGTAAGCATAACGACGGTAAGTTATCAATAAACTTGGCCCAATAAACCCAATGGAAGTTAAGAATCCAATAATAACTGGCAATTCAAAGATAAATGCTAGTGGTACAGTAGTTTGAAAGACAAAAGCTAGATAATTTTGTGCTGTTAACTGCGTCTCAAATAAGTTTTCACCCAGTCCTAGCAAGACCTGAAGTAAAGCTGGTGTTATAAAATAAAATCCAAAGGCTAATCCTAAGATAAAACAAAGGAAAGTTGCAGGGATATAAGCAAAAATCGGCCCTGCTTCTTCGGTTTTAAGGGCAGGTCTTACAAAGCACCATACTTGATAAACAGCATAGGGTAAGGTAAGACTAAAAGCCATTAAACTGGCTAAGCGCAGATAAATCCAAAGAATATCATTTGGCCCAAGCACAATTAACTTTTGACTAAAACCTTGAGTTATATACTGATAGACCTGATCAGCAAATAATAGTGAAATGCAGAATACTAACGAGAAACAAATGACGACTGCTAGTAATCTCTTTCTAAATTCTACCAGATGCTCAATAATTGTCAATTCTTTTTTATCCATTATTTTTCACCTTGCTTCAATGTCACACCAACAATAATTAGTAAAAATATAACTTGGGCACCTATAACTTCCCAGCTTGGATAGAAACCTAATAAATCTATCGTAGGTAGTGAAGTTACGGGGTGATTAGGAGCCATATTTATTAACTGCAGTGCATGTATGCTGACACCTAACATCTTGAAGGCCAAGGCATAAATCATCCATGTTAAAGCAAAGAAAACCTTATGAGGAAGGAAAAACTGACTCATCTTATTCATAGCAAAAGCTATCAAAATTAGCACTATGAGTGCAAGAGAAATACCTAAAACAAAGTCAAAACTAGTAATTCTTGGCAAAATTCCCACATAAAAGAGAATGGTTTCAGCCCCTTCACGAAATACTGCTAGAAAGCTAAGAGCAAACATAGAGATAAAGGAGCCTGTCTTGGTCACCATTTGCATTCGTGAATCCATAAAGCTATTCCATTTCTTTACAGAAGATTTCCCGTGTAACCAAATCCCTATAAGTATCATCATAGCAACCGCGAAAATCCCTACTGCACCTTCGATAATTTCACGATTGGTTCCCGAAGTGACTGCTGGAAAAGCAATCTGTAGGATATAGGCAATTAAAAGACTGGCTACTATACCCGCAAATGCTCCACCATAGACCCACTTGAGTCCCTTTCTCATCTTAGCAGCTTTCAAAGTTGTCACAAGCGCCATGACAATCAAGAGTGCTTCTACACCTTCGCGGAGCAAGATGAGCATGGCGTCAAATGCATTATACGAAGCAGTTGTGTCAATTTGAGATAGCTCGGAAATTAAACTAGAAAGTTTTTCCTGATAAGCTTGTTCCTGTCCCTTAACCATGATCACAGGACTTTCACTCTCAACCTTTGTATATAGGGAAGGATTTGTTGTACTTACAGAACCTTCAATTGTTGGCCAAATAGTGATAAACTCCTTCATTGTAGCTGCAGCTTCATTATTTTGTCCGGCCTTAAATTGAGATAGAGCTTTTTTTAAAAGACTGATTCCATCTTTGAGTGTCAGATTCGTTGAACTTGTTTCAACTTCTTTTCCATCAACAAAATTTGAAATAGCTGTTTTCAAGTCCTCAAATGATGCCTGGATAGAATCGAAATTAGTTGGTTCAGTTTCAATGCTACTTCGCAAGAAGGAAATAGCTGTTTCCACTTGCCCATAATGAGCTGTACTATGATCGCGAACCACTGCTTCATTGATGGTCCAGGTTGAATTCATTTTTTTATAGGCTTCTCTAACTGCTTCTAGATTATGAGAGGCAATTGCCTTGTCTAAAGCTTCAAAACGAGGTTCTAATCGAGTAACAAGCTTTTCTTTTTCTGCATCAAGGTCAACTGGATTTTGCTCTTTCTCAAATGCTAAAAGGGCTATAGAAATTTGGGTCAACTGATCTTCAGTAATTCTTCCTGATAAAGAAAGTTTCTCTTGAACTTTCTTACCTGCTTCCGAATCTGCATGTTCAAGCTTATCGAATTCATTGGAAATTTCAGAAACTAGTTTCTGAGCTTCATCTTGATTACCTTCTTTCACAGCCTTTGTTGCATCCGTGATTTTTACAAAATAGGGACTTAAATTTTCCTTTGCTCCTACAGGTATGACTAAAAGAATAAAGAAAGCTAGAAGAGGAACAATATATTTAAGATTCCAATAATTTCTGCCCAATGTATCCTCCCTTCTCTACACCGCCGAAGCAAGCAAAGAGGCCACTACCAATATGGGTTACATACTCATTCATTTTATCCATAGCACCAAGATTTGTTTGAACTTTAACAAAACTATCTGGGTCTTTTTGGAAAGAAATAAAGAGCAAGCCTGTGTCGAACTGACCTGTTTTCTCATCAATTCCATCAGAATAAGAATAAGAGCGACGTAAAAGTGGTTTATTAGCTTCTTTTGCTAAGCGAACATGGGAATCGTCAGGAAGGAGACTCAAATCAACTTCATCGAATTCATGTTTCTTGCCAAAGGGGGCACCACTTTCTTTATAGCGTCCAAAGGTATTTTCTTGTTCCTCAAGATTTGTTCTATCCCAGGTATCTAAAAACATCTGAATACGTCTAACAGCCATGTAGGAACCATTTTCCATCCAATCTTTACTATCAGCCCAGACAACATTATCAAATTCTTTTTCGGTAGTAGCGTTAGCAGTTCCATCCTTGAAACCAAATAGATTACGAGGTGTTTCCATCCGGTTACCAATTGCAGCAAAACCAGATTGACTCCAACGAAGAGTAACAGCATTTCTACCCTTACGGATAAGGTTACGGATAGCATGAAAAGCAACCTGTTCGTCATCTGCACAAGCCTGGATTACGATATCACCACCAGTATACTTTTCGCGTAATTGTTCTTTAGGAAAGGGAGGCATATCTCTAAATAGTTTTGGACGTTTATCCTCAAGTTTCATCTTTTCCAAGAAACTAGTTGAAACACCAAACGTGAGAGTTAAGCGATGCGGATTTAACCCAATAGTTTCACCAGTATCGCTCGGTGGCAAGAGACTGTTACCGCCATCCTTTTTAACTAAATCCCCATCTACTAGTTTAGCGCTGTAATCCGTCCAATCTTTAAATAGCTGGATAATTTTCTCTTTGTCAGTCGTATGCAAATCCAAAACAACGAAATAGATATTTTTCTGCATAGCAGTCGTGATTCCAGCCTGATGTTTACCATAAAAGGCTATTTTTTCGTCTCCGTACGAGATGTTTTCTTGACCCTCTAACTTAGGTGCGAAAAAAGCAGAAGCACCAGAGAGACCAAGTGCAATACCAGCCCCTCCGATACCTGCTTTCTTTAAAAATTCTCGACGGTTCATTTTTTTATCAAAAAATTTCTCGTCTTTATTTGTCATCCTACTTATTCTCCACCAAGAAATTTACCCATTTGTGACAATGGTTCTCCAAGTTTAGTTACAGCCTCAGATAATTCCTTAGTATCTTCTTTGGTTAGATCTGTATAGAGTTTATAATGCTCTTTATTAATCATATGTTTATCTAAAAGACTATTGACAGATTTAAAATCTTCTTCTAATTCTTTAACCAGAGCTGCATCAGACTTTTCAAGCAAAGGTTTAAAGAGTTGGAAAATCTTCTCAGCCCCTTCAATATTGGCGCGGAAATCGTATAGATCTGTGTGAGAATAAATTTCTTCCTCACCAGTAATCTTGCTTGTAGCAACTTCATTAAGCAGGTCAACAGCACCTGTCAGCATAATTTTATAATCTACTTCTACAGTAGCAATCTTAGCCTTCAATTCCTTAATATCGTTTACTAATTGATCCCCATATGCTTCGGTTCCTTTGGTTGTATTTTCTTCCCACAAAATACGTTCAATACGGTGGAAACCAGACCAACCTTCTTCAGTTTTATTTTCATCTAAATAGTCTGCTAAACGAAAGTCTATCTTCACATCAGACTCACCAAAGCTTTCTGCAATTGGTTCTGAACGTTCGTAAGACATACGAATTAATGGATATGCCTTTTTAGCTTCCTCCAACTTACCATCCTTTAAGAGTTGAACAAAACCTTCTGTATCCGTCAATAATTTATCAATTTGTCCTTGAACAAAGGTCTTATAATCTGCGGTTGCCTGATCAAGCAATTTTTGTTTGTCATCTGACAGAGTTGTCACCTTAGAAGAATCACTCGTGTCACTTGGTTTGGTTTGATTATTGGCACAAGCTGTCAATAGCAAGGCTGAAGATAAAAGGACGAAACTTAGTTTTTTCATTATTTACTCCTATTAGTTCAGAAATCCTGAATTTATTTTATGTCCCATTATAACATGTCTTTACTCATTTTTCAATAAATTGTCAGAAAATTTAATGTTTGACTGATAGACTATTATTAGACTTTTAAAGCTAAAATTGATAAAATAAAAAACGAATAATATAAAAAAAGGAAATTTAAAACGTTATGATGAATATGCAAAACATGATGCGACAAGCTCAAAAACTTCAAAAACAGATGGAGCAAAGTCAGGCTGAACTTGCTGCTACAGAATTTGTTGGGACTTCTGCTCAAAACTTGGTAACTGCTACTTTAACTGGAGATAAGAAAGTTGTAAGAATCGACTTTGATCCTGCAGTTGTGGATGCTGAAGATATTGAAACACTTTCAGATATGACTGTTCAAGCACTCAATGCTGCTCTTGAACAAATTGATGAAACTACTAAAAAGAAACTTGGAGCATTTGCTGGTAAGTTACCATTTTAATTAGATTTTCAAAAAGAGGCTGGTTCACAACCTCTTTTAATTTATGTTAAAAAGCAAATAATTCAGTTGCTTTATTTAGCAATAAGTCACTATATTCAGGGTCTTCCTGAGCAGTTACTAGTTCTTCTTTTATTCTTTCCAAGTCATCCGTAATCATTCCGTCAACACCTAGGTGAAAAGACTTATTAAATGACTCCGAACTATTGATTGTCCATACATAGAGTTTTTGCTCAGTATTCCATAGTTTCGTGACAAAATATTCATCCAAAGTAGAGTACTCCATTGTGTAGCCTGTCGCAACCGTTCTAGGAAAAACAGAATTATAGGGAAGAATAAAGTAGACAGGAATATCTATGTCATAAACTCTCACTTTTTCAACAACCTTATAATCTAAGGACTGCATTTGATGACCATAAACTTTAATTTTTGCACCATATTTTTCTAGAAAATGTTCCATCATCTGCGGACTATCTTTATGGCTGGTCTTAATTTCAATGAGAAGTTTCTGATGTAATTCATTTGCACGAGTCAGATAATCATCGAAACTTGAAATCTTTGTCTCATAACCATTCTCATGAATGTCAATCTGCTTTAACTCTTCTAAGGTCAAATCCTGTGGTGTTTTATTAATACCAGCTAAGCCTTTAAGATTAGCATCATGCATCATAACAAATTGACCATCTTTGGTTTCCTGAACATCCATCTCGATTAAATCTGGTTTTAACTGCGCTGTCTTTTCTAAGGATTCTACTGTATTTTGGACACCATTTCCATTCGATACACCACGGTGTGAAATCACAAGCGGTGGATTGACTACTGGAGCTTCAAGATAATTATATCCTTCAATCGCAAAGAGGATACATGCACACACCATGACACCCCATCTCATGATATGGTCCTTCTCGCGTCTTGGCATAATATCAAGTTCTTCTCCCGTTAAAAAAGATGTGAATTTGACAAGGAAATAAGTCAGAGCCATATAGTGCAAATTCTTGATAAGAACAAAGTTGGAAATAGCAAGGACCAGAGACTCTCTCTGAGTAAGGCTATCTACTATATACTGGGTTGATAGTAAAGGGATGAGAGGAAGATAAAAGAATAGATTGGTTTTTACAACAATTAAAAATAAATGCCAGGCATAAAACCAAAAGAAATTCTTAGTCCTATCCAAACTATAAATAACCGCTTCCTTCACAGTCATCTTATCATAAAAGATTTTTGGTAAAGTGAATACTAATCGAACAGAAATATAAAAGAATAAGAGTGATAAGCTGATAATGAATACCCACCATAACCAGTAGTTATCTTCCATATAGGTTTGGATAAATTCTGGAATCACAATTTTATTGAAATAATAAATCTTAAATATCTTCCTGATAAAAGGAAATAGCATTGCTACAAATAAAAAGATAAACAGAGCTTTTGAAATAGTCATCTTCTTCATAAAAGCAAGGCTTTCACGAAATACTTTTCGACTATATTCTATAAGAGTCCTTTTTTCGTGATATAGGAGGTGGCGAGCTCCAATAAAGAGAATACTAAGTTGAAAATAGGCTACCAGTAGATTGATGGCTATTAAAATAACAAAGCCAAGACTGACAATGGGAGCATTTTTTATTATCTCAAAAATATTGTTGTAGGAAATAAACAAATATCCAGTCTGACTTAGTAAAAATCCAGCTATCACTGAGTTTAGTGGCAACCAGATATAGTCGACCAACATAAAAATTAGAAAGAATAGAAAGAGGATTTTATCTAGATTAAGGTAAATCTTTTTAAAACCCAATTTTTTCGGTTTTTCAGGTTTCATAAAAACTCCTAATCAAAAAGTTGTGATAAATCTAAGGCACCAAATGGATTCGAATTGAGACTAGTCTGAGAATTGAGTAATAGTCTACTCTCATCTGACTCCAGAAAAGCTTCATACACTCGACCAGTCATACGAGCATCCTCTAGACTATTATGAGATTGCCCTTTAAAACCTAGAAAATTAGCCACAGTTTGTAATTTTAGATTAGCAATTCCATGAAGATCAGAACTACGTCGCTCCAGTGCTTCATTATAGAGATCGACTAAATATTGTTCTCGATAGTCCAAACCATGTTCTAGTAAAATCGGTAAGTCACTCTTTGCTGCATTATAACCAACAAGGGGTAAATCACCAACAAAAACTTGAAATTTTTGGAGTACTTCTTCTACCTTTGGTGCGCCTTTTAATGTCTCTGAAGTAATCCCAGTCAATCCATTTATGAAGCTTTTTAAAGGAGCCTCTGTATAAACGTATGAATCAAATGCAGCTATTTCTTGACTATCTTTAAAATGTACCGCAGATACCTGTATCAGATGTGTTACACCTTCATGCTGATTAAATTCTAAATCAAAGGAGATATATTCTCTTAATTTTTCCATACAACATATTCCTAATCTATACTACTAAAAGAAAAGAAACTACCTGGTTTCTCTATAAAACCAAGCAGTTTTTTCTTATTTTCCAAATAAGCGAGCAAAGAAGCCTTTCTTC
>ERZ772935.795-NODE-795-length-12414-cov-11.552229_pt1 | contig 12414 bp, 51 predicted proteins | sample MGYA00511683_ERZ772935 | MGnify/ENA primary metagenome ERZ772935 (study PRJEB29015, sample SAMEA2738086) | human oral metagenome | biome: human oral; feature: human-associated habitat; material: saliva | place: China | collected 2228 ...
GAGTGGAGTGGAGTGGAGTAGAGTGGAAAGTACTGGAACAGAATAGAACGGAATGGAATAGAGTGGGATGGAATGGTGTGGAATGGAATGACACAGAATGGAGTGGAATGGAATGGAATGGAATGGAGTGGAATGGAGCAGAATGGACTGGAATGGAATGGAATCGAATCGAATTGAATGGAATGGAATGGGATGGAAAGGAGTGGAGTGGAATGGAATGGAATGGTGTGGAGTGGAATGGAATGGAATTCAGTGGAAGGGAATGGAAAGGAGTGGAATGTTGTGGAATAGAATGGAATTGAGTGGAGTGGAATGGAATGGAATGGAATGGATCACAGTGGAATGGTATGGAATGGAGTGGAGAGGAATGGAATCGAATGGAACGGAATGTAGTGGAATGGAAAGTAAAGGAGGGGAGTGGATTGGGACAGAACGGAGTGGAATGGAGTGGAATGGAATGGAATGGAGTGCAATGGAATGACACCGAATGGAGAGGAATGGAATGGAGTGAAATGGAATGGAGTGGAATGGAATGGAGTACAGTGGAGAGGAAAGGAATTGAATGGAATAGAGTGGAATTGAAAGGATTGGAATTTAATGGAATGGAGTGGAACGGCGTGGAATGGAGTGGAGTGGAATGAAATGGAATGCTGTGGAGTGGAATGGAATGGAATTCAGGGGAATGGAATGGAAGGGACTGAAATGCAACGGAATGGAATGGAATGGAATGGAATTGAGTGGAATGGAATGGAATGGAGTGGAGTGGAATTTACTGGAATGGAGTGGAATGGAATGGAATGTAGTGGAATGGAGTGGAGTGAAGTCGAGTGGAGTGGAATGGTGTTGAATGGAATAGAATGGAAGGAAATAGGTGTTGAGATTGTGCCACTGCGCTACAGCCTGTGTGACAAGAGACCCTGTCAAAAGAAAGGAGTGGAATGGGTTGGAGTGTGGTGTAATGTAGTGGAGTGGAGTGCAGTGGAGTGGAGTGGAGTGGAATGGAGTGGAGAGGAGTTGAATGGAATGAAGTGTAGTGAAATGGAATGGATTGGATTGTAGTGGAATGGAATGGAGTGGAGTTGAATGGAATGGAATGGAGTGGAATGGACTGGAGTGGAATGGAATGGAAATGCGTGGAATGGAATGAACTGGAATGGAGTTGGAAGGAATGGAGTGGAGTGGAGTGGAGTGGAATGGAGTGGAGTCTAAAACAATGGAATGGAACGAAACGGAATGCAACGGAAAGAAATGTGTGCTGAGATTGTGCCACTGAGCTACAGCCTGTGTGACAGAGGGAGATCCTGTCGAAAGAACGGAGTGGAATGGGATGGAATGGGGTGGAGTGCAGTGGAGCAGAATGGAGTGGAGTGGAGTGAGTGCAATGCAGTGGAGTGGAGTGGAGAGGAGTGGGTGGAGTGGAGTGGTGTGGAATGGAATGGAGTGGAGTGGAATGGACTGGAATGGAGTGGAATGGACTGGAGTGGAATGGAATGGAATGGAGTAGAATGGAATGGAATGGAATGGAGTGGAATGGAATGGAGTGGAGTGTGGTGGAATGGAGTGGAGTGGAATGGAAAGGAATGGAGTGGAGTGGAATGGAATGGAGTGGAGTGGAATGGAATGGAATAGAATGCAGTGGAATGGAGTGGAATAGAATGCAAAGGACTGGAGTGGAATGGAAAGGATTGGAGTGGAGCAGAATGGAGTGGAGTAGGGTGGAGAGGAGTGGAATCGAGAGGAGTAAAGTGGAATGGAGTGGAGTGGAGTGGAGTGCACTGGATTGGAATGGAGTGGATTAGAGTTGAATGGAATGGAATGGAGTATAATGGAGTGGAGTGGAGTGGAGTGGATTGGAGTGGAATGGAGTTGATTGGATTGGAGTGGAGTGAAGAATGAAATGGAGTGGAATAAAATTTAATGGAATGGAGTGGAGTGGAATGGTTTGGAGTATATTTCAATGGATTGGAGATGCAGGGAGTGGAGTACAGTGGAATGGAAAGGAATGGAATTAAGAGGAGTGGAGTGGATTTGATTGGAGTTGAGTGGAGTGGAGTGGAATGCAATATACTGGAGTGGAAAGAATGGATTGGAGTGGAATGCAATGGAATTGAGGGAAATGGAGTGGAGTGGATTGAAGAGGACTGGAGTGGAGTGGAATGGAATAGAGTGGACTTGGGTGGAGTGGAATGGAATGGAATGGAATGGAATGGAATGGAATGGAGTGGAGAGGAATGGAATGCAGTGTCATGGAGTGGAGTGGAGTGGAATGGAATGGAACGGAATGCAGGGGAGTGGAGTGAAAAGGAATGGAATGGAATGGAGGTGTGGTGTGAAGTGGAATGGACTGGAATGGAATCAGATGTAATGGAATGTAGAGGAGTGAAGTGGAGTGGAATGGAATGGAATGGAGTGCAGTGGAGTGGAGTGGAGAGGAATGCAGTGGAATGGAGTGGAATGGAGTGCAGTGGAGTGGAGAGGAGCGGAATGGAGTCGAATGTAATCGGATGTAATGGAGTGGAGCCGAGTGGAATAGTATGGAAATGAATGGAAAGAACCAAACGGAACAGAATGGATGCTGAGATTGTGCCACTGTGCTACAGCCTGTGTGACAGACAGAGGTTGTGTCGAAAGAAAGGAGTGAAAGGTGATTCAGTGGAGTCGAGTGGAGTGCAGTGGAATGGAGTGGAATGGAATGGAATGGAGTGGAATGCAGAGGAGTGTAGTGGAGTTGAGTGGAGTGGAATGGAGTGAAATGGAGTGGAGTGGAATGCAATGGAATGGAATGGGGAGTGAAACAGAATGCAATGAAACATAATGGAATGGAATGGAATGGAATGGACTGCTATGGGTGCTGAGACTGTGCCACTGTGCTACAGCCTTTGTAAGAGAGGGAGATCCTCTCAAAAGAAATTAATGGAATGGGATGGAGTTGTTTGCAGTGGAGTGGAATGTAGTTGAGTGGAGTTGAGTGGAGTGGAATGGAGTGGAGTTGCGTGGAATGGAGTGGAGTGTAGTAGAATGGAATAGAGAGGAGCGGAGTGGAATGGAATGGATTGCAGTGGAATGGACTTGAGTGGAGTGGAATGGACTGGAGTGGAATGGAATGGAGCAGTCGAGTGGAGTGGAATTTACTGGAGTGGAGTGCAGTGGAATGGAATGGAATGGAATGAAGTGGAGTTGAGTGGAGTGGAGTGGATTGAAGTGGAAAGGAAAGGAGTGCAATGGAATGCAGTGAAGTGGAGAGGAGTGGAATGAAGTGAAATGGAATCAGATGTAATGGAATGTACTGGAATGGAGAGGAGTTCAATGCAATGGACGAAATGGAACACAACGGAATGGAACAAAACGGAACGGAACGGAATGGGTGCTGAGATTGTTCCACTGCACTACAGCCTGTGTGACAGAGGGAGATCCTGTTGAAAGAAAGGGGTGGAATGGGATGGCGTGGAGTGGAATTGAGTGGAAAGGAGTGGAGTGGATTAGGGTGGAATGAAGTGGAGTGGAGTTGAATGGAGTGGGGTAGAGTGGAATGCAATGAAGTGGAGAGGAGTGGAATGGAATGGAGTGGAGTGGAGTGGAAAAAACAGGAGTGGAGTGGAATGGACTGGAGTGGAATGGAAAGGAATGGTGTGGAATGGAAAGGAATGGAATGCAACAGAGTGGAATGGAATGGAAAGAAGTTGAGGGTAATGGAGAGGAGTGCAGTGGACTGGAGAGAATTTGAGTGGAATGGAATGAAATGGAGTGGAATGGAATGGAATAGAGTGGAGTTGAATTAACTTGAATGCAGTTGATTAAACTGGAGTGGAATGAAATGGAAATGAATGGAGTAGAATAGAGTGGAGTGGAGTGGCGTGGAATGGAGTGGAATGAAATGGAATAGAATTGAATGGAGTTACAGCCTGTGTGACAGAGGGAGATCCTGTTGAAAGAAACGAGTGGAATGGTATGGAGTGGACTGGACGGGATCGGAGTGAAGTGGAGTGGAATGGAGAGGAATGGAGTTGAGTGGAGTGGAATGGAGTGGAGTGGACTGAAGTGGAATGGAGTGGACTGGAATAGAATGGAGTTCAATGACTTGGAACGGAGTGGAGTGGAATCGAATGGAAAGAAGTGGAATGGCATGGAGTGGACTGGATTGGAGTGGAATGAAGTGGAGTGGAATAGAATGGACTGGAATTTACTGAAATGGAGCGGAATGGACTGGAGTGGAATGGAATGGAATGGAGTGGAATGGGATGCAACAGAGTGGAGTGGAGTGGAATGGAGTAGAGTGGAGTGAAGTGGAGTTGAGTGGAATGGAGTGGAGTGGAGTTGAATGGAGTGGAATGGAGTGGAATGAAGTGGAGTGGAGTGGAGTGGAATGGAGTGGAGTGGAATGGAGTGCAGCGGAGTGGAAAGGAATGGAGAGGAGTGGAGTTGAGTGCAGTGAAAAGGAGTGGAGTGGAGTGGAGTTGAGTGCAGTGAAATGGAGTGGAATGGAGTGGAATGGACTGGAGTGGATTGCAATGGACTGGAGTGGAATAGAATGGATTGGAGTGCAATGCAATGGAATGGAGAAAAATGGAGTGGAGTGGATTGAAGTGGAGTGGAATGGAGTGGAGTGGAATAGAGTGGAATGGAGGGGAGTGGAGTGAAATGGAGTGGAGTGGAATGGAATAGAATGGTTTGGAGTGGAATGGAATGGAGTGGCGTGGAGTGGAGTCGAGTGGAATGGAATGGAATGGAATGCAGTGGAGTGGAGTGGAGTGAAAAGGAATGGAATGGAATGGAGGTGTGGACTGAAGTGGAATGGAGTGGAATTGGATTGGATGTAATGGAATGTAGTGGAATGGAGTGGAGTGGAATGGTATGGAACAGAATGGAGTGGAATGGAGTGCAGTGAAGTGGAGTGGAGTGGAGTGGAAAGGAATGGAGTGGAATGGAGTTGAATGGAGTGCAGTGGAGTGGAGAGGAGTGGAATGGAGTTGAATTGAATTGGAGGTAATGCAACGTAGTGAAGTGGAACGGATTGGAATGGAATGGAACGGAACGGAATGGAATGGAATGGAATCGAACGGAAGAGAATGGGTGCTGAGATTGTGCCACTGTGCTACAGCCTGTGTTACAGAGGGAGAGCCTGTCGAAAGGAAGGAGTGGAAGGGTATGGAGTGGAGTAGAGTGGAGTGGAATGGAGTGGAATGCAGTGGAATAGAGTTGAGTGGAATGGAATGGAGCGGATCGGAGTGGAATGGAATGGACTGGAGTGGAATGGAATGGATTGGAGTGGAGTGGAATGGTGTGGAGGGGAGTGGAATGGAATGGAGTAGAGTGGAAAGAATTCGAGTGGAGTGGAATGGACTGGAGTGGACTGGAATGGAATGGAGTGGAATGGAAGGGAGTGGAGTGGAGTGGAATGGAGTGGAGGGGAGTGGAGTGCAGTGGAGTGGAGTTGAGTGGAATGGAATGTAGTGGAGTGGAATGGAATGGAATGAAGAAAAGTGGAATTTACTGGAAGGGAGTGGATGGAACTGTAGTGGAATGGATTGGAATGGCGTGGAAAGGAGTGGAATGGAGTGGAATGGAGTGGAATGGAGTGCAGTGGAGTGCAGTGCAGTGGAGTGCAGTGCAGTGGAATTGAATGGAATGGAATGGAATGGAATGGAATGGAGTGGACCGGAATGGAATGAAGTGGCGTAGAGAGAAGTAGAGTAGAATTGAATGCAACACAATGGAATGGAACGGAATGGGTTTTGAGATTGTGCCTCTGTGCTACAGCCTGTGTGACATAGGGAGAACCTGTCAAAAGAAAGGAGCAGAATTGAATGGAGTGGAGAGAAGTGGAGTGGAGTGGATTGGAGTGGAATGGAGTGTAATGCAGTGGAAAAGAGAGAAATGGATTGGAGTGGTATGGAGGGGAGTGAAATGAAGTGGAGTGGAGTGGAATGGACTGGACTTTGGTGGAAAGGACGGCAGTGGAGTGGAATGGAATGGAGTGGAGTGGAATGGAATGGAGTCGAGTGGAATGGAGTGGAGTGGAGTGGAATGGACTGAAATGGAGTAGAATGGACTGGAGTGGAATGGAATGGAATGGAATGGAGTGCAAAGGAATGAAACAGAGTGGAATGGATAGAAGTGGAATGGAATGGAATGGAATCGAATGGAGGAGTGGAGTGGAGTTTAATTGAGTGGAGTTGGGTGGAGTGCAGTGAAATGGAATGGAATGGAATGCAATGGAGTGGAGAGGAGTGGAGTGGACTGGAAAGGAATGGAGTGGAATGGAGTGCAGTGGAGTTCAGAGGAGTGGAATGGATTGAAATGGAATAGGATGTAATGGAATGTAGTGAACTGGAGTGGAGTGGAGTGGAATGGAATGGAATGCAACAGAACGGAACGTGGGCTGAGATTGTGCCACTGCATTACAGCCTGTGTGACAGAGGGAGATCGTGTCGAAGGAAAGCAGTGGAATGGGATGGAGTGGAGTGGATTGGAGTGGAGTAGAGTGGAATGCAGTGGAGTGGAGAGGAGTGGAATGGAGTGGAGTGGAGTGATATGGATTGGAGAGGAATGGATGGAGTGGAATGGAATGGAGAGGAGTGGAAAGGAATGGAGTGGATTGGAGTGGAATGGAGTTGAGAGGAGTGGAATGGCCTGGAGTGGAAGGGACTGGAATGGAGTGGAATGGAATGGAATGGAATGGAAAGGAATGGAGTCAAGTGGTGTGGAAGGGAGTGGAGTGGAGTGGAGTGGAGTTGAGTACAGTGGAATGGAATGGAGTGGAATTGAGTGGAGTGGAATTGAATGGAATGGAATGGAGTGGAGTGGAATGGAATTCAACGGAGTAGAGTGGAATTTACTGGAAAGGAGTGGAATGAACTAGAGTGGATTGGAATGGAATGGAGTGGAATGGAGTGGAGTGGAGAGCAATGGATTGGAGTGGAGTGGAGGGGAATGGAATGGAAAGGAGTGGAATGGAATGGAGTGGTGAGGAGTGCAGTTGAGTTGAATGGATAGAAATAGAAGGTAATAGAATGGAATGGAATGGATTGGAATGGAATTGGTGCAGAGATTGTGCAACTGTGCTACAGCCTGTGTGACAGAGGTAAATCATGTCGAAAGAAAGGAGTGTAATGGGGTGGGTTGGAGTTTAGTGGAGTGGAGTTGAGTGGAATGGAATGGAATGGAATGGAGTGGAGTGGAGTGAAATGGAGTGGAGTGGAGTGGAATGGAGTGGAGTGGAATGGAGTGGAGTGAAATGGACTGGAGTGGAGTGGAGTGGAATGGAATGGAGTAGAGAGGAGTGGAATGGAATGGAATAGAGTGGAAAGAACTGGAGTGGAGTGGAATGAACTGGCGTGGAATGGAAAGGAGTGGAATGGAATGGAATGAAATGGAATGGAATGGAATGGAATGGAATGGAATGGAGTGGAACGGAATGGAATGGATTTGAGGGGAATGGAGAAGAGTAGAGTCGATTGGAGTGGAGTGGAGTGGAGAGGAGTTGAGTAGAATGGATTGGAATAGAGTGGAGTTCAATTTGCTTGAATTGAGTTGAATGGACAGGAATGGAATGGAGTGGAAAGGAATGGAGTGAAATAGAGGGGATTGGAGTGGTGTGGAGTGGAGTGATGTGGAGTAGAGTGGAGTGGAATAAAGTGGAGTAGAATTCAATGGAGCTACAGCCTGTATGACAGAGAGAAATCCTGACGAAAGAAAGGAGTGAAATGGGATGGAGTGGACTGGACTGGAGCGGTGTGAAGTGGAGTGGAATGGAGTGGAATGGAGTTGAGTAGAGCGGAATGGAGTTGAGTGGAGAATGGAGTGTAGTGAAGTGGAGTGGAGCAGACTGGAATGGAATGGAGTGCAGTGACATGGAACGGAGTGGAGTGGATTCGAATGGAAAGGAGTGGAATGGGATGGAGTGGACTGGAATGAAGTGGAGTGAAGAGGAGTGGAATGGATGGGAATGGAATGGAATGGGAATGGAGTGGACTGGAAAGTAATGGAGTGGAATGGAGTGGAGTGGAGTGAAATGGAGTGGAATGGAATGGAATGGAGTGGATAGGAATTTACTGGAAAGAAATGGAATTAACTGGAGTGGATTGGAATTGAATGGAGTTGAAGGGAACGGAATGGAGAGGAATGGAGTGGAGTGGAGTGGAGAGGAATGGAGTGGAGTGGAATGGATTGGGAAGGTTTTACTTGAATGGAGTGGAATGGAATGGAGTGGAATGGAGTGGAGTGGAGTGGAATGGAGTGGAGTGGAGTGAAGTGGAGTTGAGTGGAATTGAATGGAGTGGATTGAAATGGAGTGGAGTGGAGTGGAATGAAGTGGAGTGGAATGGAGTGGAGTAGAACAGAGAGGAGTGGAGTGGATAGGAGTGGAGTGGGACAGAAAGGAGTGGAGTGGATAGGAGTGGAGTGGAGGGGAATGGAATGGAATGGAGTGGAGTGGAACGGAGTAGAGTGGAGTGGAAAGGAATGGAATGGATTGGAGTGGAGTGGAGTGCAGTGAAATGGAATGGAATGAAATGAAATGGAATGGAATGCAATGGAATGGAATGGAGTGGAGTGCAATGGACGGGAGTGGAATAGAATGGATTGGAATGGGATGCAATAGAATGGAGAGAAATGGAGTGGAGTGGATTGAAGTGGAGGGGAATGGAGTGTAGTGAAATAGAGTGGAATGGAGTGGAGTGGAGTGGAATGGAGTGGAGAGGAATGGAATGGAATGGAATGGAGTGGAGTGGAATGGAATGCTATGGAGTGGAATTTACTGGAAAGGAGTGGAATTAACTGGAGTGGACTGGAATTGAATGGAGTGGAAGGGAATGGAATGAAGAGGAATGGAGTGGAGTGGAGAGGAATAGAGTGGAGTGGAGTGGAGTGGAATGGTGGAGTGGAGTGGAATGGAATGGAGTGGAGTGGAATGGAATGGAGTGGCTTGGAGTGGAGTTGAGTTGAATCAAATTTAACTGAATGGAATGGAATGGAATGGAATGGAATGGAATGCAATGGAATGGAATGGGTGTGGAGATTTTGTAACTGTGCTTCAGCCTGTGTGACAGAGAGAAATCATGTCGAAAGAAAGGAGTGTAATGGGGTGGGATGGAGTGGAGTTGAGTGGAATGGAATGGAGTGGTGTGGAATGGAGTGGAGTGGAGTGGAATGGAGTGGAGAGGAATGGAGTGAAATGGAATTGAGTGGAGTGAAATGGAATGGAGCGGAGTGGACTGAAATTGAATGGATCGTTGAGTGGAGTGGAGTGGAATGGGGTGGAGTGGAGTGGAATGGAGTGGAATGGAATGGAGTGGAGTGAAACGGAATGGAGCAGAGCGGAGTGAAATGGAATGGATCGGAGAGGAGAGGAATTGAATGGAGTGGAGTGGTATGGACTGGAATTGAGTGGAATGGACTGGAGTGAAATGGAATGGAATGGAGTGGAATGGAATGGAGTGGAAGGGAATGGAGTGGAGTGTGGTGGAATGGAGTGGAGTGGAGTGGAGTTGAGTGGAATTGAATGGAGTGCAGTGGAATAGAATGGAATGGAGTTAACTGGAATTTTCTGGAATGGAGTGGAATGGACTGGAGTGCAATGGAATGGTGTGGAATGAAATGGAATGGAGTGTAACGGAGTGTAGTGCAGTAGAGTGGAGTGGAATGGAGAGGCCTGGAGTGGAGTGGAGTGGTATGGAATGGAATAGAACGGGGTCGAGTGGAATGGAATGGAGTGTTGTGGACTGGAGTGGAGTGGAGTGGAATGGAATGGAGTGGTGTGGAGTGGAGTGGAGTACAGTGAAGTGGAGTGCAATGGAATGGAATGGTATGGAGTACAGTGAAATAGAGTGGAATGGAATGGAGTGGATTGGAATGTAGTGGTGTGCAATGGAACCGAATGGAGTGGAGTGGAGTAGAATGGAGTGGAGTGGAATGGAATGCAACGGAATGCAGTGGAGTGGAATGGAATGGAGTGGCGTGGAATAGATTTGAGTGAAATTGAAAGGAATGGAATGGAATGTCATGGAATGGAATGGAATGGGTGTTGAGATTGTGCCATTGTGCTACAGCCTGTGTGACAGAGGGAGATCCTGTATAAAGAAAGGTGTGGATTTGGATGGAGTGGAGAGGAGTGGAGTGGAGTGGAATGGAGAGGAACGGAGTGGTGTGGAGTGGAATGGAGGGGAGTGGAGTGCAGTGGAGTGGAATGGATGGGAGTGGAGTGCAGTGGAGTGGAATGGAGAGGAACGGAGTGGTGTGGATTGGAATGGAGTGGAGTGGAGTGGAGTGGAGTGGAATGGAGTGGAGTGGACTGGAGTGGAGTGGAGTGGAATGGAGTTCAGTGGGGTGGGGTGGAGTGGAATGGAGTAGAAAGGAATGGAGTGGAGTGTGGTGGAGTGGAGTGGAGTGGAGTTTAATGGAATGGATTGGAGTGGAATGGAATAGAATGGAGTGGAGTGGAATGGATTGGAGTGTTGTGGATTGGAGAGAAGTGGAATGGCATGGAGTGGAATGGAATGGCATGGAGTGGAGTAGAGAGGAGTGGAGAGGACTAAAGTGGAGTGGAATGGAATGGAGTGGAATGAAGTGGAATGTAGTGCAGTGCAGTGGAGAGTAGTGGAATGGACAGGAATGGAATCTTATGTAATGGAATGTAGTGGAGTGGAGTGGAATGGAGTGGAGTGGAGTGTGGTGGAACAGAATGGAACGGAATAGAGTGCAACGGAATGGAACAGAACGGGTGCTGAGATTGTGCCACTGCGCTACAGCCTGTGTGACGGAGGGAGATCCTGTCGAATAAAAGGAGTGGAATGGGATGGAGTGGAGTGCAGTGGAGTGGTATGGAGTGGAGTGGAGTGGAATGGAATAGAATGGAATGAAATGCGTGCTGAGATTGTGCCACTGCACAACACCCTGTTTGACAGAAGGAGACCCTGTCGAAAGAAAGGAGTGGAATGGGTTGGAGTGCAGTGTAGTGTAGTGGAGTGTAGTGGAATGGAGTGGAGTGGAGTGGAATGGAGTGGAGTGGAGTGGAATGGAGTGGAATTCAGTGGAGTGGATTGTAATGGAGTGGAGTGGAGTGGAATCGAGTGGAGAAGAGTCGAATGGAATGGAGTGCAGTGAAATGGAAAGAACGGGACTGTAGTGGAATGGAGTGGAGTGGAGTTGAATGGAATGGAATGGACTGGAGTGGAATGGAATGGAATGGTGCGTAATGGAATGGACTGGAATGCAGTTGAATGGAATGGAGTGGAGTGGAACAAAATGGAATGGAAGGAACCAGAATGAAACGGAACAAAATGTGTGCTGAGATTGTGTCACTGTGCTACAGCCTGTGTGACAGAGGGAGGTCCTGTCGAAAGAAAGGAGTGAAATGGAATGGAATGGGGTGGAGTGGAGTGGAGTGGAGCAGAACGGAGTGGAGTGTAGTGGAGTGGAATGCAGTGGAGTGGAGTGGAATGGAGTGGAGAGGAGTGGATGGAGTGGAGTGGAGTGGAATGGAGTGGAATCGATTGGAATGGACTTGAGTGGAATGGAATGGACTGGAGTGGAATGGAATGGAATGGAGTGGAATGGAATGGAGTGAAGTGGAGTGGAATGGATTGCAGTGGAGTGGAGTGGAGAGGAATTGTGTGTAATGGAACAGGGTGGAGTGGAATGGAATGGAATGGAGTGGAGTGGAATTTACTGGAGTAGAGTGGTATGGACTAGAGTGGAATGGAATGGAATGGAGTGGAACGGAATGGAATGAGTGGAGTGGAGTGGAATGTCGTGGAGTGGAGTAGAATGGAGTGGAGTGGAATGGAATGCAACGGAATGAAGTTGAGTGGAATGGAATGGAGTGGTGTGGAGTAGACTTGAGTGAAACGGAAAGGAATGGAGTAGAATGCAATGGAATGGAAAGGAATAGGTGTTGAGATTGTGCCATTGCTCTACAGCCTGTGTGACAGAGGGAGAACCTGTCGAGCGAAAGGAGTGGAATGGGATGGAGTGGAGTGAAGTGGAGTGTAGTGGAGTGGAATGGAGAGGAACAGAGTGGTGTGGAGGGGAATGAAGTGGAGTGGAGTGGAGTGGAGTGGAATGGAGTGCAGTGGAGTGGGGTGGAGTGGAATTGAGTAGAAAGGAATGGAGTGGAGTGTGGTGGAATGGAGTGGAGTGGAGTTTAATGAAATGGATTGGAATGGAATGGAATGGAATGGAGTGGAGTGGAGTGGAGTGGAATGGATTGGAGTAGAGTGGAGTGGAGAGCAGTGGAATGGAGTGGAATGGAATGGAATGGAATGGAATGTAGTGGAATGGAATGGAATCAACCCGAGTGCAATGGAATGGAATGGAACGGAATGGAATGGAATATAATCAACCCGAATGGAATGGAATGGAAAGGAATCAACCCGAGTGGAATGGCATGGAATGGAATGGAATGGAATGGAATGGAAT
>ERZ772935.799-NODE-799-length-12378-cov-5.509292_pt1 | contig 12378 bp, 13 predicted proteins | sample MGYA00511683_ERZ772935 | MGnify/ENA primary metagenome ERZ772935 (study PRJEB29015, sample SAMEA2738086) | human oral metagenome | biome: human oral; feature: human-associated habitat; material: saliva | place: China | collected 2228 ...
CGGTGGCAAGGCCGGTGCCGGAGTCCAGGCCCTCGAAGCTGATGGAGGTCAGCTGAGCCTTCACGCCCAGGTCGGAGGCGATAGCGTTGGCGATGTCTGCGTCCAGGCCGACGATGGTGCCGTTTTCTTCGTATTCGAAGGGCTTGTAGGGGGTGTTGGTGCAGACGCTGAGGGTGCCGGGCTTGACGAGGCTGACCTCGCCGTTGGGGTCGGTGTTCTCGTTGGCGGTGGAGACGCAGCCGGTCAGCGCCAGGGGTAGCACTGCCAGCAGTGCGAGGGGCTTGAGGGAAGCCTTTTTGAGGATTGCGGTGTTCATGAGGTGCTCCTGTGTGAGGTGTGTTCTATGAAGTCTAGGCTCCATTGTGCGCCCCTATGTTAAAAAATGCAAACAGATACATAAATATTCATAAATTTTTGCTGAATATGAATAAAACCCACCCCAAAAATTGAATAAAACACCGGATTGGCGGCTCGAAAACAACTCCAGAACGCACCTTAGCGCACCGTGCGACACTACTACGGTTTACCCAACTATCGAATCTGGTAACCTCCATGCCACAATTGAGAGCGTGAACGCAGAGAAGAACACCCGCGCCAACCGCGCAACCCTAGACAAGAAAACCGGCGATATTGCCGCAATGTTTGATACCGTCGCTGAACGCTACGACCTCATGAACGGTATCCTCTCCCTCGGCCAGCACATCTACTGGCGCAAGCAGGCAGTCGCCGCCGTAGACGCGCACCCCGGTCAGAAAGTGCTGGACGTAGCCGCAGGTACCGGCGTCTCCTCCGAACCCTTCGCCGACGCCGGCATAGATGTCATCGCAGCAGACCTCTCCGAAGGCATGCTCGACGTGGGCCGCCGTCGCCGCCCCGACATGACCTTCGTTCAGGCAGACGTCACCGCCCTACCCTTCGACGACGAAACCTTCGACGCAGTGACCATGTCCTACGGCCTGCGCAACGTCGCCAACTACCCCAAGGCACTGAGCGAAATCTACCGCGTACTCAAGCCCGGCGGACGTATCGTCATCCTTGAGTTCTCCACCCCGACCTTCGCTCCCTTCGGCGCGGTCTACAAGAACTACATCATGAAGGCGATCCCGCCGATTGCCCGCGCAATCTCCTCCAACCCCGAATCCTATGAATACCTTGCCGAGTCCATCATCGCCTGGCCCAACCAGCAGGAACTGGCGCAGAAGTTCAAGGAGGCGGGCTTCACCTCCGTACAGTACCGCAACCTTACCGGCGGTATCGTCGCGATTCACCGCGCCTTCAAGCCCGAAACGCACAGCGCCTAAACACCGCGTTCACACACCACCGAAGACACTAACACCACTGAAGACACCAACACCAAGAAGATAGAAGACACCGTGAGCAACGCAGAGCAGCCCATCGCCGCAACCGACCTGCTGGGAGACCTCGACCTGAAGCTTCCCGCAGGCTTCGAACTCATCGCCGCAGACCCCAAACTGGGTCCGCAGATTCTCTCCTCTCTCGCGCGTATTGAGGAACGCCTGGCAGAGGCAATCGCACAGACCGACCACCTGGCGGACGTCGCATCCCGCCACCTGCTCTCCGCGGGCGGCAAGCGCGTGCGCCCCCTGCTGGCTCTGCTCTGTGCAGCCGTAGACGGTGAAATCAACGACGAGGTCATCGAGGCCGCGGTGGTCGTTGAGCTGACCCACCTGGCGACCCTCTACCACGACGACGTCATGGACGATGCACCCAAGCGCCGCGGCGTGGACAGCGCCCAGATGATTTGGGGCAACTCCGTCGCGATTCTCACCGGCGACCTGATCTTCTCCCGCGCATCGCTGCTGGTCTCCGAGCTGGGTACCCGCCCCATGAAGATTCAGTCCCAGACCTTCGAACGTCTGGTGCTCGGCCAGCTCTTCGAAACCACCGGACCCCGCGAGGGTCAGGACCTGCTCGACCACTACATTGCCGTCATTGAGGGTAAGACCGGCTCCCTGATTGCCGCAGCCGGCGAGTATGGCTCCCTGCTTTCGGGCGCTTCCGAAGAGGTCATCTCCATGGTCAAGGCGTACGGCGAGCTGGTCGGCGTGGCATTCCAGCTGGCTGACGACGTGATTGACATTGTGAGCGACGGCAAGACCAGCGGTAAGACCCGCGGCACCGACCTGCGCGAGGGCGTGCCGACCCTGCCGACCATCCTGCTGGACCGTGCGGTAGCCGCCGGCGACGAATCCGCTATTGCTGTTCGCGCCCTGCTGGATGCCGACCTGAGCTCCGACGAGGCTCTGGAGACCGCTGTGGAGGCGCTCGCCGCCCACCCGGTCACCCAGGAAGCATGGCAGATTGCTTACGACTGGGCGGACCGCGCAATCGCTGCGATTGCTCCGCTGCCCGAGTCCACCGCGAAGGCTGCGCTGGAGTCCTTCGCTCACGCTGTGGTTCACCGCGAGGGCTAAAATGCCTCACCACGTAACGTGTGCTCTGGCGTAAGCGCTGATGCGTCTCATACTTCAAAACCCCCGCTGAATCTGCCCGGATTCGGCGGGGGTTTTCTGCATTATGGCTAGTCAGTACCGGTTTTCAGGGTGGACATGAGCGGGTGCCCTGTCCCGAATAGTTCCGTATGCTGGGGTCTCCTTGACCGCTATATGCCTTTAAGGTAATCCTTAGAGGCATGCCTGAGGCGCACATCCACCCTTCAGACGTTTGACGGCTCCCACGCCCAACCCGTGTTGGAGAGCCGTTTACTATTTCTGGACGCGAGCTGAGCCCACCCACCCCGACGGGTTATTCTCGCACCAACCATCCGCGTCCCCACACATTCGAGGTTTACAACTATGGGAGCATCTACCCCTAAGGCGCCCACGAAGCGCGAAGGCTTCTCTAGCCGTCGCGTCTTTATCTTTGCCGCCATCGGTTCTGCTGTTGGTCTGGGCAATATTTGGCGTTTCCCCTACATCGCATTTGATAACGGCGGCGGCGCCTTCATGATTCCCTATATTGTCGCCCTGCTGACCGCCGGTCTGACCTTCCTGTTCTTTGACTACGCAATCGGTCACCGTGCGCGTGCGTCGTCCCCGCTGGCTTTCCGCCGTCTGAACCGTAAGACCGAGTTCATCGGCTGGTGGCACATGGGTATTAACTTCGTCATCGCTATCTACTACGCCGCTATTGTGGCGTGGGCTCTGCGTTACATGGTTTTCTCTTTCACGAATGAGTGGGGCGATAACCCGAAGGCGTTCTTCCAGGGCGAGTTCTTGAAGGTCGCAAAGGATCCCGGCGTCTCCTTGGACTTCAACATGAACATCCTGATTCCCATGGTTCTGGTGTGGGGCGTTCTGCTTGCTGTGATGGCTCTGGGTGTTCAGAAGGGCGTGGGCGCAGCCAACATTATCTTCATCCCGCTGCTGCTGGTCATGTTCGTTGGTTTGGTGATTTACTCGCTGACCCTGCCTGGTGCTGTGGACGGCTTGAACGCTTTGTTCACCCCCAGCTGGGACTCCCTGGCTAACCCCGATGTGTGGGTTGCTGCTTACGGTCAGATTTTCTTCTCGCTGTCCATTGGCTTCGGCATTATGGTCACCTATTCTTCCTATCTGAAGCCTAAGACTGACCTGACCGGTTCCGGTGCTGTGGTTGGTTTCGCGAACTCCGGTTTCGAGCTTCTTGCTGGTATTGGTGTGTTCGCGGCTCTGGGCTTCATGGCTCAGGCTGCTGGCACCCAGGTGAGCGAGGTTGCGACCAGCGGTATTGGTCTGGCGTTCATCGCGTTCCCGACCATTATTTCTCAGGCGCCCGGCGGCGTGCTGATTGGTATCCTCTTCTTCGGCTCCCTGCTCTTTGCTGGTTTCACCTCCCTGATCTCGATTCTTGAGGTGATTATCGCTGGTATTCAGGATAAGTTCGCGACGTCCCGTCTGGCGTCTACCATTCTGGTGATTGTTCCGATGGCTCTGATTTCGCTACTGCTGATGCCGACCACCACCGGCCTGTACGTACTGGATATTCTCGATAACTTCGTGAACCTCTTCGGTATTCTGGCTGCCGGCCTGTGCGCCATTATCGTGGTTGCATACGTGGTGCGTGCTCTGCCCGCTCTGGCTGAGCACCTGAACCGCTACTCTTCCATCAAGGTCGGCAAGATCTGGATGGGTCTGCTGGCTGTCGTGACTCCGCTGGTTCTGGGTTACTCCCTGATTCAGAGCGTTTGGAAGCTGATTCAGACTCCGTATGAGGGTTACCCCGCGGATCTGCTGGCGATTTTCGGTTGGGGCATGAGCGCACTGCTGGTGGTTGGCGCGATTGTTATTTCTCTTTTGCCCTGGTCGAAGAAGTCTCGTGCGGCTGAAGAGCCGCCGGCACCTCCGGTGATTTCCGGTCAGGTGGAGCACGGCCACGTTGATTCGACTATTACCCGTTAGGAGCCCTCATGTCTATCTCCGCAATTGTGATGCTCATTGTGGCAATCCTGATCATTTGGGGTGGCCTGGGTTTGGCTCTGCTGAACCTGCACCGTCATCCGGATCTGGATGCTCTCGATGCTGCTGCTGCTGAAGCTCAGGGGTCTGAGCTTTAGCGTGTGAACGCGATATAAAGTGATGCCCCGCAGGCTAAGGTCTGCGGGGCATCACTTTGTTGTATGCGGGAGTGTATTTTGTGCGGGACAGTGTTTTAGCCGGGTTGGGGAGAGCTACTTGCTCTGTACGTCTTCTGCCTGCACGAGCGGGATCATGCCGGTTTCCGGGTCGGACAGCGCGGAGGCGCGGTAGGAGCGGGAGGCACGCACCGCATCCACGGTGAAAATGATGAGCGCAATCCAGATGAGGCCCAGACCCAGTACCTTATCGGCGCTCATCTGCTCGTGCAGAACGGTCAGCGCCAGAACAAACTGGATGGTCGGGCCCAGGTACTGCACCATGCCAATAATCGACAGCGGAAGGGCTTTGGTTGCCGCCGCAAAGAGCATGAGCGGTACAACGGTGACCACGCCGGTGGAGGCGAGAAGCCAGAAGTGTCCGGGACCTCCACTGAAGAGAGTCATCTGCCCCTGTGCGTTGAGAATAAACAATGCGGCAACGCCGAAAGGCGCCAGGATAAAGGTCTCCAGAGATAGCGAAACGATGGGGCTCACGTCGTGGGCGACGCGCGCCTTGAGCAGACCGTAGATGCCGAAGGAGAACGCCACGCCCAGGCCCGTCCAGGGTACCTGGCCGTAGATGAGGCTCATCATGAGCACCGCAATACAGGAAATCGCGACGGATACCCACTGAGCGGCGCGTAGGCGCTCCTGCAGGAAAATCACGCCCAGCACCACGGAGACCAGCGGGTTAATGAAATATCCCAGGGACGCATCAATCGTGTGACCGCTGGTTGTTGCCATCACGTAGATAAGCCAGTTCGCGCCGATGAGGAACGATGCCGCCGTCAGCACCAGCATGATGCGGCGGTCCTTGAGGGCGCGGCGGAAGTCCGCGGTTGCCCGCACAATCGGTAGTAGCAGGGCGCAGAAAATGAGGGAGAAGACCACTCGCGCCACCACAATCTCAATCGGTCCTGCCGGCGCCATCAGCACAAAATACAGGGGGAGCAGACCCCAAATGATGTAGGTGCCGATGATGGTGATAAACCCGTTACGGGTGGTGTGCTTCTGCGTTTCTGACATGGTTTCGTCTGACCTGATTCTTCGGTTACGTTCTTCTAAGCTATTCATCGGGATGCGCCGGCTGGGTATCCACACAGGTTTCGATGCGCGCACACTACTGTACCCGATACGGGGTGTTGCATACGCTAGGGACGCCACAGGCGCGGTACCACGAGGATACCGCGCCTGAGGAATGTTGCGTATTCGGTTTAGAGGCCGAAGAAGCGGGAGAAGAAGCCCTTCTTCTTGGGCTGCTCTGCCTCGCGGCGTGCAGCTTCTGCCTGCTCGCGGCGGGCTGCCTCTTCGTGCTCTGCCTGCAGGTCGGGAGCTGCACCAGCGTTGCGGATGGGCTCCACGTGCTGCTCCTCGTACTCTGCTGCTTCCTGCTCAACCTCGACGGGCTGCGCAGCTGCAGTCTCAGCGGCGACCGGCTCCTCAGCGTACTCTGCGGAAGCCTCAACGGTCTCGTACTCGGGCTGCTCGGCGCCGATGGACTCGTCGGTGTAGACGCGAGCCTGTTCGGTCTCTTCTGCCTCGTACTCGCCGGGTAGGGTCTCCACGGTGACCAGGCCGGGCTCTGCGTGCTCTGCCGGATCCTGATCGAAGGGAGCCTCGTCGGCGGGGTAGAGGTTCTCGGTGCTCTCAACGCCGGCAACCTCGGTCTCTGCGACCGGTGCGTGCTCGGCAATTTCGACGGTGCGCTCAGCCTCAGCCTCGGCACGTGCGGCGGCGCGTTCTGCCGCCTCCTGCTCGCGCTGTGCGTTCTGAGCGGCTGCCTCAGCGGCTGCCACGCGCTCAATCTCGGCGCGCAGTGCCGCGAGGGATTCGCGACGCTGTGCGGCAGCGGCTGCGCACTGCTCCAGAACCTCGGGGCCAACCTGAGGCTCAGCCTGCTCGATGCCGCTGATGCGGCCCTCGTCGAACCACAGGCGCAGGGCACCGTCGGTTGCGGTCAGCACGGCGGTTGCCTCGGTGTCCCAGGCGATGTGGAAGCCGCGCTGCTGAGCGTAGGAGTCCACCGCCAGAACCTGGTTGTGTACCTCTTCGCTCTGCAGGGTCTTAGCAATGACGCGGCCAATACCCTTGTAAGTCGGTGCCTCGAGGGTCAGCTCGGCACCTTCCAGCAGGGTCCATGCGCGCACGCCAGCGCCCGCGGGCAGCGGGTAGTGTGCGTACAGGCCGCTGATGGTCTTGGTTGCCAGGGTCAGGCGGCGTGCCAGGGACTCGGAGAGGGGCAGCTCGTCGGTGGTCAGTTCGGCCAGGCCGTCACGCTCACCGGTTTCACGCGCCTGAATAGCGGCGGAAACAACGGAGTCGGGGAAGTAGCCCAGCTGCTGCCAAGACCAAATCCAAGTACCGCGGTTCTCGGATTCGGTGCCCAGCAGGTGCGGCTTGAGCGAAAGCGGGGGAGTGGTCTCAAAATCCAGAGACTGGGAGGTGAAATCCACGTTCCACTCGGAGGTACCCACGAGCTCAGCGAGTCGAGCCTGGTACTCGGTGGAGATAAAGATCGATGCGTCGATAAGGTCCTGCAGAGAATTCGTCATGCTTCAAGATTATCAACCTTTTAGCGTTCACTATGCCGTGTATCCCCGGTTTTAGTGTGCGCTTTAGGCGTATTGGGCTTTAAGGTGCCGGATTGAGCCGTGTCCAAGAGCTCTGAGGGAGAGATAGAGCATATATCTTTCGGCGTAAACTATCTGCTTTGAGTGCCTGTGTTCGTTAGAATCGAAGGGACGGCTTCTTCCGGCACCCTGTAAGCCGACACTACGACCGAACACGGATGCCTCCAGCCGCGCCGTATTCACACTCAAGGATGTATGAACTATGACTGAACCCCGCCTTGCCGAGACGAGTAGCCGCGCCGCGCGCATCCAGGACGCGCTGAATAACATTGGAAGCTGGCTGCTGGATGTCGTTAGTGTTGACCCGGGCTGGAGCGAAATGGTGCTGGACGTCAAACCTTTGGCAGGTCAGATTTTCGTGCGCGTGCGTGAATTCCGCGACGGTGAAGAGTTCATCGGCACCATCGGTCCACTCAAGGACGGCTCGCCCATTATTGCTGAGGTCCGCAAGCTGCAGCGCGCCGCCTACGACGGTAACCGCGGCACCTGGTTTACCGCCTCCATCGTGGTGGCGGCTACCGGCTGGCCCAACCCGCAGTTCAGCGTGGGTGCCTCCTATAACCGTGACGATGAGCCGGCCAGCTGGAAGAATGAAGGCACCCTGACCGCAACCGACGTGCGTGAGCACCTGGCTGAGTTCCCTCGCGATACTTCGCGTATTCCGCAGTGGGCTCGTGAGCGTATGGAGGGCCGTGCCCGCCACTCTGCTGTAGCTGCACTGTCTTCGAGCGAGCATGAGATTCCGAACCCGTACCTGGTCTCCGCTCTGGAAACCTTCCGTAACGACGTGCAGGAGCGAACCCTCATTAACGTGGTTCGTACGATGCTCGGTGGTGACGTTCTGCTCGATGCTACCGGCTCCCTGCTGATTCCCTCCGAGACCGACGCGATGGGACCCGAATCGGTGCTGGCTCACCAGGTTATTCGCATGCCCGAGACCGGCATGCAGGCGCTGTGCGTGTTCTCCTCCTCCGAGCACATTGGCAAGAGCTACGTACGTCAGGAATCCGAGGGTGACGAGCTGATTCTGCGCGAACCGGCGATGAAGGTCTTCATTGACTTCCTTAACAATGAGGCGCTGGACCTGATTGTGGTTGACCCCGGCACCGATCACGAGTGCTACATTGAGCGCGCTCAGGTGCACTGGATTGTCACTTCTCCCCGTAATGACGGCGCGAAGATGGCGCTGGTGCAGGACAACATGCAGATGCTGCTCGGCTCGCTGGTGTCCCCGGCGTCCGTACTGCTGGTGGGTGTTGACCCTGCCGATCCGTCCGGTACCTCCTTCGTGTTTGACCCGGATGAGAACGGCAACCCGCAGAGCCTGCTGGTGTTCACCTCGCCCATTGAGATTGCGGCACTGGACCCGCATATTGAGGTGCGTTCGGCGAACGCCCTGGATATTCTGCGTTACGCCCTGGATATTGGCGCACCGAGCGTGAAGGTGAACGCGATTAACCCTTCGACCGTGCTGAGCGCGGCGCAGATTCGCGAGCTGCTGGAGATTGTGGATTCGCAGCCCCGCATGGGTGCCTAAGCTTCTGCATTGAATAACAGTTCCTGCACCGAATACCTTAAAGCGTTGAGGCGGCAACACGTGTAGTGTCGCCGCCTCAACGGTTTAAAAGCTCTCATGACCGAGCGAGTCTACCCGACTAAAAGCTATGCCGCTAGGATGCGTGCTGCCGCTTCCTGCTGAGCGCGGGCGAGTGCCGCCTCCTGCTCGGTCTGGCAGTCTACGCACACGCCCTGATAGAGCACGTCTGCGCTGAAGAGCGCCATGCCGTGAAAATCGCTGGGGGTCAGGCAGGGCGCGGAGCCGACCGCGCAGTCCACGTCTTCGACCTTGCCGCAGCGTACGCAGAAGGCGTGGTGGTGGTTGTCGCCCGTGCGGGTTTCGTAGAGGGCGGGGGTTCCCGGCGGCTCAAACTTGCGCAACAGGTCGATATCGGTCAGGTCGGCAAGAATCACGTAGACCGACTGAACCGTAATGGCGGGGATGCGCTCGCGGACTGCCTGCACGATGGTGTCGGCGGTGGAGTGCGGGTGCTCCTGCACTGCGTGGAGTACGGCGAGGCGCTGCTTGGTGACGCGGCGGCCCTTGGCGCGCAGACCGGTGGTCCATGCTTCTTCGAGCTGTTCGGGGCTCATTGCGGAGAGTAGGGGCAAGCCGGTGGTGTGGGCGCAGCCGGTATTGTGATGGTCTGGGTGCTGGGTCTTCTTCGTATCGGAGGTTGTCTTTGCGTCGGTCATAGGTTTAAGTCTACACATTATTATGAGAAATTCATCATTATTTTATGAAAAACTCATAATAAGCCGGTGGGGCGTCCCTTTCATCCACTCTGTGGCGCCCCTCCTCACCCTGGCCGCGGGCCTGAAAAGATGCCGTACAATCAAAGAACCTAGAGTAACCCGCACCGGCGATCACCATCAAGGAGGATAGGGTCATGGTGTACGACTTCACAAACCCCATCTACATTTTGCTGATGGTTCTGCTCTTTGGTGTGCCCATTGTGACCCCGGTGATTTACGGCCAGTACCGCAGTACTACCACCGGTTTTGATCTGGAGGGGCAGTTGATGCTCGGTCTGCTCTTCACTCTTTTTCTGGGTGCTTACGGCACGATTCTGCTGCTCGGTATTTTTCCGACTGCTACGGCGCAGGTGCTGGAGCAGGTGCCCCTGGTGAATATCCCGGGCGCCATTCCCTAATACCTCCCGCATAGTTTGGCGCGTCGGTGACGCTCTGGGTGAATCCGCGCGCCATAAGGTGCGCCCGCGGGTGCTTGCACGTATTCTATAGAGTCAAGTACACGCTGTACGCGCTGACCTATTTGCTTAGGAGGATACCCATGCACCGTCATAACAATGGACTGAAAACTGCCCTGCTGATGGGCTCCATGGTGGGCATGATGCTGCTCATTGGTGGCCTGCTTTCGGCGACCTTCCGCACCTCTTTTTTCATCTGGATTATGGGTCTGGTGAGCTTGGCTTCGGTCGCGTACACCTACTGGAACTCCGATAAGCTCGCTCTGCGCTCCATGAATGCGTACCCGGTCAGCCGTGAAGAGGTTCCGGTGCTTTACGACATTGTGGAGGAGCTGTCCTCCCGCGCGGGTCAGCCCATGCCCGCCCTCTACGTGGCACCGACCATGACCCCGAACGCGTTCGCAACCGGTCGTAACCCGCAGAATGCGGCGGTGTGCTCGGCCACGAGCTGATGCACGTGTACAACCGCGATATTCTGACCTCTTCGGTGGCGGCGGGTATCGCCTCCATTATCGGTACTGTTGCCCAGTTCCTTTCGTTTGGCGCGATGTTCGGTGGTTCCAACCGCGATGGTGAACGTTCGAACCCTCTCGCCATGTTTGTGGTTGCCATGCTGGCTCCCATTGCTACGCAGATTATTCAGATGGCTATTAGCCGCACCCGCGAATTTGATGCCGACGAAGATGGTGCACGTCTGACCGGCGACCCGCTGGCTCTGGCTTCGGCGCTGAACAAGCTGGAGAGCGGTGTGTCCATGTATCCGATGGACCCGAATAACCGCAACACGGAGGCGGCGAGCGCCATGATGATTGCGAACCCCTTTGGCTCGCTGAAGAACATGCTCTCTACTCACCCGCCGATGGACCAGCGTATTGCGCGTCTGCAGCAGCAAGCTCGTGAGATGGGTCAGTACTAAGTCTTTTCTTCGCTGAATCATCCGGGCACAAATGTGGCGCTGTATGAATATGACACTGTGCGAATGTGACTCAGGGTGACGATTATGACCCGCGATGACGGGACTACAGACAAAAATCCTCGGGGTGGCTACTGTGGAAGTAGCCGTCCCGAGGATTTTTTCGCTCGATGGTGCGGGTCGGATGCGGCGGGTGCATCCGCGGGCCCCATTGGACCCTGAGCGCTTAGCGGTAGTTGACGAACTGGAGGTCAACCTCGAGATCGGCGGACTTGAGCATGGCGATAACGTCCTGCAGGTCGTCGCGAGACTTGGAGGAAACGCGCAGTTCATCGCCCTGGATGGTTGCCTTTACACCCTTGGGGCCCTCCTCGCGAATCATCTTGGAGATTTTCTTGGCCTGGTCCTGAGCGATACCTTCCTTGATGGAGCACTCGATATGGGTTTCCTTGCCGGATGCGTAGGGCTTACCGGAGTCCAGGGACTTTAGGGAGATGCCGCGCTTGACCAGTTTGGACTGGAAGACGTCGAGCACTGCCAGGGCGCGCTCTTCGGCGTTTGCCTTGATGAGGATCTTGTCGCCGGAGTAGTCGATTTCGGCGCCGACGCCGCGGAAGTCGTAGCGCTGGGAGATTTCCTTCTGAGCCTGGTGCAGGGCGTTGGATACTTCCTGCTTGTCGACCTTGGAGACAACGTCGAACGAAGATTCGCTAGCCATGGATATTCCTTTCGTGAATGGGGTGCCGGGGCACCGGTTAGTACTAGCCTACCGGGTCTACGGAGTTGTTCACAGCTAACTAACAGAAATGCCGACCTGTTTTACAGGTCACTCTAACCTTTAAAGAGGATAATAGAAGTATGACCACTTATGACCTGTCCGTGACGGACGTGCAAGCGAGCGAAGAAGCTCGAGACCTGCAGACCCTTCTCTTTATGGACTTGCATAATTCTCTGAGTCCTGAACCCGAGGATATTCCCGAGGCCGAGCGCCTCGCCCCCGAACCTTCCCTGGAAAGCCTTCAGTTCGAGCTCCCCGACGAGGATTCTGAGCCCTCTCCCTTCGACGGTATTGGCATCACCCTGACGGAGCCTTCGCTCGTAGCTCGATTCTGCGGCGTTCGTCGCGACCTGGAGCGCGAAATTTCCGGCGGCATGTGCACGGTTGAGCAGGCGCGCCGCTACCTGGAGCACCTTGAGATTGTGCTGTTGCTTGAGCAGGACGGCGATATACCCTCCCGTTCCTTCTAGGCTGGGTGCCTCCCAGACTGATAGTCGTGAGGTTTGCCGTTCTTGCGGGGCTCCGGACCAAGAGCCATCATCGAGTATAACCTTCGTCACAAATCTAGCTCTGAAGTGTACACGGCTCGCAATCTGCTGTAGAGTAGTCTCTGTTCGCGTGAGCGAGCAACTAGCACCTAGCTAGGCGGCAGGTTACCCGAGCGGCCAAAGGGG